>SL_5KL_010_SEDDRAFT_10001970_pt1 | contig 11853 bp, 14 predicted proteins | sample SodLakKL_010_SED_FD_9118 | JGI IMG/M metagenome (IMG submission 9118)
TAGGGAGCGTGAATTTTGTCTAAGTACCAAAACTCTTTTTTTTCCCAATCTTTGCGGTCTTCACCGAAGAGAAAGTGAGGAGGATACATTTCTTCCCAACCTTCCAACTCCGGCGGAATTTCCTCGGCAACGTATTGATGGGGATCGGGAAACTTTTTATCGCTGGCCATCTTTTTTCCTCCTTATGAGTTGATACAAAAAAGAACATCTCTAGAGCTGGAAAAATTTATAACCGGATGACATACCCCCTTAAAATATTGATCCCGGGGTGTTTGGCCCGGTGCAGAGATAATCCTGCTGTTAAACTAAAAAACAAGAAAAGTTTCTATCTGATAAAGATTGAAATAAGGGCGATAATCGTTATCTGAACCAGGACTTTTTAAATCTTTCTGGGGCAGTAAACTGGAGTGAATTATTTCATGATCAGTTAGGTTCTGGTTTGCCTAAAATTATTATATAAAACCAATATTTTGTCAAGCAAAAAAATAAATTATTTTGTTATATAATTGAATATAAAAAGTTTTATATTATTCTTAGAATAGTCATATTTATTTTAATTCTATTGACTTTGGCACTATTTTTTGTTAAGATTTATTAAATCTTGTTCAGGAACGAATACAGGAATCCCTCTCATTGCTATTAATATACATTTCTTACTATTATATTCAGGAGGTTTAAATGATGGATCTCAGGGGTTTTATCGAAAAGTGTGAAGAAATCGGTGAGTTGAAACGGATCAAGGCAGAGGTGGATTGGGACCTGGAAATATCGCATATTTCAAAACTTAACGAGGAAAAGGGCGGTCCGGCTCTTGTTTTTGAAAATGTGAAAGGGTATAGTTCACCTGTTTTAACCGGCGCTTTTGGAACCTCCAGGCGACTTTCTATTGCCATGGGCATGAAGGAAACATTTTCAATGTGTGATCTTTCCAGGGAGTGGATGAAATTCTCTCTGGGCGAGGTTATTCCCGCCAAAGAAGTTTCCACTGGACCGCTTCTGGAAAATGTTGATGATGTGGATTCAGTAAACCTGGAAAAATTTCCTGTGCCCAGGTTTTACCCCCTGGATGGGGGGCGCTATATTGGCACGGCGGTGTTCCTGGTCATTAAAGATCCGGAATCGGGTAAAATCAATCTCGGCACTTACCGTATGCAGATGCTTGACAATAAGCGCTGCGGCGTTCAGATTTTGCCCGGCAAACGTGGAGAACGGATTTTAAAGAAGTATAAAAAGATGGGCAAAAAAATGCCGGCGGCGGCGGTAATCGGCTGCGACCCATTGCTGTTCATGGCCGGTGCCCTGCAGCAAGAAGGAGTCAGCCAGTATGATGTAGTCGGCTCTATCCGTGGAGAACCGGTTGAGTATATTGTCAGCGATTTTAGTGAACTGCCTATTCCTGCCACGGCCGAAATAGTCCTGGAAGGTGAGATTGATCCAGATAATTTCCAGCCTGAAGGGCCTTTTGGCGAGTATACCGGCTACTATACGGACGAAATTGACAAAGTTATTACGAAGCCCTGCCTGGAAGTTAAGCGCGTCCTACATCGCAACAATGCTCATTTATGGGCTACATCGGTAGGAAGGCCGGTTACCGACGTGCACATGCTCCTGGCCTTTACCCGTAATGCTTCGCTATGGACCGACCTGGAAAATATGCGTATTCCCGGCATCCAGTCAGTATATATCCCCCCTGAAGCTGCCGGCCGGTTTTGGGCCATTGCTTCAGTAAAACAGAGCTATCCGGGTCATGCCAACCAGGTAGCCAACGCGATCATTGCCAGCACTACAGGCAGTTATGGCATAAAAGGGGTTATTGTCGTGGATGAAGACATCAAGGCCGATGATATCGGCAGGGTTTTATGGGCCATATCGGTGCGTTATGATCCTCTGCGTGATACGGAAATAATAAAACGGGGGCGTTCTACACCCCTTGATCCCGCCCTGGACCCTGATTCCAACAAACTGATAACCTCCCGCATTTTAATTGACGCCACCACTCCTTATGAGTGGGAGAACAAACCAAACCAGATTGCCATGGACGAGGAAATGCTGGCTAAAGTCAAATCCCGCTGGCAGGAATACGGTTTTTAAAAGAATCTCTTTGGCTGCTCTTTTTGGGAGCACCAACTGAGGGAGGAACAAAAGGAGGAATGACCGTGTCGGTTGATACAAATTGGGATGATGCAGTAGAACGGGCGAAAAAAATTAAACTGGTTATTTTTGATGTCCACGGAGTTCTGACAGACAATACGGTCCTGTACAACGAAGAAGGAGGCCGCCTGCGCGCCTTCTGCCACGAAGACGGTTTTGGAACCAATGCTTTAATGTTTTGTGGTGTTGAGGTTGCCATAATAACCCGCAAGTCGAAGACTGTGGCTGCCCGGATGCAGGATATAGGCGTAAAGCGTTATTATGAAACCAAGGAGAAGATCCAGCAGTATGAAAAATTACTGGAAGAATTAAGTATTAGCGAGGAAGAGGTCTGTTATGTGGGCGACGAGGTTATAGATCTCGGAGTGATGCGGCGGGTTGGATTTGCGGTTGCCCCCTCGGATGCAAAACCCCAGGCGCTGGAAGTGGCCCACTGGGTAACAGAGAAAGCCGGCGGTAAAGGGGTGGCCAGGGAGCTGGCGGAGATGATCCTGGTTGCCCAGGACAAGTGGGATAAGTTTTGCGAAAAAGTTACCAGTAAAGGTTGGTAAGTAATATAAACGTACGGATCATTTTTATATGGAGGTGTGGATAAACTTGGTATATAAGGACAATCGCGAGTTTATTGAGGCCCTAGAAAAGGCCGGCGAACTGGTCACCATTGAACAAGAGGTAGACTGGGAGCTGGAGGCAGGGGCAATTGTGCGCAAGGTTTGTGAAGAAAAAGGTCCGTCGCCTTTGATGAACAAAATAAAAGATTATCCCGGGCACCGTTATTTGGGAGCGCCGCTGGCCAATTATCGTAAGCTGGCCCTCAGTATGGGCATGGATGCAGACAGCAGCATTCCCCAAATTGCTGCCGAATACTTAAAGCGTACCAACTCTGCACCGATTAAACCTGTCATTGTGCCAAAAGAAGAAGCACCCTGCAAGGAAAACATTATAATCGGCAAGGATGCCGATCTTTTTACCCTTCCCGGGCCAATGGTGCACGACGGTGACGGTGGACGCTACCTGGCCACCTGGCATTTTGTTGTTACCAAAGATCCGGATAATGGAGATGTGAACTGGGGCATGTATCGCCAAATGGTCTATGATCATAAAACCATGACCGGCCCTCTTTTACCTTTCTCTGATGGAGGAAAAGTATTTCACGGAAAGTACAAGCCGCGAGGGGAGGCCATGCCTTTTGCTACTGTAATCGGTCCCGATCCCCTATCAGCCATCGCCGCTTCCGCCCCATCGCCGATTCCGGAAACAGAATTCACAGGCATGCTGATGCAACAACCAGTATCCTTAGTTCCCTGTGAAACCGTAGATCTGGAAGTTCCGGCCTTCGCCGAGATCGTTATTGAAGGGGAAATCCTGCCCGATGTCTCCCTGGAAGAAGGACCTTTCGGTGAATACACCGGTTACCGCACATCACCACGAGACTTACGAGCGGTCTATCGCATTAAAGCTATTACGCACCGCCATAACCCGATTACGACCATTTCCAATATGGGTATTCCCACTGATGAGGGGCAGCTGCTTCGTTCTTTCTCCCTCAGTTTGGAAATGGAAAAATTATTACGCAGTCAGGGCATACCGGTAACGGGTGTCTATATGCTGCCTGAATCAACCCACCATCTGGTGGTGGTCGGGGTTAAAGCCATATACACAAATATTGCCGCCCAGATTGCCCAGACCGTTTTCGGCAGTAAACTGGGGCCCTGGTTCCACATGGTTTTGGTAGTGGATGATAAGACTGATATTTACAATGTTGATGAGGTTATTCATGCCCTGTGTACCCGCTGTCATCCCATCAACGGGATCCATATATACCAGGGTGTGGGGACACCCCTCTATCCATTTCTCAGCGCTGCTGAAAGGATAAAGTCAGTTGGGCCCAAAGTTCTCTTCGACTGCACTTTTCCCCTTGATTGGGATCCTTTCAGTGAGGTGCCAAGCCTCGTTTCCTTTAAAAATGTTTATCCAAAGGAAATTCAGGATAAAGTCCTGGCTAACTGGGGAAAATACGGATTTAAGTCCAGGTAATATTTCTAGGAGGTATGGTTAATGTTTAATTACGACGTATTTGTAAACAGCCTTGCTGAGCTGCCGGAAGAAAAAGAAGTGCAGCTGGCTCTAAGAGATCTCGCAGCAGGTACCCATAAGTACTGCTATAAAAATGTTTCGGCTCTTGTTTCTGCCGATCAAGACAAATATGATCACAAATTACAAATTCGCTTCGGCCGGGGGCAGGTTCACGAACTCCCCTATTCGATTAAGATTTTAAAAACAGTAGAAAGGATCCCGGAACGGTGGCTGTAGACTTAAGAAGCTTTCTCAAGGTTTTATTAGAAGAAAACGAGCTGCTGGCAATAATGGATCCGATCAAAACGCAGTATGAAGTTACCGCTGTTTTAAGTAAAGTCCTGGGAGAGCAGGGCGGCCCGGCGGTCCTATTCGAAAATGTGATTGGATTCCCGGGCCAAAGAATTGTCGGCAATCTCCTGGCCGGTCGCCAAAAGCTGGCCCTGGCCCTGGGTTGTGAGACTGCTCAACTGCGGGATGTCTACCTGGATAAACGTTTCAAAACCCTGGAACCGGAATTGGTCAGCGCTGATGTGCCCTCCCAGGAAATAGTTCATAACGGAGCTCCGGATCTGAGTGCCCTTTTACCCGCCCCAATCTTTCATGCCGGGGATGCGGGCTCTTATCTAACCGCAGGAGTGCTCATGGCCAAGGATCCTGTTTCCGGGGTTTTAAACACCGGTATTCACAGGCTGCAGTTAAAAGGCAAAAACAGGCTTGGCGTTTTCCTGGCCAGCCCTCCCCTGTCCGACTACTTTAAGCGGGCGGAGCAGGATGGCAAAGCGCTGCCGGTTGCCGTCGCCCTGGGACTGCATCCGGCGGAGCTATTGGCGGCTGCGGTCACAATCAAGAAAGACCTCAAGAGCAAGGTTGATTTAGCCGGAGCAATGGCTGGACGACCGGTGACCCTGGCACCCGCCGTAAGTATCGACCTGCCGATCCCGGCCCTGGCGGAGATCATTCTCGAAGGCGAAATTGTGCCCGGAGTCAGGGAGGAAGAAGGGCCTTTTGGGGAAAGCACCGGTTATTATTTCCAGGCCCAAAGTCCGGTTATCGAGGTTAAGACTGTAACCTGCCGGCGTGATCCGATCCTCTCTGTGATTATGCCCTGGGGCATGGAAACGGAGGTTATCCTTTCTGCTTTTAGCGGGGCCGAGTTGTGGCAGGAATTAAACCGCCTCATCCCGGCAGTGCTGGAAGTGGCTTTCCTGCCCGGCGCCCTTACTTTCCAGGGTGTGATCAAGGTGGCATCCAACCTTTCCAGCCGTGAAATCCACCGCTTAATCTACCTTGCTTTAAACCTGGACCGCCGCTTAAAGCACGTGGTGGTGGTAGATGAGGATATCGATATCCATAATCCCCGGGAAGTGCTCTGGGCCCTCGCTACCCGCTTCCAGGGGACAAAAGACCTGCTCTGCCTTGACGGGCTGGAAGGCTACAGCATCGATCCTTCAGCAACAAACGGGGTAACGGCCAAAGTGGGTTTTGATGCCACCGCTTCCCCTGATGGCCCGGGCAGTCCACGCTACCGTCGTTTGATGTTTGCAGAAGAAGCGGCGCTGCGCGCCGAAGAAATATTGCAAAGGAGGAAGCACTAGCTTGAGACTGATTATCGGCATTTCAGGAGCAACCGGTTCAATTTACGGGATTAGAACCCTTGAAGTATTGAACGAGCTGGGCATAGAAAGTCACCTGGTAACTACCGAGGTGGCAAAAAAAAATATTGAAATGGAGACGCCCTATAAAGTCCAACAGGTTGAAGAACTGGCTACGGAGGTTCATCATGTCTGTAATATGGCTGCTTCAATTTCCAGCGGTTCTTATCATACAGATGGCATGGTTATTGCTCCCTGTTCCATAAAAAGCCTTTCCGGGGTGGCTAATTCATTTAACCATAACCTTTTAATCAGGGCCGCTGATGTTGCCTTGAAGGAGAAAAGGAAGCTGGTGATGGTTGTCAGGGAGACCCCGCTGCACATGGGGCACCTGCAGTTGATGGTCCGCGTATCTGAAATGGGTGGTGTTATTATGCCTCCCATGCCGGCTTTTTATCATCGCCCGCAGACGATAGATGATCTGATCAACCAGACGGTGGGAAAAGTTCTGGATCAATTCCAGATCAAGCATAACTTGTTTAATCGCTGGCATGGTGTTTAAGATCAGATCATCTCAAAGCGGAGTTTTCTATTATAACCGAGCAGCGCTCATAATATACTGATCATGGTGGAAGGACGTGTATTGATGGAAGTTAAGAGTGGTGATCACTACTGGAATCCTGTTCTGGAAACGCTGACCCGGGAAAAACTGCGGGCCTTACAGTTTAAAAAATTTAAACGGATTGTGGAGTGGGGTTACAACAATTCCAGGATGTACCGCCGGCTTTACGATCAGGCCGGTTTCCAGCCCCAGGATTTGCAGAGCTGGGATGACGTCGCAAAAGTTCCCACCCTGCAAAAGGAAGATTACCGGATAGCGCAGGCCAAAGAACCGTGGCCTTATGGCGACAGCCTCTGCGTGCCCCTGGAAAAAGTAACCGAGTACCACCAGACCAGCGGAACCACCGGCCAGCCCGTTTACCAGCCCGACACCTGGGCGGACTGGGAATGGTGGAATGAGTGCTGGGCTTATATTTTATGGGCTCAGGGCTTCAGAAATACGGACCGGGTTTTTATACCCTTCGGCTATAATATTTTTATTGCTTACTGGGCCGGGCATTATGCCTGTGAGAAAGTAGGCTGCGAGGTTGTGCCCGGAGGAGTTCTCAATACCGAAGAGCGCCTTTTGAAAATGAAAGAACTCAGGGCCACTGCTTTTATGGCTACCCCCACCTACGTTCTTGGTATGGCAGAAAGCTGCCGGGAATTGCTCAAGATCGATCCCCGGGACCTTAATATTCAAAGAATCCTCTGTGCGGGTGAACCGGGGGCCAGTGTGCCTGCTACCAAGAGGCGGATGGAGGAGGCCTGGGGCGCCGAGGTTTACGATCATGTGGGGGCCACCGAAATTGGCGGTTGGGCTTATGAATGTACCTCCCGGCCGGGGGGGATTCATGTCAACGAAGCTTTTTTCCTTGTTGAACTGGTTGACCTGGATAATGGGCGGCTCATCGAGGAGCCTGAACGACCGGGTAAGATTATCATAACTGCCTTTGATCGCCATGCCCAGCCCTGCATCAGGTTTGATTCCAAGGATGTGGGCATGTGGGGAGCGCCCTGCGAGTGTGGTCGAACCTTCAGAGTTCTAAAAGGAGGAGTCCAGGGGCGTGTAGATCACATTACCAAGGTAAAAGGGGTTCTGTTCAGCCCCGTTTCGGTGGAAGAAGTTGTGCGCAGCATCCCGGAACTGGGAGATGAATTTGAACTTGTACTCACGAAAAAAGGAGATGTGGACGTGGCCACTCTTAAGGTGGAGTTGGAACCGGGATCCGGTGCTGATAAGAACATTGTTCTCCAGGAATTGTCCAGGCTGCTTCGCTTGAAAACAGGTCTTTCTTACCGCATTGAGTTTCATGAGTATGGAACCCTCCCCCGCTACCTGGTCAAAGCGTCCCGCTTTAAAGATTTGCGAAAGTAGGTGTTAAAAAATGCTTGCCGACAAAGAGACGCTTAATGAAATTGCCGCTATCATATCTGATTTGAGGGGAAAAACGGAACGCTTACAGGAATTATCCGGCGGCATGCAGTGCATTGACAGAAACTGCGAGCGTATTCTGGCCGGGGTCCTGATGTTGGAGCTGAATATCTCTGATGCCTGTGAATTTTTGGATTAACATTTTCAACCCTGCCGGGTAAACTTGGCGCGAACCAATTGTTTAAGGTCTGTCTTGAATTAGACTTTAGCATGTTCTGTTTCATGGTTACTATTTGTAGCGGGAAGGATGGTCGGCTTTGAAGCTAATTACTTTTGATTGGGAAGGGACCCTGGTAGATTTTCAATGGAACCTGGAAGATGCGGTAAAGGAAACCATCCGGATGCTGCTGGCAAAAAATATCCCGGAAGAGGTCTTGATCGGACTTGATTATGCAGCTATCTACAACCTGGTCCAGGAAATGAGCCCCCGTTGGGGTTTCAGGAACGGATCTCTCCTTGCCCTGGTAGATGAAATTTACGATCGCTATGACCTCGATGCAGCTTCCCGTTGGGCTCCGGACCCGGGTTTATATCAAACCCTGGATGCCCTTAAAGATTTTAACCTGGCCCTGGTTTCCAACATAGGGCGCGGTTGTGTTAAAAAAATGCTGGATCGATTGGATCTTAATGATCGCTTTGGGATGCTTATAACCAGAAATGACGTCAACTTATTAAAACCTTCGCCCGAGGGTATATTTAAGGCTCTATCCTGGGCCGGGGTGGATAAAAATGAAGCTATTCATATCGGAGACAGCCTTTCGGATCTTTTTGCGGCCAGAAATGCCGGGGTGAAAAGCGGAATAGTTTTGGGTGGCCAAAACAAGCCTGAAGAACTACTCCGTGAAAACCCTGATCTGGTTTTTAATAAATTAAGTGATTTTCCGGCCTCATTAAAAGGATTATAGTTGTATTGCTGGATCCTATTGCCCGGGCTTAGAAGAAATCACCTGGTCCGGTCTTGTGCCCAAATCTACAGTTTTTTAACCGGAGATAGTGGCTGCTTATTTTTACTCACCGGTATCTTTGTCTTCAAGTATATCCATCAATTCTTCATCATATACTTTGTCGGCGGCTTCGCCAATTATTTTTTGTATGTCCTGCAACAGCACAACAATCTTGTACTCTGCCTCTATGTATCTTTTTGCTACCATGTTCATGTTTACAACTTCCAGCAGCTTTTGCAGTTTTTCTTCCTGCTCCTTGGAAACTTCAATTCCTGACAGTTTTTGCCTTTGCAGTTCCATCTGCTTGCTGCGAAGGTCAAGAAGCATTTGTTTTGCAGTTTCATCAGCTTTTATTTCCTTTTGGGCCTTTATAAGCTCTTTGAATTCTTCCGATTCCTTTAATGCCTTTGCCAGTTTGTGAGCGGCATCATAGGGGTTCATTTAGAAAAACTCCTTTCGTCATTTAATTGTAATACAATGCATTTGGCCGGGCTAATTAAGCTGCCCTTTCAGGTAATCTCAGCAGCTAACTTAAAACATCAGGTTAAAGCTGGATGCTTTTCGCTTATTGCACACTGGCAATAGCGGCTGCCGCCTGCTTAATATCTGAAGCATCTATAGTTTTGCTGAAACTGTATAGTTCCGGCTTGGCATCATTATAATAGTGATCATAATAATCCCGGCATAATAATTCTGCAACAGTGTAGAAATCACCTCTTTTAATTAATGTTTTCAGCATATCAATTTTTCTTTTACCTAAACGGCGCTCCAGGGATTTTAAAGAATCCAGCAGCTGACTGGAAATTTCATCGCTTAACGGAGTTTGGATGTAGGTCTCAAGAATTCGCTTTACCCTTGTTGCCAGGGGGGCTGTTAAAAGAAAGTGCTCGCCCTGTTGCATGGCGCTTACTAAGAAATGGGGAAGGTAGACGGTGCCGATTCTTTGCCCTTCGCCTTCGATGAAGAGGTAAGGTTTGTCATGATAGCGGTTTAATTCCTGCAGCAGCAGGGCATCGAAATCCTTCTGGGACCGGGGCTTTTCGATGCCTACAGCCCCGAAAACTGAACCGCGGTGCCTGGCCAGGCCTTCCAGATCAAGTACCGGGAAACCCTGTTTATCAAGTTCTTTCAAAACTAGAGTTTTTCCTGCTCCCGTAAGGCCGTGAAGAACATAAAGCTTACTGTGCAAATTGTAATCCCTTAAATGTTCATTTACGTAGCGTCGAAAAGCCTTATAACCTTTTTTTAACCTGCAGGTCTCAACTCCAGCAAGTGACAAAACCTGGTAAAGGCTCAGGCTGCGCATTCCGCCTCTTTTGCAGTATAGCAGTGGAATCCTGTCTCCGCATGCATCTGCGATTCTTTTGACCAGTTCCGGCAGTTTGGGGGCTGCTATCTCCAGGGCGGTTATTCTGGCTTCATGTTCCCCCATCTGGTAAAAAATGATGCTCAACTGGTAATGCTCACGATCGTCAAACAGGGGAATGTTGATTGCCCCTGGTATCGAAGCCTCCTCGAATTCAGCCGGTGAACGGACGTCGATAAACTTCAGGTTTTTCTGTTGAAGCGCTTCCCGGACATCGATTTCCATAATTAAAATTTCCCCCCAAAAGATATTGGTGAGAATAATGAGTGTCTGCCCAGCCTATTATACCTTAAATTTGGTAAGCCTGAAATGTAATCTCAAGCCATCACTGGCAACCAGAGTTTTCTCTTCAGGTTATTATACCACCAGCCAGGCTCTAAAAAAGCTGTTTTAAGGGCAAAATATGTTTTTTTTACCCGGATTCAGGAAAAAATCTTTTCCGTAAAAAGGTAATAAAGGGGTATCTAGCGAACTAATCTATAACACAGTTTCAAAGGGGTTAGGTTTGCTTCTCAAGCCTTATGGGCTGTGTTATAATATCGGTCAGGAGGAATCGGTATGTCAGCAGATTGTGTTTTTTGCAAGATCATTAACCGGGAGCTCGATGCAGATATTGTATATGAAGATGATAAAGCGGTGGCTTTTAAGGATATCAATCCTGCCGCTCCTGTTCATATCCTGGTAGTTCCACGTAAGCATATTCCTACCCTTTTGGATCTGGAAAAAGAAGATCAACCTCTTCTTGGCCATTTGCATTTAGTAGCCAACGAAATTGCCAGGGCTTTTAAGATTGACAAAAAAGGGTATCGGATTGTGATCAACTGTGGCGCTGATGCCGGTCAAATTGTTTTTCATCTTCACCTCCACCTCCTGGGAGGAAGACCTTTGCTGCAAACCATAGCCAAGGGCAGAGGGGTTTAAGCCCGGTCTACAACAGTCCCTGGTTAATGGTTTTAAGGAGAGGGGGGAAGAGTTATGGCAGAAGTTAAAATAGGTAAAAATGAAACCTTGGACAAAGCTTTAAAAAGGTTTAAAAAACAGTGTGCCCGCGCAGGGGTTATTTCAGAAGCCCGCCGGCGGGAACATTATGAGAAGCCAAGCGTGCGCCGGAAAAAGAAAGCCGATGCTGCCCGTAAGAGGCGCCGTTAATAACCGAGGAGGCACTGATATGGCGGAAAAATCCCTGTCGGAAATGCTTGTAGAGGATCAAAAAGAAGCACAAAGAGCCAAAGACAAGTTCCGCTTATCTGTAATTCGTATGCTCCGGGCAGAGCTGCAAAACAGTGCCATAGCCAAGAATGCTCCCCTTGATGCCGAAGAGGAACTGGCAGTTTTGACAAGGGAAGTAAAAAAGCGCCAGGAATCAATTGAAGATTACCGGAGAGCCAACCGGCAGGAACTGCTTGATGACCTGGAGCGTGAAATAGAAATTCTCAAGAAATATTTGCCCGAACAGCTTTCTGAAGAAGAGGTGGAAAGCATGGTCCGGGATGCAATAGCTAAAGCCGGGGCAGAATCAAAGCGTGATCTGGGCAAGGTGATGGGTATGCTGATGCCCCGGGTTAAAGGCAAAGCTGACGGCAATGTTGTTCGCCGGATGGTTGAAGAACAACTGCAATAACTTCTTATGGGGGCCCGGCTTTTTGAGCCGGGCCCCCATGGCATGGGGGGCATGCCGTTGACGGC
>SL_5KL_010_SEDDRAFT_10001971_pt1 | contig 11852 bp, 15 predicted proteins | sample SodLakKL_010_SED_FD_9118 | JGI IMG/M metagenome (IMG submission 9118)
GGTTGCATCTCCCGCCTTTTCAGTAAAGCTATGCACAAAATTGCAACCTTCCCGTTCCAGGGCGGCAGCGATTTTCGGCCAACGTTTGCCGGCAAGGCCGCCGCCGGCAGCAGGGTTGATCACTACGGCAATCTGCGCTAACGGCAATTATTTGCACCTCTCTTCGACTGCTGGTCTTTTTATAGCTTTATCTACTGTTTCAGCGTCAGTCATTCGAAGGCGCTATTTATTTGCACCGGCACAATTATATCACAACAGAATCAAAATCCCATAACGGTTAAGCGATTGTTTGCTCCGAAATTAAACTTTCCACATGTTTTTTGATTAAATCCCTGGTTTTTCTGAACCTGCCCAATATTTCTTTTTCTGTTCCTTCGCCAAATGAAGGATCTTCCAGCGGCCAGTGCCTTTTTTCCACCCCCGGTGGTACGATAGGGCAGTTGTCGCGGGCATCACCGCATAAAGTAATTAAAAGGTCGGCTTCCTCCAGCATGTACTGCTCAAGCCGGTCGGAAGTTTGGGCACTGATATCAATGCCCTCTTCTTTCATCACTTCAATCGCTTTTGGGTTAATCCCGGCCGGGGCGGTACCGGCACTTTTCACTTCAAACCTGCCGCCGCCCAGGACCCGCAGGAACCCTTCAGCCATCTGGCTGCGCACCGAATTTCCCGTGCACAGAAAAAGCACTTTTCTCGGCTCTTTTTGATTATTCATTGCACACTCCTCCAGTACTGTTACCCAAAGCATTTGGCGAAAGTAACGCATTACAGTCACATTCTACCCTCCTGTGCCGGTTATGGCAAATACTACCCCCCACCTTACCTGTTGCCTGTTCTTTATGTTTATGTTATTATATGAGTGTATTGATATATAGTAATGCATTTTTAATTTTTGAGGTGAAATAAATGGCCGAAACCAGGTATCATTACCAGGCGGAAATGCTTAAAGCCCTGGCTCATCCGACCAGGCTGCGAATCCTGGAACTCTTAAAGGACGGGGAACTCTGCGTGTGCAAAATTGTGCCAGCACTGCAGATGGAGCAGTCCAACGTATCAAGGCATCTCAGCATCTTAAAAAAAGAGGGCCTGGTCACCTCACGGAAAGAGGGGTTAAAAGTTTTTTATCGGTTAACCGATCCCAGGATAAACGATCTGCTGGAAGCCGGTTCTGAACTGCTCAAGATTTTCTGGGAAAGAAGGCAAAAAATGCTGGTTTAAACTGTCTGTAATTAATTGCTTAAATAAGTAATAATTAGATATGAAAGGAGCGAAAGTTGATGAAAATAAAGATTCTTGGACCCGGATGCAAAAACTGCGAAAAGCTGGAAGAGGAAGTAAATAATGCCCTGGCTCAGTTAAATATCACCGCCGATGTTGAAAAGGTGGAAGATATGAACAAAATCATGGAACACGATGTGTTTATGACTCCCGGGCTGGTCATCAACGACAAAGTCAAAGCTTCCGGGAAAATTCCGAAACAAGACCAGATCAAAAAGTGGATCCAGGAAGAACAATAAATTAACTGGCAACCAAATGGAGTGGTTAACAAATGGAAAACCTGCGCAAACTGGCTATCCTGGCCGGCGTATTTATTGCCGTTTACTTTATTCCATTTCAGCACCCTAACCTACAGGCTTCCATCATGGAAGCTTTTCACCTGCTGCAGTATTACGTCCGGGAACACGTTCTGCAAACCCTGATACCGGCCTTTTTCATCGCCGGAGCAATCGCCAATTTCCTGTCACAGGGCTCGGTGATCAAATATTTTGGCGGCGGTGCGCACAAAGTGCTGGCCTACTCGGTCGCTTCCGTCTCTGGAAGCGTGCTGGCCGTCTGCTCCTGCACTGTCCTGCCTCTTTTTGCCGGAATCTATAAAAAGGGAGCCGGCCTTGGCCCTGCTATTGCTTTCCTTTATTCCGGACCGGCTATTAATATTCTGGCAATAATCCTTACTGCCAGGATCCTGGGCTGGGAACTGGGATTGGCCCGGGCAATAGGCGCTGTGATTTTCGCCTTAGTTATCGGTTTAATTATGGCCCTGCTTTACCGCAGTGAAGATCGAGACAGGCCCGAAACCGGTTTTCAGGGCATGGAAGAAGAAGCACCGGAAAAACGCGGTCAACTGCAAACTATCTCCTACTTTTTGGTCCTGATTTTGATCCTGGTTTTAGCCGCCCTGGGTGAGCCGCAGGAGGCTGCCGGGTTGTGGTATGCATTTTACCGGGCCAAATGGTATCTGGTGGCCGCGCTTTTAATCATTCTCGTTTTGATGGCCTGGCGCTGGTTTGACCGGGAAGAACGGGTTTCCTGGGTCGAATCCACGCGGGATTTTGCCCTGCAGATCCTCCCCCTGCTTTTTGCCGGGGTAATGGCAGCCGGTTTTCTGATGGGTCGCCCGGACAGCGATGCCGGTTTAATTCCCGTTCAATTCATCGAAGCCCTGGTCGGGGGCAACAGTTTTCAGGCCAACCTGGTCGCTTCTGTTATCGGGGCCTTTATGTATTTCGCCACTTTAACCGAAGTTCCCATCCTGCAGGGCCTGCTTGGTTCCGGGATGGGCCAGGGTCCCGCTTTGGCCTTGCTTTTAGCCGGACCGGCCCTTAGTCTTCCCAATATGCTGGTTATCAGAAGCGTGCTCGGCACCCAAAAGACCATAATTTTTGTAATCCTGGTAGCGATAATGGCCACCATTTCGGGGATGATTTTCGGGACCATTATGTCTTAACCTTACAGTGATCTATGCAACGATCTATGCAACGAATATTAAGGCCCTCCCCTGTTTAAGCGGGGGAAGGCCTTTTTGTATTAATTCTATATAGATCTGTTGGGTTGACTCATCCATTTTTCTTAAGAGAATATTACCGTTCGTCCCCGGCCGTCTTATTAGTGTAAGCAGACATTTTAGGGAACCAACCGGCAGTTCTCAGGCAAATGGCCACCAGCGTTAGCATGATCGGCACTTCAATCAGAACGCCGACTACTGTAGATAGCGCAGCTCCTGAACCCAATCCGAATACGGTGACCGCTGTGGCAATCGCCACTTCGAAGTGATTGCTGGCCCCGATCATGGAAGCCGGAGCAGCCTCTTCGTAAGTGAGCCCGATGAGCTTGGACAAAAGGTAACCAATGCAAAAAATGAAGAGGATCTGGACAATCAAAGGAATGGCAATCATAACTACGCCCAGGGGATTTTCAATAATCACCTCGCCCTGGAGCATGAAGAGATATATTAAGGTAGCCAGAAGGGCAACAACTGAAATGGTGCCCATATGCTTCAAGAATACCCGCTCATACCAGTCAATGCCCCGGGTCGCTATCAGCCTATTGCGGGTGATGTATCCCGCTACAAGGGAAACTCCCACATAGAGCATGATGCTCAGGAATATGGTCCAAAAAGGTATGGGCATTTCGGCAACATCCAGGAGAAAGTTGCCCAGTGGAGCATACAGGACAAGCATGGTCAGCGAGTTAATAGCCACCAGCACCAATGTCAGGCCCATAAACCCCTTGGCCAGGTAACTGAAAACCAGGACCATGGCAGTACAGGGCGCAATGCCGAGGAGGATCATCCCGGCCATGTATTCGCCCGCCAATTCGTAACCGATAAAAGGAGCCCAGATAACGCGCATGAACAACCAGGCAAAAAAGAACATGCTGAAAGGTTTAATCAGCCAGTTAACGACCAGGGTTAAGACAACCGCCCGCGGAGCTTTCACCGCATTTACAACCTCGCTGAAATCTATCTGCAGCATGATCGGGTACATCATGGCAAACAAGAAGATGGCAATCGGAATGTTTACCTGTGCTACCTGGATCTCACTTAAAGTCTCAGCCACACCGGGTATAACGCGGCCAAGCCCAACACCAATCAAAATACATAATGCCACCCAAACAGAAAGGTATTTGTGGAAAAATCCAAGTTCATAAGCTTTGTCTTCAGTCATCTCTTCTCATCACCCCTAAAGATAGTATAAAAGTTTGTTTGAGATTGCTTTATATTAAATGCCATTTTGGGTTTGACTAGAAGTTTACAATTCCAGTTTTTAAATCATCGCAGGTATAACCTTTACTTTTGTAGTAAACCATCTTTTCGTAATCATTCCGGCACTGCTCCAGTTTCATAATTTCTGACGCGAGTATCACATTTATAAATGGGTATTCTTTAATGGTTTCTGAGTTGATCTTGTAATATACATACTTGGCAGATTTATAGTATTCCAGCAAACCGGCATTGGTAAGTTTGTTCAAGTGTCTGGAAGCGTTAGACTGGTTAATACCCAGTAAAGTTTCTAACTCGCAGACACAAAGATCGTAATGCTGCAGTAAGTTAAGCATCCGCAAACGGGTATCATCAGCTATAGCTTTAAGAAGCCCTGTTAATCTGGATTCCATCCCGCACCACCTTCATATGATCATTTGATCATATTTGTTTTTGTTAATATGATAAAACGATTTATCTTTATTGTCAACAGGATCTAATTTTTCATAAGGGAAGGTAAGAATTACATGAAGGTAAAACATGAAGGTAAAAAAGGTAGATGAACTTTAACTTGTTTCTTTCAACAACTCCTCCAGCTTTTTCAATCTAACTCATAGTACCATTTTCTCCTGCCGAGTTATTTTACCTTTCCCTGGCAAGGTCACTTTCCCACTTTTTTATGCAGAGCAGATCCAAGACATTTTGTTCCTCTTTATCTCGCGGGCGCCGCTTACACTTTGCCCGGCGACCGGAACTGAGCATAGAACGCTTAACAGAAAGCATTTTTCCTTGAATTCTTTTTTCTAATTCACTGCTTTTCCACTGTCGTCGCATACACTCCACCCCTGATGATCCGGTAAAAGATCGTATGAAACACAGCCCAAAAGAAAAGCCTTCGGGCTTATTTGGCAAGCTGTTATACACATCAAGAAATATTTAAAACTCAACTTTTACCGCTTCGCGGGCAGCGGATTCTTCCTCCAGGTTGAAATAATCTTCCTGCCGGAAGCCAAACATGCCGGCGACAAGGACCGCCGGAAAACGCTGAATGGTCGTGTTAAAGTTCATAACCGCCTGGTTGTAGGCCTGCCGGGAGGAAGCAATTTTGCCCTCGGTGTTGGCCAGCTCCTCCTGCAGCTGGCGGAAGTTGGCGTCGGCTTTTAGCTCGGGGTAGCTTTCAGCAACGGCAAACAAACTTTTCAAGGCTCCGGTAAGCATATCTTCCGCTCCCGCCTGCTCACCCATATCTTTAGCCTGCATGGCCATACTGCGGGCCCTGGTTACGTTTTCCAGGGTTTCTTTTTCATGAGAAGCATAGCCTTTAACCGTGTTAACAAGGTTGGGTATCAAATCATAGCGCCTCTTTAACTGCACTTCGATCTGAGCCCAGGCATTTTTAAGTCGCTGGCGCAGGGAAACCAGGCGGTTGTAGGTGGCAATCAAAAAAATCACAACCAGGACAACAACAGCAATGATAATCCAAAATAGCATTTTCAGTCATCTCCCTTGATTTCTTTAATTTCTTTGATATTGACCGGAATCAACTCCCGGCATCTATTTACAGGGCGGTTAAAAGCTATACTGCCTCAATTAACTTTATAAGTAGCAGTTAAAGCTGCAGTTCCACTATGTCACCGTCTTGTAAGACATGATCACGGGCCACCGCCTGCCCGTCAAACTTGGAAGAACCCCAGACCAGGGCGCTTTTTAACTGGTCGGGGAAATCCTTGTGGACTTCTTTGGCAAAATCGATCACTGTGCTGCCCCGCTTTAAGATAAAAGGCCGGTCCAAATCAGCCGGGCGGTCCGGCGCTTTGCCATAAACCCTGATTATATCAAGTATTTCATAAAGTCGGTCTTTTAAATCTTCAAGACCGGTTCCGTTGACGGAAACAGGTAGGATCTCCAAATCAGGCATCAACTCTCTTAACACATCCAAATTGTCACGTGCTTCCGCCTGTTCGATCTTATTGGCTACTACCAGGAAGGGGATCGGGGCAATAATTTCTCCTCCCTCCGACAGATCAATCACCTCGCGTTCCTGCAGTATTCGCATCATGCCTTCCAGCTGCTCCAGGCATTCCGCGGTAGATACATCGACCACGATTAGGAGGGCATCGGCTTCTTTAAAAGTACCGATCAGACCCGAGGGAACATTATCCAAAGAAAGCGGAGGTGTGTCTACCAGCTGGATATAGGTATCCAGGTAGGGCATCATTCCGCTAACCGGGAGAGGTGTCGTAAAAGGGTATTCGGCTATTTTCACCTTGGCCCTGGTCAGGGTCCCAACCAGGGAAGATTTGCCTGTATTGGGATACCCGGCCAAAACTACCTGGCCGGCGCCCTGTTTTTCCACACCAAAGGGGTCATAGCCCTTGGACTGTTTTTTCTTTTTGCCTTCTTCCCGCAGGCGGGCCAGCCTTTTTTTTATATCACCCTGGAGTTTCTCGGTGCCTTTATGCTTCGGGATGACCGAAAGCATTTCCTGTAAAGCCCCAATGCGCTCTTCGGGAGTACGCGCTTTGCGATATCTCTCTTCGGCCTCATAATACTGCGGAGTAAGATTGGCAGGCACTTTCGAACCCCCTAATGCAAAATTCATTAACATAATAGCATAGAAAACAAACAAATTACAGGTAGCGTTCTTCAATTCCTTGACATTGCGCCGATGAAAGTGCTAAAATATTTCTGCCATAAGAAATGCGCCTGTAGCTCAGGGGGAGAGCGCCTGCTTGACGCGCAGGAGGCCGTAGGTTCAAAACCTACCGGGCGCACCAAATAGAACCGGGATATGAAATTCCGGTTCTATTTATTATGAAACCGGATGAATAGCGACTATTCACCGTATTATTGCCGCTCCTGTTGCTCTGCTTCTTTAAGATTATCCATTTTACTTTTTTTGTCGGCTCTCATGCCCATGAGTACAAAATACAGGGCATACCAGGCACTTATTACCGCTCCAGGCACAGATGCAGCTTCACTGTAAAGCGCGAGCCCTACCGCCGCGGCAAAAGCGGAATTTTTAATGGTTGAAAGCAGTATATAACTGGTGCGCTCCGGCTCGTTGAGATACAATTTTTTCCCAATTACTTCCACTGTATAAGCCAGGCCAAACAAACTAACTGCCGCAACAACCGAAACGGGTATTAACACATGGTAATCTTTTAAAAATACCTCACTGTTTAGACCTACCACAGTGGAAATGACCAGGAAGAACCCCCAGTTCACCAGGGTGCCCCTCCATTTTGCTATATATAAATCGGCCCTGCTCTTTCGTAAAAGCTGAGAAAGGAAAAAGGGTAAAAGGATAAGCAAAACTATTGTGCTTAATAAGCGGTACGGGGACACTGCAGCTTCTCCGGTAAAGAGATAAACGATGGTCGGGGTTAACAGCAAAGATAGTAGAAAGGCCCCAAATGTGCCTGTCATCGATGATCTTAAATCACCTTTTAAAATATAGGTAAAGGGTATTATCGCGATTCCCGGCGGTGCGGCGGCAACCAGCACGTAACCAATCCATAAATCCTGGGTTGGCATAAGCAGCCAGGCCAAGACCAGGATAACAGCACCCAGTAAAAGGTAATTCAATAATATCGCAAAAATTATCGGCCGTATTATCATCTTTAAAGGCCTGAACTGCTGTAATGACAACTGGGTTGCAGAAATAGTTAAAACAAAGGCCAGGGCGGGCATGGTTAAAGGCCCTGCCTGCTGGGCCAAATCACTAAAGGTCAGGCCTGAAACAAAGGCAAATACCAGAATAAAGGTTCGGTTTTTTAGTAGTTTTATCATAATTTCCAATAATTATCATGCTGAGCATAAAAAGCTTATAATATATACAAACCCATATGTTTATTTTGCGATTGGCCGGCCATTACATAAGCCCGAAATTTCTTAGCGCATGGATGATAATGACAATAAAGGAGGAAAAGCCCACTCCGGTGTGAATCAGGTACCAAGACTGACGTTTTTTGGGCATCAGTCCAAATCGCAGTATAAAACCGGTAATTGTAATGATCGCGATCAGAATAAATGCGGCCAATCCAGTGCCCAGATCGGGAGCAAAATCTGCAGGGCGGCCCATATGCTGGGCAAAATGAATAGAAATAAACATTACAGCCACCAGGTTACCAAAAACGTGAAGCTTTAAGAGAGTGGCACGGCTAGCTGACGTATAGCGTTTCATAATGGCGTACAGGGGCACAAAAATAAGAACATACGCACTGGCAATTATTGACAACCAGTGATGTGCAAAGTATGCTCCTATGGTGATATGAATATCCCACCACCTCAGGTAGGTAGCGATCGATGAAATAAGTATTATCACCAGGATCCCGACAGCAAGCCTGAACTGAGTTTGCATTTCTACCACTTCCTCCTATTTAAGATTATCCTACTTTATCCAACCTGAATTTGTCTTATTGACCCAAATACCTTCCACCCTGCCAGACGCCTTCCAAAACAGCTCCGTCCGGGTATTTCATCACTCCCATACCATCTTTGACTCCGCGTTTCCATTGACCTTGATAAGTTCTGCCATCAGGCCAAATAAATAGTCCTTCCCCGTGAAATTGGCCCTCAGACCAGGACCCTTCATACCGACCGCCTTCTGAGCTGTCCCAGGTTCCATTACCGTGGGGCAACCCGTTTCTAAGCTGTCCGGTATATTCACCGACAATTCAGCCGGGCATTTCAAAATAGATTGTGTCCTGTTCCTTTGTTTGTTCAAAATCACAGCTAATAATTAAAATCATAACCGCCAGTATAAACGCAGATGCAATTATTGTTTTCATATCAACCTCTACTTTACTTTGGTGGCAAATAAAAAAAATTGCCCTGCTTTTTTAATCTCATTATACATAAAAAGCCGTGAATTTAAAACTACCGGCGGGTTTTCCCTTTACCAGCTTAAATAGATTGACAATTTAAGCCACAGTGAAGTGTTCCGCCGGCTTCCATAATAGAAGTCAGAGGTCAGAACCCAGATTAGTGGGGATGTTTGAACCGTCCCCATGGCGCCGCTTATCATTTAACAAGGAAAATCGGTTGTAGGTTACTTTATTTTTTGATTCGCAACTCTGTACCACCAAAAAAGCCGGGAGCTTTTACGCTCCCGGCCATTTGTCTTTTTCCCAATACTTAACTGTTGCCAATCAACTATGAAGCCTGGGCTTGCTTTTTCGGTTCGCTGAATGACGGTCTCCTCATGACCTTATCAATGTAAGGCACAAAAGCATTCATAATCAGGATTGAGAATGCCACCCCTTCAGTAGGCGACAGGCCGAGCCTGAAGATTACTACCAGGATACCGATGCAGGCGCCAAACAACAGCTTACCTCTATCGGTAAAGGGGCTCGTTACCCAGTCTGTAGCCATAAAGAAAGCACCGATCATTATTCCACCTGTAAACAAGTGATAAAGTGGATTCTGGCCGGCAATCAGGGTTAAAATGGCCACTGCAGCCAGCATGGAAACCGGAATATGCCAGGTGATATGCTTTCTGAAAAACAGGTACGCCGCCCCGATTAAAAGAGCAAGCGGAGACACCTCGGACAACGCCCCGCCTGGAAAAGCAACAAACAGCTGGCCCAAGGCCGGCATTTCCATCCCGGCATTGAGCATGGCCAGGGGCGTAGCCTGGGTTACCACGTCAACAGCGCCCAGGCGAACTGCCAGGGGGGCAAACCACTCATCGACAAAGGCAAACAGCGGAGCCAGGATAATTAATGCCACTCTGCCAAACAGGGCCGGGTTAAAACGGTTCCAGCCCATACCGCCCATTAATTCCTTGGCGATACCTACGGCAATGAAAGTAGCGATTGCCGCTTTCCACCATGGTGTAGTAGCTGGAAAGAGCATGGCTACAAATAAGCCGGTCAAGAGAGCGCTCCAATCATGGATGGCGGGCTTTTTCTTGCTGAGCTTTTTAAATAAAAGCTCAGTTAGGACAGCAGTGACCAGGCATACGCCGATTAAAAATATAGCATAAGCGTGATAAAAATATACTGCCACAGCCGCTACCGGAATCAAAGCAATAAAGACATCGCGCATGGCGCTTGATACGGTTTCTTTGCTTTTAAGGTGCGGTGACGGCGATATTATAAGCTTTTGGGTATCACTCACCACTTATCTCCTCCTTTTCTCCCAGCGGGTTTATTTTCTGCTGCGCTGTCTTTTTTGAATTTCCGGCTTTGCCCTCTGGACCCAGTGGACAATCGGCCTGGCAGCCGGGCAAACATATGAACAAATACCGCACTCGATGCAATCCATCAGATCCCATTCTTCCGCTTCATCATACATGTTCGCTTCCGCGTAAATACTGATCTGGTTGGGATAAAGCATCATCGGGCAGTGCTCCACACACTTGTCACAGCGCACACAATCAGCGTATTCCATCCATTCACGGGTCATTTCCGGCGGGAGAACAATAACCCCGGTTGAGCTTTTAACAACCGGTACATCAAGGTGAGGCTGGGCCAGACCCGTCATAGGGCCGCCGATAACCACCTTGTGGTTTTCAATATCTTCCACACCGCATTCATTGAGAATATGGCCAACCGGTGTCCCGATCTTGACCATATAGTTGCCCGGTTTTGTGACCTTGGGCCCGCTGACCGTGATTACCCTTTCAATCAACGGTTTGCCGTAAATACAGGCCTCGTAAGAAGCTACGGTAGTGCCTACATTGCGTACAATACAGCCCAGCTCCGCCGAACGGGCTCCTCTAGGCACATCCCGTCCGGTGGCCGCCTTGATCAGGTGCGACTTAAAACCCTGCGGGTATTTAACCGCCAGGGAAACGACTTCCATATCGTCGCGATCCTTGATCACTTCATTGATCGCTTCAATGGCATCGGGTTTATTGACCTCGATCCCAAATAGGGTCCTCTTGGCTCCAATGCTGTTCATCATCAACTCTGCGCCTTTTACCAGTTCTGCTGTCTTTTCTACCATTATACGATGGTCACAGGTGAGAAAAGGCTCGCATTCGGCGCCGTTTAAGAGCAAAGTATCGACCTTTTCATTGTATTTAACCTGAACGTGCGTGGGCAGGGCTGCCCCGCCCATGCCGGTCAGGCCGCCTTCACGGACACACTTGCGGTATTCCTCAAGGTCAACATTTTCCGGATCGCGGATCTGCTTCATTTCAAATTCCTGCGGTCCGTCATCCGCTTCAATAACAATGCAGTCGTCTTCGCCTCCGGTGGGAACGGTACGTTTGCCCACTTCCTTGACCGTGCCGGAAACGCTGGCATGAACAGGTGCGCTGAAAAGCTCCTCAGAATCACCAATTTTCTGCCCTATCTCTACCTTGTCTCCTTCTTTAACCAGCGGTTCACAGGGTGCTCCCATATGCTGAAGGAGGGGAATTATTACTTCCTTCGGAGGAGATAACCTGGTTATCGGCTTATCCTCGGTATAGCTTTTATAGTGAGGAATGTGCGCCCCACCTTGAAATGTTTTAACTTCCATCTGAGCTCACCTCCCGGTTATCAAGTTATTTTTCACCGCGTTTTGCTTTTTCAATTTCCTTGCTCTGGGAACGGTTGGCCCATAATCCAAAGGCTACCGCGACCACCACGAGCACCCGCAGGGGTTTGAAGATTGCATTCCAAATCCTGGTCTGAACAGGCACCTGGGGATCGGCCGGTAGTCCATATTTTTCGGGACTATCAGCAAGCACGTAGAGCATGGCTGTTCCATCGACTTCATCAAGGCCGTAAATCCTGGCTTCAGTTTTCCCGGCAGCTTTAAGCTGGTCTACCCGGTTTACTGCCCTGGCAATCATCTCCCGCCTGTCTCCGAAAGTGATGGAGCCGGTCGGGCATACCTTTGCGCAGGCAGGCTGCAAGCCGTTTTCAAGACGATCGAG
>SL_5KL_010_SEDDRAFT_10001972_pt1 | contig 11850 bp, 6 predicted proteins | sample SodLakKL_010_SED_FD_9118 | JGI IMG/M metagenome (IMG submission 9118)
CGATGCGAGGCTCTCGACACCGACGGGACCCCCGCCATACCCCTCGATGAGACCCTGCAAGTAGTCACGGTCCTTGCTGTCGAGGCCGATGGCGTCGATTTGGAGCTTGTCGAGGGCTTTCTTCGTGACCGGAAGGTCGATATTCCCTTCATTCAACACATCGGCGAAATCGCGCACCCTGCGGAAGATCCGATTCACGATCCTGGGCGTGCCGCGGCTGCGTTTGGCGATTTCGGCGATGGCTTTCCTGTCGATGGCGGCGCCATAGATCTTCGCCGTCCGCGCACAGATTTTCGCAAGAGCGTCTTCATCGTAGTATTCGAGTTTTTGGACCACGCCGAAACGGTCGCGCAACGGCGCGGTGAGGTCGCCATAGCGTGTCGTGGCGCCGATCAGGGTGAAGGGCGGAAGATCGAGACGGATGGCTTTCGAAGTCTCCTCCTTGCCGACGATGAGATTGATGACATAGTCCTCCATCGCGGGATAGAGCACCTCTTCGACAACCCTCGGCAAACGGTGGATTTCGTCGATGAAGAGAATGTCGCCCGGCTCGAGGTCCGTCAAGAGCACGGCCAAGTCACCGCTCTTTTCGATGGCGGGACCGCTCGCGGTCTTGATCTCGGCACCGACCTCGTTGGCGACGATGTTGGCGAGGGTCGTCTTCCCCAGGCCCGGCGGCCCGTAGAGCAGGACATGGTCCAAGGCCTCGTTGCGGTTCTTCGCAGCCTGGATGAAAACGGCCATCATCTCTTTGACCCGGTCTTGGCCGATATATTCGTCGAGTCGCGCGGGGCGCAGACGGATCTGTTCGATATCGTCTTTCTGTTTGTCGGCACTGACGATTCTTTCGCTCATCTGTCACTCACCTCTTCTTATGATTATACACCATGAACCCCGATTTACAACAGTCCCGGACCACCCGGACGGCCATTCATCCGCCGACAACCTCCGAAACGTTCGAAATGTGTGTTTCAAGCTACACGCGCGTTGTTTTTGCGGTTGGCCTGTGATAAAATAATAAGGAGAATCACGATGCCGATTACAGACAGGAGGTACAAGGATGGATAAGGACAAAACCCCGACCACTCTCGAACAGAAACTCTATCTGATCGAGCGCGACTACAAGAAGAAAATCGCCCCCGTCCAGAACATCCTTGACGACCTCAAAAAGCGCCAGGAAGATGTCCTCTCCCGCGCGCAGAAAGAGTTCGAGGCCAATGAACGGGAGCATCAGGCCGAGCTGCAAAAAATCGAAAAGACGCATACCCGCAAGAAACGCGAACTCGAAAAGGAATACGCGACCAAGATCGACGACCAGGCCGAAAAGGTCGCCGCGGCGGAACACAGTGTCTCCGAAGAACTCGAAGAGATCAGTGACAGCCACGAAAAGACACTCGACGCCCTGAAAAAAGAGATCGATGAGATCGAAAACGAGATCGAGGTCCGCCTCGGACGCATCGAGGAAAAACACCAAGAGAGCACAAAGGTCTATGAAGATAAAATCGACCTCTACAAGCAAAACCTCGAGACCAACAAAGCGGCCTGTCAAGAGAAGCTCGAAACAGCCATCGACAAACTGAAACAACTCTATACGGAAGACCGGCGCCGCCTCGGGGATCTCGAAAAGACACTCGACAAGGCTTTCCAACCTTTGGAAAAACGCCTCGACAAGAACGCCCAAAGCGCCAAGACGGCCATGAAGCGCGAGGACAACGCCCTCCAGAACCGCATCAACGCCGTAAGGAAAGAACTGAACAAGACCATAAAAGAGATCACCACGCTCATGACGGAGATGGAAGAGCGTCTCAAACGCCCCTTCTTCGAGTTCGAGCAGTCGCTGAACGCCGTCACCAAATTCTTCAATTCTTATGAGAGAAGCTTCAAGAACGACCTCCATATCGATGTGAACGCTGAACGGAACCGTCTCAACGACCTCGCCAAGAAACAGACCGGAGGCGACGACACGGAACCCGACGGCGAAATCAAAAAGCAGATCGAACTGAACATGGAACGGCAGAAGGCTCTCAAAGACCATGCCGACACATTGAAGACCGCCGTGAACAAGACCCTCGAGATGTTCAAGTCGCTGGCGGGCAAGACCCGTTCGACCATCGAGGAGACGCTCGACCAACACGAAAAACTCATCACCGAGCACCAGACGAAACTCAAACGGAAGTTCGACCTCTTCCAAACCCAGAGTCCCAAGCTCGTCGCCGCGATGAGCGACCATGTCGACAGACAGTCGCCGGTCGGCGACCTTGCCGGCTTGAAGAGCTTTTTCCGTTCTCTCTTCAAGGCGTTCTACGAATTCGAGACCGAACGCTTGAAGGCCGTCATCGAGACCACCCGGACGCTCCTCCCTTTACATGCCGAAGCGGATGACATCCGGTATTTTCTCGATGTCAAGGACGCGTTGAAGGAGATCCGCATCCGCAAAGAGCGGATCGAAGCCGAAAAACGCGAGGCCAGATGGCGCCTCGAGATGAAAAAGATCCAAAAGGAACACGAAATCCGGACCGCCAAACTCGAGCGCGACTTCGCCCTCGAAGAGAAACGCCTTTTGAACAGTTTGCATGTGGAAAAGGAAAAGCAGTATCTCGCCGACCTGAAAGCTCGACGAACCGCTGCGCTGAAAGAGGTCGCCGAAAAACGGAATGAAGAACTCGCCGCTTGCCATCATGAACTGAGGAAAAAGCAGAACACCGCCGACAAGGCGCAGATCGAGAAACGCCAAGCCCTCGAGAAGGAACGACTCGACCACTTGGAAAAAATCCGCCTCCTCGAAGCGGAACGCGATGTCGAACTGCAGCGTGCCGAACACGATGAAGGCAAGACGAGCGAACGCATCGCCCTGGAACTGGAGATGGAAAAGACCAAGAAACGCCTGAACCGGGTCGATTCCACCATCAAACGCTCCGAGCGGAAGGTCGAAGCGGAACGGGTCGAAGAAAAAAGAGCGCTGGAGAACTCTTTCCGCGAGAAGACAGAAGCCCTCGAAAACAGACTGAAAGACCTCGAACAGAAACATGAACGCCAAATCGGCTTCATCGACAAGGCGCTCGAGCGTGAGACCGCGACCGCCACCACGAACATCGACAATGTCAAAGAGATGATGAAGACCCGCCTCTCCCCGCTCGAAGACCGCACCAAGGATGTCCTCGACGTTCTTGAACGGCACCGGGAAGCCTTGGACAAACCCGACGCCTCTTTGAAGGATATCCTCACGGTCGCCGCTTCTTCTTTCCGCGAACAATTCATCCAGACGGTCGAACTCGGCTCCGGCACCCTCCAAGACGCCGAAGACTTCCTCTTCCGCGTGGGTGAAAAAGAGGCCGCCGAAGAGATCACCGACACCAAAAAACGCAAACACCACATAGAACGGCTCGCCGCCGCAAAAGAGCGCGCCCAAAAGACCCACAAGAAAGCGGCCGCCGACATCATCGAGGCGTTCACCGCCACCCATGGGAATTTGGACAAGGAACTCCGTCGTCACGACACACAATCGCTCGAACGGATCAAAGAACTCCTCGCCCCCGTGAACAAGAAGGCGCACGCCCTCATCACGGACTATGCCGACCATGTCGAGAAGACACTCGAAAAGCTCTTCCATCCCCTCATGGAGGGCGACATCGAGCTCATCGAACGCGCCGAAAGCTCGAGTCGGAAAGCGAAGGAAGAGGCCCAAGAACGCCACCGGGAAGAAAAAGCCCCCTTGGAGAGAGAACTCGACGAGATTCATATCGAACGCGAAAAGGCCCTCCAAGCCCTGGATGAGAAATACGACGCGAAAAGCGCCGAAAGCCGCACTGAACTCGAAGATGAGCGGAATCAACTGGTCAGAAGGCTGGAAGGTTTCGAGAAGAGACTCGCCATCGACGGCGACACCGTCTTCGACGAAGAGAAAGAGCGCGAACAACAGAAAGCCCGCGTGCAAGAACAGATGGCCGAAAGACGGAAGCGTCTCGACGAACAGTTTTCCGCCTTGAAAAAGCGGGTCGAGGAAAGGCTCGAGGATGCGCGGGCCATCAACGAAAGCGCGAAAGAGAACATCGAAAGCGCGCGCGAAGAGATCGAGAACACCTTGGAGGCCACCCTGGAAGCCAACCAGGAGACCTATGACAAGGTCCAAAGAAAGATGCAAGACGCCTTGGACAACCTCGATGCGAAGAAGAAGGCCGCCCTCGAGAAAGAAAACGACCGCATCAAGGAGCTCACCGAGGAACACGAACAAAGAGCGCAGTCCGCGGCCGACAAGCTCGACAGCACGATCGAAGACATCAACAGGAAGATCGAGGACGAGGCCCGCATCAAACGCGCCCGCAAAGAACATCTCGAAGAGACCGTCAACCAGCGCGAAAAAGAGCTGCAGGAGACCTTGCAGAAGGCCTGCGACCGTCTGAACGACAATATCAACGGTCAATTGGCCGCGGCGCCGCTGGAGATCCGCGACCACACACCGGATCTGGACGTCCTCTTCAATGAACAAGACGCACTCATCGACGCCTATGTCGAAGAGACCCAACAAGCGATCAAGTCCAAAGACTCCGCATGACCCACGCCGAGGACGAAGGGAGTCACCGCTCATGGCGAAAAAGAAATATGACCTCACAAACGAATCCGCGTCCAAGAAGAATCTGACTTCCTTGGTCGATGCCAACCTGCAGAAGGAATCGAAACTTTTGCAGAATCTCATCGAGGAGGTCGTCGAGGCCAACCGCAAGGTCAAAGAGTCCCACCGTCAACGCCTCGAAGAGACCGATGAAAAGCTCCGCATCCTGAATGCGGAAATCGACCGGTTGAAGGATGACATCAACCAAAAGGACCAAGAGACCACCATCGAACAACTCACCTATCTTCTCGATTCCAAGGACCGGATCTTCCGGGCCCTTGTCGACATGCGTGCCCGTTTCACCGAGACCTTCCTCTCCCGCAACGAGGAAGAGACCGGTGAAGCCTTGAAAGAGAGACTGCTCTCCGTCCTCGCCGAGGAAGCCGACGAGAGCACGGGCGGCGATGTCTTCATGCAATCCTTCCGGATCGCCGCGCTCGAGTTCGTCGAAGAGCTCTTCAAAAAGAGCGAGGCCTACTTCTGCCGCCATTACCTGGAAAAATCCCGCACGGAACAAGTGCTGGAACTCTTCGAAGACCAGACCAAGATCCTCTCCGGGGCGTTCGACGATTTTCTCCCCGCCTTGGAAAAAATCGTGTCGGAACGCTTGCACATGCTCCGGACGGATGATGAAGATGAAACGCTCGACGAGCGGATAAAACGACTCCATGATGAACGCAAGGCCGCCTTCGAAAAAGAGGAAAAGCGACTCAAAGAAGAACTCAAAGAAGCCATGGAGACCTTCGACAACCGCCGCGAGGCACTCGAACAGGGCGTCCTTGAAGATATGCAGAAACGTCATGAAGAAAACATCGAGGCCGAAAAGGACCGCAAAGTCGTCATCGAACAAGAACTCAAAGACCTCCGGTTGAAGATCATCGCCGCGGAACGCAAAGGCGACAAGGACGAACTCAAAGACCTCTGGGCCGAGTACGCGAAAAAAGAGAAGGCCGTCTCCTCCCTCAAGGAGAAAAAGATCAGGGACCGGACCCGAAAGCGGATCGGACCCGAAATCAAGCAAATCGAAAAGGAACGCTTCCAGACGGAGCGCTCCTACATCGAAAAACTCTACGACCTCCGGTTCGAAAAGCTCCAAGAGAGCATCCGCCATTCGGAGTCGCAAGAGGTCTTCAAATTGCAAGAGGACGAAAAGGCCCTGCGCCACGACCTTGCGTTCAACGCCGATTTCGTGAAGACGATGGAAGAACGTTTCCAGGCCTTCGAGACCTTCATCCGGGGTGTGGTCGATTTCATCGCGGCCTTCCACGATCTTCTCGCCGAGAAGCACCAAGCCTACCTCGAAGAGGAAATCTCTTTGCTCGAGAAGTTGAAGCCCCTCCGCAAACAATTCAAACGGGCCCAGTTCGACCTCGCCGAAAAGCTCCGGCTCCGGCACTTCTCCCAGCGCGAGACGGCCGCCCGGATCGAACACGCCATCCGCGAACACGCCATCAAGGTCGGATACCGCCAAAAACTCGACAACGTCGACAAATCCCTGACCGACATCAAGAAGACTTCCGCCATCCGCAGGCTCAACGACGAAGAACAAGCGAAAAGTGAACTCATCTACCAAAAAGCGCTCGTCGACCTCGCCGACAAAGAGCATGAACTCCAACTCTTGAAGATCGATTCGCTCTACGACAGCGAGATGAACCTCACCAAAGCCCAGACGGAGCGCTTGAACATCGGCCAGAACGTCAGCGAGGCGATGGTGGGGACCACCATCGAGAGCCAGATCCACTTCGCCGAACAACAAATCGACTTCGCCGAGAACGAATACCATCTCCGCCTCGAAAACATCGACAAGGCTTTCCAGAAAGAACTCGAATACGCCGAGGAAAAACTCGCCACCCACCGACAGAAATATGTCTCCGACATCCGGGAACTCGAAGAGGAACGTGACGAAAAGCTCGAAGACATCGCCTACCGCCTGGCCCTTTTCACCGACGAGAAGGACACCCGGCGCCTCAAGGAGCGCGAAGAACACATCAAGACCGAATACGGCGACAAGATCGCCGCCATTCGCGAAAAAGAGGAAAACGACCCCTACGTCCAGCGCTACATCAAACAGATCGCCGCTGCGAAAGAGCGTGCGCAAAAAGCCCGTGACGACGCGAAGAAACTCCGCGATCGCACGACGGAGACATTCGAGACCATGTTGGCGACCAACCGGGAAAAGCTCGAACAGTTCAAAAAGAAAGACACCGCCGAGCACACCCTCGCTCCCTATATCGAGGAGGAAGCCGGCAAGACCGCCAAGATGCGCCACGAAGAGGCCCTGAACGAGGCCAAGGAGACCTACGAAGAAAAAGTCTCCGAACCACGGCGACGAATCGAAGAGCTGCAAGCCACACTCGAGAAGCTCCAAAAAGAGGAAGGCGAAAGACCCGAGCGCGCCGAACTCGAAGAAGAACACTCGCGACTCGAGAAGGAACGGGAAGAAGCCCTCGCCGAAGAAAAGGCCCGTTTCGAGAAGACCCTGGACGCAATCTCTCAAGAAAAGGACGCGTTCGTGAAGAAGACCGAGCGCCTCCGCACCGAGCTGGACAAGGATGAACCCGACACCGGCAAGGAGACCCTCGAAAAACACCTGAAAGCCCACATCTCCGAATTGCGAAAATCACAAGCGGAGATCCGCAAACGCCAACTCGCCGAACTCGAAGAAGCCCTCGCCGAGCGCAAGAAACGCTTGAAGAGCATGCAAGCCGAACTCGACGGGCACATCCACCCGATCTTGAAGGATTACGCCGCCTTCGTGAAGAAGGTCGCCTCCTCGCAACACGCCAAGATGAGAAAGGCGAAACGGGACATCGAAAAAGAGAAACGGAAAGCCTTGAAAGACCTCAAGGCCCGCTATAAATCCTGACCGCTTCTCTTGGAAAAAACAAAACGCCCCTGCGCACATCCGCCGTGCAGGGGCGTTTTTTCATGATTGATTGTATGTAACCTAAAGACAAAGGATCCACCCGGGCATCATCCGCAAGAGAGTCCCGCGGCTTGCACAATTAGCGGGTGATGAAATAGACGACCGCCACGAAAGCCGTCACGAAGAAGATGATGAGCGCGATCTGCCACCAGGAGGTGTGTCTCGTCCCGTGACCCAACCTTCTTTCGCCCCGGTCCCTTTCGGCGATCTTGTGGGTGTAGGCGTTTTTGTTCCTGTCTTGTTTCGGCATCGGCATGTCTCTCGACCCCCTTCATCTTCCGACTTTTTGCATATCCCTTTTCGGTCTTCTTCTTCGTAAGGTTCAGTCCAGTTCGGGGAGGATGCTCGTGCCGTAAGGGGGCATCTTCACCCCGAAATTGTCCGCGACGGTGGCGCCGACATCGGCGAAGGTCTCGCGTTCGGCCAAAGCGCCGCCCGCAAGTGCGGGGGAGTACATGAGCAAGGGCACATACTCCCGGGTATGGTCGGTCCCCGTGTGGGTGGGGTCGTTCCCGTGGTCGGCGGTGATCACGAGAAGGTCCTTTTCTCCGAGTTTATCCATGAGAGGGGCCAGTTTCGCATCGAACGCCTCCAAGGCCTCCTTGTAGCCGGCCGCGTCACGACGATGACCGTATTTGGCGTCGAAATCGACGAGATTGAGATAGGCGAGGCCGCGGAAATCCTTGTCCGCATAGGATATGATGTTGTCCATGCCCTCGTCGTTGTCTTTTTGTTTGATGCTCTCGGTGATGCCTTCCCCCGCATAGATGTCTTCGATCTTGCCGAAGCCGGCGACAAGCAAGCCGGCATCTTGAAGATGGTTCAAGACCGTGGGGGCATAGGGCTTCAAAGCGTAGTCGCGCCGGTTGGCCGTGCGTTGGAAGCGTCCCTTGCCATCGCCCACGAAAGGTCGGGCGATGACGCGACCGACTTTGAAACGTTCGTCCATGGTGAGTTCGCGGGCGATCTCGCACGCTTCATACAAGGCTTCGAGGCCCACCTTCTCCTCATGGGCGGCGATCTGCAACACGCTGTCGGCGGAAGTGTAGACGATGAGGTCGCCCGTGGCGAGCTGGTGCTCGCCGAGTTCGTCGAGGATCTCCGTGCCGCTCGCGGCTTTGTTGCCGACGATGTTCCGGCCGGTCCGCTCTTCGAGGGCTTGGATCAGTTCGGCGGGAAAGCCGGTGTCGGTGAAGGTCAAAAAGGGCGTGGTCACCTTGAGGCCCATGAGTTCCCAATGCCCCGTCATCGTGTCCTTGCCGACGGAGAGCTCCTTCATCCGGGTGTGACGACCCGCGGGCGAGTCGACGGCTCTGACGCCTTGGACCGGGGTGAGATGACCGAGACCCAGTCTTTCCATGCGGGGCAGATGGATCCCGTTTTGGCTCTTGGCGATGTTTTGGAGCGTGTTCGCCCCTTCGTCGCCGTATTCGTGGGCGTCTTCCATCGCCCCGACGCCGACGCTGTCGGCGATGATGAGAAATATCCTGTCGAACATCTTCATTCGCTCCTTTTCGCATGCGGGTGATATTTGTCGTAGACCGCGATGAGTTGTTTTTTGTTGATGTGGGTGTAGAGTTCGGTGGTCGAGACATCGGCATGACCGAGCATCTCTTGCACGTAGCGGAGATCCACGCCCGCTTCCAACATATGCGAAGCGAAGCTGTGGCGCAGCGTGTGAGGACTGACTTCCTTGTCGATGCCCGCCTTCGCGACGAGGTCGCGCAGGATCTTGTAGAAGCCCACCCGACCGATGGGACGGCCGAAGCGATTCAAAAAGACGAAGGGTACGGGCGACTTCGACAGCTTGAGCCGGCCGTCTTCAAGGTAGCGCTTCAAGGCGGCGGCCGCCGCGGAACCGATCGGGACGATCCGTTCCTTGTCGCCTTTGCCCGTGACATTGATGAACCCCTGGTTGATGTGAAGGTCCGCCGTCCTGAGGCCGATGAGTTCGCTGATCCTCAGTCCGCTGCCGTAGAGGAGCTCGACCATCGCGAGGTTCCTCTGCGCGAGCGGACTCTTCCCGCGGGCGGCATCGAGAATGGTCTCGAGCTCCTCGACGGAAAGGATGTCGGGCAGGCGTTTTTTCATTTTCGGGCGGTGGATCTTCAAGATGATGTTCTCCTCGACGACCCTTTCATCGACGAGGTATTGGTGGAACCCTTTCAGGGCGGAAAGTTTCCGGGACACGGTCGCCGCGGAGACCTTCTTCTTCCGGAGCGTCATGAGGTAGCGGTCGACCATCACCTTGGTGATGGCGGCGGGGTCGCGGACCTCCCGCTCGGCCAGATACTCCACATACCCTTGCAGGTCGGAAAGATAGGCCCGGATGGAGTTTTGGCTCAGATTCCGCGCCGCTTTCAGTTCGTATTCATACTCTTTCAAAAGTCGTTGCAGCATGGATCCACCCCCGTTATATCAGGATGAACACTTCGTTGGCGAGCATGACGCCTCTTTCGGTGAGGCGCATCCTGCCGTCACGGTTTTCGAGCAGCCCCGCCGCGAAGGCCTTTTCGAGTTTGGGGAAGAGCTCTTCGGGCGTTTTGCCGTGACGGCGGCGATACATCTCGCGGTCGATGCCTTCGCGTAGACGGAGTCCCATGAGGAGGGTGTCTTTTTCCGCTTCATAGGGATACGTCCGGCGAACGGCATGTCCTTTCGACTTGATCGATTCCATATAGGCCCCGACGGAGGATATGTTCTCTTCGCGACGAGAAGCGTGTTTGCCGTGGGCCGATGCCCCGAGTCCGAGATAGTCCCCGTCCTGCCAGACGAGGGTGTTGTGTTTCGATGCATGTTCTTTTTTGGCGAAATTGCTGATTTCATAATGTTGGTAGCCGGCCGCGACGAGACGGTCGATGATGAGGGCGAACATGTCCGCTTCCAGATCCTCGTCCGCGGGGTTGATTTTTCCTTCTTCGACCCAACGGGCGAAGAGTGTCCCCTCTTCGATGATGAGGCTGTAATAGGAGATGTGCGGAACATCCAGCCCGAGGAGATGCTCGAGATCCTGACCGAGGTCGGTCTCCGTCTGGCCCGGCAGAGCGAAAAGCATGTCGACGCTGATATTCGTGATGCCTTCCGCCCGCAAGAGCTTAACGGCACTTTCGACTTCTTCGGCCCGGTGGCGTCTACCGAGAAGCCGCAACGCTTCTCGGTTGAATGACTGCACTCCGAGACTCACCCGGTCGACGCCGCCTTTTCGCAGTGTTCGTGCCAGTTCGGCATCGACATCTCCGGGGTTGCATTCGAACGTCCATTCCTCTATTTCGTCGCCGCAAAGGCTCTTGATTGTCCGCAGAAGCCTTTCTATTTCGCTCAGAGGCAGCGCACTCGGGGTGCCGCCGCCGATATAGACGGTCCGCACACCCGTTTTGTCATCCAGACGCAAACGGGCTTCTTCGAGAAGACGGTCGATGTAGGCACGCATGGTGCCTATGGATGCGCGTTCGCGCGCAAAGGCGCAATAAAGGCAAAGACTCTTGCAGAAGGGGATGTGCACATAGACGGCGTCCATCTTGTCTTCTCACTTCCTCCCGGGTTGTCGGCGTTCATGGGGAAAAATCGTCAACCCTCACTCGCTGAGGATTTGGGGTTGAATTTCAAAAGCAGGCCCACAAAGAGCGCATAGAGGACGACGATGATGCCCAACGTCAAAAAGGTCATGGCGAGAGAGATCGGGGCGATCCCCACCAAGAGCAACACCGGAAAGCCGAAAAGGATCGCCGTCGAGGAGCCCGTGACAAGGTCGGTCGCCGCGGGGGTGCGGAATTCGGTGTCCACTTCCCTAAGCAATATCACCCCGGTCGAGGCCGTCCCCGTCAACATACCGAACATGCCCATGGTCGCCGCCATGGGGTAGCCGGGATAGACCCGCTTGCAGATGAAGTTGATATAGATGATGGTCGCGAAACCGGCGGCGATCACGAGGATGAAGAAGGGGATCCAAAGCCCCGAGAGGTCCTCGATGCGGATGGCGCTGATGGCGGCGACGATCATGAAATCGAACACGAGCCCCGCTATCCGGTTCAACATGTAGTTGTTCGGGTATTGTCGGGTCATGATCTTGACGCGGCGCAACCAGAGGAAGAGCTGTTTCGCGGCCAGTGCGAAGAGCATGCCGAAGATGAAGTTGAACCCCCAGATCAAGGGACGGATGGTGTCGGTGCCGAAATCGCCCAACACCCCCGTCTCGAGAAACCGGCTCGTGGAATATATGAAGATGTAGGTGAAGAAATAGACCAAGAGCACGAGTGCGATCTGCACGGTGAACTTGTCGATGGCTTCGGCGACGGGGATCTCGTCGGGTGTCTCG
>SL_5KL_010_SEDDRAFT_10001973_pt1 | contig 11842 bp, 16 predicted proteins | sample SodLakKL_010_SED_FD_9118 | JGI IMG/M metagenome (IMG submission 9118)
AGTTTGAGCGTCTATCTTGATGCTCAGCTCAGTGGCCGTAACCGTAACGCTGGCAGTTGCTGCCGTTATTCTCACATCAATCCGTTCAGAAGAAGCTATGTTGACGTTTGGAGTCCCTGATATTGTAACAGAAGGAGTACCGGAAATTGTGACTGATGGAGTTCCGCTAATACTTACAGATCCAGTGACAGTCACGTCACCAGAAATAGTTACTTCCGGTGTACCACTTATTGTAACTGTTGGAGTACCACTAATCTCAACTGTAGGTGTTCCAGATATCTGGATCGTGTTATCTGTGCCAGACTGAGATATCGCAATAGTAGGAGTACCAGATATGGTCACTGTTGGTGTGCCAGAAATAGTCACCTCTGGTGTACCATCAATAATAACAGTAGGAGTTCCAGAAATAGTAACTTCTGGTGTTCCGTCTATGCTAACCGAGCCAGCTATGTTGAAGACAACTGCAGCATCAACACTGTGGATATTTATGTCTATATCACCTACTTGATCGGCAATAACAATACCTAAATTATCGACTTGGCCAGCTATGTTAACATTTAGATCTCCTATTTGATCTGCGATATTAACATTGATATCACCTATCTGGTCTGCAATATTGACGTTCAAATTCCCAACCTGGTCTGCAATATTGACATTGAGGTTACCTACCATGGATTGAGCATTTATGTCAACTCTAATGTCGCCCACCATACTCTGGGCATTTAGATCGACCCTTATATCGCCAACCATGGACTGAGCGTTGAGGTCTACCCTCAAATCACCAACCATAGTCTGAGCAACAATATCAACTTCGAGATTCGCTACTTGTGACACTATACTGATAGGCACAGTAACTTCGCAAGCAGAAATATTGATCTGAGGATATCCCTGCTTGACCTTTGATTCGTGATAGAATTTGCCTGTTGACATGTTACTATCCAGTTATCATCTTTGTACTTGTACTGTTTGACTCTACCTTATCCGACAAGTCATCGACCATGTCCATTACCATCATAAGCATCATCAGCATCAGAAGAGGTAGCATGGTCGATTCCAATCCTGGGGTAGTAGGTTCCTCAGCTGGAGGCAGTACACCATGCCTCGGCATAACAAGACGAGTAGATATTGAGTCTGTGGTACTCTCACTTTCACGTTCAATCAACTCTACTACGAGATCTACATTAGTTTTATCCAGCGTGATATTACCATGCAACCTGGTGAATACTCCTGGCTGCACCTCAAACCAAGCAAACCGATGAATTTGGAGTGGAACTTCTTCTAGCTTGAAGCCGTCTTGGTATAGGTACCCCATTATCATATATTCACGGTCGATATCGGTGTGATTTGCGACATAGATAGTACATCCGATACTCTGACCGGGAACATAATACATGTGGGGTGGCAGATCCCAGAATATGTCACCGAGCTTTGTGGTTGTAGGCATAGCAGCTCACCACCTAGCTCTGACTTGGGCTGCGAGTCTTGAAGCTTCTCTCTCCACACATTCGTAGTCGCCTCGTGGACAAACAGACTCCGCGCGACCAACTGCCCAGGATCCGTAGAAGTCGACGAGTTTTCTTCTTCTGGCAGGGTTAGGGTTACCCTTCCTAGTAGGGTTGGAGTTACCCTTCCTAGTAGGGTTAGGGTTACCCTTATCTATACCCAACGCGGCATGCGGTACATCGTTGAGCATGAACTTCAGAAGAATCATTGTACCGATTATGTTTATCATATCACACCCTCCCTATACGCTCAATCATCTCAATACGCTGTTTCAGGACTTTGTGGTGATGGAGTTCATCTCGGGCAATGTTTCGGAGAATTCCTGCCGTACTTGGAAAACCGAGTTGTCTTGCTTCGGAAGACAGTGCCATATATTTATGGTGATCACGCTCCTCGTCATTTGCTTGGTCACGAAGCTTGTTGAGGAATTGGGATACTTGCAGATCTTTCATTGTATCCTCCTTGTAGGTATATTACTTCTTTGTTTTGTCTATGCTCCCGTCATTGTCTGTCTTGTACAGTTCCTTAATATTTATACAGCCGACTGTTGGTCGGTCATTTCTTTCAAGCTCAGACATGTGCCGTCTTATGGACCACTCGATTTTGGACACATCAAATCCTGAGTGCTCGAGATAAATATCCATCTTTGTTTCGAGTTTCACTAGCTTCTCGGCGAACTTGAGTTGTTTTTCTGTAAGATATTTGCAATCTTCTCTCTGTGTTACTTTTACGTCGTGGAGAAACTTGCTTATTATTCCAGTACCTATACCTAACACGACTAGGATTACCCATTCCAATACTGTTCCGTCTACTTCCATTCAATAATCTCCCTCTAGGCCTAATGCCTCAATAACGTTTTGGATTCTGTTTACTATCGACACAATGCTGGTCCCAGCGAATAACAGGCCCACTATCTTGTTATCCTCATTAAGCACTGCACTGCCTGAATCGCCGGACTTAGCTATTGCGGTTGTTATGATTTGGTCCTCGAAAAGCGCTTCACCGTTAGGAAACCTGACTTTGCACTCTGCGTCTATTATCGTTACTGTACCGTAGTTTAGTCCGGATGTTCTGCCTGATTTCTTGATTCTGTTGCCGACTTTGACTTCTCCAAACCCTGTAGGTATACCGATTTCGAGGATTTTATCTGAGATATCCTCTTCAACGATAGGTTCAGCGATCGCGGCATCGACTTTGTTAGTGGTGAATGCAATACTGTACAGTCGTGACTTCCTACCGAACAACTGAGCAAAGAAGTTGAACAATCCCCGCACGACCTTGCTGACAGGACAATTACTCACTTCACCAAAATATATCGGCACAGAATCCACAAGACTACCAATTATGTCACTTGTTCTACCTCCATCCATCCTACCGGGTTGGTAGATTGAATCTCCTATTTCTGATCGACCAACAGGGGCTATAACGTGCTTGTTTGATAGGATATAGGTACTGTATTCCGGTTCTCCGATATATCCATCAAAATAGCACCTCAATACCCGGAATAGTTGTGAGTCAGTTATCTCACCATCACAATAATCGTCAATCGCAATCAGTGCCTCATGTCTTTCTATGGTGTTACTGTTGTTGAAGTCGTATCTCCTTGGATCAAAGTCCGTCCTCCTAACAACCATACCGAATGTGCCGGTGGCGCCGCTTTGATGACCGATACTGACTCCTCCAGGTGCTGGTCTGTGTCGGTCTGTTCTGTCGAGTCCTAGGGCTTTGATTTCACCAGTCTCCACCACATCGGTTTCGATGCCATCTACTTCTTTCGGTACTATGTCTTCTTTCTTTAGCTTGTCCAGAGGTTCTTTCTTGGACACACAGACAACGACAGCTTCGCGGCCGGTATCGACATCGTTAACAGTCTTACTCCCCTTACCGGCGGCGACTACATTCTTTCTTTTGAGGAGGTCTTCATATTTCATGATGTCAGCATCCTTATCAGTATTAGAATCAGCCAAATTCCACCAATTATCCCAAGACCAACAATATGCCCAAGAATATCACGATGCGCTTCATTGGATATCCTCACACATTGCCAGACTTCATATACCAGGAACCCAACTAAAAATCCAACACCTAACCAGGGTGTGAAGATAAGTAACAGACCATTTAGTAGGCCTCCTGGTACATGGAGCCATAGTCGTCTCCAGTCTGGACCGAAGATTATCGCGAACTTGTTCTTCACTTCTTGTTAACACTCCTCAGTTGCTTTATTTCTCGGAGAAGGTTAGTTTTTGATCTTTCCTCAAAATAGTACATCACAATACCAACAGACACACCTACAAACGCTTCTGTAGGTACGAGTTCCATACCGGTAAAGACGATAAATGCGACTCCGAATATACCGGCAAGTAGTTCCTTGATGTTATCTTTTAACCACATCTGTATCTCCTACCCGTACAATGGTAGCAGGGTACCACGTGGTCAAGAAATGGCCAAAAGAATCCACTATTAGTGATACCCTGCTACCATCATCCTGGGTGAGCTTCTACGTATCTTTTGTACTCATCCAAACTTACTTTCTTGAACCTCTTTGGATGATCCTTCATCAGTCCATAGATACCCCACGATTCTTTGGGATCGAGACCGTATTCCCGAGCAACTGCCACGTATGCTTTGTGCATAGATGGGTATACGATACCGGTCTTTGTATCCTTTAACGGCTTTGCAGGGTGTTTACGGGCAGCTCGTCTCTTTGCGGTTTCGGTAGCCTGTGTCTGAACTGCAGGTGGAGTGGCAGGCGTGATACCTTTACCTGACAATATACGAGCAATATCTTCCACTTTTTGCATTTCTCCCGGCGGAGCAGCTGCGAGTGCCGTAGTGGCAATATGATCCCCATATCGCTTACGGAGATCTTCTTCAAACAGACGGTTAATCTCCTTAGCGAGTGCGTGGACGTTTTCTGTACCCACAGTCTTGATGGCTGCATCTACTATCCTCGTACCAAAAGCGTGTCTGAGATCACGTATCACGTCTGGGTGGACTGGTACATCAAGTGCCATACCCATAGTCGAGATAGCGATTCCCATTGCGGCAGCGTATGCAGAGTACGCAGCTGCCTGTACTGCCATCGCATTTATCTGCTGTTGCATTGTCATTTAGGTGACCTCCTCTTATTGCTTTTTGTGCGTGTGCGAAAATACGCGTATACACTTATAATGTATTTATGCAACATTTTAGGCGCATATTATGGCACTTTATAAACCGGCCGATTGTTAAGTTTTGGGCTGTCATTTTGCAATTCATATGTTACCGTTCAAGATAAACTAGTCCTTTTCACTTTTTATCAAATCAGCTAGAAAAGGTAGTATGATCACACAAAGTGCAGCAAGGAAAATAGTACCAAATATACCATTTCCTGCACCTTCTATTGCTGCTTCACCTGTTACTACATAGTGCATAGTATCTCCCACACTCACATTCTTAGCTTCTCCTGCGTTCACTTCTAGGAAATACCGTATTCTGTCGTCCCCTTCTGCTATGAATACTGCATCGTCGTAAGGACTAACGTGGTTCAGTATTCCAATCACATTGAGATTACTATCAAAGAACACGATATCTATTGGTAACAGCATCTCACTCATATCTATAGTGATATGGGTAGTACCATACGGAAGACAAAACAACATTCCGGTATAAGGAGGAATATAACTTATTCTCCTTAGTCCTTGATAGATCTCTTCAGACGTAGAGGCTGTGACAATCTGCCATTGTTTGTCGGATATTCTGATCAGCATCATAATCTATCCTTGTATCCATGTAGCAAACGCCTCACGTGCGAAGGGCCCACCAACGATACTAGCCCAGTAACTGTTTCCAGGTATGAAATCAGGATCTATAACAACTAAGAACACAGCAGGCCAAGAAAGGTCATGTTTATAGTCGCTTGTTCTGTGCCTTGGTATAGAGGCACCATGAATTTCATCTCCTTCTATTGGTGGCGGAGTACGGTAGAATCCCTCCCAGTATTCACATTCGCCTGATTGCGAGTACCACAATACGGCGAATCCAGGTCCAGAATCGAAACAGCTAGCACTACCAGCAGCTTGTCTACCAGGCATGAAATAGAATTTCGGAGTCTCCATCACTATTGTACCGTCTACTTCTAACTCAAACCGATAATAGGCCAACAGGTTGGTAGTAAAAGTGTATGCTCTACGCCAAGACAGGTGAACAACGTCATTAGGCGGAATACTAAACCCCTCAGAGCGCCATTTCCTTTCACCAACTGCTTCCTGCCAATCGTATTGTGTTATTAAGCCTGATACTTCTGCTGATGTATTATTTCGCAAAGTGACATAAGCACAATAGTCGGAAGTTGGTTTGTCGGCCCATCTTCTTGTAGTTATGAAGAGTTCATCAACTGTGATATTTACTGGAACGTGTAACCATTCATCTATGGCAGCTTGTAGTTCCTGCCACGTAGTTGGGTAATCAAAACCAGTAACTGTAACCTGATGCGCATAGTCTTCACTAGTATTCAATACAGAATGCATGTCCATTACACCTGGTGTGCCGTAGTTATCACGGTAATGGGTAAGCAGAGCATCGCGCACAGGATAATCCAGATACTCAAAATACGCAGCAGTATATTCGACCTCGGCAGGGGGATATGTAAATCCGGGCGGTGTAACTTGACCCGTATAGTCATCAGATATTGCCTGCCAACTGGCTAAATCCATAATACCAGGTTCACCAAAGCTATCCCTATAGTAGTCCATAAGGTCGAATCTTAGCCTACCTGGCACGGCTGTCGCCTTAAACTGCCCCTGTTCACCGTTAAGATAAACGTTATAGTCGTTGGCCTCTTTAGGCACAATTTGGAAGGTTACGTGGCCACTTTCTTTGGGTCCGAGGTGTATTTCTTTCTTCATATTGATACATCCTTTACTAGGTACCTATGAGGCCAATATCCTAGCATTCCTGCTTGCCATCGGTACAATAGTTCTGCTTTATGCCTGCTACAAAACCAATGTTTTTTCCCCATATTTGCCCACTCATGGTACCATAACTGAACCTGGGCCATTGGACAAGGTGACTCATGACAATGGTCTAGCCCGTATAGATGACCAATTTCGTGAGCAAAGGTTTGATCAATTGGAAATTGTGTATTTCCTTCCATCCCTTCCCTCGATCTCCAGAATGAATATGCCCTCACTAGTATTGTATGCCGTGTTGGCCAAGCCCTTGCAGTACCTATAAGAGCATCTTCATTAGTTACAACACGAATATCTACGTCGTCGTATCTCGGGGCATCTTGGCTTTCATTCCTAACCCAGCTGGGTACATCTGACATGGCCGGCAATCCCTGCTTTTCCACAAATTCTATCGGCATGGATGCTTCGCTAATACCGTGTTCCTTAAGGTAATTGATCAACAGGTCACGATGGTATCCCACTTCATGTTTACACCATTCTTCCCAGTTGTGCTTCCAGTTATACCAATCATCACTTCCTTTATATTCCTCGGGGTAGATGTAGTAAATTCCGGCTGTGTACTTGTCCGCTCCTAGAATATCAAAGAAACTACTTTCAGCACGCGATACAAGGCTGCCGTCTTTGTATCCCTCAACCACAATAGTATAGGTACCAGGTTCAACATCTGCTGGTATCGTCCAAGAATAGAGTCCAGGAGTAGGAGGCAAGAATTCCCATTGACCAGTTATTGGCCTACTTATAGTGGAAGCATCTGGTGGCAACGATATCCATTGACGATAAGTAACTTCAACCTTGTCTACATCATGAGCGTCCCATTGTATATCGTATGTTTGGCCTCTTAACCATTGCTCCCCACCAACAGGAGAGATGATAGACACGAAAGGAGTCTGTTTAGCAACGAAACTCGTTTCAAGTTCATTGAACGTAACCTCGTATATGCCACTATCCAATAGCTTAACTACGAATGTAGCCTGCTTCTTGTCCCCAGGGTTAAGGTATACCGTTTGTTTCACACCCTGTAGCCTCCTTAGCAAATGCTTTATCAGTGAACACATTATTACTCAAGCCAGACTCGATAGACCCTAACGTGGGACTTATACGGATACATGAAACTACCGTCTCTGGCGTGAATACGAACGTAGGACTCCACAGCCAGATCGCTGATGTCCATGCTGTCTACCCGTCGGGAAAATCGGTTCCTCTGGTAGATAAATCTGTGCATGCCAACATCCCAGTTCAGCCCAGCCTGACCGATTGTCAAATATGACTGATTAAACCCATAGGCGTCTACTCCCACATTTTCCCAGTCGATATAGAGAGTATGGAAGATACTAAAGTCTATCTTCATCGCTGTGTCCCATGCCCATTCTGCATGACTGCCTGGCTGTTCAGCCCATACGCTTAGGTGATTGGATTCCTTACTCCTGTCACCTATTCCATACGAGTAACCAGGAACCCATAAGTGTGCGTTTACTCCTTCGTTATATAGGTACGGGTCAGCATGCACTATTGCTGAGAATGAGTCACTCAAACCATTCACATGAACGCTATATACGCCCTGTGCGGTTGGTGATATGGTAAAAGATACCGGTGCACTTTGTCCTGGTCCTAATGACACTGTTTGTTTCATTTGCTACCTCCTATTTCATCATACGGGTCGCCATAGTCATCATCATCACTACCATCATGAGTGAGATGACTGGTCCAATATCAAGAACCGGTCTGTAGATCGCAGGCACGAGTGCAGGACTCCATGTCCCAGGTGTGATAGACAACTGGAAATCGACATCAGGATCCGTACCAAGAGTTACTGTACCTGCTGCATCACCTACGTTTTCGACATCGACACCGATTGTGACCTGTTCACCGACATGCACCTCATCCGGTGATACTGTAAGATTGCTGATTTGGAATTCGGGTACTGCTACATGTTCCGGTACAAGTAATATCTCCTCGTAATTGTTTCCTTCTTGTAGGAAAATATCTACCTGCTTGGTGTCGTAGTTATCTTTACTTATAGTGAGAGTATATGTACCCGATTCCTTGTCGGTGAAGCTGAACTCGCCCCACTGGTTAGTGTGGGCAAAATCACCATTCAGTTCCACTAAGGCGTTTTGTATACGATCACCTGTTTCTGAGTCTCTCACAGTACCTTGCAGGTGAGCAGGTACCGCACTAGCGACAAAACTGTCACTCAGCCCATCCAAACTGACCTGGTACGTAGTAGGACTTGTAGGCGATACCTTGAATGATACCGGCTGACTCTGTCCTGGTGAAAGAGATACTTCTTGTTTCATCGGTGTTCTCCTATTATACTACACGTACTATGCGTGTCATCATTGACATCATCACCATAACCATCATGAGTGAGATGAACGGAGTTATATCGATCTCAAAGGCTGGACGATACACTGCCGGCACAAGTGCTGGTGACCAGGTTTCCGGAGACACTGTCAACTGGAAGTGAGGATCATCACCAGGATCAGTACTCACTATACAGGTACCTGATGCGTCGCCGTCATTGGTAACCGTAGCACCGATATTGACAGTTTGACCAACGTGTACCGACTTCGGGTCAACGACAAGGTTACTGATATTGAAATCAGGTTGCGGCACGTCCTCTGGATCGAGATACACATTCTGGGTATTGGGTCCTTCCACTAATACTACATTGATACTCTTTTCGTCATAACCATCGGCATTGACGTATAGTGTATATGAGTCGGGAGTTATGTCTTTCAGGCTGTATCCACCACCTGGACCGGTAGTAGTTTCGTCTACCAGAGAGGTACCATCATACAACCTCACTACCGCACCGGATATTGCCGGGTTTGGTGATTGTGAGCTGACCACAGTACCAGACAGATGTGCGTATACCGGATCATATGTATCAGGTAGCAGAAAGATATTCGCAGTGTAGTGTCCAGGTTCTGTCAACGATACCGATTCAGTAGTGTCTTCATAACCTGATCTACTCGCTCTTATGGTGTAATGACCCACCGGTATATCAGTGAAGTAGTATTTACCGTCAGGTCCGGATACTGATATGGCATCAGTACCGAGTATCTGTACAGTTACTCCACCTAACGGAGCGGGTGGTGACTCACCAGCGTTGTAGACAGTTCCTTCCAGATTGGCAAGCTTTTCAGGGTCTGGCTTTGCACCCACGATCCCAGGTATTATTGACAGCATCATTACTGCCATCATCATACCTATCATGGGTCCAATTATTGCTTTGTCGTCGTTGTTGTTCATAGTTCCTCCTTATTTATTCTCGTTCTATCTATTGCCACTGCATAAAACTCACTTCTACTTCCTGAGGTGGTAATATCATTACCTTGTTCCGCGCCTTGTATGTTATTGGACGTTTACTTTCCGATAACACACTCAGAAATACGAAATATTCACCTTCGTCTTCCGGCAGAGTGAGTGTGAATTGGATAGATATCGTATCATTCGGTGGTACTGTTAACGTACCAACACCAGAGCTTGCATTCTTAACAGATCCGTCTTCAGCAGATGACAAGTACAGCTCTACGTCATACGTCCTTTCGAGTATCGAATGATTTGATAGGTTAATCACGGCGGTCTTGACAATACCACCTTCAAATATCTGTTCACCGACATTTAACCCATCAAGTACTATATTCTTCATAATGCACCACCTAACCGATTGCGCGGATAATCATACCCAACATGCCGATTGTTACGAGTGAGGTGATTAGCTTAACTCTGTCGTGTTCCGGTCTGTGCATAAACCCCTTCATAAACAGCGTACCATATGGGAGGCCGTATCCATAATCGTTATCTTTACCGGCACCGGCTTCCCAGGGCCGTATACAGAACTTGATAAGGTGAGTATCTATAAGATCCTCAATCCTTATGATTTCCCATATCTCTTTGGCGGGTCGGAACATGTATTCTGGATACTGCACAATCTGGTGATATACTGCTTCCTGATACAATGCACAGATACCGGCAACAAATGGAGTTGCGTATGATGTGCCACTCTTCGCAATATGTGCTGTGTCGTGTCTCGAACTCGCTACGTATAGATTTTCACCAAGAAACACAGCATCTGGCTTAGTGATATACGGCGACTCAGGACTCGGACCACGTGAACTCCAATCACTAACCCTGAATGGGTTAAAGCTACAGGATCCTACTGCTAGTACATGCTTTTCTACAGCAGGGACCATTATAGAAGATGGAACTACACTATCAGTTTCTGGGTCATATCCAGCATTACCAGCAGCCGCGATTACCCAGATATTGTTAGCTATCGCTTCTCTGCATATAAGACGAACAGGATCTTCGTATCCTATAGTGTCCTCATAATTGATACCGAGACTAAGATTGATGATCCTGGGTGCGTAGTCGTTTCCATTATCATGCAGAGTTATGCAGTAGTCTATCGCGTTTATGAGGTGTTCAGGACTACCGAATCCATCACTGCCAAGGACTTTGAGATTAAGTATATTCGCCTTTGGTGCAGCTGTCAAGATAGCATGGGCAACACCTGTACCATGATCAAATACATCAGATGGATTGTCACTACCGGTGTAATCATGCTCATACACTATACGGTCTTCGCCGATGGCGGAATGGGTTTTACGGATACCAGAATCCACTACTACGATGTTGATTCCTGCTCCACTCAGTTCTGGGTCGGTCAGTTTTCTGGCCTCATCAAAACCCAGTATTTCGACCAACTGTGATGGTGTGTACGTAGGACCGGCTTCTATAGGTAGAGGTGGAGCAATTTCCTCTTTCGGAATACTGACCATGGTCGTAGCTTTTACCGGAATCTGTTCTGTGACAGTGGCTCCCTTCCGTTTAAGGATACTTGCCTGTTCTTCGGTCAGTGTCGCGAAGATGATATTGCAATGACGGGTAGCTTTGACATCGGTACCACCAACGGCATTTACGTCACCTACAGTACTGTTGGTTATAGTATAGCGTCGTTTGTCCATTGTTACATGTCCTCCATTGTTTGCATCATCATGCTCATCATCATAACCACGATGATCATAGTAATCATCCCGCCAAGTTGATCCATAACGCCTGGAGCAGCCTTTACTTCGACAGCCGCAGGGATCTCGTAGTAAGCATTACCTTGAGGTATCTCAACACCAAGGTTATAGATACCAGGTTGTACTCCACCACCAAGTAGACCAGGTTTCTTTATTTCGAGGTTGTTGATTGAAGACGCGGGTGTAAAGTCATGTGCTGGGGGCAATGTGTGTCTGACAGTACTAGTGATACCTTTGTGTTCCCGCGTACCGAGATACACTATTACGTCACAGGTAAATCCTTCCGGTTGACGATAGTTGAACTCGACATGGACTCGTATCGTGTCTCCGTGCTCAACCACAAGACGGCCGTTTTCG
>SL_5KL_010_SEDDRAFT_10001977_pt1 | contig 11828 bp, 9 predicted proteins | sample SodLakKL_010_SED_FD_9118 | JGI IMG/M metagenome (IMG submission 9118)
CCTGCCACAAAGAGTCGCGCCCATCCTCAGGGATAAATACCTCCAGCCAGCGCTTACCCAGCACCTCCTGCCGTTCCCAGCCGGTCAGATCGAGCAAAAAGTCATTACACAATAGAATAGTTCCCTGTCCATCCAGCACCAGGCCAATCAGGGCCATGGTTTCAAGCACATTGCGAAACCGCTGTTGATAATCGTGCAGGGCTTGGACGGTGCGGTAATGGTGGGTCAGATCAAAACCAACCGACTGGACGTCTAAAAGTTGCCCCTGGTGGTCAAAACGGGCTAGGTTAATCCACTGCTGCCAGCCTATGCTGCCATCAGGTCGCTGCACTTGATGCTGATGAATGGCATAGGGGTGCTTGGGGGTGAGGGTTGTCAACTCACGCAACTGCTGGTGCACCCTGGTCTGGGCCGCTGGGGGAATGAGGTCAAGCAAGTTGGTGCCAACCAGGTCGGTGGGCTGGTACCCAAACCAATCGGCGTAGGCTGTATTCACAAACGTCAGGGTGCCATCGGGTCGAAACTGGCAAATCAACACTGAATCGGCCGCTGACGGCATATCTGAGGAGGTGCGATCGCGCCCAAAGCTAGTCATTAGAATCTATAGACTGAAGTTTAATGGGGATTTCAGGTTGCCGGACATTGGCCCTATCAGTCGCTAAGTGTCAAACCATCAAACCATCGAAGATAAACCAAATCCAAAACTGTACAGTTAGTGTTCCCAGCTTAGATGATGAATTGATGACGACGGTTTACAGCTCTTTAAGCTTGCGAATGACATCGCCCATTGACCGGACAGCATGGCAGTATTAGGTGTTGCTTAGCGCCGGTATTTAGCGTCGGTATAATTTGCCCCTCCCCAACCTCAATTGTGTAGGAGAAGAGCTGCCCCAGTCCGGCGAATGGAAGGCTGATCGTCTGACGGGCACACCAGACAAGGGGGCCACGCCAAGCTGTTGTTTTTGAAGGTTCACTCTTCAATTCAGCAACGCTGCCACCCTGGTGATCAACCGGTGTCACATAAAGTGTTACATAAACTGATGGTAATCTTGACTCAGGTAAAGGGCACGTTCCGCCTTGCGGCGACGCTGCAAGCCAGGCATCACATTGCCGCCAGCGTAGACCCAACGCAAAAATTCATTGGCCGCCCCGGCAAAGTCGCCGGCGTTGTGTTTCTTGAGCAACGTCGAATCACGGAAGGCGCTGGGACCGACATTAAAGGTAAACGACACCATCGCCGAAAATTGATCGCTGGTGGCAGAGCGGGTCACCGCAGCGGTCACCGCCTGTTCATATTGATTCAAATCCCGCTGCAAGATTTCTTCCGCCTGGGCTTTGGTAATCTTCAGACCCGGGTAAACCTCTGGAGGACCAGCGGCAGCGGTATGGCCATAGCCAATCGTCCAGGGGTCTCCGCCAGTGCCTGGATCTGGGTAGGCGGTTGTGCGTAACCCTTCAAAGCTCTTGACAATGTCGAGCCCCGCTGGATTAATCTTGCCCCCACTGGTTAGGGTCGCAGGAGCCGCCGCAGTTGCAGTTGCAGCGGCAGGCATGGGCTTAGGTTCAGGGGCACCGGTGCCGATGGAAACCGTCATGGCGCGGGGATAGTCATCCCGTAAGAACCAATTACGCATGCTACTAATATTCGCCACCTGTTCTTTGGGGTTAGTTTGGGATGGGTACTTGGTAATCCGCGAAATCCAGTGGCCACCCTGCATTAAGTAAATCGCGATATCGGTTTCTTTAATCCAGGTTGCCATGGGTACCTCCCCGGAACAGAGCATATGCCTAGTCCAGCCCGGGAGCTGAAGTTTCCCCACAGGCAGAACTCTAGGTCTGGACTTGGATTTGATTTATACCCGAAATTTACACTACTTTTAGGATGATGGCCCATAGATTTACTGGAATTTCGGCGAATAGACCAAATTCTTGACAAAGTTTTGCGATCGCAGCATTCCCCAAACGGCGCGTTGCAGCCCAAGATGCCAACAGGACCAGTCAGCATCGGAGACAAATCGTTACTATAGTTGAGGTAGCTCATTTATATCCCCAGATCATTTATTGGCTTGTTTATGGCTTTGCGCTCAGCGACCGTTGATCCCCCTTCTTTTCTGGTTTCGCCCACCATTCGCCGACTGCCAAACGGGCTGACAATTATTGCCGAGCAAATGCCTTTAGATGTGGTGAACCTCAGCCTTTGGCTGCGGGTGGGGTCGGCGGTGGAAAGTGATGCGATTAACGGCATTGCCCATTTTTTGGAGCATATGATTTTCAAGGGTACCCACGAGTTACCCTGCGGTGAGTTTGAACGCCGGATTGAAGAGCGAGGGGCCAGAACCAACGCCGCCACCAGCCAGGACTACACCAAGTACTACATCACCGCTGCCCCCCAAGATTTTGCGGCCCTGGCTCCCTTGCAAATTCAGATGGTGATGAACCCCCGCATTAGCGATGAGGACTTTGCGCGGGAGCGTCCGGTCATTTTGGAGGAAATTCGACGGGCGGAGGACAATCCCCAGCGGCGCACCTATGCCCGCTCCATGGAGATGGTGTTTGACCGTTTGCCCTACCGACGACCCGTACTGGGTCCAGCGGCCGTGATTGAGGGGCTAACCCCGGACCAAATGCGCGAGTTTCACAGCACCTGGTACCAACCCCAAAACATGACCGCAGTCGCCGTAGGCAATTTGCCGGTCGAAACCCTGGTGGCTACCGTGGCTGAAGGGTTTGAACAGGCTATGGCCCAACGGACCCAGACCCAGGCTTCCCCGGTTAAACCCTCCATTGCCCAGTTTCAGTCCCTGCTGGCCTGTGACCTAGAACCCCCATTTACGGCGGTACAGCGGGCTATACACCCGGATCCATCCCTAACTCAGGCCCGGTTGATTATGACCTGGCGGGTACCGGGAATGGCCGACCTAGAGGAAACCTATGCCCTAGATGTGCTGGCGTCGATTTTGGGCCGGGGGCGCACTTCACGGCTGGTTCGGGATCTGCGGGAAGACCGTAAGCTGGTATCGAGTATTAGCTGTAGCAACATGACCTTGGCCCATCAGGGGGTGTTTATGGTGTCAGCTAAGGTGGCCCCGGAACATTTACCCGTGGTCGAAACGGCGATCGCTGACCACATTCGTACCCTAGCTGAAGCGCCAGTGACGCCAGAAGAACTGCGTCGGGTTAAGACCCAGGTGGCTAACCGGTTTATTTTTGCCAACGAAACTCCCAGCGAACGGGCTGGGCTCTACGGCTTTTACCACACCCTGACCGGCGACATTGCCGATGGCATTCACTATCCCACCCATATTCAGCGGTTAGACCTGTCTGACTTGCTGACTTCAGCCCAGCACTACCTATCCTCTGAGGCCTATGGGTTGGTGACCCTTTGTCCTGACACTTAAATCTCCACCTCCTGGGGGGACAGTCGGTGGCGGCTGACATCAGATTATCCTGGGAGAAGACCCTGATTCGAGATGGCCCTGATTCGAGATAGTCGAGAGCATGTGGACCGCGATCGCCCAACACATTAGCGCTAAAACTGGTACGGTCTTTTCCATTCAAGACCGGCGGTCGGTGGGGGGCGGCTGTATTAACCAGGCCTACCAGATTACCGATGGCGATCGCCGCTTCTTTTTAAAGTTGAACCAGGCTACCCAGGCGGCCATGTTTGAAGCGGAAGCCCTGGGCTTGCAAGACATGTACTATAGCCAGACGATTCGGGTACCCAAACCGATCTGCTGGGGGACGGCCGACGGCTCTGCCTACATTGTGATGGAATGGCTGGACCTGAGCGGTGGCGGTAGCGGTGCCTGGGACCGCATGGGAGAGGCGCTGGCGGCCATGCATCGGGTCACCAGTGACCAAGGGTTTGGCTGGCGGCAAAACAACACCATTGGCGATACCCCCCAACCCAACCCCTGGACCGACAGCTGGCTCGACTTTTACCGGGAGCACCGGCTCCGCCACCAGTTTCGCCTGGCGGGTCGCCGCGGGGGCCACTTTCCCCGTCAACACGAATTACTCATGGCCTTACCTGATCTGTTGGCCGGGCACACCCCCAGCCCCGCCCTGGTGCATGGGGATCTATGGTCCGGCAATGCCGCCGTTACCCAAGACGGAGAGCCCGTGATTTTGGACCCGGCCACTTATTTTGGCGATCGCGAAGTTGACATCGCCATGACCGAGTTGTTTGGCCGCTTCCCCGCCGACTTCTACAAGGCTTATAACGCCGCTTACCCCCTAGATTTTGGCTACGCGACGCGCAAAACCCTCTACAATCTGTATCACATCATTAATCACTTCAACCTGTTTGGTGGCAGCTACGAGTCCCAGGCTAATCGCATGATCGATCAGCTGCTGCGGTAGCCATGCGCGCCAGCGTAGCCTGATCACGAGGGTTAGCTGGAAGGTTCTAGGTGAATAACCTGGGAGTAGGGGGGGATCGAATCTAACAAAGGGGTAGTATCAGTTTATCCCCCTGCCAGGGATTAATATCCCAAGATCCGCTTGGTGGTAGCCATAGCCAGGCAGGGCTGCTAACAACACGTCGAGGAGCATGCGACCATGGTTTCCGTGATTGGCACCGAGATCGTTTCCCAAAATGGGGAGACTAGTCTGCTAGGGGCTACCTCCCTAGACATGGTCGGTAATCTGGCTGACGCGGACCCGCTGTCTACTGGTGGTCTGTCCACCGCGCCTACCTGTCTGAATAGGGCCTGGATGGACTTAGCAGGACGTGATGTCGGGCTCGCATCGTTCCTGCCATCGCTTCTTCCTTCTGCTGATGCAGGGATGATAACGGTAGGGGACTGGTTGACCCAACTGGGGTTATCAGATCTGGACCTAGGGGATGAGTGGGACATGCCGTTGGACAGCGACAGCGTAACTGGGCTGAGCCCTCAATGGGGGGTTGGCCTCAACGATCTGGGCACCCTGCTGGGACCCCGGTCCTATTCAGGCTGGGGCGATCCGACCCTGCCCTTTCAGGCCTATCGCTTCACGGTCAATAGCCCCAGCCGTTTTGACCTCAGCCTTCAAGGGTTAGGCGAAGATAGCCAGCTGTGGCTGTTTGAAGGTATTTCCGCTAATCATTCGCCCACTTCATTGAACCAGGTGCTAGAGCAGTCTATCTGGTTCGCAGATTCCCCCGGCCGCCTCAGCCTTGACAGTCTTGCCGCTGGAGACTACTACGCCTTAGTCACTACCCCTCCAGTGGACCACACCCTCAGCATTGAGGTCAGCCCCCTGGGGGGCATTGACCACATTAAAGGTTCTTTGAGGGCTGACCAGTTTGAGTTTGCCCCAGCCACGGCCTACACCGTATTTTCGGGGAAAGGTAATGTGGACTTTGGCCAGGGGGCCTTCGACCTGATTGACCTCTCTCAGTTCTCCATTGATGATGTCAGCCACTGGAACCTGGCCACCATCAACGGTGGGGGTATGCTCTACGACCCTGGTAATGGTCTGCGGTTGTTTGATGCCATTACTCTCAGCGATGGTAGTCATATTTTATTTGAAGGTATCGATCGCCTTACCTTTGCCGATAGTCAGGTGGATCTGGCGGTGGTGCCCACTGACTCCCTGTTTCTAGACCAGTGGAATCTGCATATGCTGGGGGTTCACAATGCCTGGCGGTTTACCCAGGGCTCGCCGGAGGTGCTGATCGGGATTCAAGATACGGGCTTAGCGGTTGATGCCGATGGCAATTTCCACCCCAATTTGCGGCCCACCCTGACCATTCCCAACAATATCGAAGATACCTTTGTCGACCCTAGAAACGATATTGCCAGCTTCCATGGCACCAGTGTGCAGGGGATTATTGCCGCGGACAGCGATCGCGGTCTGACAGCCTCTGCCTCAGATATAGCTCCGTCGCTGAGTATGAGTGGCATTGACTGGGTATCACCGGTCATGCACATCAATACCTTTGGTGACGATGGCATCAGCCTAACGGAAGCGTCCGAAATTCTAGTGGCCACGGCTAACGATACTGGGCGGCCTGTGATTATTAATATGAGTCTAGAGATCCCAGGGGCAGCGCTGGGGGCAATCCCTGAACTGGAAACGTTAATTGCCCAAACCCAAGATAGTGCTCTATTTGTGGTGGCCACAGGCAATGACGGGGTGGATCGCCTCAGCTACCCGGCCAGCCTAGCCACCCTCTATGACAATGTGATCGCTGGGGGAGCTGTGTGGGGCCTTAGCGATGTCTTTGGTAACCCCACCGAACCGGGTACCCGCATTGCCTACGATAATTTCTATGGGTCGAATTTTGGCGACGGCCTAACCCTGATGGCACCATCAGAGGTGATCACCACCCAGGCGATCGCGAATGCAGAAGGGGAGATTATCTTTGGCCACAATCCCACCTTTCTGGGCACCTCTGCGGCTGTGCCCCACATCACTGGCGTTGCCTCCCTGGTGTGGAGCATTGACCCTAGCTTAGGGGCCACCCAAGTGAGGCAGATTATGACCAGCACCGCCTACGATCTGGGGGATGCCGTTGAGTATGGCAGCGGCCTGGTTAATGCCGATGCGGCGGTGCGGCGCGCCCTGGCCCTGGCTAACCCGGTCAGCCACTGGAGCCCCCTACAGGGTAGTACTGCCCCTGCACCGGGTCTTGTGGACAGGGTTGAGCCGTCTCCACTGGGTCAGCCAGTCGCGATCGGTTGAGCCACAGCCCTCTGTCGTGACTGAATCTCTAAATATACCAACAGGGCATTTACATCAGCGGGGTTGACGCCGCCAATCCGGGAGGCCTGGCCGATGGTCAAGGGTTTGATCTGATTCAGCTTTTCTCGGGCCTCTTTGGACAGGGTGTCAATGGCCATGTAGTCCAGAGATTCTGGCAACTTGCGGTTGGCATTTTTGGCCAGTTGGTCAATTTGGTTTTGCTGCCGCTGGATGTAGCCGGAATATTTGATGTCAATTTCGGCCCCTTCGGCTTCTTCCCGTAAGAGTTCGAGATTGCCCAGGCCATAGCGGGTCAGATCCGCGTAGTGAAAGCCAGGACGCCGCAGCAGGTCCGCCAGGGTAATGGAGCCTTTGATTCGCTGATCGGTGTCGGCGGCAATCCGTTGGCCTAGGGGGTCATGTTCTTTGACCCGGGTACTGTGCAACCGTTCTTTTTCGGCAGCAATGTTGGCATATTTGCGGGTAAAGATAGCCCAGCGGCGATCGTCAATCAGGCCAATGTCGCGCCCCAGGGGAGTCAGCCGTTGGTCGGCATTGTCTGAGCGCAGCAAGAGTCGGTACTCGGAGCGGGAGGTCAGCATCCGGTAGGGCTCCCGCAGATCCTTGGTACACAGATCATCTAGCAGGGTGCCGATGTAGCTGTGCTCCCGGGGAAACACCAGCATTTCTTGGCCCTGCACCAACCGGGCGGCGTTAACCCCCGCCACAAACCCCTGGGCGGCGGCCTCTTCATAGCCAGTGGTGCCGTTAATCTGCCCGGCACAGAACAGCCCCGGCACCCGCTTGGTCATCATCGTCGGGTAGCACTGGGTGGCGGGCAGATAGTCATATTCCACGGCATAGGCCGGACGTAGCATGGCGCAGTGCTCCAGGCCAGGCAGGGTGCGCAACATGGCCAACTGCAACTGCTCGGGCAGGCCCGTAGAAAACCCCTGCACATAGATTTCGGGGATGTCGCGGCCTTCCGGTTCCAGAAAAATTTGGTGGCTCTCTTTGTCGGCAAAGCGAACAATTTTGTCCTCAATGCTGGGGCAATAGCGGGGACCTTTTGACTCGACCCAGCCGCCATAGATCGGCGACAGGTGCAGATTATCTTGAATCAGTCGATGGGTGGCGGCGGTGGTGCGGGTCAGGTGACAGGGCATTTGCTCCCGCTCAACCCAGACCTCCGGGTCAAAGCTAAACCAGCGCACATCTTCGTCGCCGGGCTGGGGCTCCAGCACCTCAAAATTAATCGAACGGCGATCCACCCGGGCCGGGGTGCCGGTTTTGAGCCGCCCGGTTTCAAACCCGAGGCGGTTCAGAGTGTCGGTGAGGCCGGTGGCCGCGAATTCCCCCGCTCGCCCGGCGGCCATGGACTTGTTGCCAATCCAAATGGTGCCGCCCAAAAAAGTACCGGTGGTCAAAATTACCGCCTGACAGCGAAAGGCCACCCCAAAGTAGGTTTCAACCCCCACCACCTGATCGTTTGGCCCCAGCACCAGGTCGGTGACCATGCCCTCCCGGATGGTCAAGTTTTCCTGGTTCTCGACGATGGTTTTCATCACCGAGGCATATTCCCGCTTGTCGGTTTGGGCGCGCAAGGCCCACACCGCCGGGCCGCGGGAATTGTTGAGAATGCGTTTTTGCAGATAGGTGCGATCGGCCATTTTGCCAATCTCACCCCCCAGGGCATCCACCTCGTGGGTCAGCTGGGACTTGGCGGGGCCACCCACGGCCGGATTGCAGGGCTGCCAGGCAATTTTGTCCAGGTTGAGGGTGATCATTAGGGTGCGACAGCCCAGGCGAGCGGAGGCCAAGGCGGCTTCGCAGCCGGAGTGACCGGCTCCTACGACCACAACATCATATTCATCGAGAAAGTCAACGGAACCGGGTGAAACCATGGGGGTGGTAAAAGACATGGGCAGACCCTATCAATTTTAACGGGTTGATCACCTTTCCACGATCGGTCCCGAGTACTAAACCAAGCCTTAGGGTACGAACGGCAGTTGCCGGAGCGAGAGCCAGCCAACCTGGAGACCGTCTTGAGCACCTATCCCACTTTTTCGCTATGCAAAAACATGGGACTTACCAGCGCCAATCAACTCCATAGTCATCAAAAACTGCATCTACACTACTGATAAAGAGCAGGCGTTCTACTCAGAGTAGACTTACCATTTTCAATCTCGATGAGTCTTCTTGTACCCGATGACTTAGTCAAAGCCTCTGGACTCTCTGAAGTCGAACTGCTGCAAGAGCTGGTGCTGCTGTTGTTTCAGCGCGAGAAACTTTCCCTCGGCAAGGCTAGCCGCATTCTTGGCATGACTCAACTTGAATTTCAAGCACTCCTTGCCAGTCGTGACCTTTACATCCACTACGACATAGAAGACCTTCACGAAGACGTCAAAAACCTTCAAGAACTGGGCCTGATGTGATTTTGCAGCGCCTTCAAGCAAGCATTGTCGTCAGCGATACGTCTCCGATTTCAAATCTCATCTTGGTGGGACACGTTGATCTGCTCCCCTAGCTTTTCGGCACCGTCATTATCCCTGCCGCCGTTTACCAAGAACTCCTCGCTAACGGCAAAAACCACCCAGTTACTCGAACCCTACCATCTCTAAAGTGGCTAGGAATCCGTTCTATCACTGACCAGTGTCGCGTAGATGTCCTTGAGCGCGATCACAACCTTGACCCTGGAGAAGCCAACGCCATCGTCTTAGCGTTAGAGCTTCAAGCTACCCAACTCCTGATTGATGAGCGCTTGGGACGCCTCGAAGCGAAGCGACAAGGCTTACGCGTTACTGGCCTATTAGGTGTTTTATTAGCGGCCAAGCGCCAAACCTTACTTTCAGAAGTTAGACCAATCATGAATGAACTGATTCAGCAAATCTCAACTTGGTAGCGCTCAGATCGCTCTGCTTGAGATATTGCGCGGCTGTTTAGCTACTCCAGGAGTCTGCCGGAGGTAGCGCCATAGGACACCTCTACCCCACCCGCAGCCAGCCAAACACCTGCCCCACAGTGAGTATTAGAGTCGGGGCCAGGCCCGTCATCGTTAACTCATTGTCTGTCTCTTCTAGAGAGGCGGGTAGCTGGTTAGGCAGATAAACCTGCACCAAGTTTTCATTGGGGTCGATTAACCAGCCCCCCAGCCCCCCGTGGTTGAGACAGTGCAAAATGTTGCTCACCACTCGCGTTGACGACTGCTCAGGGCTGAGGATTTCGATTGTCCAGTCAGGGGGGGCGCTAAACGTATTGGCAATGGTGCCATCGTCATTGGTGGGCAAACGCTGCCAGCGGAATACCGATACATCGGGAATAATCGATCGGCCACCAAACGTGCAGCGCAGTTCGGGAAAAGCCCAGGCTATATTCCCAGGCTTAGTGACGGCGTTGATAGCGGTAACTAGCTCTCCCTGAATGGTACTGTGCTGTCCCTGGGGCATGGGTTTTTGAATGATTTGGCCGTCGATATATTCCCGCGCGGGCTTGGTCTCTGGCTGTTGCAGAAACTCGGCTAGGGTAATGGTTTTGGCAGAGACTTGTACCATGGACCAGGAACGTTATGGTGTAACTGTTATTGTAAACCGCCATCAATGACGAGACCGATGCAGGGCAACTGTTGGCGATCGCGCTGTTGATCATCCCCCTTCCAGGTTCACCCTAAGCCTGGATATTCAAGATACCGGCCATACCTAAGTCTTCGTGATCCAAAATGTGGCAATGATACAGGGACTTGCCGGTAAAGGTATCAAAGCGGGTGCGAATGCGTATGGTTTCCCCCGCTGGTACTAAGACGGTGTCTTTCCAGACTGGGTAGGGTTCTGGCTGGCCGTTACGATCGATGATTTGAAAGAGATTGGTGTGCACATGAAAGACGAGACCTGATGGGGATGATTCGTACACTGGTACAGCAAAAGCGACCCCGTACTGGCGGCACTAAGGGTTAAGAACTGTCTGCGGCTCAAATGAGGCATAAATTAATCCTTGAATAACCACCGCTGGTAAGGCTGCTAATGGTCCCCTACTGGCCATACCAGGCCTGTCGCCAGGCTGCCATCTGCTCAATTTCAGCCTGCTGGGCACTGATGATGTCGTCGGCCAGGGCTTGCATTTCAGGGCGGTTGCTCTTTTCCCTCAGATCATCGGCCATCGCCACTGCTCCCTCATGGTGGGGAATCATGGCGTTGATGAAGCGTAGGTCAAACTCCTCATCCGCTGGCCCCAGATCCATATCCATCCGCATGGCAGCGGCCATCTCGTCACTCATGGGCATGTCATGGCCCATCTCTGCATGGTGCATCACCGGTTCCGCCGGGGCATCGGGATACCAGGCCTGTCGCCACTCCTGCATTTGGGCAATTTCGGTTTCTTGCTCAGCGATAATCTCTGTCGCCAACTGGCGAATTTCTGCTCGCTCAGATTTGTCTAGGGCTTCTTCAGCCATGACGATCGCCCCTTCGTGGTGCATGATCATGGCGTCAATGAAGCGCAGATCATAGGTGGCATCGGCAGGACCCAGATCCATATCGTGCATCATGGCGCCAGGGTGCATCATGGCATCGTGGTGTTCCACCATGGCATCCTGATCTCCCCCTGCTGTATCAGGGGGTTGGTCACCACAGGCAGATAGCACCCCCCCCAAGGGAAAGAGCGCCCCTAGGGCTATACCTAAAATCAGCTTTTTGCGTAATGCCATGGCTAATTATCCTTACGAACGGCCTAAAACACCGATTCCAGAGTCTAACAACAACGCCTAGAATCGACATCTCCCAGGGTAGATACTCCAGTCGGGTGGAGAGTCAACCGATGGGGGTGTTATCTGCGGCTAAATTGTCTTTGGTCGGCTGGGCCGTCACAATCATTAGTCCCCAAAATGGCCCAAATCGCTGGCGCTGGGCGGTCATCACCTGGAATCCAGCCTGGCGCAAATATTGGTGTAGGTCCTGCTGGGTATAGCACTGCTGATGGGCCGGATCGCGCCACTGCAACCACAGGTCACATAGTCGACACCAAAAAAAGTCACGGCACCAGTCTAAAATCACCAGTCGGCCCTCAGGCTTGAGCACCCGTTTCATGGCTGCCAGTGCCGCCAGCGGATCAGGAAAATAGTGAAAGGCGCTGGCGGAGACAATTGCATCAAAGCTGCGATCGCCATA
>SL_5KL_010_SEDDRAFT_10001978_pt1 | contig 11828 bp, 6 predicted proteins | sample SodLakKL_010_SED_FD_9118 | JGI IMG/M metagenome (IMG submission 9118)
AAAAAGATTATAAAATTTTAATAAAAAATATTTTGACAATTAAGTTTTTTTGTTTATTATACAAGTGAGTTAAGCAAATGTTCTTTGATTTACTGGTATCAAACAAACCTAATGACAGGATTGAAGACCGCCACGGAAACTCGATTGCGTTTGCACAAGCAATCGACGAGTATGCCCGATTAATCCTAAAAAGGTAGGTATGTTAGACTTGATACATTAACCCAACAACAACAAACCCGATTGGAGTTATTGGCACCAATCGGACAAAAAAAAGGCAAAATACTATGTTTAATGACATTGAAGTAACTCACAAATCTGGTTCCGGCTCCGGTTTAAAAAAAGCCATCATTCAAATGATAATACAAATGACTGAAACTACTAAAAAAACAATAACACCGCATGAAATTGCAGTTCAATTGAATAAAACTGGAAACTGGAATGTGGATAAGCAAAAAGTAAGAGTAGCTTTGCAAAAAATTCGTAATACTGCAAACGCTACTGTCGAAAAGGACGGAAGATTCACTGAAGAGATGCCCAAGTATGGTGTCTATCTGAATTACAATGAAGGACAAGGAGTGTCGTACGCAGCTAAGCCCATTCCGAAAGGCAAAAAATGATTAATCCACTTTTTGCCGATATTCAGGATAAACACCGCATTGATATGCCCGTAGAAGTTGTATCAATGCAGGANAAAATCGCTCGGTTTCAAAACAAAGAAACCGAGCGATTTAAGAAACTGGACACGCTTTTAATNAANGCACANAACCAAAAAGATAAAGCANACAATCGTNTGCTTTATCGNTTTTGGTCNTTNGANATTTTAGCATTGATTGAAACGTTTACAGCNAAATCTGCACCAAATGACAACGCGAACGGTATCGCATTATCATTTGAATCAAAAGAACGTATAAAGCGTTTGAAACGCTTACAACGTTCCCTTAAATAATAAATCCAAAAGCTACCGGTTAGATAACCGGTAGCTTTTAAAATTTTGGTTCAAATATTTTTGAATAAACTGAACTCATACTAACCAATAAAATTTAATAAGACTTTCATCTATTAGATTTAATCACACTTTCCCGACCGTCAGCCCGTCATCTCATAACCCATACTCCCGGCACAGTCAATTAACAAATTCATTTACCTAACAATTTATAATATATATTTATATTACATATTCAAAAATCATCGAAAACATGAGTCTTACAGGCCAGTCTCTCAACCCAGTCACCCCTCCTGTAAGAAAAACGGGAAACCAGAGGTCTAATAGGTCCCGGAGTTGAGCCGGGAGATAAGAGGGAAAGCCAGGGACAGGGGAAAGCCAGGGGCTAACAGGTCTAATAGGACACGGGCAATTAGATAACCCCGAATAGGACAAATAGATAATTCAAACGGGACCATTGCTACCTACAAGAGCACCCCAAAATTTTCTCTGAGATTTCGACATCTCGCCCAGGCTCTTTTCCTATTACCTTGAACGCAAGGGTCTAACCAGTTATTTTGTTGTATATCCTATAAAATAACTTTTTCCCATGAGCTATCTATCCTCTTTTAGTGGACCCCAAATTGATAATGCTATTAAGGCGGTCCGGGCAGGTCTCATTGATGCATCTCTCTTTCGAGCTAAGATTGGAGAGCTTACTTCTTCCCTATCGGGCTCGACTTCCCAATTAAGCATTACCCCCCTGTCGGTTGATATTGAGGGCGGGGATCCCCTGTTAATAATAAGCGATGCAGGGGTATACGATTTTTACCTCGATCTTCAAGATGGAGAAATACTTGAAGCCGGGGCTACCTTAATTCCTATTCGAGATGTCCAGGGAGATCCCATTGAGATAACGGCAGGAGCAGGAGATCACCTATTTCTCCAGGGAACGGCCCTTTTTGAACGCTTTGATAATATTAGTGAGTTGATTGAGTTTCAGAATACCTCGATCTCTAACTTAGGCAATTCAATCTTGCTCAATAACAGCATGGGGGTAGTGGGAAGGTTGGCTAGTGCTCAGCAAGGGACCTTATCCTCTCTTGATGTATCTCCTTTGGGCATTGACTTAAGGGATGGAGATAAGTTGTCTCTCCTTGACTTTGAAAGTTTTGAACTCGTATTCCTTGAGGTAGATGGCGATCTTGCTAAGGGGGCTACTAACATTCCCTTAAAGAGTGATATTGAGGGAGAGTTCCTGGAAGATCAGCCCATTTCGATTGAAGGGGAGTCCTTTGTAAATTCGATTTCGTTAGATCGAGAAAGCATATCTCTCTTATCTGCCTCGATTCCTTCTATGGGATCGATCGGGAAAATTGATGGAGAGGTATCCTCAGGAGTTACCTCGATCCCCCTAGAGTCCCTGGAGGCAGATATCGATAGCGGGGATGGGTTAGAAATAATTGGTCCTGGAGGAGAGTTGATTGCTAGTGTTGTTGCGGATAGCCCCCTGGATGCAGGAGGAAGTCCCTTGGGCATTATAAATCCCCTGTCGGCAGATATACCGGCAGGTAGTTATCTGCATCTCTCTACGGCTTTTCTAAAGTCGAAAATAGAGCTTTCTCCCGGTCAGATAGATTTAATTGCCTCTCAAGTCAAGCAGGATCTTGAGCTGGAGTCCTTTGTCTCTATAACTCCCACCCGAGTTACCGTAGAAACACCCCTGATGGCGAACGAGGCCTGGGATGGGTCCGTTAATAGCTCAGGATTTATTACCTCCTTTGCCTCGGCGGATCGGGCTTGGGCGATATCGAATTCCTCAAATTTTGAATTCCGCCAAGACCCCACTCATTACTTTCGGTCCGATGAGACTACCTTTGAATTTCGGGGCAATATCGTAACCTCTCAGGGCACGGTTATCGATGACACCGGCTTTGTTGACAATAGTGTTCCGGGGTCCTCTCTAATGCCCGGCTCGGTTATTGCAAATAAGCTGGCAAACAACTACCGTCGCATTTCAACGGATATTGAATTCGAAGCTCTTATCGATCCCCAGAGAGTACGAATCTTGGGAAGCCATCTCTCCTTTGAGGGGGGAGATGTCTTTGAAGTTGGGGGGACCTTGCCTGTAACTCTTGAAATAGAGCCGGGCAGGAACTTTATCTATTTTGATACGAGTAATAGTAGCTTTAATCGAACGGGAGACCCCGATGATGTCTTTAATAACAGCGATCGAGTATTGCTTGCCCTGTCTTGGAGAGGTAATATCTCCAACGAGGAGCCTCCCACAATTATCTCAGGGGTCGCAAACAACGTTTATGGGTCCGAGGTTATTGCTGCAAAATCGATCTCCGGGGACAAAATCGTAGCTAATACGATTACCGGTACCCAGATCGCGGGAGCTTCTATTACCGGAGATAAGTTTCAAGCCAAGACTAAACTTGTTGTAGGAGAGGGGGTCTCAGGGAACCCCGGTGTTATTATCCTTCAGGGAGAGGCGGGGGAGTCCTATCGGATCCTCTCCGGAGAGATAAAAAACGATATCGAACAAAATGCTACTAATGCTAATTTCCTTTTAACCGATAAAGGCGAGCTTATTGCTAAACAGGCCGATATTACCGGCCTCATTAATGCAGCATCGGGCTCAATTACTGGAAACTTAACTGTCTCGGGGGCTCTTATTGGCCCGGGATATTACGAATTAGATAACGAAGGTTTACACTTTGAGATATTAGATGAGGGGGAGCAAACCTCTCGCTCGTCTATTACTTGGGGGGATAACACCTATATCCGAGGTAATACCGTCTCAGGAATTACTACCTTGAGTTATCAGGGGGCTGCTCATCGGCTCCGAACCGCTCAAGGTGCATTTATCTCTATTAGTGATGCTATGAACCCCTTTTCCATGGGTTCTCCCACCGAAGGACAATGTATTATGCAAACCTTCCAGACCCGAATAAACTCTCCAGAGATAAGGATGGAGAATTTACCGACCGATGAGCCCGCCTCCCCAGGATTCTTATGGAACGATAATGGTACAGTAAAAATCTCTTAATTCCATGACACAATACAACTCACTCCATAAGGGCAAACAAGTTGATCTGGCTATTAGCCAGGTCCTGGAAGGGGTCACTAAGTCCCAGTTGTTTAAATCCGATATCGGTTTTATTACCAGTAGTGCCTCCGGCACCATTGAGGAGTTGGAAGTCTCTCCCCTCGATATCGAACTTGTGGACGGAGATCTCCTCTCTATTTATCAAAATGACCTGGGCCTTTCTCTTGACGCAAAGGTCTCCTTGAATGGGGTGAGCTCCCTTCCACCGGGCAGCACTCAAATCCCGGTGACAAAAAGGGACGGTGATCCCCTGATTGGGGACCTTGAACAAGGTGATCCCCTTTATTTGGGTGGTATTAGCTTAGCTAGTCGGTTAAACAATATCAATAATACAATTGGCTCTCTCTCGGGACAAATTAGCGATCAATCCGGAGCAATAATTGCTAGCTTGACGGTTGGGGGCGTGGCATTCCTTAATCAGGAGTACGCCATCACCGATAACACCACTCAATTGGAAATTGATCCCCTAATGTGGGATCTTGAACAAGGTGACATTCTGTTTGTTCGAGACCGGGACTCCTTAGATTTAATTACCATGGAGGTGGGGGCCGATGCCTTTGTTGGGGATACCACCATTACCCTGGAGGATCCCGTCAATTTTACGGCCTCGGAGGGGGATGTGGTTTCTCTTGCCGCGGAGTCCTTTGCATCTCGAATGATTGTTATTGATAATAGCATTGACCTCCTCAACTCCGAGGTCCAGGAATTCGATGGTCGAATTGACCTTGTGGAGAGCGGCCTTCAAGCTAATTCGAATGAGATAAGCCTTTACTCTAGCAGGATAACCGATTTAGAGAACGACCGGGACCAGGCCTTTAGCCGGCTTACCCTTACCGAGAACTCCATTGATCAGCTTGTGGTTGATGTCGGAGATAATTACTCTCAGATAACACAAACTGCGGGAAGGATCTCTACCCTTATTGAGCGGGGCTTGGGGACATCTAAAATCACAAGAACTAGCTCTTCGGTCTCACAAGAGAGTAATATCCCTGTTGAATCTACTCGATTTAGCCTTTATGAAGGTGACCAGGTTATATTTATTGATGCTGACCAGGGGACGGAGTTTTATCGAACGGTTCAGGTAGATACCCCCAGTGGTTCTACTAATATCCATATTAACTCGGATATTCCAGAGCTATCAGGGCACTCCTCGGTCGTATTAGACACAAAATTTGTTCGATCCAAATTTACTCAACAAGCGAATCTCCTTTCAAATACGATCTCCGAGCTAGGGGTACTTGAAGCTGATCTCTCCCAAGCTCAAGATGATTTAAGCACCCTGACAAGTGACTTCACTCAAACAGCGAGTAGCCTGGAGAGCTCTATTGTCTCTACTCAATTAAGCTCGGCTATTGGACGCATTACCAGCTCCTTAGATGGTACCTACAATGAGCTTACGGTTGTTGACTTGGAGGCTATCCTTCAGGACGGAGATGAGCTTCATATCGTTAACCAAGCTACTAACAATGTTTATAAGGTCATTGTGGACGGGCGAACCCAGCCGGGAGCCCAGGTGACGGTGTCCCTGGACGATGACTATGCATTAGAGACCGAGGGTACTAGTTATGTTCTTCTTCGCCTTAGCAAGGTAAGCTCAAACATCTCTCAGACCTTAGATAACATTGAGTTGAGCCTGAATCAGATAAGCAACCTTGATGGAAGGGTCAGCTCAAATGAAAGTGCAATAACTCTTCAACAAGATGAGATTAATCTCCGAGTAACGGAGACCCAATACCGAGATGATCTGGCGGGTCAGAGCTTGGGATTAATTGATAGTGTAGATGGAAACACTATTACTCTTGTTAATCCCCTGACCTTTGATCTCTTTAAAGGGGATCGCATTTTAATCCGCGAGGAGTCCGGTCAATGGGATTTTGAGATATTGGACGCCGATGCTCTTGCAGGCACTAATGGTCTTGTAATAGAAGGCAATGCCGAGGATTATAGCACCGGTTTTTCTACGGTGATGCTAGATAAGGCTGGTCCCAAAACGGTGGGCTCTCAGCTAACGGTATTTCTTGATAGTATTGAAGCCGATACCAATCTTTTTAAACACTCTAGTTTTGACGGAGATATTGATGGCCAGGGGAGGCTAGATCTTGGAGGAGACCCCTATGGCACTATGGGTTGGGCTCTGGGGATGGATAGTGATAATAATGCTATTTTGGTCACTCATAATATTTATGCTCGCGGTATTATCCAGGGTGATAACCTTGAAATAGATACTAATCAATCGAAGATTGACCTGGGCAATATTAAGATGAGAGGAGAAAGTGATGGCTATATCCAAATGGGTGGGACCTCTGGTGGTGATCCTAATTTAACCATTGGACCGGGATTAGCTTTTGCTACTCTGGATCCCGAGTCTCAGGTAATGGATGAGGATTACCCCGATGAAATAGGGATAGACACTGATCCCAGTTTTGGGGTAAGAATTAAAGTATTAAGCCCTAAGAGTTTAGCTAATTCTAGTCTACCAATTATTTTTACTTGTGATGTAGAGTTTGATTTAGTAGAAGGCGATCCTGAGCACATATTAGAATTGAGAGTTCAGGGCCGACCTTCTGGTACTAGCTTTTGGGAAACTGTGGCTAGTACAACTACCGAAGAAGATCAGCCGGTTTCCCTCACAGGGGATGTTACTCCTTATGAGGATGTTCGACTCTATATCCGCTTTGCTACGGACGGGGACCATACTGTAGACATTAAAAACATGAACTTTGCCCAATACAACCCCCGGACTGTTATCAGGGAGGACGGTATCTATATGACCGTGGCTCCGGGCATTATTATTAATATGCTTTCTGGGGGCGGGGGAGGAGCTGCTGGAGGAGGAACTGCTCCTACCGTAACTCGAGACACCCTTGGTATTGATGAGGACGACGAGGTTACTTTCGCTAAAGTCATTACAACAAATGGGGCGGAGTTCGGAGATGATGTAACAATAAGCGGAGACCTTTTTGCTACTAATAAGCACTTTAGAATCCCAGATAAAGATAACCCGGGATCTACCATTACCTACTCCTCATTAGAAGGTAATCAGAATGCGGTATTCTTTAGTGGCCATGTTCGGGGTTCAAAGCATGCTATTATTGAACTCCCCAGAGAATGGCGATGGCTTGTTGATCTGGAATCATTAGTTGTCAATCTTACTTGTCGCTTAGGCCATTCTAATCTCGCTTACGAGATAAACCCAGATAGGAATCAAGTTGATGTTTTTGAGTTGAATGGATTGAACTTTCATGCTTCATATATAATCATCGGAACTCGCAAGGATATTGAACCCTTGCAAGTATACTCTTAACCGCCTTAATATGCAGAGAAACGTAATCAATTTAAGTCCCTCTCAGATGATGGATATCATAGAGGATAACCCCGAATCAGTTTTTATCCTCTTTACTCATGTGAACAGGGACTCCTGGTTTCATCCCGATTATTTGATACGCCGAGCTCTTAGCTTGAGGTATATGCACTATGGAGTTACTATGAGGAATGCATTTTCCCATTGTGGGACGGTCTGGTATGATACTAAAGATAAGGAGAGTTACTACTGGCATCAGACCTATCCGTTTTTTGCTAAAGACCATTTTAACTTTCGAAAGTACAATATCATATATCAGGTAGATGACCCCAGCACCATTCGGTTTGCAAGGGCAAAATGTAAAAGTTTATATGAGAAAAAGAAACCTTATGGGGTAGGTAGACTTGTAGCTTTTGCTTTTACTCTTTGGTTTAGCTGGCTAGATAACCCCATTAGGGCGGGAAAGGTTTGCTCTCAAGCCGTTGCAGTAAGCTACCCAAGTTTGATTAAAACTGATCCCTATGAGACCGACCCCCAGCTTGCTTCTATTGAATTAGATAAACATCCCCTTAAAAAATACAGAGTGGATCTGACATGAGTAATGACATAAGAATTACCCCCGGCACTAGTACCCAGCTCTTCGAGAATGACGATGGTACTTTTACTCTCCAGTTGATCTCCGATTCTGGTAATGCCTTAATGCAGCTTACCGGTAATATTGTACTTCAAGGCAGTCTTACCATTGAGAATAACCTTAATGTCCTGGGGTCCCAAGTTATTTTTGAAGTAGAGACCGTTGAATCCGAGAGCAATCGAATCTTGCTTAATAAAAATGGGAACGATGCTACTTTTGGTGGTATTGAGATTGAACGGTCGGGAGATAATGCTCTTATCCAATTTAACAGTGGATTAACCTCTAAATGGGAGGTTGGAGTTGACGGTGACCTTAGTGAGGTAGTAACGGTTGATGGAAACCAGACCCTGACTAATAAATCGATTAATGCCTCTCAACTCACGGGATCACTTGTAGATGACTGGAATCAAGTAGTCACTGATTTCGATAATCATGAAAGTGATGATTCAATTCATTTCACTCAAGCAGAAATTACCGAAGTGGGTGAATTAGACTCAGGAAGTATTAGCTCGGGCTTTGGACCTATTAATGTAGGTAATAGCTCAATTAGCGGAGGACAAGCTAATTTTTCTCAAGATAGCACTTTTGGAGGCACTATTACTCTGGGAACTCAAGCAAGTAGTAGTGGTCATGCCGTAAGGGCTGATCGCACTATTTCAGCGGGGAATGGATTAACTGGGGGCGGAGATTTAACTTCAAATGTTACTCTTACTCTGGGGAACCCTTCCACTATTACTGTTTCAACGTCAAATGGGACTACTTCGGACTCGCATACACACTCTCTAGATTTATCGGGTAGAACTCTGACTTTTGACCCTGATTCGGACTCTGTAATTACTTGGGCTAATAATGCTCAGAACTTGGGTAACAATAGAACCTGGACTCCGTCAATAGCATCTCATGGCTCTAATCAACGAGGAACCCTTAATCCGGGCTCTCAAACGATATACGGTAATAAGACCTTTAATAGTGATGTTGTTTTCTCTTCTAACCTTTCTTCACCAAATGCGGTTTCTGGTTCTACGGGATGGCAGGGTAATAGCGATGGCCATTGGGATTTTAGATCAATCACGGCCGATAGCTTAATTATCGACTCTTTTACAGCTAATGTGGCTCAAGCATTCAGAGGCTCAAGGTCATTGAGTAAGTCCTTTGCTACTCTTGATGAGTCATTTACAATCCCTGCTGTGGATAGCAGCGCTACTCTTACGGTTAGAGAAATAGATGGACACCCTGGCCTTGAGGTATTTGAGCAGGATGATTATATCCTACTTAATATTGTTGAGCAATCCGAGGGCCTGCTTGTGGGAGAGGCTTGGGGGGAGATAACATCCCCTATTACTGATAACCAGGATGGCACTCAATCTTTTACTTTAACTATACGGCACTTATCAGATGTAAGCCTAGAGGGCAAAACTGCTAATCAGGGAAGTGAGGCAATTAGCTTTGGCTCGGCTAGTTCTCCCAAAGGTTTCTTGTACGAGACGGTCCTCGATCCTCTGGGTAGTCCCTATAGCCAAGCAGCTATTTGGGATACCAACCCATGGGATCGAAATAATTGGGAGACGAAGACTCGAACAGGTAACCTTGATGGGATAACCAATGCTCAGGGCTTTGGGTTCTATGGTGAGAACCTTTTTCTTACTAAATATTTATTAGCAGGGGACCTTAGCAAGAGCAATAGCTATCTTGAGTATGATGGTACTAATATCCTTTTAGTGGGGGCTATTCGACAAAGAACCCCTGGAGTTGATATTATAGACCCCAATTTCCGAGGGGAGTGGACAGATGATATTCTTTATTTTGAAGGGGATGTTATCAAAGGGACTGACGGTAATCAATATTATGCTACTCAAGAGCATACCTCTAGCTCAAGCACAAGACCGACCTCGGGGGGCTCTTGGGAAAGCTATTGGAATCTCTTCCTTGAAAAGGGAGAAGACGGAGAAGATGGCTCTAGTATTAGCATACAAGGGACTGTCAGTGACTCAAGTCAGCTTCCAGCTACTGGAGATGATGGGGATGCTTGGATTACTGAGGACACCGGTCACCTATGGGTTTGGGATGGATCTAGTTGGCAGGATGTTGGTCAGATACAAGGCCCTGCGGGTGAAGATGGCCAGGATGGAGACCCTGCTCCCGAGGTAATATTTGAGTACTCCTCGGATGGCTCTAGTGACTGGAGTACTACCTATGACCCAAATGCTGATCATAAATGGGTTCGGTTTTCTACTGATGGAGGTAACACCTGGTCTGATCCTGCTAAGTTTATTGGAGAAGACGGAGAAGACGGTGAGCCTGCTCCCTTTTTATTAGTGAGATACGGTGAGACCGAAAATGGACCTTGGTTTAATGAATTCCAGGAGGGCAGAGATTGGATTCAAACTTCAAATGATGACGGTCAGACCTGGAGCTCTTCTGTTAAAATTGTGGGAGAAGATGGAGAGAAAGGCGACCCTGGAGATCCTGGGGAAGATGGCTCTTTTGTGGAATACAGGTTCCAGGTAAATCAAAGTCCCACTAATCCTCCCTCGCTAAATGACTCAGATCGCACGCCCTCGGGGTGGTCAGATGCTCCTCCCTCAGTGGGAGAAGGAGATTATCTATGGATGATTAAAGCTACAATAGATGCCGATGATAACCTTGAGTCTAATTGGGCTGGTCCTACCAGAATATCCGGAGACAAAGGAGATAAGGGGGACCAGGGAGATCAGGGTCCCGAAGGACCTGAAGGACCTCAGGGCGATCCCGGGCCAGGCCTTGTTTTCCGAGGAGAATATGATTCCAGTGCTACTTATTTTGCTGATGATGTAAGAGTAGATGTTGTTCGGTCTGGGTCTGATTATTATTATGCTCTCCAGGATGATTTTAGCGGGGAGTCCCCCCCAAATGCGGCATACTGGGGGCTGATGTCTCAGTTTGATTCTATTGCTACGGGATTGTTGTTAACTCAAGATGCTGCTATTACTCGCACCCTTACTATCGGAGAAGGTGAGCCGGAGGGAGTTATAAGGTCGGCTGGAACCACCTTCTCCTCGGGCACCGGTTTTTGGCTGGGCTATGATGATGGTGACCCTAAGTTCCGAACAGGTAGCACTAGCCGCTATTTTCAGTTTGATGGCACAGATATTTCTTGGCAAGGGGAAAATACCTCTTTGACTACTGGGGGCTTATTCACTGCTCAGGATGCGGATATCACTGGTAAAATAAGCGCTAATGAAGGCGATATTGGAAATTGGACAATAACAGCTAATGACATTCACTCTGGCAGTATTTTTATAATATCTAGTGGAGAAGGTAGAATAGAGGTTGGAGACGATTATTGGGACGGCAACGGTCAATTTTTATTTGGGGGCTCAACGGATGCTATTTATTACCCTGGCTCGGGCAAAGTTGAAATAGGAACAGGAGTTGAAATTCAGGGAACCGCAGTGGTCGGTAAGATCGAGTCTGACGGTTGGGACGGAACAGACGGAGACGGGTTTGCCCAAAATGGGACTCAAATTGATCTAGATAATGGTAATATTATCTCCGAAGCTTTTTATGTTGTTGACGGTAATGCAAGATTTAAAGGGGATATATCAGGTTCAAGTGGTAACTTTGAAGGTAATATATCTTTTGGAAATTTTGTTATTGGTGTTGATGTTCAACCCGTTTTTACTAATGGGTTTAAAGGTGTTACTTTTGATAACTCAGTTACTTCGAGTCCCGCTAATATTCCGAATGCATGGTTAGAATATGAGGGCCAAACATGGTTTAATGTAGGTAATACAGGTACTGCACAAGACCCGAAGGGTATAAGATATAATAGTGATGGTGATTTTATAATAGGAGATAATGTTGAGTTTAAGGGTGA
>SL_5KL_010_SEDDRAFT_10001979_pt1 | contig 11825 bp, 7 predicted proteins | sample SodLakKL_010_SED_FD_9118 | JGI IMG/M metagenome (IMG submission 9118)
CGCTCCCACACGGCGAAGTTGGGGAGGCGGGGCATCCACTCCCCCGGGTAGAAGCGGAAGGCGGCGTCGATCCGCTCCCCCAGAATCCGGGGACGCCCCCACGGCCCCCTCGCCCACGACCCTCGCCCCCACCGCCCTTGGGTCAGATGGGCCGGAGAGCCACGCACGGTCCGGCGTCCGGTTTCGGTGAACCACCGATCCAGGATCAGCATGTGCTGGAGGTCTTCCGAGAAGGCAGTGGCATAGAGGAGCGCCACCGACTCGGCGTCATGGAAGGCTGCAACCAGAGCCTCCCGGAGCCCCGCCTCCCACCGGCACCCCCGTCCCGCATCCCCCAGGAGGTGGGGAAGCCCCACCGTCTCGTTGAACCCTCCGGGCACATCCTCGTTGAACTCGGACACCATGAGGCGCCCGTCGTCACAGGGGAAGAGGTCGTAGCGGGCGCACTGGAGGGACCGCTGGGGCTCCCTGGCCAGGAGTGGATACAACGGGCGCGGGATTCCCAACCGATCGAGGATGGCGGCATCGGTGTGAACCCTGGCCTCAAGCCGGGCCAGCGCTGCCGAGAGCCCCTCCACCGCCTCCACCACCTCCCGGTGGAGCGCCTCCGGCACCACCATGATCTCCGGGATCATGGTGAAGTGGCCGGCGGAGTAGGTATCCCACTTGAACCAGTCGAAGCGAAGAGCCCGGAGGAGTTCGGTACGCTCCGCATCGTCGATCCCCCAGGGCCGGGTGGAAAGGCCCCATCCGGGAGCCTGGACCAAGCCGGTGGAGACAACTCCGGTCGGTGTCATCCTCCCGGTCCCAGGAAGAGGTCCAAGACCCGGTTCGCACCCCACGCCGCCAGGGCCACCGCTAGGTAGACGAACCCCTCGGTGGCCCGGGCGCCGCCTCGCCGAGCCGCCGGGACCATGTCCCCGGAGGTAGCGGCGTGGGTCTCGCCCGCAGCCTCCCCGCGAACCTCCCGGGTGGAGGCGGGCATGGACCCAGCTCCCCCACCCTTGGCAACCCCGAGGAAGATCTCGTGGGCCAGAAGGAGCCCCGCCAGCACCCCGAAGGTGAGGAGCCCGTGGCGCCACCCCCAGAAGTCCCCGGCCACCGCGTCAGTGAGGGGGATGGCAGCAGCCAGGAGGAAGAGGGCTGCCGCTCGTCCGTCTTCCGGGTCGTGGGTTCGGCGCAGCGCCCCCGCCGTCCCCGGGAACCGCTTCCTCTCACGACCGAGCCAGAGTCGGAAGGCCAGGACCAGCGCCAGCCACCCCATGAGGAAGAACCCCCAGACGATCCACCACCCCCCCTCATCGTCTCCCACCGGATCGGCGTCCCCCCAGAGGCTTCCGCCGAAGATGAGCCCCGTGGCCAGGACGAAGGCGGCCACCACCATCGCCGCCGCAGGGTTCCGCCGCTCCAGCACGTCCACCCGGTAGCGAAGCCCCGTGACCCGGGACCCGGCGTGGCCGAAGAGCTTCACCGCCGCGTAACCCAGCACCAGATAGAAGAGAACGTAGACCCCCCGCACACTGTCATCGGCCCAGACCAGGCAGACGAGCCAGATCCAGAAGAGGGAGGCCAGGACCGCGGCCCGGACCATCCCCGGCCCGGGATTCCCCCGGAAGTAGAGGCGGTGCATGGCCGCCTGCGCGGTGGCGATCCACGCCCCCACCGTCACCATCCCGGCGAAGATGAGGATCATGACCTCCGATTCATCCATCAGCGCCTCCTTCACCGGTGACCTCAAGGGGCGGAAGGGGAACCTCCAGCGCCTCCCCCAGCGCCCGGAGCAGTTCCGCCTCCTCCGCACCCACCTGACCGTCCGATTCCACCACCGCCGCCGCCGCCTCCAGGAACCCCCGCTTTGCCGCAGGGGCGGCCAGCTCCAGCGCCGAGAGGGAGGCGTCCACCATCCCGAGTCCCAGATCTCCAGCCCCGGTCAGCCCCACCCGGGCCGCGCCGCCGGGGAGCTTCCGGGCTCCTGCCTCGAAGGCGTTCGCCGCCGCCTCCGACGACCGTCCTCCCGCGTAGGCCAGGAGGGAGAGGAGAATAGCCGACGGCTCGAGGAGCCGGTCGAGCCCCTTCCCCCCACCCCGCCGCCGCCCCGGCTCGCCCTCCACCTCGGCCGGGAGGTTCCGGCGCACCAGGTGGTAGAGGGCGAAGAGGAAGGGATCCACCGTGCGCCCCTTCCCCTGCTCGAGGAGCTCGGCAAGGGTGTCCCGGAGTGCCCGGGCCCGCTCCGCCGGGAGCCCCCGCAGCCCCGGCAGGGCCAACTCCAGGAGGGGGAGGCGAAGCTCCCGAGGCGCCGAGGCGGCCCAGCTCGACACATCGCCGGACCCACGGACCACCCGGTTGCCCAGGCGACGACCCACCACCTCGGCGGGAGACGTCCCGGCTCCGGCCCCCTCCGGCTTCTCAACCCCGGCCAGGACGAGCCCCACGACGGCGCCCAGCGCTCCCTCGGGGGTGCGGACCTGATGGCGGATCCCGTCGGGCAACTCCCCGAGGATGCGTTGGGCCACCGCAACCTGCCCCGGCCCCAGTGTACCGGCCGAGGCCAGGATCCCGCCCAGGATCACGGCACCCGGGAGGCCCCCGGCCGCCCCCGACTCCCGCCCCTCCATGAGGTCGCGGATCGGATCGCGGCGGGGTGCTCCTTTGGCTTTCTGTTCCCGCCGGCTCGCCTTTGTGACCCGGGGCACATCGTAGCTCCCGTCCCAGTCCGGCTGAACACGTCGGATCCGCCGGTCCAGCGGCGGATGCGTGGCGGTCATCCCGGAGAGGGCCTTACGACGCCCCGATGCGAAGAAGAAGTGACTCGCCTCCTCGGCATGGGAATCCTGAAGGCGGGAGCCGTGGGCCCCTGCACCGATCCGCTTGAGGGCGTTGGCGATCCCATCGGGATTCCGGGTGAACTCCACGGCCGCGGCGTCGGCCAGGTACTCGCGCTGCCGCGAAACGGCGGCCTGGATCAGCCGTCCCACAAGGACGCCCAGGTACCCCAGGACCACCAGCGCCAGCCCCACGGCGAAGACGGCGCCGNCCCCCCCNCCCCCGCCGCTTGAGCTGCGGCTCCGGCCGGAGCCCATCCCGCCCCGGATCACCCCTCTTCCCACCACGGTGAGGAGGAGGATCCCGAAGAGAAGGCCCATGAGGCGGATATTCAGCCGCATGTCCCCATTCAGGATGTGGCTGAACTCGTGGGCCATCACCCCCTGGAGTTCGTCGCGAGTGAAGGCGTCCAGGGCGCCCCGGGTCACCGCCACGGCGGCATCGTTCAGAGTGTGCCCGGCGGCGAAGGCGTTGATCCCCGGCTCCCGGTCCATGATGAAGACCTCGGGGACTGGGACCCCGGAGGCGATGGACATCTCTTCCACCACATTCATGAGCTGGCGCTCCTTGGGGTCCCGGGTCCCCGGATCCACCCGACGCCCCCCCAGGAGCTCGGCCACCGCCGCCCCCCCTTTCCGGAGCTGAGCCGTCCGGAAGGCGGTGCCGCCGCCGATGAGGACGCCCATCCCCAGCGTCACCAGGACGAACAACCCCGGGTCAAAGAACTGGCCCGGGGAGGTGACTCCCGCCTCCCCCGACACCCCACCCACACCCAGAGCCACTGCGGCCACCACGTACACGCCCACCACGAGCCCGCCCACGGCGAGCAGGTACAGACCCACCAGCTTCCGGGAAAGCCCCCGGGCTTCATCCTGGACCTCAAAGAAGTTCACGTCCCTTCGTCTCCTGGCTCTTGTTCGACTGGGGGTTGCTGGCGCCCAGGTGAGGAGTGGATGCGGATGCCGGCTGCGCCTGCCCACGCCCCGCTTGTCCCCGGCCCCCCTGAGGCCCGCGATTTCGGCAAGGCAAGAGGAACCCCCGTCGTGCACGAACGGTAGACCGTGTAACACAGATCCCGTGGAGCACGGAGAGTCCCGGATGCCCAGTAATCTAACCATCACCGTAGACGACGAAGCCCTCCGCCGAGCCCGCATTCGGGCCCTTGAGCAGGGCACATCGGTCAATGCATTGCTGCGCGAGTATCTCGAAGCCTACGCCGGAACCCGAGCGGAACACGAGCAGGCCCTCGATCGTCTGCTCACGCTGTCCCATACCTCCAGGGCAGGTCGCGGCTCGGCCACCTGGACCAGGGATGAGCTGCACCAACGCGACCGCTGATGCGGATCTTCTTCGATACGAACATCCTGGTCTACGTCTTCGACAACGACTCCCCGGAAAAACAGGCCATTGCCCGGGAACGGCTCCGGTCAGCGGTGGTCGATGGCAGTCTGGTCCTCTCCACTCAGGTACTCCAGGAATTCCACGTCGCCGTCACCCGCAAGCTAGAAAACCCGGTCACACCTGAAGTGTCGGAAGAGATCCTCCAGAATCTATCTCGACTTCCGATTCTTTCCGTGGACCCACCCTTGGTGCTTGCCGCAGCGCGGCTGTCGAGGGTGCATACCATAAGCTTCTGGGATGCGCTGATCGTGGAGTCGGCCATTGCGGCCGGTGCGGCGACGCTCCTCACCGAGGACCTCCAGGCCGGCCGGGTCTTCGGCCAACTCAGGGTAGAAAACCCCTTCCCCGTCACCTGACCCCACCCTCTACCCGCGCCCCCGGACGTGCCAGGCCCGGAGCACCTCTCGCTCCTGCTCGGCGGTGGCGCCGGCTCGGAGGGTGGCACGACGCTCGGCGTCGCGGCTGTGATGGTACTCCAGGGTGGCTTCCACCGTGTCGGCCAGGGAGCGGAAGGTGAGACCCGCAGCCACCTCCCGGGAGAGGTCGAAGCGGGCAAAGCCCTCGAAGCCGGGGGTGGGGGGCCGCCACACCGGCATCTCCCGGTAGGGGCGGAACCCGTGGTCGGCCAGGAACTCCCGGGGCACCCAGGTCCATGACAGGGGCGCAGTGGTGACTGCGGCGATGCCGTAGAGGAACTCGGCCATGGAACGCCCCCGCTCAGGGCCCACCGCCATGTACGTTCCGGTCACCCGCTCCTCGCAGAGGCGGATGCACCACTCACACAGATCCCGCACATCGATGACCTGGATCCGATCTTCCTCAGGATGCCCGGGCGCCAGGATCTCCCCACCTCGTTCGATCCGCACCGGCCAGTAGGTGAAGCGGTCGGTCTCATCGCCGGGACCCACGATGAGGCCGGGGCGCACGATGGTGGTCCGATCGCCGAAGGCGGCCCGGGCCTCCTCCTCGGCCAGCGCCTTGGCCAATCCGTAGGGGTACGGGTCTCCCTCGCTCCAGTTCGCTGTGGTCTCCCGGGTCAGCACCGGTGCGTCCACCGTGCCCGGCACCTGGCTCAGATCCGAGAAGACGGAGCGGGTGGAGATGAAGAGGTAGACATCCGCCGCGTCCCGCAGAAGACCTGCCGAATCCCGGACCCAGTAGGGGGCATCCGCTCGGGACGCCGAATTGTCGATGACTGCGTCCCACCGCCGTCCCCGCAGGGCATCGAGCTGCCCGGCGGCCCGATCTCCCGTCAGCTCCTCCACCCCGTCGAACATCCCCGGGGCCGACTGTCCCCGGTTGAAAACCGTCACCTCATGGCCTCGGTCCAGGGCATAACGCACCTGGTGGGGGCCGATGAACCCGGTTCCGCCCAGGATGAGAAGGCGCATCCGCCGGGAAGGGGTGGAGGAGGGCGCCTCGCCCTTGCCGGGGTGGGAGGAGGTCCCCGGCGCACCGCCGGCGAGGCCGCCAGGGAGAGCGAGACCCGCCGCTGCCGCGCCGCTGGCCGCCGCCGTCACCTTGAGGAAATGCCGTCGAGAGGTCATGGGTGCCTCGTCCACGTCCGGAGGTGAAGACCAGGTCCGGCGTCACCGGACCCAAGGGTCCTGTTCCGAGGTCCGGCTTGCCCAGGGAACAGACACGCCAAGCTACTCCCTCAGTCTGCCCCCGGAAAGCGTACCCCTCCGTTCATGCATCCGGCGAGAAGGCTTACAGGTTTGCGAATTTCTTTCGGAAAGCACACCTTGCCCTCCACTGCGGATCAGCCGCGCTGCGGTGACCTGCATCGGAGACCCCCTTCCACCCTCCAAAAGATGAGGCCAAGCATGCTCGTTGCGACCCCCCAGGATGTGGCCGAACAGGCCCTGAAGGAATTCGGCGACGCCCTTGAAGCCGAGGACATCGAAGGCGCCACTCAATGCTTCATGGAAGACGGATTCTGGCGCGATCTGGTCTCCTTCACCTGGAATATCCACACCTCGGAGGGGCGCGGAGAGATCGCCGAGATGTTGAAGCGCCAGCTCGCCGGGACGCGCCCTTCCGGGTTTCGGCTCGCCGAGGGGGAAGATGTCACCGAGGACGACGGCATCGTCAATGCCTGGATCCAGTTCGAGACCGAGGTAGCGCGGGGCTACGGCCACATGCGGCTGAAGGACGGGAAGATCTGGACGCTCCTCACCACCATGGTGGAGCTGAAGGGGCATGAGGAGCCGGCGGGGTTCAACCGCCCTCTGGGCGCCAAGCACGGAGCGGGGAAGGAGCGTCCCACCTGGAAGGAAGAGCAGGAGGCGGAAAGGCGGGAGCTCGGGTATACCCGCCAGCCCTATGTGGTCATCGTGGGTGGTGGGCAGGGTGGAATCGCGCTCGGCGCCCGCCTCCGGCAGCTCGGCGTCCCCACCATCATCGTGGAGAAGAACGACCGCCCCGGCGACAGTTGGCGGAAGCGGTACAAGTCGCTCTGCCTCCACGACCCTGTGTGGTACGATCACCTCCCCTACATCAAATTCCCGGACAACTGGCCCGTCTTCTCGCCCAAGGACAAGCTGGGCGACTGGCTCGAGATGTACACCCGGGTCATGGAGCTCAACTACTGGACCCGGAGCACCTGCACCTCCGCCACCTACGACGAGGAGGCCGGGGAGTGGACGGTGGTGGTGGACCGGGACGGGGAAGAGGTGGTCCTGAAGCCCAAACAGCTCGTCCTGGCCACGGGGATGTCCGGGAAACCCAACCTGCCCGAATTCCCCGGGATGGAGACCTTCCGCGGTGAGCAGCATCACTCATCGCGTCACCCGGGTCCCGAGGCGTTCAAGGGAAAGAAGGCCGTCATCATCGGCTCCAACAACTCGGCCCACGACATCGCCGCGGCGCTCTGGGAGCACGATGCGGATGTGACCATGGTGCAGCGGAGCTCGACCCACATCGTCCGCTCCGACAGCCTCATGGAGATCGGGCTCGGCGCCCTTTACTCAGAGGAAGCGGTCCAGAACGGGATGACCACGGAGAAGGCCGACCTCATCTTCGCCTCCCTTCCCTACCGGATCCTTCCCCATCAGCAGAAGCCCCTCTACGACAAGATGCGGGAGGTGGATGCCGAGTTCTACGAGGGGCTTGAGAAGGCCGGATTCCTCCTGGATTGGGGCGATGACGGATCGGGGCTCTTCATGAAGTACCTCCGCCGGGGATCGGGCTACTACATCGATGTGGGCGCCTCGCAGCTCATCATCGATGGCGAGATCAAGCTGGCGCACGGGAACGTCCGCGAGATCGTGGAGGACGGCGTAGTGCTGGAAGACGGGACGAAGCTCGAGGCGGACCTCATCGTCTACGCCACCGGCTACGGATCCATGAACGGGTGGGCAGCGGATCTCATCGGACAGGAGGTGGCCGACAAGGTGGGGAAGGTCTGGGGAATCGGATCAGACACCACCAAGGATCCCGGTCCCTGGGTGGCTGAGCAGCGGAACATGTGGAAGCCCACAAAGCAGGAGGGGCTATGGTTCCACGGCGGAAACCTCCACCAGTCGCGCCACTACTCCCAGTTCCTATCACTCCAGCTCAAGGCCCGCATGGAGGGGATCCCCACACCGGTCTACGGCATCCCGGAGACGTACCATCTGAGCTGACCGGAAGAGGGCACCACGTGGTACGAGGGGGTGGGATGGGCAAAATGGGCCCGTCCCGCCCCTTCCGCGTTGGAGAAGGCCTCAAGCGATCAAGACAATGGATGTAGAGAAAGACCCATCTCCTCGGCTGCCGTGCACATTCGGACATCGTAGCTCGCCAGAGATAGATCAACGATCGGCCCGATCCTGGTCGAGTTCAGCCAGAAGGTCGGAGAGAGGGGCCGGCGGTAGCTACCGGTGGCTACTTCGACCAGGGTGGACTGGGGACTTATCCTCGCCGCCCCCTCTCGGCTGTTCTGGGATGATGTTGGGGCCTCGGTGACCAGGCCGCCGCGGCCCTGGGCAGGGCACTGCCTCACCAACACCGCCCACGAACGGCCGTGAGGGTGTCGCCCCGACCCTTCGGACACCCCCGTCAACCCAATCCGCTTTGCAACCCCACACCGTTACCTCTCCGTTACTGGCCCGCAACAGTGATGTGTCCTGAGTGGGATATCCTCTCAAGTGGATAATCTGTACACCCCTACCCAGAGGATACTTCCCATGAACCGAATCCTGTCAGTGGCCGTGACCCTCACGGCGCTGGCGCTTTTCGCCCCGCTCGGCCTGGCCGCGCAGGCCGGCGGAGCCGCCGTCCTTACCGGCCTTGTGTCGGACTCGGACAATCGCCCCCTCTCCGGCGCCGTGGTCTCGCTGGAGGGCCTGAACCTCTCGGTGCTCACCAATGAGGCCGGGTTCTATCGTCTCACCGGCGTCCCTGCCGGCGAACAGCGCATCGTAGTGAACTACATCGGCTACGAGCCGGGTAGGGCCACCGTTACCGCTCGGGCCGGCGAAACGCTCCGAACCGACATCACCCTCTCCATCCGCCCCCTGGCCCTGGCTGGGATCACCGTGGAGGGCGACCGCTTCGGGAGCCGGGCCGCCGCCCTGAACCGGCAGAATACCGCCTCCAGCATCCTGAACGTCATCTCGTCGGAGCAGGTTGAGCGCTTCGCCGATCCACAGGTCTCCGACGCCCTCCGCCGAGTGCCTGGTGTGGCCACCTTCGACAGCCGGGGCGAGTCGGAGAACGTCTTCCTCCGGGGGATGGCACCGGGGATGACGGTGGTTTCGCTCGATGGTGAGCGCCTCCCCACCACCGGTCTCCGCAGCCGCGAGGTCTCGCTCTCGGCCATGCCTGCCGAGATGCTCTCGTCCATTGAGGTGGTGAAGGCCATCACCCCGGACATGGATGCCGACGCCGCCGCCGGGACCATCAATCTGGTGACCCGGCAGCCGCTGGGTGACCAGACTTACTTCAACGTCTCCGCCGCCGGTGGGCTCCACGAGAACGGCTACGGCGCCAACGGACTTGCCGGGCTCCACTTCGGACAGCGGCGGGGTGACCTGAGCTACATGCTCCGCTTCAACTTCCGGCGGAACGACCGGGCCATGGACGACGTGCGTCACTTCTGGTCTACCGGGAACTTCGGGGCCGGCGATGTGGACCTCCTGGACCAGCTCCGCATTGGAGCCTACGAGATCCGCCGGGACCGGTATGCTCTGAACGGACGAATCGACTACAACCTCTCCGAGCGCTCCTTCGTCTACGTCCGCGGACTCTTCAACCTGCTGGACGAGCATAGCATCCGTCACCAGTTCCGGGTCCATACCGAAGATGGAACCCATGTCTCGGCCACTCGGTCGAACGGCGGCCGCATCCAGAGCATCGGTCGTGAGATGACCCGGGAAGAGCTCCTATCCAGCCTGACGCTGGGCGGGGAAACGGGTTTGGGCCGGACCGACATGGACTACAGCCTCACCCTGGCCCGCGGGAAGAACGAGCAGCCCTTCCAGCGCTACCTGAACTTCCGCAGCGGCCGGTACGACATGGAGTACGACATCTCCGACCGGAACTTCGCTCGGTGGTGGATCGTGGACGGGGATGGACAGTCCCACCTGGATCCCTCCACCCTCCTGCTGCGGCGCCACGAAGTCCGCACTGACTTCGTCACCGATACGGATGTGAACGCTCGGTTGAACTTCGAGCACCCCATCACCGTGGGTGAGGCAACCGGGAGCATCCGCTTCGGCGGACGCTACTTCACCAAGACAAAGGACCGGGAGGCCTGGGTCCGTCGCTACGGGATCCCGTCGGATCTCCGCCTTCCCCTCTCCGAGTTCGGGAATGGCTCCATGTATCGCTCCATCGTGGGCGGACGCTACCAGATCGGCCACATCGTGGACTGGTCCCAAGGTGAGCGCTTCCTGAACCAGAACTTCCGCAACCGGATCGAGCCGCTGGAGGACATCGACCGGACCTATTCGGTGTCGCTGGATGACGAGTCCATCGACTACCGGGCCAGCGAGTCCGTCGGTGCGGCCTTCGGGATGGCCACCCTGAACTTCGGCGACCTCCGGGTCATCGGCGGGGTTCGGATGGAGCGCACTGCGACGACCTACCAGGGCAATGAGTCCCTCTTCGACGAGGGTGGAAGTCATACGGGAACGCAGCGGCTGGAAGAGGGGAACGACTACATCAATTTCTTCCCCATGCTGCACCTCAGGTACCAGCTCGATGACCGGACCAACCTCCGGATGGCATGGACCAACACCCTGGCCCGCCCGGACTTCTCACTCCTGGCGCCCTTCCAGCGGGTGAACTACGACGCCGGGACCATTGAGCGCGGGAACCCGAACCTCCTCCCCTCCCGGGTCATGAGCCTGGACCTCATGGCCGAGCGGTTCTTCCAGGATGTGGGGCTGGTCTCGGTGGGCGTCTTCGCCAAGCGGATGAACGACTTCACCTACCGGCGTACCTTCACCGAGACCCAGGGCGAGTTCGCCGGGTTCGAGGTGCGGATGCGGGAGAACGGCGCCACCGCCGACATCGCCGGGGTCGAAGCGGCGTGGCAGCAGCAGCTCAGCTTCCTTCCAGGCATCTGGAGTGGGCTGGGGCTCATGGCAAACTACACCTACACCGCCTCCCGGGCGCGCCTCGTTGAGATCGACCGGGAAGTCCGTCTTCCGCGGCAGATCCCCCATGTGGCCAACGCGGCCCTGACCTTCGACCGGGGCCCGTTCCAGGGCGCCTTTACCGTGAACCACCGGAGCCGCTACCTCTTCGAGGTGACGGCGGACGAGGTGCCGGAGCACCGGAGCCACCTCTACCCCACGGCGGACCGCTTCCTGGCGGCTCAGACTCAGCTGGACATGTCCGCCAGCTTCCAGGTGATTCAAGGTGGATCCATCTTCGTGGAGGTGAACAATCTCCTGGACACTCCCCAGACCTGGTTCGATGGGCACCCGGACATGCACTACCGGTCGTCGTACAACATGCGGTGGGGCCTCATCGGGTTCCGGTACGGATTCTGATGGCCTGACGTGCTGACGCGGCTGTGACGGCCCGATGGGAAAGAGCTCGGTCGACCCGAAGGTGGGTCGACCGGGCTCTTTTCGTTGCCGCCGCCTTCGGCTGAAGGGGCGGCCTGCACCCCTCGCGCCCGACTGAAGCTTCACCTCACCGCATCCCACCCCCGCCGCCACCCACCCCCGTGGACACGCCGGCACCACCGGAAAACCCGCCTCCGGGGATCCCGGACCCACCTCCCGCTGACGCCTGCATCCGAGGCTGGGAGCTCTGACTGATCCAGAGGATGAAGAGGAAGAGAAGGAGATCGTCATCCTCCCCCGCACCGGCGCCCCCTCCCCCCGCAGCCCGTCTGATCCAACCGGGAAGCTCCAGCTCTCCGCCTGCCTCCTGCACCGCTTCCTCAAGGTCGCGGAGGAGCGTATGGGAGAGCTTCCGATCCACGAGCATGAGGGTAAGGTGCTCAGCCAGGAGCCGAGCACCCCCGAGGGGATCCGTCTCCACCGCCCCCTCCAGCGCTGTGCGGAGCTCTTCCTGGCGGGTCCTGAGCCAGGCCCGACGGCGGGCCCCCTTCTCCGAGAGCTGATACCTCCCCTCATAGGCAGCGAGCCAGAGGCCGATGG
>SL_5KL_010_SEDDRAFT_10001980_pt1 | contig 11821 bp, 11 predicted proteins | sample SodLakKL_010_SED_FD_9118 | JGI IMG/M metagenome (IMG submission 9118)
GAGAGATTATACAGCTGCCGGGCATGGCTCCATCGAATCGCTAAATGTTAAGGCCACTACCCCTGCTGCTGCCGGTATCTGGTAGAAGCTTCGATGAAAGCTTCAAAAAACCTCAGGTAATAATCGTATTTATCGATCAGCATTTCAGGGTGCCATTGGACGGCTGCCACAAATCTTTCTCCGGCCATCTCTATCCCTTCGATCAGTCCATCCTCGGCTTCCATGGACACTTCAAAGCCTTTGCCAAGTTCTTTCACTGCCTGGTGGTTGAAGCTGTTGACCCGGATTCTTTCTGCTTTAAATATTGAGTGAAGAAGGGATCCTGGCTTAATGCTTACTTCATGGGCCAGGTAGTCTTTTGGCGCTATGTCAAGCATGCCGTGGTTAAAAGAATGTTCCCTGTCCAACCTGATATCCTGGTAGACGCTGCCTCCGGCTACGATGTTAAGCAGCTGGATGCCCCGGCAGATGCCCATGACGGGGATCTCCATTTCATAGAGTACTTTTTGGCCCAGCTCTATTTCGTGCCGGTCCCGTTCCGGTTCAATGCGCCCTAAACCGTATCCGGGAGGTTCTCCATAGTAGTACGGGTCTATATCTACGCCGCCTGAAAAGATGATCCCATCCAGAAGATCTAACACTCTTGCGATGCTGGACAGCTTTTTTACCACCGGAATGATCAGGGGGATCCCTCCGGCCCGCTCCACCGACTTGATATAATCATCGGCCAGAAGCTGCCATTCCTGCTTTTTAGCTCCCTGCCTGGTTATTAGGCCTATTCGATCATCATCTGCAGTGTTGCTGGTAATTCCAATCAGAGGTTTAATGAGAAATCCTCCCGGGATACCGGTTAAATAATCAGGGCATATCAGCACAATAAAATACAGCGGCTTTGTAAAATTGCGACCTGGTTATCGAGGAAAATGCAGGGATTTGGATTTAGTATGTTATTTAAAAACCCGCTTAGCCCCAAATAAATACAAGAATAATAATTATTTCCTTTTATCGAGCTTACTCCGGTGCCGGTATTATATCTAGTTCTGCTTTAAAATGTCAAGTCAGGGTCAAAATTTATATATATTTTTAACCTTTTTATAAAAACTATAGCCTTTTTATTTAATCATGACATGATATCGGAGGCGGTCCGGAAACAATTTTCCAATTTTCCTGGGGGTTAGGGTTTGTTTCTTCCACTGTAGAGTAAAAAGGCGGTTGAAACGACCAGGACTACTATTCCCAGCGCAATCCAGCTGTTAGCATAAGCGTGGCCGAGATCGGCAATTAAGCCAAAGAGGGGAGGAGTAACCACGGTGCTGGCCCGGGGGAAGATCAGGGCCAGGCCGGTTACGACGCCGATTTGTTCCCGGGGAACCAGTTCGCTTACCGCCGTGAAATATAATGCGATTACGCCCATGGTGCAGAATCCAAAAAGAAAAGAAAACAACAGGATCGCATAAGGCGGGAAATAAAACCTGCTGATGACCAGGCCAAAGAAAAGGGCCAGGCCGGAAATCAGGGTGCCGAGCAAGTAAAGGCCGATCCGCCTGTCGCCCCGAAAAATTCTTTCATTGACAAAACCCCAGAAAGGCTGTCCTACAACGCCTCCGATATGAAATATTCCGAGGCCCAGGCCGGCAAAGGTGGCGGTGGTGTTCAGGTCCCTGGTCAGGTAGAGCGAAAAGTGCCCGGTCACAGATGAAATACTCATCCCGAAAACAGCGCCCATGGCAAAGAAGCTGACCAGGTACCTGTTTTTCAGGAGGGTTAAAAGGTCTTTTTTCAGGGAAGCAGGCTTTTGTTGGGGTGCCTTGTTTTCCGGGCTCTCATTTTCCGGCTTATTTAAGGGAGGCTGATAATACTTAATGATGAATAAAGTAATGGCCAGGGCAAAGATACTGCCCAGTAAAATGGCCGTCCGCCACCCGAACATTTCTCCTAAATATGGTAGCATCACTGCGCCCAAAAAGCCACCCAGGCCTCCTCCTCCATGCACGATGCCCATGGAAAAGCCTCTTTTGCTGGGTTCCGAGAGTTCGATCACGCCTTTGTTTACAGCCGGGGTGATCATGCTGAAGGCCGTGCCGGTAAAGAAAGCCAGAACCAGGATCATCCCATAAATAGGAGAAAATGAATGAAACAGGTATAAAACGGCCACCATGCCCACACCTAAAATCAGGCCTCTTTTTGTGCCCAGGTAATCGGCGATCCTTCCGCTGAAAACGGCAATAAAAACGGCGCTCAGGAAATAGAAGCTGGAATAAAAACCGACCTGGGTCCGGCTGATCAAAAACTCATCCTGGACCAGGGGCAGTAATGCTTTAAAGCCCTGGATATTGGCAAAAACTGCGATATAGGCAGTAGATATGATCAGCAGGAGGACCCAGGTTTTTGGCTGCCGGGCTGCTTTAGGATCGGTATTCATCAATGTTTGCACCGTTACCTTTAGTTTCTATATATAATAATTTCCAAACAGGCTGTTGTAACTGGCCCTTATAAGGGTAACATAGTTGGCAGCGAATTGCATCATTAAGGGGCGCCTGCTTGAAAAACCCTGGTTTAGCTGCCGCTATTTTGTTTATTAAAGCGGGGGAAAAGAGGGCCTTTAAGAGGTTTTAGGTGATCAGTGCCGAAATAGTAGGTGCGGGCCCTTGAAATGATGAATGCGGCCTGCCTGGCCAATTACAGCAAAGAGATACTGGGAGGGAAACTAGTTGCTTCTTTTTAATCCAAAACAGTTTAAAGGTGATCATTTAGATGCGCGGTCCAGGGAAATAGTCAGCAAAACGATCGACTTTTTTGAAACCAAGGGCAAAAGGAAACTCAAAGAGGACGACCGTAACCGGGTCTGGTATACCGACCTTCTGGATTTCATCAAGGAGAACCGGATCTTTTATGAGCTGTTGACCCCGACCGAAGAGGGCGATCAAAACTGCCGCTGGGATACCTGGCGCAACTGCGCTTTCAACGAGGTGATTTCTTTTTACGGCCTGCATTACTGGTACACCTGGCAGGTCAGTATCCTGGGCCTGGGCCCGATTTGGATGAGCCCTAATCAGCAGGCCCGTCAGAAGGCGGCTTCCCTCCTTAAAGAGGGCCATGTTTTTGCTTTCGGCCTTTCCGAGCGGGAGCACGGGGCCGATATCTATTCCACCGAGATGACCCTTACGCCGCAAAACGACGGGACCTACCTGGCCAACGGCGAGAAATATTATATCGGCAACGGCAATGTGGCCGAAATGGTTTCCACTTTCGGCAAGATGGCCGGCAGCGGCGATTACGTCTTTTTTACAGCCAACTACCAGAACCAAAACTATCAATTAAAAGATAATGTGATCAACTCCCAGTCCTACGTGGCCGATTTTGCCCTGCGCGATTACCCGGTAACTGAAGCGGATATCCTGGTCAAAGGGCAGGAAGCCTGGGATACGGCCCTCAATACGGTAAACGTGGGCAAATACAACCTGGGGTGGGCTTCGATCGGGATTTGCACCCATGCTTTTTATGAAGCCCTTAACCATGCGGCTGGCCGGGTCCTTTACGGAATGAAAGTGACCGATTTTCCCCATGTCAACCAGATGATGACCGATGCTTACTGCCGCCTGGTAGCGATGAAACTTTTTGCCCTGCGGGCTTCAGATTATCAGCGGATTGCTTCCCCCGAGGACAGGCGCTACCTGCTCTATAACCCCACGGTAAAGATGAAAGTAACCACCCAGGGGGAACAGGTCATCGACCTGCTGTGGGACGTTATAGCGGCCAAGGGTTTTGAAAAGGATACCTATTTTGAAATGGCCACCCGCGANATCCGGGCCCTGCCGAAACTGGAAGGGACCGTGCATGTCAACCTGGCCCTGATCAGCAAGTTTATTGTTAACTACTTCTTCAACCCCCGGGAGTACCCGGAAGTCCCCCGGCAGGATCAGCCTGCCCACGACCGGTTTCTCTTCAACCAGGGCCCGGCCAAGGGCCTGGGCCAGGTTACTTTCCACGATTATAACTCTGTATACGGAAAGTGGAACTTACCCAACGTGGAGGTGTTCAGGGAGCAGGTGGCCCTGTTCAAGGAGTTCCTGATGGCTGCTCCTCCCGACGGTGAGCAGCAAAAAGACACCGATTTCCTGATGCAGCTGGGAGAACTGTTTACCCTGGTAGTTTACGGGCAGTTGATCCTGGAGAATGCGGAGATCTTCAAGGTGGAAGCTAAATTGGTGGACCAGATTTTTGACTTCATGGTCCGGGACTTTACCGGTTTTGCCATAAAACTCTACAGCAAAGCCAGCGCCCGGCCCGAGCAGATGGATTTCTTCAGCCGGATGCTTAAAAAACCGGTGGCCGACAATGAGCGCTACCGCTATATCTGGGAAAACCAGGTCCTGGCCCTAAACGGGGCTTATGAAATGAACCCTTAAGGGAAGGGGGCCTTAAAAATGAATCTTGCTTTGAAGAAAAATTACGCGCCCTGTTATTGACTATCCTGGCCTGCGCCCTTGCAATCACGGGCCTGTTTAATTCTACCGGCGAGGCTTTAACGTACGGCGATGTCAATAACGACGGGGTGGTCAATGTCCTTGATGTAGTCCTGGTCATGCGGGATATTCTTGATCTGGAACCCCTCGGGGGGCAGCAAAAAGAACTTGCCGACGTTAATGGCGACGGGGTGGTTGATGTCCGGGACGCAGCCCTCCTGATGCAAAAGGCGCTTGGTGTGATTGATTCTTTCCCCGGCCTGGACCATAATGGGGCGGCCCTGATCGAGGAGTTTTTTGTTGAAGAAGGCCTTGTCCCGGGTAAAAAACTGGTCATTGTCATTCTTAAGGTAGCCGATCCCGAAGATTACAGGGTTAAAGCCGGGGAGAGCGAATTAGAATTCAGGGACTCGATCGAGGGCTTCAGGGGTGAGGCCTACGAAGACGAAGCGCGCCTGAGCAGGATCCGGGTTTATAAAGATCAGTAATCGGCCCTGAGCAGTAGAATAACCGGGTTCATTACAGCCGGTATGGCCTGGATACCGGAAGGAGAGCCTGCAGTGCAGACTAAACACAGCTTCATCTATGAAGATTGCAGGAAAATGGGATCTTTAAATGATGCCGGCGTCGACCTGGTGGTAACCTCACCCCCTTACCCGATGGTGGAGATGTGGGACCGGCAGTTTGCCTCGATGAATCCGGAGGTCTGCACTTATCTCGAGCATGGCGATCACGGCAGGGCTTTTGAAGCGATGCATGCGGTTTTAGATCAAACCTGGCAGGAGCTTTTCCGGGTCATGAAAAACGGCGCTTTTGCCTGTATCAATATCGGTGATGCCACCAGGACTGTCAACAATCGCTTTCAACTCTTTGCCAACCATGCCAGGATTCAAAACAAGTTTTTTGAGCTGGGCTTCGATGTTTTACCTCCTATTTTCTGGCGTAAACAGACCAATGCCCCCAATAAATTCATGGGTTCGGGGATGCTGCCGGCGGGCGCTTATGTGACCCTGGAACATGAATATATCCTGCTTTTCCGCAAAGGCCCCAAAAGGGAATTTAAAACCGCTGAAGAGAAGCAGAAGCGGATGCAGAGCAGCTTTTTTTGGGAAGAGCGCAATTCCTGGTTTTCTGATCTCTGGGATTTTAAAGGGGCCAGGCAGGAAACCGGCAGCCTCCAGTTAAGGGAAAGAAGCGGCGCCTACCCCCTGGAACTGCCCCTGCGCCTGATCAGCATGTATTCTCTGATGGAGGATACAGTGTTTGACCCCTTCGCCGGGACGGGGACGACGGGCCTGGCGGCGATGGCTTCCGGCAGGAATAGCGCTTGTATGGAGATAGATCCCGCTTTCGCCGGCCTGATCAAAGAACGGGTCTTGAAAGTCACGCCCCTGCTGAACGCCTGGAACTTAAAAAGGATCAAAAATCACCTGGCTTTTGTCGGCAGTTACAATATAGAAAAAGCCGGCCTTAAGTATATCAACAGCTATTTTGATTTTCCGGTCATGACCAGGCAGGAACAAGAGCTAAAACTGCCTTTTGTCCGGTCCGTGACAGAAGCAGGAGAAAACTGCTTTAAGGTTACATATTTTGACGATCACTATATCCGGGGCCTTAAACCGGAGCAGCTGGATCTGGATTATTTAACCTACGATCAGGGAATCCAATCCAGGCTTTCATTCTAAGGCTTTTTCTACTATAATTTGGTAGGCTGCTGAAACAGCTCAGGGTATTGTAAATCTCAGACAGTTCTCGAGAAAGGCATTGGGGCCTGGAGATAGAAAAAGACATCTTGCCGGGACATATACATTTCCTGCTTTGTCGGGTATAATACAACTTGATTTTCCAGGTCTTTTCAGGTACCCGCTACAACGGGTTCCGGCTGCAAAGAAAGGAGAGAACATTTAAATTGAACCCTCCGGTTAACTCTACCAAGTACCCGGTGCAAACCCTGGAAAAGGCGCTCCAGATTATCAATATTATGAAGGAAGGGCCTTATGACGGGATCAGGATCAAAGATATCAGTCAAAAGCTCGGCATGGGCAAAAGCACCGTCCACCGGATTTTAAATACGCTATTGGTCCACGGCTACGTGGAACAGGGCACCGACAATAAAAAGTACCGCCTGGGCTGGAAGTTTTTTGAAGTTGGCAGCGTTATTCCCCGCCAGCGCAATCTAAACAACATGGAACTTAAAATGCTCTGGGACTTATGTGAACGGTACGAAGAAACAGTTAACCTGGGGATCAGGATTCACGACAAAGTGGCCATCATTGCCAAAGCAGATCCCAAGCAAGTCTTTTTTAAAACGGGCCCTTATCTTGGCGAACAGGAACCGGTTCATGCCACGGCCCTGGGCAAAATGCTCATATCTGAGCTGGACGATGAAGAACTGGATAAACTGTTTGCCGGAAAAGCACTGCAGCAGTACACGACCAATACCATTACCAGCCTGGCCGAGCTTAAAAATCATCTCGAAGAAGTGCGCGAGCAATGCTATGCCGTGGACCAGGAGGAGCTTTCGCTCGGTTTGACCTGTGTAGCCATGCCCGTTTACAATTACAGCGATGAAATCATCGCCGCCCTGAGCATCAGCGGCCCCTCTTTCCGGATGGATCAGAATAAAATTATAAACTGCACCGGGGGGCTTAAAAAAGCCTGTGCTCAAATTTCCGCTTTTTTCGGTTCCTCAAACGGTAGCTAATGAGAGCCGTAAGCTTGTAAAAACTGGAAGATATATTTTTTTGCCCTCTAAAAGTTCCGTATAATAGAACTAAGTATTTTATTTAGAAATTTTTTTCCGATCAAGCAGGAGATCAAAAAAATACCCCGAATAACTTAAATTAAATAGAAAAAAATAGAAATTAAACACCTTAAATCCATTAATCTGTCAACGTGCCCACCCCAGGAAAGAGAACCGGTACAATGGACCACATTAAAAGAGCTGTAGCAGCCATAACTGAAGAAGTTATTTCTTTGCGGAGAGATTTTCATGCCTATCCGGAACTGGGTTTTGAAGAACACCGGACCGCGGGCAAGATAGAAGCTTATCTGCGTGATCTCGGGATTGCGACCGTGCGGATGGCAAAAACCGGGGTGGTGGGGATGATCGAAGGAAAATCCCGGGAACCGGTCTTGTTGCTGCGCGCTGATATGGATGCCCTTCCGGTTGATGAAGAAAATGAAGATCTCCCTTATTGTTCTGAATGTCCCGGAGTAATGCATGCCTGCGGCCACGACGCCCATATGGCCATGCTTTTAGTCGCGGCAAAAATATTAAATGACAGGCGCGGCGAACTGGAAGGCAGCATCAAGCTGGTCTTTCAGCCCAATGAAGAAATCGCCGGCGCCTTAAGCATGATCGAGGAAGGGGTGTTGGATAACCCCCCGGTTGCCGCCGCCATGGGCCTGCATATCTGGTCCCCGCTTGAAACCGGCCAACTGGGGATCTGCACGGGGGCCATAATGGGCGGTCTGGAGATCTTTACCATTACTGTCCAGGGCCGGGGCGGCCATACCGGTTATCCGGAAACGGCTATCGATCCCCTGATTGCGGCGGCGGATATCATTCAAACCGCCCAGCGGATCCAAACCCGCGAGATCAGCCCGCTGAAACCGACGGCGATCATGTTCGGGCGCATTTCCGGTGGTACAAAGGCCAATATTATCCCCGATACGGTTACCCTGGAGGGATCTGTCCGCACTCTTTATGAAGATTATGAAACTGAAAAGCCCATGGAGCGTTTGAAACAGCTTGCCGAAAAAGTTTGCGCTGTACACGGATGCAGCTGCAAAGTTGAGTGGTACCGGGAAAACATTCCCTTAATCAACGATCCCACCCTCAGCGCTTTGGCCTCGGCAGCGGCCCGGGCAGTAGTGGGCAGCGAAGCTGTGGTTAATGATCTGGTTTGTATGCCCAGCGAAGATTTTTCGGAGTTTTCCGCCCGGGTCCCCGGTGTTTTTATCTTTTTGGGGACCGGAAATAAGGATAAACAGAGCGACTACCCGCATCATAATCCCCGTTTCAATATCGATGAAGAAAGTTTGCCGCTCGGAGTGGAACTAATAGTCACATTTGCGCTAAAGTTTTTTCAGGAAAGGGAGGTGGCCAAAAAAAACAACCCGGTTAAGTAGATGGTAAAATCGCTGATTATGTAGTTAATCCTATTTTATTTGGGGGTATGTAAATGTTAAGCAAGAACAGGTTATGGTTTATGTTGATCCTGGTTGCAGTGCTGGCTTTTGGGCTGGTTATGCTGTCAGGTTGCGCAGAAGAAGCGCCGGTGGAAGAGGAGCCGGTGGAAGAAGAGCCGGATGAAGAAGTGGATGAGGAAGTAGAAGTAGACGAGCCGGTCCTTGATCAGGTCATTGAAGCCAGGCTTGCTTCTGAAGAGATCGAAGGCGATTTCATGACCGTGTGGGCGGAAAACTTCTCTGATCACATGTATGACTGGTCGGACGGCATGTACCAGCTCGATGTTTATCCCTACGGGACCCTGGGTGATGCCCGGGACATTAACGAACTGGCCCAGCTGGGTGTAGTGGAGTATGTTTTCTCCGACTTTGCCTGGATCGGTGCGTTTGTGCCCGAAGCGACCGTTTTCGGCCTCCATTATCTCTGGCCCGAAGAACGGCCCTGGGAAGTCAAGGAATGGGTGGTCAGGAACGGTGAGACCATGGAGATCCTCGAAGAGAGCTACCGCCGTGAAGGCCTGGTGCCTTTGAGCATCATGTTTGAGGGCTGGCAGTGGATCACCTCCGATAGCCCGATCAGGACTATTGATGATATGCGGGGATTCGACGTGCGGATTATGGCTTCTGATATGTTAAACGCTCAGTATTTGGCCCTTGGCGCATCCCCAACCCCGATGGCCTACGGTGAGGTTTACAGCGGCCTGCAGACCGGCCTGATCGACGGCCAGGTTAACCCGCTTTTTGCCATCAGGAGCATGAACTTCTACGAGGTCCAGGATTACTTCACCCAGATTTATGCCGAGGTCTTTGTGGGAATTCCAACCATCAACATGGTTTTCTTTGATTCCCTGCCCGCAGAAGTCCAGCAGGAACACCGGGAGTGGTGGGCCGATGCCATTATACCGGCAGCGGACTGGATTAACGAACGGCATGAAAACGACCTGGCAGCAATGCTGGAAGATCGTCCCGAGATCGAGGTAATTGAAGTAACCGGAGAAGAAAAAGAAAGGTTTAAAGAAGCAGCCATGGAAGCCCACGAAGTATTTTTTGAAACCGGTGGGCCCAACGCAGAAGCAATCTATAATGCCCTGGTCAGCGATATTGAGCAGGCCAAAGCCGAACTGGGCATTGCTGAATAAGCTATAAATAACCTATAGCAGGCCCTGAAGCGTAACTTAACGCTTCAGGGCCTTTTAAAAGTGAGGTTATCAGTATGAGCGGTATTTTAAAAATTGTTGGCCGAGCGGTAGACTATTTTGAAGTAACGGTTCTCAGCGTGGGGGTTTTTCTCCTGGCGGCCCTTTTAATTGCCAATGTTATTGCCCGCAACTTTTTCCGCAGCATTTATTATGCCGAAGAAGTTTCCATGATCCTGGTCATATTTATAACCTTTGTCGGGGTCAGTTACGCGGTGCGCAAGGCCAGGCATATCCGCATGGGCGCCATTTTTGATTCTTTGCCTCCAAAACCGCAAAAGGTGCTTTTGATTATCATTGCCTGCCGCCTACAGCGCCATAGTGATGTTTTTAATGGCCTACTATTCATATGAATATGTGGCTACAGCCCGGATGACCCTGCAGGTAACTCCCTCCCTGCGTATCCCGTACTGGATGACGGTTGTAATAGTGGTGCTCGGGTTTGCCTCGGCTGGGATCCAGTATATTCGCACGATCATCAAAAATTTTATGGAAAAAGAGGTTTGGCTTTCTCCTGAACAGCAGAGTGAATATGAGGAGGAAGGTTAGAGTTAGTCTCGGAAAGGTGGTGAGCTATAGGTGCTATTTTTAGGTATGAGCATGTTAAGTAAACTGTTATTAGGTTTTCCATTCATGGTTGTAATCCTGGGCTCCTTAATTCTTTATTTTTGGATTTACATGCCCGGTTTCAATATGAATGTTCTGGTCCAGCAGGTCCTGACCGGGATCAAACCGCCGGCCCTGGTGGCGGTGCCCATGTTTATCCTGGGCGCCAATATTATTACTTCCGGCAAGGCGGCTGAAAAATTAATTAACATGGTCAAGTCTTTTGTGGGCCATATTCCAGGCGGCCTGCCCATCACAACCAATGCCAGCTGCACCCTTTTTGGAGCGGTCTCGGGTTCCACCCAGGCTACCGTGGCGGCAATCGGGGGGACCATGCGCCCCATGCTCCTGCAGGCCGGCTATCCCAGCTCCTTTACCCTGGGCCTGATCATTAATTCCAGCGATATCGCCTTTTTAATCCCGCCCAGTATCGGGTTTATCGTTTATGGGGTGGTTACCGGGACCTCGATCGGTAAGCTTTTCCTGGCCGGGATTGGCCCCGGAATATTGATCTTTATCCTCTTTTCCATATACAGCTTTTTCTATTCCAAGTATAAAAATGTGGGACAGTTACCAAAAGCAAGCTGGAGCGAGCGGGCCACCGCCATAAAAGAAGGCTTGCCTGTGCTGGGCTTTCCGGCCATTATTGTCGGCGGTATTTACCTGGGTATTTTGAGCCCTACCGAAGCGGCCGCCGCTGCAGTGGCTTACGCCCTCTTTTTAGAGCTGGCCGTTTACAGGCACCTGACCAGGGAAAGCCTGGTGGAAAGTTTCCTTTCAACCGGGGTCATCACCGGGGTCGTGTTTGTCCTGGTGGGAGCCGGACAGGCCCTGTCCTGGATGCTGAGTTTCTTAAGAATCCCCCAGCAGTTCCTGGGGCCCTTGTTCGGTGCTGATCCAAGTTACGTGACCGTGATTTTGATCATCGTAGTTGCCTATTTTGTGGCCTGCATGTTTGTCGATCCCATTGTAGCCATTTACGTGCTCAGCCCCGTTTTTGCCCCCTATGTGATCGAGGCCGGGGTGGATCCGATCCTGCTCGGGGTGCTCGTAACCCTGCAGGCGGCAATCGGTTCGGCCACGCCGCCCTTTGGGTGCGATATCTTCACAGCCCAGCTCATTTTCAGGCGGCCCTACCTGGAAGTAATCGGTCATACGCCGCCCTTTATATTGATCCTGATTTTGGTAACCGTAATCCTGGTGGCTTTTCCGCAGATTGCTTTATTCCTGCCGGAGACCGCCCTCTTGTAGGGCCCGCAGGTTTGAATTAATTTTTTTCAAGGAGGCTAAGATGTTCTACTACCGGGCTAAACCGGACCAGGTCAGTTACGGTGAAGCGATAGGCATTATTTTGCTGGA
>SL_5KL_010_SEDDRAFT_10001982_pt1 | contig 11813 bp, 8 predicted proteins | sample SodLakKL_010_SED_FD_9118 | JGI IMG/M metagenome (IMG submission 9118)
GAGCCTGTGCGATTTCGGGAAGCCGCTCTTCCATTTTGGATAGGTGGTGGGCGCGCAAGTCTTCGTTTTCGCTTTGGACGTCAAACATCACATACGGGTTCGCTTCGCTCAAAAGTCCCTGTTCAATCGCTTCGTCGATCAAAACGTCGAGGACGTCGTCAAAGGACTTGTTATGTAAATTTTCAAGTCTGCTTAGGAACTGCACGCCATCTTCGTTGACGCCTTCCAATTCTACGACGCGGTCGTCTTCTCCGACTTGCAAGCGCAAACTGGGGTTGATGTCCATATACACCGTGGAAGAGGCGGGAGTCTCGAATATGGGCAACGCAAAGACGAAAAGAAGAATGAGCAGCGCGAGCGTGCCGCCGAAGGCAAGACGGCGGTTCCATCGGAATCGCGGACTTCTTTGCGGCATGTGTGTTTGCGTTTCCATGAAGTCTTTGTAGGTTGAAGAGGCTTTGATTTGCGCTTTCAAATCCGGTGTGTCTTCTTTTGCATAACGGTACAGCCTTTTTCTCGTTTCTCTATTCTTCATCAAACCCTCCTCCTTCCTTGCGCATTTTTTCGAGGGCGTTTTTATACTTCCAAAGCACGGTGCCTAGGGGTTTGTCCAAATCCTTGGCGATGTCCTTGTGCTTATCGCCCAAGATGGCGTGGCGGATGACGATGGTTTGTTCTTCCTCGCTGAGAATGTTCATGAGTTCTTCAAGATAGTAACGCTTTTCGCTGTCTTGCCCTTCGCTTTCAAAGAGGTTCGGATGCTCGTCGGCGTCGATGGCGGTTTCCTTTTTTCGCTTATGGTAGGCGTTGATGGCGAGGCGTTTGGCGATGGTTTTGATCCAGGCCCGGAATTCGCCTTTGCGTCGGTAGCCGGGGAGGTTTTCGATCATCTTCAGATACGTCTCTTGCATGATGTCTTCGCTGAGCGAAGGGTCCTTGAGGACGAGCAGGATGGTGTAGTAGACATCGGTTTTGGTCTCTTCATACAAACGGTCGAACGCGGTTTCGTCCCCGTTTTTGAAGGCTTCAACGATGTTTTCGAGTTTGTGTTTGTTCATGCGTTTCACCTCGCCGAGCCCTTACATATTGAAAACAATGCAAGTGGTCGTTTTATTGGAAAATTTTGTTTAAAATCTTTACAACCTCTCGGTTCAAAGATGGGATTNCGGAGAAAAAGGTGTTAAGATGGTGTTGAAAGGATGATTGAAGATGGAATGTGTCGCAACGACCGCCTTTGGGATTGAGGCCGTTTTGAAACGCGAGCTTATCAAGCTCGGGTTTGACATCAAGCGTTCAAGCAACGGAAGAATCTATTTCGAAACGGACGTTTCGGGCATAATCGGCGCGAACCTTCATTTGCGCACGGCCGAAAGGGTGTATGTCGTTCTCGGTTCGCAAAAGGTGAAAAGCTTCGATGAACTGTTCGATTGGATGGTTGAATTGCCGTTGGAGAGGTACCTTCATCAAAAGGGCCGTTTCATCGTGAACGCGAAAAGTTCGAAAAGCACACTCTTTAGTTTACGCGATATCCAGTCGATTGGCAAGAAGGCTTTGATCAAACGCCTGCAAAAACACTACGGCGTGGAACGTTTTCCCGAAACCGCCGAATCTTACGGATTGCTTTTGAATCTGCAAAACGACGTGGCCGAGCTTTGGCTCGACACAAGCGGCGCGGCGCTTCATAAGCGGGGCTACCGCAAACAAACCGGAAGCGCGCCGCTAAAGGAAACCTTGGCCGCGGCGATGGTGCTTTTGAGCCATTACGGAAAGGACCGGACGCTTTACGACCCGTTTTGCGGTTCGGGCACCATTCCGATCGAAGCGGCGATGATTGCCAAAAACATCGCCCCCGGGCTCAACCGAAACTTCGCTTTCCAACGTTTCTTTTGGGTGTCGAAAGACGACTACAACACGGCGCGGAGAAATGCGCTCAAGCAAATCAAGCATGAGTCCATCGCGCCGATTGTGGCGAGCGATGTCGACCCGGGCGTGATAAGGAGTGCTAAAGAGAACGCCGAACATGCCGGTGTCGACGAGGCGATCAATTTTGAAATCGCCGATTTTTCGCACCAGAATTTTTCCGCGGCGTCGCCGGTGTTCATCACCAATCCTCCTTATGGCGAGCGCATGGGCGAAGAAGAGGTGGAGCGTCTTTACAAGGGTCTTGGGAAACTGCTTCGAAAACACAAAGACGCCTCGTTTTACATCTTGACGCCGGTGAGCGGTGTCGAACAGCTGATGGGCAAGAAGCCCAGCCGCACGCGGGTGCTCTTCAACGGCCCCATCAAGACGAGGTTGTATCAATACATCGGCCCGCCTCCGAAAAAATGAGAAAAACCGGTCACATGATGTGACAATTTGTCATAATATGGTATAATGATTCAGGGTGAACAAAATGACGAAAGACGAACGCAAACGACATCTTATCCTAAAAGACAAAAACATCTACAAAGGGCTGCTTATTTTGGCCCTTCCTTTAATGCTGAACAATTTGTTGAAATCGTTGCACGACATTGTCGACATGTTTTTTGTCAGCCGCATCCCCGGCGTCAGCGCCGAGGCTGTTTCGTCGATTCAGCTGGTTTTTCCGGTCGTGTTTACGTTTTTGTCTTTGGGGATGGGTCTGTCGGTTGCCGGTGTGGCGCTGATTTCGCAGTTCGTCGGCGGCAACGACTATCCGCAGGCGCGCTATTACGCGACGCTTCTTTTTGTGATCGCCGTATTGTTCGGCGTTATGCTTAACGTTGCGGGCTTTTTCGCGGCGCCTTACATCGTCGGCGCGATGGGTGCGGAAGATTTCGTCTTCGACAACGCAACCGCGTATTTGCGAATACGATCGTTCGAGCTGTCGATCTTTTTCACGTTTTTCGCGTTTATGGCCACAAGGCAGGCGAGCGGAGACACATGGAGTCCCATGCTCGTAAGCGGCGGGGCTATCTTGTTGAACGTGGTGCTATCCCCCATATTCATCAGCGTCCTCGGCTTCGGCGTTCCCGGTGCGGCTTTTGCGACGCTCACAAGTAATGTCGTAATCATGCCCATCGGCATATTCAGGCTGTTTTACGCAAGAACCGGCGTGACCATCGATTTGCGGTACTTGCTTAAGGTGAAGAAAGACGAATGGACGGCCGCTTTGCAATCGAAAGCGGAAGCGGTGGTTAAAATCTTGAAAACCGCGGCGCCTGCGTCGATTGGGCAGGCCATCACCGCCATCGGGTTTGGCGTCATGAACGGCGTGATATACTCCTACGGCGTAGAGACGGTGGCCGCCTTTGGCATCGGCAACCGGCTGCTTTCGATGATTTTGCACCCGGTCATGGCGATGGGGGCCATTTTGAGCGCCTACATCGGACAAAACATCGGCGCGCAAAACCCGGGGCGCGCAAAAGAAACGTTCTTCAAGACTATGAAGCTTTCCGTCGGCATTATGGCGGTGGGTTCGCTCGCGCTGATTATGGTGCGTGAACCTTTGGCGCGCATTTTCTTGGGCGAAGACCCGGAAGCGCTCCGCTTGACGGTTGATTATATGTTTTATATATTGATCGGCCTGCCGTTGATGGCCGTCTTCCAAACGTTCATCGGGACGTTCAACGGCACGGCGAACACGCATTATACCTTCATCATGGCCGTTACGAGACTGTGGGGCTTTCGAATACCCTTGGTGCTTTTGGCCGGCGCGCTGTTTCCGGAAAGAGGCAGCCGCATCATTTGGGAAGTGATGCTTTTGAGCAATCTTCTCATTGCCCTTGTGGGCTTCTATTTGTACACGCGCATCGATTTCAAGCCGAAAGTCGACATCAAAGACAAACAAAAACTCGCCCACGCCGAGCCGCATTTGAAAACTTCCTGATTTCAGGAAGTTTTTTTTAAGAAAAACCGGACCGTTTTGCGTATGATTTATGCGAGGTGATGAAATGAAAAAAGCAGTGGTGTTCATCGCCGGGTGTGTGCTCTTCATGATGTCGGCCTATTATTTGTCGGCGCTTGAGACAACACCCAGCGGAAAAAATCTTTTAAACCCCGCGTACTTTCAAATGAACGCGGGCGAGAACGTCTTTTACACCGCACCGCGCCATCCGGTGGAGCCGGGCGAGTATACGCTCACTTTGCCTACGGAGTTGGATGGCGCCGTGTTGACGATCGAAAGCGGCCAACAGATTCTAGTGGAAGAATCCTCTTCCGCCTTGGATGTTTGTGACGGGTCGGACTCCAACATCATGGTCTGTCATTTGACGCTTCGGGATGGCGATTTTTACATGGAAGTCCGAGGCGGGATGGCCTCGCAGCACTTCGGTCATTTGGGGTTGGAGGGCTTTCAGCTTGAACTGGGCGATGAGGCGACGCCGTATGAGCCTTACACGCCCGTGAACGAAGATCCTCCGTCGTTTTCCGGCAGCGGGTACATGGTGCTTTCCTATCAAGAAACGCCATCGATTGAAAGCTTGGTCGATGCGCACATTGGCGCCTATGATGAAATTGACGGAGATTTGAGCGACGACATTGACATTGTCGAAGACGAATACTCCGGCAACGAAGGCGTCATCGGCGATTACGAAGTGCGCCTTGAAGTGAGCGATTCCTCCGGAAACACGGCGTATTTCACCCTTACCATTATGGTCAAAGACGAAATCCCGCCGGTGATTACGGGCCCCGATTCCTTGAACGTCGATGTCGATGCGCCGCCGGCGCTTGAAGATTTGATCGCAGAGCATTTCGAGTTTTTCGACGACTACGATGGAATGCTGAGCGGCTTCACCATCCACGAGGACAACTACTCCCATACGCTTGAAACTTTGGGCGAGAAAACCGTGACTTTCGGCGTGCAAGACGAAAGCGGGAACGAAGCGCTGAAAACTTTTACGGTCGTTTTGGAAGATGTGACTCCGCCCGTCATCGACGGTCCGGATGTTGTGGACATCAAGCTTTCAAACCCCAAAAGTTTCAACGAGATATTGTTGATGTACACGCTTTCTGACAACCACACCCCGGAGACGGACATCGCGTTTTATGTTGTTGATGAGAATTTCAGCGACAATCTCGAAGTTCCGGGTGAATACTCGATGGACCTAAAAGCGGTGGATGCATCAGGCAATGAGACGCATCGGACGGTTCAAATCCATGTCCACGACGATGTTCCGCCCACGTTGAGCGGTCCAATCGTGCACCGTATATCGTATACCGAGACGTTTGACTGGCGCGATTTGAGGGCGAGGATGTATGTGAACGACAACGTCGACGATTTGACGCTTGAGCATGTGACGGTGGTGGAAAACACGGTCGAATCCGGTGAAATCGGAACCTACAGTGTCCGATTCAAAGTCGCCGACTCATCGGGCAACGAATCCACGCACAAAGTGTCTGTGGAAATCATCGACGACGTGCCGCCGGTCTTCACCGTGGATGAGCGGATTGTCGTGACCGAAGGTTCGACGCTTTCGCAAGACGACATGCTTTCAATCGCTTTAAGAAGCGCGCAAGCCGAAGGGTTTGAGGCGGTTGAAGCGAAAATGCTTTATGATGGCTACACCAACAACGAAAAAGTCCCGGGCACACACAGCTATGAAGTGGAATTGACCAACCGTGCCGGCGATTCGACGGTTCGTGTTTTCGAGGTTCTTGTAGAGGGCGCGGATGCGAGCACCGATTCCGCCCTTGAATGGTTCATCCTTTGCGGAGCGGGACTGACGGCTTTGTTTTATATCGGTTGGCGACGCAAACGTTAATGAGAAGGCCGCAAAAAATTTGCGGCCTTTTTTCTTGCGCTATTGACAAATAAGCGAGAACGTATATAATGGTTAGGTAAAGCCTAACTAAATATCTTCCCGGGAGGGGACGTCATGGACAAGGAACGTTTCCGCGAATCCTTCAACGCGTTTTTAAAAATGTATTTCAACAGTTGCCGCGAAGTCTATGAAGACCTTGATTTGAAAAACGTCAGCGACCGCCAATTTCGTTATTTGCGCGAAATTGACAAGCGTGAATCTGTCACGATGAGCGAAATCGCGCAGATTTTTAATCTGTCGAAGCCGACCGTGACCGAGACCATCCGGACGTTTGAAGAGACCGGACTGATTGAAAAGAAGCGGTGCAAAGACGATGCGAGAGTGTACAACATCACGCTCACAAAACGCGGCAAGCTTCTTGCGAAGACGAATGTGTTAGAGAGCAACAAGGCGATGGAAAAGATATTTTCCCGCTTAGACAACCAAGAACTTCAGACCCTTGTGCGTCTGTTTGACAAAATAGGGCAGGTGTAAGACATGCTGTTTTCAAAATCCATCAACCGTTACTACCTGAAATATTTCCATCTCTTTTTTATCGGCATCATCGCCTTGATCGTCGTTGACTTGGCGCAACTTGAGGTGCCGGTCATCATCGGCCGCTTGGTCGATGACCTTGAAGCCTACCGGACAGGAGACATTACCCGCGCCGAAGCGGTAGAAGCGGTCCGCAACATCTTGCTGTTGCTTGTGGGCATCAGCGCTTTGATCGTCATCGGCCGTTTCTCTTGGCGCATCGGCATCATGGGCGCTTCGCGCCGGATGGGCTACGAACTTCGCGACGATATGTTTTCGCATGCCCTTTTGCTTTCGAACCGCTTTTACAGCGAACGCAAGGTCGGAGGGTTGATGGCGCTGTTCATCAACGACATCGAGGCCATCCGTCGGGCGGTGGGCCCGGGGCTTTTGATGATGGTCGATGCGATTGTCCTAGGGGCTTTGGTCTTCACCCGCATGATCATGCTCGATGCGCGCATGACGCTGGTGCTTGTTTTGCCCCTTGTGCTGATTGCTTCAGCGGGCATCTTTATCGGAACCCGCATGCGCCAAAGGTTCCGTCAAGCGCAAAAAGCGTTTGAGGACCTAAGCGATGTCACGCAGGAGTCGCTTTCGGGGATTTCCGTCATCAAAGCTTTTGTCAAAGAAGAACTGGAAATCCGGCACTTCTTGAAAGCCAATAAAAACGCGAAAGACAAAAACATCCGCTTCGTGCGGATGCAAATGCTGCTTCAAGTCATCGTCCGCAGCATCGTTTCGCTTACGTTTGTGCTTATGATTGTCTACGGCGCCGAGCTTGTCGAGAGGACAAGCGGCACCGCCGACCCCTTCACGGTCGGTGACCTTGTGGCGTTCCTTTCGTATTTCGGCATGCTCATCTGGCCGATGATGGCGATTTCGATGATCATCAACGTCCGCAGCCGCGGTCGCGCCTCTTTGCAACGAATCGAAGAGTTTTTGGACGAACCAATTGAAATCAAGGATGAAAACGTCATCGACGTTGAAGAAATCCACGGCGATATAGAATTCAACAACCTATATTTCAAATACCCTGATGAAAAAGGCGACGAATATGTGCTCAAAGACATCAGTTTTAAAATCGACGCCGGCGAAATGGTGGGCATCCTCGGTCGTACGGGCAGCGGCAAGACCAGCATCGTCGATTTGCTGCTCCGACTTTACAACCTAGAAGAAGGTCAATTGTTCATCGACGGGCACGACATCATGCGCTTGCCCATCAAGCAAGTCCGCGAAAACATCGGCTATGTTCCCCAAGACGGCTTTTTGTTCTCCGACACCATCAAAAACAACATCGCCCTCGGTGTCGATTATGAAGGAAGCGAAATGGACAAGATTCAAGAAGTCGCGAAGCTCAGCGATGTCCACGACAACATCGTGCAGTTCAAACACGGCTACGAAACCGTCATCGGCGAACGCGGCGTCACGTTGAGCGGCGGTCAAAAACAACGGGTCTCCATTGCCCGCGCTTTGGCCAAAAATCCACCAATTCTGATCATGGACGATTCCGTCAGCGCCGTCGACACGTCGACCGAAGAGAAGATTTTAAGGAACTTGCGCAAAATCCGCCAAGGCAAAACAACCATCATGATCGCCCACCGTATATCGACCGTCAAAAACGCGGACAAAATCATCGTCATCGACGAGGGCGAAGTCCTCGATGTGGGCACCCACGACGAACTCTACGAGCGTTGCGAGTTTTATCGCGACCTTGTTGAGCGTCAACAACTCGAAGACGAAGTGGAGGTGGAGTAAATGTACGACATTGACACAGACCAAAGACTGCATCAGTACTCCGACAAAGCCATCTTGAAACGGCTCATGTCGTATGCGAAACCCTACATCCCCGCTTTCGTCGTCACATTCTTCTTGATGGTGCTATCGGTGATGTTTGCGCTGCTTGAACCTTTCATCATCGGTTTGAGCGTCGACACGCTGACCGAAATTCCAATCGATACGACGTTCCTCTTTCGGATTTTGGCGTTGTTCGTCGCGTCGATCTTGTTGAGTGCATTGTTTGAGTATTTGCAAACCATCATCCTGCAAAAGACGGGCCAAACCATCATCTACAACATGCGCGAAGAAGTGTTCACGCATGTCGAACGCCAGGACATCGAATACTTCAATTCCATTCCGACCGGCAAGCTCGTCACCCGCATCGCCAACGACACCAACACGTTGAACGAGATGTACACAAACGTCGTCGTCAACGTTTTCAGGAATCTGTTGATGATTATCGGCATCATGACGGCGATGCTCCTTCTGAATGTCCGTTTGGCGCTTTTGGTTCTCACGGTCATCCCCTTCATCATATTGTTTTCGTTCATTTTCCGCAGGTTCTCGCGCAAAGCCTACAGGGCCGTTCGCGCAAACATGTCACGCGTCAACGGATTCTTGGCCGAACATCTATCGGGGATGAAAGTCGTACAAATTTTCAACAAAGAACCCGACAAACACGAAGAATTCGACGAGAAGAACACGGAACTCAAACGAAGCGAGCTTCGCGAGCTGCTCGTCTTTGCGATTTACCGTCCCACGGTCTATATGCTCTTCATGATCGCAACCATCATCATTTTCTACTTCGGCGGCATGCAGGTCATCGCCGGCACACTGACCGTCGGTACGCTTGTGGCGTTTTACAACTATCTGCGCCGCTTTTTCGAGCCCATCCAGCAACTCGCCGAGCAGTTCAACATCGTACAGTCGGCGTTTGCCTCAAGCGAAAGGATTTTCGCCATCTTGGACAACCACCCCGAAGTGGTCAACCGCCCCGATGCGATTGAACTTGACGAAGTGCGCGGCGAGATTGAGTTCAAAAATGTCTGGTTCGCCTACAAAAAAGACGAATGGGTTTTAAAAGACGTCAGTTTCAAAGTGAACGCCAAAGAATCCGTGGCTTTCGTCGGCGCGACCGGCGCCGGAAAGACCACTATCCTCGGCCTTTTGTGCAGAAATTACGACATTCAACACGGGCAAATTTTGTTAGACGGCATCGACATTCGCAACATCAAGATTTCAAGCCTTCGCGCCCATATCGGCCAGATGCTTCAAGATGTTTTCATGTTCAGCGGAACCATCATGTCGAACATCACGCTACGAGACGAATCCATCACCGAAGAACAAGTGAAGCAGGCCTGCCGATACGTCAACGCGCATCGGTTCATTGAAAAACTGCCGAACAAGTATTACGAAAAGGTGCGCGAACGCGGCAACAACTATTCCGCGGGCCAAAGGCAGCTGATCAGCTTTGCGCGTACGCTGGTGCACAAACCGAGCATCATGATTCTTGATGAGGCCACAGCAAACATCGACACCGAGACCGAAGAGCTGATTCAGGAGTCCATGAAGAAAATGATGAACATCGGCACGATGTTGATTGTCGCCCATCGCCTTTCGACGATTCAGCATGTCGACAAAATCATCGTCCTTCAGCAAGGCGAAATCATCGAACAGGGCAACCACCAGGAATTGCTCCAGCAAAAAGGCCATTATTATTACTTGTACCAGCTTCAATACCAAGACCAATAGAATTCCAAACCCCTCGACAAAATCGGGGGGTTTTTCTTGGAGCATTGCCAGTTTTCTCGTCGTAGTGTATAATACGCTTAGTGACAGGAGGGGTTTTTATGCCGGCTTTGTTTTTCGTTTTGGTGATGCTGGTTTTCATCGACCACGCCATCAAATATAAGCGTCAATCGTTGATTTATTACAAAAACAAGCATCGCTTCTCCATCGTGGTCGCGGTGGTCCAGTATAGCTACTACATTGAAAAACTCTTCGATTTCGCGAAAGAATCCGAACACGAGTTCGTTTTTGTCGATGTCAATGGCTCCTTGCCCGACTACCCAAGCGAAGTGCGTGTCGTCGAAGTGAACCAATACGTCGACTCCGACGACCCCGACGCCAAGACGAAACTGCTAGAGAAAGCCTACAAAGAAGGATACGCCTACACCGAAAGCGACTATTTGTTGTTTTTGGACGCCGAGTTGCACTTCGACAACTACAAAGTGCTCAAGCACATGGCCAACAACCTTGTCGAACACCAAGTCTACACGTTGAAAGAAACATATCCGTACCGCGATTACAACGAAGGCTTCAAACTGTTTTTTGATTTTTTCCGGGAGATGAACGTCTCTTCGCAACGGTTGAACCATTCGTTTTTCGCGGTGAAACGTTCGACTTTTGAGTTGCCGGAGTGCCACAATAAACTCTACGACCGCATCGAGGATTTTGAGAAAGACATTGAACGTAAAAACATCAGCATCGTCCACATCGACCACAACCATTCCGTCCGCAAAAGCGAAACCGCGGGCGACATGAAATCTTTTACTAGCCGGTGGCTTGAAAAATTCGCCACGCGGAATGAAAACGTCGGCATTCAAAAAATGTTGATGTTTCTAGTAGCGTTGCACGGGTTCTATTTTTCGGTGTTCTATTGGTTTCATATCTTGAACCTTGTGCTGATTGCCCTGGTGCACGGCAGTCTTTACATCCTTTCAAGACGCGACATGCACCAACACCCCTTGCAGTTTGTCTTCATTCCTTTTTACATGCTCTTTTTTGACGCCGTTTTCTTAACGGGCGTCTTCAAAAGGTTTTTGACACGCAAAACGCGCAAAGAAGAGGCCCGCACTTGAACGCCTTCACGTTTCGCAAACTTCGGGAGAAGAATTACTTCGAAGGGTACTATGTGCGTTTTTACGACGCGGAAGACAATGTCAACTTGGCGTTCATCTTTGCGGTCACCTACAACGAAGAAGACCCGCACGCTTTTTTGCAGGTCTTTGACGGAATAAAACGGGAAAACACTTACCATCGATATCCCCTTTCCGATTTCGATTTCGAAGAAGAGCGTTTGACCCTCGGCCCGAACACGCTGACGAGCGAGCATCTTTCCATCGATACGCCAAACCACAAACTTGACATCCGCTTTCGTCGGAAAGTTCTTCCGCCTAAAAAAAGCGCGATGGGTTTTTTGAAAAAGCTTCCTTTGCAGTGCTATCAGGAAGTCTTGCTGCTTGATGGCGAAGCCGATGCGACCACTCACGAACGCCGAAACTTCTCCGGCAAGATTTACATGGAGAAGACCTACGGCCGCGCGTTCCCTAAACGCTGGCTTTGGGTGCAGGCAAACAATTTCACCGACGCGAGTGTCGCGTTGAGCCTTGCCGGTGGCAGTGTGCCGTTTTTGATGTTTCGACCGTTTGGTTTCTTCGTGCTTCTCAAACACGGCGATCGGACCTACCGCTTTGCGTCGTACAACGCATCCCGCATCAAAACATCGCAAAACGGTGATACAATGATGGTTGATACAATGATGGTGACGGTGCGCAAAGGCCGTTATCGTTTGGACATCCGCATAACCCCTTCGAAACCCACAAGACTTTCGGGCCCCGCCGACAAGGGAAAGATGGGGCGCGACGTCTATGAAACGCTTGACGCCAATTTGCACATTGCCTTGAAGAAAAAATCCACAATCCTGCTTAAGGACAAAGCGGCTTGCGCCGCTCTTGAGTG
>SL_5KL_010_SEDDRAFT_10001983_pt1 | contig 11810 bp, 12 predicted proteins | sample SodLakKL_010_SED_FD_9118 | JGI IMG/M metagenome (IMG submission 9118)
ATTGGCAGTTCCGGGGGCACCCATCAGCAACAGGGCAATCATCATGACAAAAAACGTAGCTTTTTGTTTCATTTGTGTTGTGTGTTTTGGTTTATAATATGAGTAAAGTGAGAATGATTGTGTGAACTCATTTCCTGACAACAAAAGTAAAAGGCTCCCTCGTTCGACAACCGAAAAGCCGGTTAAACTTGCCTTAAATATCCGTAAAGACAAGGTTAAGATTTCCGCAAAATTTTGTTAAAAATAGAATATTCCCGGCAAGAGAAGATGGGCTTTTTTGAAAAGTTTTCAACAAATAACTAACATGTTCAGCTTGTGATATTAATGCCCCCTGTTTATTGTTTAGATGATAACTTTTTATGACCAATCAGCAAACACATGAGCCGACCACTTACGAGCCCGGCGAAGCCAAACACCATGTTGTAAATCCCGACCATTCGGAACAAGGGTTTTTTTTACACACAGGGGGATGATTATTGTCACGGGGGCGTTCAGACTAAGTAGGCTTTTGGCTATTAGCTATTGGCTATTGGTAAGAAAGCCAAAAGCTAAAAGCCAAAAGCCAATAGCAGTCCTATTGAAAACATAAACCCCAGATAACCAATTAGTTGAAATAACACAAACAGATGAAACCCGGAATTCTATAACCTCTTTAGAAAAGTATAAGTCAGTCCGAAGCTCCATACGGAATTGAATTGATGCCGTTTGCGATAGCATTCCAGCGCATTGGCACAGGCAATTTCATCCCTGGCATGCCTGGTTCTGACAGGTGTTACGCCCTGCGAGTAGCGGGCGTTGAAGGTCAAGGCGTCAGTTATTGGAAAGTGCAGGCCGGCAATAATGTTCATTTCGGCCAGTTTAAAGGGACGCAGACTCGCCATATCATCCGTAACGTCCAATCCTCTTTTTTCTTCATAATGTCCTACAACCGTAGAAGCACTTAAGCCTATTTCTCCCGACATTCGCTCAACATATTGAAGGCGGGTGATGGGTGAAAAATCAAACTGTAAAATCAGGGGCACTTCTAGGTAATGAAGATAAAACTTATAGTCGCGGTATCCATCGCCGGGAGGATCAATGGGGTCGTCTTTTGCCATGTCTTTACCGAAAAAGAAATCATTGCCTCCCGGGTCACCGTGCTCATCGTCCCATGGATCATGATATACCCGGCTGCCTTTCTGAATATACATGATTTCCATCTGCACCCGTGTATACGGCCGGATATCCATGTTTACAAAAACATTTGCGAAAAAGCCCAGCTTGTCCGGGCCACCGGCTTGATCCCCTGAAACCTCGCTGGCGGTAATGCCGGCCTGCATTCCGCCACGGAACATTTGTGCATGGGAATCCTGCTGAAGCAAACAAATCAGCATCAGCACGGAAAGAAGAAATATTGTTTTTTTCATCACACCTCAAAAATAATCAAATAAAGGCAAAAACAAGGCCCGGTTTCACCAATGATAGAGTTCGTATATTTGCATGGTACAAAAATATCGCTTATGATCAAATCCATGACAGGTTATGGCAAGTCGCAATGCCAGCTTGCCGGCAAAAGTCTGAGCCTGGAGGTAAAGACGCTGAACGGCAAGTATCTCGACATCCACCTCAGGATACCTTCGGTTTATAAAACCCGGGAACAGGAAATACGGTCCCTGCTGGGGCAGGAGCTAAAGCGCGGGAAGGCCGAGCTCACCATCACCGTCAGCAGCCAGGATGAAACCACCAATTATGCCCTGAACAAAGGGCTTATGAGAAAGTATTACCAGGAGTTGGCAGAGTTTGCACGCGAGCAGGGAACAGCCGTTTCCGGTGAGCTGATCCCCGCGATCCTGAGGTTGCCTGACATTGTTCAACAGGATGAACAGACCCTGGACGAAGAGGAATGGCAAGAGGTTTTGGCTGCCCTCCGGGGGGCACTGAATGCATGCGATCAATACCGGCAAAACGAAGGGAAGCATATGCAGAGTGATCTGGAGCTGCGGGTGCAGCAAATTTCTGAATTGCTCGCTGACATCCCGCAACTTGATGCAAGCCGCAGGGAAAAGATCAAACAAAAGCTGCTGGCCTCCCTGGAAGCGGCAAAAGATATTGCCGGGCACGATCCAAACCGTTTCGAGCAGGAGCTGCTCTATTACCTTGAAAAACTCGACATCAACGAAGAACTGGTGCGGCTTGAAAAGCACCTCAGCTATTTCAGCGAAACCCTGGAAGAGCCCGAATCAGCGGGGAAAAAATTGGGTTTCATCGCCCAGGAGATCGGCCGGGAGATCAACACCATAGGCAGCAAGGCCAATGACGCCCCTGTGCAGAAAATCGTGGTACAGATGAAAGACGAACTGGAAAAAATCAAGGAACAACTAATGAATGTGTTGTGATCATGAAAGAAGGCAAACTGCTCATTTTCTCTGCTCCCTCTGGTGCGGGTAAAACAAGCATCGTGAAAGGCGTGCTTGCACGGGTTCCGGGCCTCGAATTTTCAATATCTGCCTGCAGCAGGCCCAAAAGGCCGGGCGAACGGGATGGTGTTGATTATTATTTTCTCTCACCCGGAGCGTTCCGCAAGAAAATTGAAGAAAATGCCTTCCTGGAATGGGAAGAGGTCTATCCAGGCAGCTATTACGGCACCTTGCTAAGCGAGGTGGAAAGAATCTGGCAGCAGGGGAAGCATGTGGTTTTTGATGTGGATGTGGCAGGCGGCCTTACCATCAAAAAGCAATTTCCAGTACGATCGCTTGCCATATTTATCCGCCCCCCATCCCTCGAAGTGCTGCGCGAACGCCTCATCAACAGGGGCACCGAGACAACCGAAAGCCTTCAAAAACGCCTCGGAAAAGCGGAAGAGGAACTGTCTTACGCCAGCCAATTCGACCACATCCTGGTCAACGACGTGCTCGAAAAAGCCATCGACGAAGCCTGTGAACTGGTGAAAAAGTTTGTTGTTTAATGTGCTATTGTGCTAATGTGCCAATTTGCTAATAAAGGGTTTTGGCTGTAAGATGAGATTCCCCTTTGTTTGCAGCTGATGGGTGGTATTGGCGCGTGCCATGATTTGGGGTTGTTTGATGAGGTTCCTCCACTTCGCTTTCGGAGTGACATAGTCCACTTCAATACGGAAAAACAACGATCATGAAATTACCCGCTTGAACATTGCCAAACGGACCCTTCCATTAGCACATTGGCACATTGGCACATTAGAAAATTGGCACACTACTCTTTTTTTTCATAGCAACCCCGTTCCCGGATGCGTTCCAGCACCTTATCGGGTAGCAGATAGCGCGGTGATTTGCCCTCCCGGATCAACCGTCGGATGTTACTGGAGGAGATCTCCAGCAATGGGGCATCTTTCAGGGTGATGTTGGGATGCCTGAGGAACGCCGAAGATGCAGCATCCGGCGATCGCGGGTATACAAAAACGGGCAGCAGTTCCGGAAGACGCTCATGGTCTTTCCACTGGTCGAAAACATCGAGGTTGTCGGAGCCAATTAGCAACACAAAGCGCCGTTCGGGATGTCTCTTCAGCAAATGCTCAATCGTGCTTACCGTATAGGAGGGCCGGGGCATGCGCAACTCCACATCAGAAACATGAAAATCGGGGTTGTCCTCTGCGGCCAGCTCAAGCAATTTCAGCCGCTCCCTGTCGGGGAGCATTTCAGATGATGATTTCAGGGGATTCTGAGGCGACAGGATAAACCAGATTTCTTCGATATCCGTGTGGGCCAGAAAATGATTGGCGATGATCAGGTGGCCCGTGTGCACCGGATTAAAAGACCCAAACAAAAGCCCTGTATAAGTCATGCGTCCAGATTAAATGCCGAAAGCCTGCTTAAACTCCTCCACGCAATCGAGTTTTTCCCAGGCGAAATATTCTACTTCCTTAAATATCTTTTTTTCGCCGTTTACCTGCTTTTCGTAAGTGGTATCATCTTCATAAAAAACCTCCACCTCTTCTTTGTAGTGTGAGCGGCCAAAATGCCCGTAGGTAGATGTTTTTTGATAGATGGGGTTTTGCAGTCCGTATTTCCTGATGATGTCGTAAGGGCGCAGCGGGCATACATCGCGGATCTTCGCTGCGATTTCACCGTCTGTCATCGGCACCTTCGCCGTGCCATATGTGTTAACGTAAATACCCACAGGTTCAGCCACGCCGATGGCGTATGCGAGCTGCACCAGGATTTCGTCAGCAATGCCGGCGGCCACCATGTTTTTGGCAATGTGCCGGGCAGCGTAAGCGGCTGAGCGGTCTACCTTGCTGGCATCCTTCCCTGAGAAAGCGCCTCCTCCGTGAGCACCCTTTCCGCCATAGCTGTCCACAATGATCTTTCGGCCAGTCAGGCCTGTATCCCCGTGGGGCCCCCCGATGACAAATTTCCCCGTGGGATTGATNAACANNCTGTATCCGTTGCCGAACAACGCACCCAGGCGTTCGGGAAGNGCTTGTATTAGCCTGGGTATCAATATTTTCTGTACGTCATNCCGGATCTGCTCCTGCATGGCCGTTTCAGCCTCCCGCCTTGCTTCCGGGGTATTTGCTGAGGGCTTGACAAACTCATCATGCTGCGTGCTGAGTACGATGGTGTCGATCCGCACCGGCTGATTGTTTTTGTCGTATTCAAGGGTCACCTGCGACTTGCTATCGGGCCGCAGATAGCGCATGTGAACGGCTTGCTTCCTGATGGCTGCAAGCTCCTGCAATAAAATATGCGACATATCGATGGCCAGAGGCATCAGCTCATCGGTTTCGCGGGTTGCATATCCAAACATCATGCCCTGGTCACCCGCTCCCTGCTCCTCTTCCTTGTCCCTGACAACGCCCTGGTGAATATCCGCCGATTGTTCATGAATGGCAGAAATCACACCACAGGATTCAGCCTCAAACTTATATTCNGACCTGGTGTAGCCAATGTCACGCAATACTCTTCTCACCGTTTGCTGAATGTCGACCCATCCCTCAGTTTTCACCTCGCCACCGACAAACACCAGGCCCGTAGTGACCATGCTTTCGCAAGCAACCTTTGAACGGGGGTCCTGGCGCAGAAATTCATCCAGCANTGCATCCGAGATCTGATCGGCAATCTTGTCAGGATGNCCCTCTGACACAGATTCTGAAGTAAATAAATAAGCCATGATCGCTTTGTGTTTTATTCCAGGATAAATAATANTTNTTATGAAAGATGGGCAAAGGTAATGATTTCTCTCATTATGTGTTAGAGAGTCATCTGCCTGAAAACCTCCTCAAGGCTTTCTTCCTGCTGCTCCATGCTTAATATGACGAGGCCTTTTTCTACGGCAAAACGGAAAATGCCGGGCCTTATATCTTCCCCGGCATTAGCAAACACCCAATACCCTTCATCGCTGCGGCTTGCATCTGCTACGCCATCCAAAGCCCGAAGGTCAGCAGGGTCAACTTCCTTGTCAAAAGTGACCGAAACTCTCTTACGGGCCTTGTTGAGCCTGCGCACTTCTGCTGTCGGTGCATCAGCAACGATACGGCCTTTGCTGATTATCATCACCCGGTTGCAGACCGCCTCTACTTCCTGCAAAATATGCGTTGACAAAATAACCGTTTTACGTGTGCCGATCTCCCTGATCAGTTGCCTGATCTCTGCCAGCTGGTTTGGATCCAGTCCGGAGGTGGGTTCATCCAGAATAAGCACGCCGGGATCATGGATCAACGCCTGGGCAATGCCCACACGTTGCCGGTAGCCCTTGCTGAGCTTGCCAATCGTTTTGTGCGCTTCCGGCGTCAGGCCGCACAAGCCAATCATCTCATCCACCCGTTGCTTTACTTTCTTACCCAGCTTATGCAAGCCAGCTACAAACCCCAGGTACTCACGAACATACATGTCCAGGTACAATGGGTTGTTCTCCGGGAGGTAACCGATGTGTTTCTTCACCTCCAGCGGCCGCGTGGCAACATCATAGCCGCAAACCCTGACAGAGCCTTCTGTTTGCGGCAGGTAGCAGGCAATGATCTTCATCATGGTAGATTTGCCCGCTCCGTTCGGGCCCAACAGCGCAACGACCTCTCCCTCGCCGACATGAAAAGACACGTTATCCAGCGCTAGCTGTGCGCCATATCTTTTGCTTACATGTTCAACAATTACAGACATAATCTTTGGTGTGTTTCTGCTAAATTACTAATTTTAGCAACAGATTGAGGTTAAGGTTAAGGTTAAGGTTAAGGTTAAGGTTAAGATTGAGATTGAGATTGAGATTGAGATTGAGGTTAAGGTTACGGTTGAGGATAAGATTAAGATTGAGGTTGGGGTTAAAGATGAGGATGAGGTTACAGAATGAGGGTTGGGCTATGGGGTTGCCGGGTTACTTGCAGCTAATGGAAAAAGTCAATTACACAGGCCCGGTTTTTTGATATGCCGGCATCCGGGTAAAAATGAAAGACATATGCGGGAAGGAGTTGTAACGAAATCTACGGGCAGCTGGTACCGGGTATTAACTCCGGAAGGGCAGGAAGTGGAGTGCAGGCTCAGGGGAAAGCTGAAAATTTCCGGGTCGAAGGCCACCAATCCCGTGGCGGTGGGTGATAAGGTCTCGTTTTCCATACCTGCGGATGACGATACCGGGGTTATACACGAAATTCTCGACAGGAAAAATTATATCATACGCAAGGCCACCAAACTTTCCAGGCAAACCCACGTGATTGCGGCCAACATCGACCAGGCCGTGATCATTGCCACGCTGGCATATCCGCGTACATCAACCGGCTTCATCGACAGGTTCCTGGTCACATGCGAGGCTTACAGCATTCCGGCAGCACTGGTCTTCAATAAATTGGATTTATTGCGCAGCGAAAAGGATATTGAGCGACTTGCCGGGCTGATGGCAATGTACGAAGACATCGGTTATCCGTGCCATGCCGTTTCCGCGACAGAACGCAGCAACATTGAAGCCTTCGACCTTCTCCTGCGTGATAAGGTCTCCCTTCTTGCCGGGCATTCCGGCGTTGGCAAATCGGCACTTGTCAATGCCATTGAACCAGGACTGAACCTCAAGGTACAAGCCATATCGAAAGCCCATAAAAAAGGGAAGCACACCACGACCTTTGCAGAGATGTTCAAATTGTCGAACGGAGCACACATTATTGACACACCCGGCATAAAGGAGTTCGGCCTGGTCGACTTCGAAGCGTGGGAGCTCTGCCATTATTTCCCCGAGATGCGAAGGCATTTTAACCAGTGCCACTACGACAACTGCACCCACTTCAACGAACCGGGCTGCCGCATCAAAGAGGAGGTGGAAAAAGGGACAATATTCGAAGATCGCTATGCCAACTACCTGGGCATCCTGCTCGGAGAAGACACCCGGCGAAAACAGTATTAAAACTCCAATGATATGCGCGCAGTAATTCAAAAAGTTAAAGAGGCTTCCGTTGAGATCCGGGGTAACACACACGCCGGCATTAAACAGGGATTGCTGGTTTTCCTTGGTGTGGAAGATGCCGACACGGATGAAGACATCTCATGGTTGGCAGGGAAGATAAGCCGTTTAAGGGTTTTTGACGATGCCGGCGGGGTGATGAATCTCTCTGTAATGGATGTAAAGGGCGAAATCATGGTCATCAGCCAGTTTACCCTGCATGCCAGCACCAAAAAAGGCAACCGCCCTTCCTATATCAGGGCATCCAGGCCAGAATATGCCATTCCTGTGTACGAAAAATTCATTGAAGCACTTGCCCAGGAAAGTCAGTGCAAGGTAGCATCAGGAGAATTCGGGGCGTATATGCAGGTCTTGCTGATAAATGACGGACCCGTCACCATCTCCATCGATACGAAAAATAAAGAATAGGAACTCAATAGCGCTTATAGCCCTTCAACTAATTGATTACCTGGTGTGTATGTTTTCAGGAAGACTGCTTTTGGCTATTGGCTTTTAGCTTTTGGCTTTCTTGCCAATAGCCAATAGCTAATAGCCAAAAGCCTGCTTAATCTGAACGCCCCCGCCCCGTGACAATAATCATCCTCCTGTGCGTCAAAAAGCCTGTCATGAGCGTTTCATGGCTTCATCGACGCAGCCCGCCCGGGTACTGCGGATACTGAGTGCCCGGCTTGGCCCTAGTAGGCCCATTTAAGCCAGATGGCGCCCCAGGTGAAGCCGCCTCCGAAAGCCGTAAGGATGATGTTGTCGCCTTTGTTGAGTTGATTCTCGTAATCCCAGAGGCAAAGCGGGATGGTGGCATTCGTGGTGTTGCCATACTTATGGATGTTTACCATGACCTTTTCGGCAGGGATGTTCATCCTCCGGCCTGTGGCTTCGATGATACGCATATTGGCCTGGTGCGGCACCAGCCAGGATACATCACCGGTACTGAGGTTATTGTTTTTCATCACATCCAATGACGCGTCGGCCATTTTGGTAACGGCAAATTTAAAAACAGGCTGTCCTTCCTGGTATATGTAATGCTCACGGGCATCCACAGTTTCGTGGGAGGGTGGTTTCAGCGATCCCCCTGCTTTCATGTGAAGATGGATCCATCCGGCACCATCGGTGGCAAACTTGTGATCCAGCACTCCAACATCTTCCTGCGTAGGCTCTAACAGAACAGCACAGGCGGCATCTCCGAAAAGAACACAGGTTTGCCTGTCGGTATAATCGACAATGGAAGACATCTTATCTGCCCCTACTACGACCACTTTTTTGTAATTCCCGGACTCCACATAATTCGCCGCAGTTACAAGTGCATAAAGGAAGCCCGAACAGGCGGCATTCATATCATAGCTGAAGGCATTTTTTATGCCTGCTTTGTGACTGATCAGATTGGCAGCAGCAGGGAACTTCATGTCAGGGGTTACGGTTGCGCAAAGTACCATATCTACCTCTGAAGGATCAACTCCCCGCTTTTCCAGCAAGCCGCTAACTGCTTTAGCACCCATATCGGAAGTGCCAAGCCCTTCGCCCTTTAATATTCTTCTTTCCCTGATGCCTGTGCGTGTTGAAATCCACTCGTCTGAAGTGTCAACCATCTGCTCCAGCTCCTTGTTTGTCAGGATATAGTCTGGCAGGTTACCATGAACAGCGGTGATAGCTGCTTTAATCTGTGTCATGACAAAAAGATTTAAAACATAATCCGATTAGTCTTCTTCGTTCTCGGGGAAGAAGCGACCCTGGGTATACTGATCCATTGCCTTTCTGATCTGTTCTGCAATGCCTGCCTCAAAAACTTCTTTTGAATGCAGGATCATATTCTTAAAAGCCACGTCGTTGGATATCCCGTGTCCTATCAAAACCGTTGAGTTGATCCCGAGGATAGGGGTGCCGCCGTATTTTTCATAATTGAACCGGGCGAAAAAATCATCCATTACGTTTCGCTTTATCATCAGCCGAAACATGGTCTCCATGTTTTTCAGCACGATATTTCCTGTGAACCCATCGGTCACTACCACGTCAACTTTGTCTTTAAAGAGATCACGGCTCTCCACATTTCCTATGAAGTGGTAGTCGCTGTTGTCTTTCATAAGCCGGTAGGCCGACTGACAAAGGATATTTCCCTTGTCTTCCTCGGTGCCGATATTGAGAAGGCCAACGGCAGGTTTTTTGATCCCATACACACATTTTGCATAGATGGAACCCAGCAGGCCAAACTGGTACAAGACATCGGGTTTGCAATCGGGATTGGTACCCACATCGATTAACACGCCCACGCCTCCGTTCTCTTTGGGAATAATGGATGTGGTGGCCGGCCGGAGTATGCCCTGGATGGCGTTGACGCTGTAGATGGACCCTACCAGCATGGAACCGGTATTTCCGGCACTGGAAAAGGCGTCAATCTCTTTTGTCTTAAGCATTTTAAAGCCCAATGAAATGCTTGACCCGGGCTTTTTCGCAAAAGCCTTGGTCGGTGATTCGCCCATTTCGATCACCTCAGGTGCATGCACAATGTCGAAATCAGACGCATCGGTGCCACTTGACTCCAGCTGCTCATGAATAGCTTTCTCGTTGCCAATCAATACCAGGCGGTCCGTTTCCGGAAGCTCCTTCCTGGCAAGGACAGCCCCGGCAATAGTTGCTTCAGGGGCATAATCGCCACCCATAACGTCAAAACCAATATTCATTTTAGTTGTATTGGTGAGAAAAACCAGCAGAAAAAACTAAACAGCAGATGATTTTTCGGTTGCCATTTTGCCTCTGTAAAAGCCGCATTCGGGGCAAACACGGTGCATGAGCCTGGCAGCCCCGCAATTGGAGCAGTTGGTAAGCGACGGCTCAACTGCTTTGTAATGCGTGCGACGCTTGTCCCTGCGTGTTTTTGAAATCTTACTCTTTGGATGTGCCATAACTACTATGGTTTTATAAAATTACATTAGTTACTCTTTTTGAACCGAAGGGATTTAAGAGCCTCAAAGGGAGCGCCTTCGAGTGGTTTGTCTGCAGAGGGATCCGTGTTTCCGGCCGAATGGGCTTTCACCCTCGCCAGCATGTCCGGATCACACCCTGAGCGCCCTTGGGAATCATCAGGGTGCACACGACGCAGCGGAAGCACCAGGTGCAGAAATTCATACACATAATGCGATATGTCCACGTAGGTCTCTGTATGCGGAATCACAATAATATCATCAGCCTGCTCTGAATGATCTTCGCCAAACTTAATGTAGATGCGGCGCTCAAAGTCAACAGGCTCACGATACATGTCCAGGCATCGATCACAGGAAACCTCTACCCACCCATGAAAGTTAAAATCGAAAACAAGCATGTTCTCCTCTTTTTCCATGTGCAGGTCGAGATGTACATCCCCGTGCCTGATCTCCGAATGCGCAAAACAATCAAAAAACTCACTGCCAATGTCAAACGAAAATGTATGCTTCCCGTTTGGAAGGCCCATGAATTCTATTTTGTATGCTTTCAACTCTTCCAATATACCCGTCGTTTTTATAAAGGCTGCAAAGATAAAACGAATGTCTGAGAAAAAAAAGTGTTTTTGCTTTTTAGAGCGCCGAATGCTTTTCAGGCGCATATATGTGGGTTAGAATGCAATAAACGTGTTATTTAAAAGCTTTCTCCGGCAAGGCATCGCCACCGAGCCTCAGCCTGCTGAAATAGGCCGGTACTTCTTTTCCGCAGAGTTCGTCAACATACAGGCGTGCCAGGTACATGCCCAGCATGAAGCCCTGTCCGCGCAGACCAAGAAACAGGCCTTTCTCCACATCCACGATCATTCTTGGTTCAATATAGTAGCCTGCCCATAATGACTGAAAGCCGACTGCCGATATCTCGGGTATCCAGTCTACGAAAACCTCAGACACAATTTCAGAAAAATCGCGCGAATTGATTTTCACATCTTTATCTGTTTCCATAGGCTCTACAGCAGGTGAGGCGCATCCAATCACCTGGCCGGTATCGCCCAGCTGCTGCCCGTATACGGCTGTAAATCCTTTATAGTGGCGCCTGTCGATAAGCATGTTCAGCGGCGCACCATCGACACCCAGCATGGGCAGGCGACGGGTAATGAAGGCCTGGTGCTTGACAGGGAACAAACCGGTTTCTATGTCAAGCTTTGCAGCAAAATCGGCCCCTTTATCGCCCAGTGCATTGACAAACACAGGCGTGTGATATTCCAGATACTCCCCGCTGCTGTCGCGTACGATGGCAATATAGGTGCCGCCATTTTTCCGCACATCGACAAGCTCGGTGTTTTCCAGCACAGTACCGCCCGCGTTGATGCCGAGTTGCCTGAGCATTTCAATGACTTTTCCCGGTGTTGCCTGCCAGCATTCATCCGTTTTCAGTGCAGCAAGGTATTTTTTGTTCTGATCGTTAAAATAGGGAGAGATCTCTTTTTTGAAATCGCCGGGCATGAT
>SL_5KL_010_SEDDRAFT_10001984_pt1 | contig 11808 bp, 9 predicted proteins | sample SodLakKL_010_SED_FD_9118 | JGI IMG/M metagenome (IMG submission 9118)
TGGGTGGCTGCGCCGGGCCGCCGCTGCAGCACCCGGAGGTGATCGCCGAGGCGCGGGAGACCGCCGAGCTGCCCCGCGCCGTAGAACTGAGCGATACCCCCTTCTTCCCGGACGAGACCTACTACTGTGGCCCGGCGGCACTGGCCACAGTCCTGGTCGCCAGCGACGTGGTGACCAGCGACGATGAGCTGATCGATGCCGTCTACCTTCCCGAGCGCCAGGGCACGCTGCAGAACGAGCTGCTGGCCGCCGCCCGCCGCGCCGAGCGCATCCCCTACGTCCTTGCACCGGATCTGGCCGATCTCCTGGCCGAGGTCGCTGGCGGCCAGCCGGTGCTGGTCCTGCAGAACCTGGCCCTCGAGGCGCTGCCCCGCTGGCATTACGCCGTGGTGGTGGGCTACGACCTGGACGCCGGGACAGTCACCCTGCGCTCGGGCACCGAGCGACGCGAGACCCTCTCGCTGCGCCGGTTCGAGCGAACCTGGCAACGCGGCGACCATTGGGCCGTCGTGATCCCCCGCCCCGGGCACCTGCCCCGCAGCGCCAACGCCGATGACTGGGTCGCCGCCGTCGCTGAGCTCGAGCGCCAGGAGCGCTGGGAGCCGGCCATCGCCGGCTACCGCGCCGCCACGACGCGCTGGCCCGACCACGCCGACGCCTGGCTGGGCCTGGGCAACACCCGCTACGCCCGGGGGGAGTACGCCGCTGCCGTGGACGCCTATCACCGCGCCATCGAGGCGGACGATTCAGAGCCGGCGGCCCACCACAACCTGGCCTGGGCCCTGCTGCGCCTGGACCGGCGGGACGACGCCCTGGAGGCGGCCCGGCGCAGCGAGGCGGCGGCCCCCGAACACCCCCGCTACGGCCAGGCGGTGGAGCGCATCCGCGCCGAGGCCGACACCGCGGCGGAGGATTAGCCTACCCGGACTGGGTCGCGAAGCGGCCCTCGGCTGACTATCCTTGGAGCGAACGGGGCGGCGCGGCGCAGCCCGCCGCCCGAGCCGTCGTTTCGCGGTTGCAGCCCAAGGCGACATCACACAGGAGCCGCCCATGCACCGGTATCGTCAGCCCCAGCGCGCGCCCGGCAGCAGGCATCGTGCCGGCCTCCTGATCCTCGCTGCCACGCTCTGGCCGGCGCTCCACGCGGTGGCCGACGAGCCGGACTCAACCCCCGCCCCCGGCAGCGCCGCCGCCGATCTCCAACTGCTCACCGAGCACCAGCGCGAGGTCCTCGATGACGCCCTGACCCGCGTCGAGGAGGCCGCCCTGCGTGACGACGATGCCTTCCTCGACGAGGTCAGCGAACTGCTGTCCACGTACCCACGCCTGGCCGACCCCATCGCCCGCCACGCCATGGAGATGCGCCCATCGCTCATGCCGGGGATCATGCGCATCCTCGATGGCGAGGCCGAACCATCCCCCGAGCCGGCACGCCCCACCGAGGACCGACCGAGCTGGTGGCAGGGCGGCCTGCCCGGTGCAGGGGGCGAGGACGAGACGCCGGAGCAAGCGGAGGAGGCGGAGTCGGTGCGCCTCGCCGAGCGGGCCGAGCCCACCCCTCCGCCGCCGCAGCGCAACTGGAGCATCGGGGCCGGTTACGGCTATCAGCACCTCTCGGTCCGCGAGCGCTTCGGCGATGACTCCACGCGGCTGCGCGCCCACGGCCCGGTGATCGACATCCAGTACGCGGTCAGCGACCACGCCTCGGTGGGCATCGCCCACCTGCACAGCGAGCAGCTGAGCACCAGCGGCAGCCTCTACGCCGACCCGGAGCCGAAACGCTGGAGCGCCACCGATCTGACCGTGCGCTTCGGCCGGGACTTCCGCGAGACCGGACCCCGGGCCTACATGGGCGCTGGCCTCCACTACGAGCGTCTCGAGCGGGAAGACGGCGACAACCTCACCGGCACCGGCTTTCATCTGCTCGGCGGCGGCGGCTACGCCTGGGAGCGGGTCGAGCTCCGCCTGGAGGCATCGGCGCGCAGCGTCGACCGCGACCTGGTCCCCGATGAGTACCGTGGCAGCCGCTCGAGCTCCCTGCTCGCCGCGGCGACGGTGCGCGCCCGCTTCTAGCCCGGCGCCCTATCCGTCCTGGGCCGCGGCCAGGGCGATGATCAGCGCGCGCGGATCCCCGCCAAGGTGCTCGGCTACCTGATCCAGGGCACGGCGCTGGGCCGTGGCGCGGTCGGTGGCGGCACCGCGCACCGACCAGCGCCGCTCGCCGCGGGCCTCGCCGCCGGNCTCGACCAGCTGCAGGGTGAGCGAACCGCGCTGCCAGTACCAGCCCTCGCGCTGGCCCAGATCCTCGAGCTTAAGCTCCGCCTCCAGCCAGTACCGACCCTCCCCCTCATCGACCCGGAAACCGGCGGCGGCCACCGCCGCCTGCAGTGTGCTTGCCACCCGTTCGGCATGGTCACCCCGTGCGCGGATGCCGAAGGGGATGGCCTCGGCCTCCGCCGCCAGCCGCGCCTCCAGCACCGCCGGCTGGTGACGAACCGCCATGCCGGCGCCGGTGAGCACACGCAGGGCCTGCTGGTACTCACTGCGCTGGCGTTGTGCCTCAAGCCCGCGCGCCAGGGCGGCGATCGCCTGCAGCGGATCGGCGGCGGCATCCGCCTGCTGGAGGTGGCGACTGGTCGCCGCGTCGAGCCCCGCCATCCCCTCGCGCAGGGCGCCGGCCGCCCGCTGGCGGTCGAGGACGACGAGCACGTGGTAGCGCCCGGAGTCCGGATCCCGCCAGGTCTCACCAGTCTCGACACCGCGCAGGGTGACCTCCGTGCGCGTATCCACCTGCTGCCCCACCATCCCCTCATGCCGCGTCCCACCGGCGTCGAAGGTCAGCCGATCCTCCTGCCGCGTGGTGGCCGCCACGCGGACTTCAAAGGTGCGGGCCAGCTCGGCCCGCGCCCGGTCCTGGGCCAGCTCGCGCTGATCGGCGCTCCCCACCGCGCTCAGGTACTGCGCCCGGGGATAGGCAGCGGGCTCCTCCCCCCGAACCCACTCGGGCCCCTGGGTGGGCGACGGGTCGCGACCGGCACAGCCGGCCAGCAGCACAAGCAGCATCAGGGTCAGGACGATCCGGGTCACGGCGCCTCCCTCGGGGTCAGGGAACCGGCACGGGCCGAGACCCAGCGGTCGAAGACAAAATGGTAGGTGCCGGCCTCAAGCTCCAGCGTGCCGAGATCGACCCGGGTCAGTGGCTGGCCGCCCAGGCCCTGGTAGACCAGCTCGAGGCGGTGCTCACCAGGGGGCAGCGCGACGCGCGCCATGTAGTATTGCGCCGGCAGCATGCCCCAGGTTCGGGTGTCCGCCCGGTCCGCCACCAGGGTGAAGACGTTCATGGCCAGGCCGGCCACGGGACTGGCCTCGCGGGCCTGATCGATCATCTCTTTCTGCACCAGCAGCCGCCCCAGCGCGCGGGCGGCGAGCACGCCCTGCTGCTCCTCGAGCAGGATCCGGGCAACGGCGTCCACGTCGTGCACCGGCTCCGCCGGCACCGAGGCCTCCCCGGCGCTGAGCTGAACCCCGCCCAGCGGCCTGCGCCGCGGCTCGTAGTACGGCAGGGCCACGCTGTGGATGCGCCCCTGGCGGTCCTGCACCGCGAACCCCTGTTCCCGCTTGCGCGGGCCCAGCCCGACGCCGGTGATCACCACCACATGGGCCTGAGCGCGATGCGCCTCCGGCGCCGGCCAAGACTCCAGCCCGAACGCCGCCTGCCACTCGTCCCGCTCGTCATCGAGACCCAGCTGGTCCGCCAGGCGCAGCAGGTCCAGCTGCAGCGAACGGGGCACGGCAACGCCCAGCCGCCCACCCTGCTCGCGATACGCCTGATAGGCCTGACGGTACGCCACCAGGGCCTGATCCGGCTCCCCCAGGTGCTCGAAGATCAGGCCGCTGAGGTAGCGGGCAAAGGGGTCGTGCCGATAGGCCGAGCGGCCCTGCTCGGCAGCCAGGCGCTGCAGGCGCAGGTCCACGCGCAGGGCCTCCACCCGGGCGGCATCGGGATCGCCCAGTTCCAGGTAGTTGAAGGCCATGAGCAGGTGGAGCAGCACCCGCTCGTGGGGCTCGCCGGCGTAGGCGAAGGCGGTCTCGCCCACCATCAAGCTGCCCACGCTCTCCGAGACGCTCAGCGGGTCGACCTCGGCGATGGCGTCGTAGGCCTCTTCCAGGGCGCGATTGCTGGCCTCGAACTCGCCGGCCATGCGCAGCAGGGCGCCACGGTTGAGCAGATCGACCACACGATCACCGGCACCGCCGGAGTCGGCGTCGAGCAGTTCCACCGCCCGGCGCGGATCGCCCTCCTCCACGGCGGCCTCCACCGGCGCCATGCGATCACCGTAAGTGGTGCAGCCGGCCAGCGCAGAGGCCACCCCCACCACCAGCCAGGCGCGGCGCAACCGGCGCCTCATGCGCCCGCCTCCTCAGGGCCGCGCCGAGGCCGAGCGCACGAGCTTGCGGATCTCCTTGTTGCCAATCCAGACCTTGCGGTTGTCGGCCAGGCTGACCAGCTCCATATCGACCTGGTAGTAGCGGACCTGGCGCCGGCCCTCCTGGTCGATGATGGAGTTCACCGAACCGAGCAGCATGTAGTCGGCGCCGAGCTCCTCGCCCATGGCCTGGCGGGTCTCCTCGCTGGCATGCAGATCCTGATCACGGCGCTCCTCGCGGATTCGCTCGCGCTGATCGGCGTCGGCAACGAAATCCACCTGGCCGGAGTTGATCAACTCCCGCTGGATGTCGTTGACGAAAGTGCGGGTATTGATGTGCTCGTGGCTGAGATTGCGCACGTCGCCGACGATGACCGTGGGCCGCTTACCCTCCTCGCGGCGGAAATCCCGCAGCCAGGGTCGATCCAGGGCGTCGGCGATCATCTCCTCGGCCACCAGGCGCGAGTCCTGATCGTTCCACCGTCCGGAGAGATCGTGCTCGGCGTCCCGATCGATCCGCTCCACCGAGTGACCACAGCCGACCAGCGCCGCCACGGCCAGCAGCACCAGGGCACCCCGAATACGCGCCTTCATCGCCCCCTCACCTTATCCGGAAAAACACGCTTCCGGGTCAGTATAACCCGTCGCTCCCCGGCCGGGGATCGACGTCGGCAGGGCACCTGTGCAGAATGCTGCGTATGTCCAATTCTCTTCAAGAACAGCTTGTTAAGGCAGGATTGGCGAGCCGGGAGGAGGCTCGTGGACAGCAGCCGGGCAAGCGCCGCTGCCGCCGCGGACCGGCAGCCTCACGCCGGAGAGCCCGGCCGGACAAGGCGCGGGACCCCCAACCGCTCGAGGCGCACATCCCGCTGCCCGACCTGATCCGCCACTACGCACTGCCGCGATGGGGAGCCGACACGGCGTACCATTTCGTTGAGGGGCAACGGATCCGCCATGCCTGGGTAACCCGACAGCAGCAGCGCCAGCTGGCGGACGGCTACGCCGGTCTGGTGATCAGCGACGACGGCGTGGTCGTCGTACCCAGGGCGGTTGCCGAGCAGGTGCGCCAGCGCCAGCCGGAGAACCTGCTGGTGCTGCATCCGCTCAAGCGGCGTGAGGAGTCGCCGGCGCGGCGCTCATGACGCTGCCGGCGGCTGGCCGAGGTTCTTGGGCAGTCCGAAGGTGACCGTCTCCGCCTTGCCCGGCCGCTCCTCCGGCGCCTCGCAGCCCCACGCCTGGAGCTGCTCCACCACTTCGACCACGGTGCTCTCCGGCGCCGACGCGCCGGCGGTCACGCCGATGGCCTGACGACCGTCGAGCCAGCTCGGGTCCAGGTCGGCGGCGCCGTCGATCAGGTACGCCTCGGTGCCGCAGCGCACGGCGAGCTCGCGCAGGCGGTTGGAGTTGGAGCTGTTGACCGAACCGACCACCAGCAGCAGGTCCACCTCGTCGGACAGGGTCCGCACCGCATCCTGGCGATTCTGCGTGGCGTAACAGATGTCGTCCTTGCGCGGCCCCTGGATGGCCGGGAAGCGGCGCTGCAACGCCTCGACGATGCCGGCGGCGTCGTCCACCGAGAGCGTGGTCTGGGTGACGAAGGCCAGGTCGTCGGCGTTGCGCACCTGCAGCGCCGCCGCCTCCTCCTGATTCTGGACCAGGTAGATCCCACCCTGCCCCTCCGGGGCCAGGTACTGGCCCATGGTGCCCTCCACCTCCGGGTGACCGGCGTGGCCGATCAGCACCACCTCGCGACCATCCCGGGCGTGACCGCGCACCTCCTTGTGCACCTTGGTCACCAGCGGGCAGGTGGCGTCGAAGACCTGCAGCCCGCGCCGCTCGGCCTCATCGGCCACCCACTGCGGCACGCCATGGGCGCTGAAGATGACGGTGGCCCCATCGGGCACCTCATCGAGCTCCTCGACGAAGACGGCCCCGCGCTGGCGCAGGTCATCCACCACGAAGCGGTTGTGCACGACCTCATGGCGGACGTAGACCGGCGATCCGTAAACCTCCAGGGCCCGGTCAACGATGGCTATGGCGCGGTCCACGCCGGCGCAGAAGCCGCGGGGGTTGGCAAGGTGGATCTTGGGCACGGGAACCTCCGGTTCTGCCTTGAGCGGTCAGTATTCAGCGGCCGATCTCGAGAATACGAGCAGGACGATCACCAGCCCGGCGCCGACGGTGATGGCGATGTCGGCCACGTTGAAGATCGGCCAGTGGAATCCAGCGTAATGGAGGTGGATGAAATCAACCACGTACCCCAGGTACAGGCGATCGACCAGGTTGCCCAGGGCACCGGCCAGGATCAGCGCCAGCCCCAGGGAGAGCCAGGGCTGCGAGGCGCCGATCCGGCGCAGCCAGTAGACCAGGTAGCCCCCCACCGCGGCGGCCACGCCGGCGAGCAGCCAGCGCTGCCACCCCCCCGCGTCGCCCAGCAGGCTGAACGCCGCCCCGGGGTTGTGACCGAGGGTCAGACTGAGCACCGGCAGCAATTCGACCGATTCATAAGGCCGCAGCGCGGCCTGCGCCCACACCTTGGTGGCCTGATCCAGCGCCGCGATCGCGACGGCGAGCAGCAGCCAGAGCCGATAGCTCATGCCTGCCTTCCTCAGGCGGTGGTCCGGTGCTCGCCGGCACCGGCCACGTTCTCGACACAGCGCCCGCACAGCTGCGGGTGTTCGTCGCTGCTGCCGATCTCCGGACGGCGGTGCCAGCAGCGCGGGCACTTCTCGTGCTCGGAGGCGGCCACCGCGATGCGCACCTCGCTGCCATCCTCCAGGGTGGCGCTGGCCGCATCCGCCGGNGCATCGGCGGCGGCGTGGATGCGCGCCGCCGAGGTGATCAGCACGAAGCGCAACTCATCGCCCAGCGGGGCGAGCTCCGCGGCCAGGGCCTCGCCGACGTAAAGGTCGACCTCGGCGTCCAGGTTGGCGCCGATGACCTTCTCATTGCGCAGCCGCTCCAGTTCGCGGCCGACCGCCGTGCGCACCTCCATCACGCGCTCCCAGAAGGCGGCCTCGCGCGGCTCGTCATCCAGCGGGAAGAGCCCGTCGTACCACTGCGCGGTAAACACCGGCTGGCTGCGATCGCCGGGCAGATGCGCCCAGATCTCATCGGCGGTGAACGAGAGGATGGGCGCNAGCCAGCGCACCAGGGCCTCGGCGATGTGGTACATGGCCGTCTGCCCGGAGCGCCGGGCGCGGCTGTCCGCCGGCGTGGTGTAGAGGCGGTCCTTGAGCACATCCAGGTAGAAGCCGCCCATGTCCACCACGCAGAAGTTGTGCAGCAGGTGGTAGATGCGGTGCAGCTCGTAGCGATCGTAGGCGGCGACGATCCGCTCCTGCAGCTCCCGGGTCCGGGCCACCGCCCAGCGGTCGAGCGGGAGCATCTGCTCTGCGGCGAGCGCATCGCGCGCCGGCTCGAAGCCGTGCAGGTTGCCGAGCAGGAAACGCGCCGTATTGCGCATGCGCCGGTAGGCATCGGCGGTGCGCTGGAGGATGTTGTCGGAGACGGCGATCTCGCCGCTGTAATCCGCCGAGGCCACCCAAAGCCGCAGGATATCGGCACCGAGTCGGTCCATCACATCCTGCGGGGCGACCACGTTGCCGCGGGACTTGGACATCTTGCGCCCCTGCTCATCCACGGTGAAGCCGTGGGTGAGCACACCCCGGTAGGGGGCCGCCTGGCGGATCGCCGCCGAGGAGAGCAGCGAGGACTGGAACCAGCCGCGGTGCTGATCCGAGCCCTCCAGATAGAGGTCCGCCGGCACCTGCAGGCCGTCGCGCTGCTCCAGCACGGTGGCGTGGGTCACCCCGGAGTCGAACCAGACATCCAGGATGTCGGTGACCTTCTCGTACTCGGTGGCCTCGTCCCCGAGGAGCTCCGCCGGGTCCAGATCCCACCACGCCTCGAGCCCCTCGCGCTCCATGCGCGCGGCCACCGCCTCCATGTGCTGGGGGGTCTGCGGGTGCGGCTCGCCACTGCGGCGATGGATGAACACGGCGATGGGCACGCCCCAGTGGCGCTGCCGCGAGATGCACCAGTCCGGCCGGCCGCGCACCATAGCGTCGATCCGCGCCTGGCCCCACTCCGGCATCCAGCGCACGCCCTCGATCCCTTCCAGGGCACAGGCGCGCATGCCGTGGCGATCCAGATCGATGAACCACTGCGGGGTGGCGCGGAAGATCACCGGGCTCTTGTGCCGCCAGCAGTGGGGATAGCTGTGCCGGTACTTCTCGTGGTGGAGCAGCGCGCCCCGGGCCTCCAGCACCTCCACCACACGCGGGTTGGCCGTGAAGACGTTCAGACCACCGAAGTGCTCGGTGTCCTCGAAGAAGCAGCCGGCGCCATCCACCGGGTTGGTCACCTCCAGCGCGTAGCGCTGACCGACCTCGAAGTCCTCCTGACCGTGCCCCGGCGCGGTGTGCACGCAGCCGGTCCCGCCGTCGGTGGTCACGTGCTCGCCGAGGACCACCGGCACCTCGCGCTCGAGGAACGGGTGACGCAGGCGCAGCCCCTCCAGGTCCGCGCCGCGGCAGCGGCCCACCACCTCGTGGCGCTCGATGCCGGCCCGGGCCAGGGTGGACTCGGCCAGATCCGCGGCCAGGATGAGTCGCTCGCGGTGATCCAGGGCCACCACCACGTATTCCAGTTGCGGGTGCACCGCCACCGCCCGGTTGGCCGGCAGCGTCCACGGCGTGGTGGTCCAGATCACCACCGAGGCCGTCCCCGCCTGGGCGCCCTCCCCCTCGAGGAGCACGCGCTGCTGCAGGGCCATCTCGTCGGTGACCGCAAAGCGCACATCCACCGCCGGCGAGGTGCGCTCCTCGTACTCCACCTCGGCCTCGGCCAGCGCCGAGCCGCAATCGGCGCACCAGTGCACCGGCTTGAAGCCCTGGGTGACGTGCCCCCCCTCGAAGATCCGCGCCAGGGCCCGCAGGATGCCGGCCTCGGTGGCGTAATCCATGGTCAGGTAGGGCCGCTCCCAATCACCGAGCACGCCCAGGCGCTGGAAGTCGCGCCGCTGCCCGTCCACCTGCTCGGCGGCGAAGGCCCGGCAGCGCTCGCGGAACTGCGCGTAACTCAGATCCACCCCGGGCTTGCCGGCCTGCTCCTCGACCTTGTGCTCAATGGGCAGGCCGTGACAGTCCCAGCCGGGGATGTAGGGGGCATCGTAGCCGTCCAGGGTGCGCGCCTTGACGATGATGTCCTTGAGGATCTTGTTGACGGCGTGACCGATGTGGATATCGCCGTTGGCGTAGGGCGGCCCATCGTGGAGGATAAAGCGCTCGCGGCCGGCCCGCGCGCGGCGGATGGCGCCGTAGAGATCCTCCTCCTGCCAGCGCCGCAGGCGCTCGGGCTCGCGCTCGGCCAGGCGCGCCCGCATCGGGAATTCGGTGTGGGGAAGGTTGAGGGTGTGCTTGTACTCGCTCACGTCGCCGCCTCGCCTAGTGGTGTTCTTGACCGAGCACGCGCCGCGCCGCGCGTACATCCTCGCCGATCTGTCGGGCCAGGGCCTCAAGCCCATCGAAGTGCTCCTCGCCGCGGAGCCGCGCCACCGGCTCGACGCTCAGGTGGCGGCCGTAGAGATCGCCGTCAAAGTCGATCAGGTGGGCCTCGAAGACCGTGCGCCGCCCCCCCACNGTGGGCCGGACGCCGACGCTGATCGCCGTCGGCCATGGCGCCTCGGCGACCCCGCGGGCCCAGCCGGCATAGATGCCGTCGAGGGGGATGCGCTCCGGCGACAACCGCAGATTGGCCGTCGGCCAGCCGAGCTGTCGCCCCATGGCATCGCCATGGACCACCCGCCCCTGCACGCAGTAGGGGTGACCCAGGAGCTCGGCCGCCTCCTCGAAGCGCCCCAGGGTAACGGCCTCGCGAATCCGCGTGCTGCTGACACGCTCACCGGAGCGGACCACCGTCTCCATGGGGNCCACCTCGTAGCCGTGCCGGCGGCCGGCACGCTGCAGCAGCCCGAGATCGCCCTGCCGCCGACGGCCGAACCGGAAATCGTCGCCCACCAGGACATAGCCAACCCCCAGGCGCTCGCCGAGCAGTTCACCGGCGAAGGCCTCGGCCTCCACCGCCGCCAGGTGGCGATCAAAGCGCAGGCAGAGGACGGCATCGACGCCGGTCTCCGCGAGCCGGCGCAGCTTCTCGCGCAGACCGGTCAGCCGCGCCGGCGCCCGCTCCGGGGCCAGGCGTTCCATGGGNTGCGGCTCGAAGGTGACCACCACGGCCGGGCAACCGCGCCGCGTCGCCTCCTGACGCAGCCGGTCGATCATGGCCCGGTGCCCGCGGTGGACCCCATCGAAGTTGCCGATGGTGATCGCCGCACCGCGGTGGCGCGCCCGGACATTGTGCAGTCCCCGGATGAGTTCCATGGTCTCCGAGAAAAGGGTCAAGTGTACTAGCCCGGCAACAGGCTCGGCTAGCCGCCCGACGCCGCAGGCCCCTCCGCCGCCGGCGGCTCGCGGAACTGCCGCGGCCGGACCCCCAGCGCATAGAGCGCAGCGAAGTAGACAAGCGCGCCGGCCAGCACCACGGCGGTAAGCCCCGCCACCCGCATCAGCATGCTCGCTTCGAGCCAGCGGTCCAGGTGCAGCGCCGGATAGAGCAGGACCGCCACCATCAGCGCCGTGGCCACCACCACCTGCCCCGCCAGGCGCAGCCAGCCGCTGCCACCCCGGTAGACCCCCCGGCGCACCAGCCCGATGAACAGCAGCGCCGAGTTCACCGTCGCCGAGGCGGCGGTGGCCGCCGCCAGGGCCACGTGGCCATAGGGTGTCTCATGCAACGCCCAGACGGCACTCACCGACAGGACCAGATTGACCGCCACGGCGGCCACCGCACAGTAGACCGGGGTCTTCATGTCCTCCCGGGAGAAGTAGCCCGGCGTCAGCACCTTGACCAGGACGAAGCCGAACAGGCCGAGGCTGTAGGCCGCCAGCGACCAGGAGGCGGCGATCACGTCCTCGGGCCCGAAGGCGCCGTACTGGAACAGCGTGGCCAGGATCGGCCCGGCCAGCACGATCAGCCCCGCAGTGGCCGGCGCCACCACCAGCAGCACCAGGCGCAGCCCCCAGTCCAGCGTGCGCGAGAAGCGCTCCGGCTCGCTGCCGGCGTGTTCCGCCGAGAGTCGGGGCAGGAGCACGGTGCCCAGGGCGATGCCGAACACCCCCAGCGGGAACTCCACCAGGCGATCGGAGAAGTAGAGCCAGCTGACGCTGCCGGTGATCAGGAACGAGGCGAGGATGGTATCCACCAGCAGGTTGACCTGCATCACCGAGGAACCGATCACCGCCGGCCCCATCAGCCGGGCCACCCGCCGCACCCCGGGATGGCGCAGCGATGGCCGGGGCCAGACCAACAGCCCCTCGCG
>SL_5KL_010_SEDDRAFT_10001985_pt1 | contig 11805 bp, 8 predicted proteins | sample SodLakKL_010_SED_FD_9118 | JGI IMG/M metagenome (IMG submission 9118)
GCCCAACTGAGAGGCTTTCCGGGGGTGATTCGTTCCGCCGCTTTCGTCATGAACGCCTGCACACCGTCGAAGAAGCCGAGATGCGATAGGCCGACATAGACCAAAAACAGGGCGAACACGCGATAATAGCCGAAACTCTCGAGGCCGACGAGTCTGGGAAGGATGAAGCCGAGCAAGAATGTGGCCGTGATACGGGCCAAAAAGGCGAAACCGGCCAGCGGTGCGGGACGACCGGCAAAAAAGAGGGTCCGCATACGATTCCTCCCGGCTGACATAGTCCCTTTCATTGTAACATGGCTTGTAGCGGTCCATGAACCCTGATTTGGCAAACTTGACAGAATGTTTGTCAAACAAGGTCTTTTCGTCCCCTCTGCGCCTTCATGTAGACGTTTTCTTTTGCATATCGACCCATAATGTGTTACATTGTTCTCAAACAAGCGCTCATCCGCTTGCAACCCGACAACTTTTCCACCCTTGTTGTTTCTTCTCGATAACCGGATGAGAAACCTGAAAGGATGGAGCACTGATGCAAGGACTAGACCGGGACGCCTATACCATACGTTTTGCACGCTATTCCGACTGGAAACGTGTGAATCGCATCATGGAGAAGATGGAAGAAGAGATCGACGACACGAACATCTTCGTCGCCGACGATGCCGATTTCATCAAGAACCACATCGAAAAAGAGGGGTTCATCGTCGTCGCCGGACACAAGAAACGCATCGCCGCCTTCCTCATCGTCCGTTTCCCCGAGACAAGCGAGGACAACCTCGGCTATGATCTCGACCTTGAAGAAGAGGACCTCATGCGTGTCAACCACATGGAGAGCGTCATCGTGACCGAAGACCATCGCGGCAACGCCCTCATGCAGAAACTCATCGAGTTCGCCGAGCCCGTCGCCAAGATCATGGGCTACACCATCGCCATGGCGACCGTCTCCCCCGACAACCCTTACAGCCTGAACAACTTCCTCGCCCTCGGCTACAGGGAAGTCATGAAGAAGACGAAATATGACGGCGTCGAACGCGTCATCCTGCGCAAAGACCTCTGAACGAATTCAATCCGGCTTGACAAAAACACCGACGTCGCAAATGTGACCACTTGCGTTCGTCGGTGCTTTTTTTATCCGCTGTCCACGGCTTGTCGCCAAGGGGTCTGTGCGGTGATCATCTTGACTATTTCCTGAAATGATGAACTTTTTGCAGAGGCTTGGTTGTCTCTTCTTCCGTTCCTCTTTCCTTTCTTGCTCGGCGGAAGGTGATGTGATAGGATATAGCTACAGGAAACAAGGGGAGATAATCATGCGGAAAGAGTACGAGAAGGAGATCAAAGAAGCTTTTTTGTCGTACCTTGAAGATTATTTCATGAAAAGGGATTTCGAAAAGACCATCGCCCATTTCGGCAAGCACATCACGGGCTTCGGTTCTTCGCGCGACGAGAACACCTACACCTACGAGCGCTGCTACGAGGCGTTCAAGCGCGACATCGAACAAGCGCCGGAACGAATTAACTACGAGATCAACGACCTTAAGGTCACATGCCCTTTGCAGGATGTCGGCCTTCTCTCTTGCGAGCTCGACATCTGGACGACCATCCACGATCAGACTGTGCGTTTCAACAACCTCCGGTACACACTCGCCTTTGTCAAAACGGACGACAAGTGGCTCATCGAGCACAAACACCTCTCACTGCCGAGCACGGAGAACGAAGAGGACGAGGCCTACCCGATCAAGGAGCTCGAAGAAAGGAACAAGGTCCTCCAACGCATGGTCGACGAGAAGACGAAAGAACTCAACCGTTCCTTGGAGACCATCTCCAAGCTCGCCAACACCGACTATCTGACGGGCGTCGCCAACCGCTACCGCATCAACAAGATCCTCGGAAAGCTCATCGAAGAGTCTCCTGCCGACAAGGGGACCTTCAGCCTCATCCTCATGGACATCGACGATTTCAAGAGCGTGAACGACACGGCCGGGCATCTGACGGGAGACGATTTTTTGGTGAAGACGGCCCGATTTCTGGAAGGACACTGCGATGACAACGATGTCGTCGGGCGCTGGGGTGGCGACGAGTTCGTCGTCATCTATCCCGACAAGTCGCTAGAAAAGACACGAATCCTCGGCGAAAAGATGCGCGATGCCTATGAAAAAGCCTTCGCCTCCCAAGGCTACCGGCTGACTTTGAGCATCGGGGTGAGCGAGTACCGGCCGGGCGACAACATCGAGACCATCGTCTCACGCTGTGACAAGGCGGTCTATACCGCCAAAGCCCGNGGAAAGAACAGTGTCTGTGTCGAATGATGACCGCAAAGACGCTCCGTCACGGGGCGTCTTTTTTCATGAACACGGTCCCTTTCATCGGACCGGAATGATTCTTTCATCAGGGCCCATACAAAAGCTCCGCCACGACATTTCCACTCCCCCGCGAACGATGCATCATCCTTTTGAGCATATCCCGACATCTGTGCGATGTTTGATGCTATGATGACTAGTGAAAGACCGCTTACATTTTCCCGGATGTCCCTTGGGTCATGACAAGATGCGACTGATGAAGCAACCGGGCGGAAAAGAAGGAAAGTTGTAGAATCAGAAACGACTTTATCCGCTGAAAACGTTTTTGCTCGCGATATTTGTAATACATATTTATTGATTTTTTCTTTCGCTCGTGCTAGTCTATAAGTGGTTAAAAGGAATCCCAAAAAATAAAGGAGGGTCACCATGTACAATCTTAAAGACAAAGTCGCCATCGTCACGGGTGGTGCAAGCGGCATCGGGTATGCGACAGTGAAGGCCTTTTTGGAAAAAGGCATGAAAGTCGTCCTTTCGGACTACAACACCGAAGGCGGCGAAAAGGCGACCAAGGAACTTTCCGAATACGGCGAAGTCACTTTCATGTTCGCCAATGTCGCCAAGGAAGAGGACGTCAAAGGCCTCGTCGAAAAGACCGTCGACAAGTTCGGCCGTCTCGATGTCATCTTCAACAACGCCGGTATCGGCGCCATGGGTCCGACAGACCAACTGGCCACCGACGATTACCAAAACATCATCAAGATCAACCAAGACAGCATCTTCTACGGGGCGAAGTACGCGGTCCCCGAAATGCGTAAAGTGGGCGGCGGCGCCATCATCAACAACGCCTCCATCCTCGGCCTCGTCGGCCAGGCGCAGACATTCGCCTACAACGCTTCGAAAGGCGCGGTCAACCTCATGACGAAATCGCTCGCGGTCGAGTATGCGCACGAGAACATCCGCGTGAACTCCGTGTGCCCGGGCTATGTCGAAAGCGGCATGGTCAACCGGGAAGCGCTCGGCGACTTCTATGACATCCTCGTCGACAAACATCCCGTGGGCCGTCTCGGCGTCGCCGACGAAATCGCCCATTCGGTCGTCTTCCTCGCCGAAAACACCTTCACCACCGGCGTCAATCTGCCTGTGGACGGCGGTTTCACCGCTCAATGATCCCCGCATGAAAGACTCTTCCGGACGCCTCCGGAAGAGTCTTTCTCTTTTTATGACGACCTCCGCCCTCATCGGTGTCCGCCTTCTTCTCTCGTCTCGTCATGACGCATATTCGGGAACCGTTTAACCGTCCTTTCGAACTTTCCAAGGCGGATTAGACGTGATAGAATGAGTTTTGCAAAGATAAAAAAACGATGATCAAAGAGGCGGCGGACATGGACAAGTGGTGGCAGGACATCATCATCTATCAAGTGTATCTCAGGAGTTTCCAAGACGGCGATGACGACGGTATCGGCGACCTTGTGGGCCTCATATCCAGGTTGGACCACATCAAGGATCTCGGCGCCGACACCGTCTGGGTCTCGCCGCATTATGACTCCCCCATGGACGACAACGGTTATGACATCCGCGATTTTTACAAAGTGAGTCCCGATTACGGGAATCTCGATGATTTCCGCCGGCTGGTGGAAGAAGCACACAAACGAAACATGAAGATCGTCACCGACATGGTGTTGAACCACACATCCGACGAACACCCCTGGTTTCAAGCCGCCAAAGACCCCGACCACCCCGAACACGGATATTACCACGACTTCTACATCTGGCAAAAACCGAAGCTCACGGCGGGGAAAAGGGAAAGGCCGACGAACTGGACCGGTTTTTTCGGCAATCCGACCTGGACCTACAACGAAGCGACCGACGAATACTATCTCCACATCTTCAGCAAGAAGATGCCCGATCTCAACTGGCGCAACAAAGCTGTACGCGAGGCGATGAAAGGAGTCATCCGTTTTTGGATAGAGCTCGGCGTCGACGGTTTCCGCATCGATGCCGCGAACCATCTCGAGAAGAACTGGGATTTCCCCGATGCGGATCCCGGATACGAACATTTCTCGAGCCTCCCGAAACATCATGCCTATCTTCAAGAACTCGGTCGGGAGGTCTTTGAGCCGCACGATCTCGTCATCATCGGCGAAAGCGGCGGCGCCTCGACAAAAGAGGCCCTTCGTTATGCGGGGTTCGACTCGCCGGAATTCGACATGCTCATCCATTTCGGTCATTGTTGGGCGGACACGGACCCCGATAACACCCTGACCCCGGGCAAATGGGCTAAAGGCGAAATCGACGTGCCGAAGATCAAGAAGAGTTTCGCCCGTTGGCATGAAGCCTTGAAGGGGAAGGGATGGAACGCGGTGTATTGGCACAACCACGACCACCCGCGCATCGTCTCCCATTACGGGGACGACGAGCGGCATCGGGTGAAAAGCGCGAAGATGCTCGCGCTGACACTCTATCTTCTGCCGGGCACCCCGATCGTCTATTACGGCGAAGAGATCGGCATGACCAACGTCGATTATGAGCGCCTCGCAGATTTCCGCGATGTCGAGGTGTTCACCGAATACGAGAATTTCCGTGCGAACGGGGCTTCCCACGAAGTCGCCATGCAGGCTTTGCGGGACCGCTCGCGGGACAACGCCCGCTCACCGATGCAATGGGATGATGAGAGATATGCTTCCTTTTCCCGAGTCGAGCCTTGGATGCCCGTGAACAAGAACCATGTGCACATCAATGTGAAAGACCAGAGAGAAGACGAGAAAAGTATCTTAGCGCTTTATCGGAAGCTTTTTGCGGAAAGGCGCAAGGCGGACATCGCCCACGGCGATGCGACCTTCTTCGATCTGCAACATCCGCAAAGCTTCAACTATCTCGTTCGGACAAAGACCTGTGATTACCTGGTCCTAGCGAACTTCAAAGGGACTCCCCTCACGATGGATGTCCCCCTCGACATGGCGGGCTTCCGTCTCCTCTTCTCCTCGGAGGAAAGTCCGAGTGACGAAAAGCCGGACTCCGCATTCGGTCCCTTTGAGGCGCGGGTGTACAAGAAGATTCATCAGGACGGAACATAAAGTGTTGCAAAAGACGGCTCGAAGTCGTCTTTTTTTAGGACTGGAAGCAGGGGTGGGACACCCCCCTTCCGCTGATCGTCCATTTGCTTTTTCCGTCGGAGTCCTCGCGATGCATTCGGGAACCCGTTCCACCCCATTATCGGGTCCGGATTCATTGAAACCGCATGGACCATTTGATACCATAAAAGTGTAAAAGGGTTTTCATATTGTTCTTATGCTCCTTCGATAACCAACGAGAGGATTCGGCCTATGGATGAGAACAAAGAAGTGAAGACGGAAGACGTTTCGTGGAAAACGACACTCATCGCCAAAGCAAAGAAGCTCGGGCGGTGTATTTTCACACGGTTCACGAACTTCCTCGCGGGCATCGTGCGTTTCTTCAGGTCCTTGGCGACAGGGGTCTTTTGCTTTTTCAAAAATCTCTACCTCGCGGCTAAGAATCATCCGCGCTCCTTTCTGAAGGGACTTTCGAGTTTCTTCCTGATGGGGCTCGGACAATTCCGCAACCGGCAATGGTACAAGGGTGCCTTCTTTCTCGGTATCCTGCTCGTCTTTTTGCTCACGGAGTTCTTGACCGGAGACTACATCTATGCACCGGCGGAACTCTCGCGTTATCCCGCCGAAAACACCCTGTACTTCTTCCGTGACTACGGCGGACTCTTCACCCGGGGCATCTGGGGTTTCTTCAGCCTCGGGGCCTTGACCGTCGGCGACATGTACCGGGGTCAGCTGATCGTGAACGAGGATTTCGCCTACGACTGGCTGCAATCCGACAACTCCCGCACCCTGATGGGCGAAGGTGTCATCGTGCTGGTGCTCGTCGCCATCCTGGCAGCCTTTTGGATCTTTTCCATCCGTGACGCCTACATCACCGACAAGAAATTACGGGCCGGTTTGGAGATCGAACGTTTCAAGGAATGGCTCCGGCGCATCTGGGACCAATTCTTCGCCTATATCATCATCATCCCCGCCGTCGGACTCATCCTCTTCTTCATCCTCATGCCCTTCCTCTTCTCCTTCCTTGTCGGTTTCACGAACTATGACGCTTCCATCTCCTTGCGGAGCGACCTCATCGAGTGGCACGGTTTCGCGACCTTCCGGGAAGTGTTCGGTATCGATCCCGCGTTCCGCACCTTCTTCTTGCGTGTTCTCGGTTGGACGACATTCTATGCCGCGATGAGCAGTTTCACCGTCTATGTGTTGGGTTTCTTCCAGGCGGTGGTGATCGAAAGCCGTTTCGTCCGTTACAAGAAACTCTGGCGTCTCATCCTCATCCTCCCCTGGGCGGTGCCGGGCATGATCTCGCTCATCGTCTTCTCCAACATCTTCGGCGCCGACGGGCTGATGAACCGGTTGCTCGCCGATTGGGGTCTGACCGACGCCGTCCGGAACATCTTGGAGACAACGAGACTCATCGGCGAAGGGGGCTCGGGGACCATCGAATGGTTCACCCGGCCCGCGAACGCCAATCTCGCCCGTTTTCTCGTGTTGACGGTGAACCTCTGGATGGGGTATCCCTATTTCATGTTGTTGATCACGGGGGTGCTCTCGATCATTCCCCAAGACCTCTATGAGGCCGCCGACATCGACGGGGGCTCCACCACCCAGAAGTTCCGCTTCATCACCCTGCCCTGGGTCGTCAGGGCCACGGCACCCGTCATCATCACGACCTTCACCTTCAACTTCAACAACTTCGGCGCCATCTACTTCCTGACGGGCGGCGGACCGAGATATCTCACCGACGACATCCCGCGGGCGATCCGGGACACGCCGCCCGGACAGACCGACATCCTCATCAGCTGGATCTACAAGATCGCCTTCGAATCCGGCGACCATAACGCCTACAATCTCGCAGCGGTCTATTCCATCCTCGTCTTCATCCTCATCGCGATCGTCTCGCTCTATTATCTCTCCCGTCTCAAGACTTTCTGGGAGGAGGATTGACCATGGCATTCCGTGAGAAAAGACGCACCGACAAAAAAGAAGCGACAGGCGTATTGCGCTTCTTCGTCACCACGCTCCCCAAGGTGGTCAAACACGTCATCGTCTATGCTTGGCTCCTCTTGTGGGTCGGCATCGCCTTGGCACCGATATCGTGGATGGTCTCGGCGGCGTTTTCGGACGCGCCGGGGATCGGCTATGTGCCCATCATCCCGACCTCGTTCACCCTCGACAATTACCGGGACATCCTCACCTATCGTTCGTCGACGGGACAGCTCTTCCCCGATTATGTGGACTCCTTCCTGACGACGCTCCTCGTCGCCACCGTCACCACGGTGCTCGTGGTGATCCTTTCGGCCCTCGTGGGCTTCGCCGTCACCCGTTTCCGTTTTCATGCGAAAAAGCCCGCCCTGCTTCTCATGATGGGTCTGCAGATGTTCCCCGGTTTCATGGGGATGATCGCCCTCTTCATCATCTTCCGCGTCTTCGGTTGGCTGAACAACCCCTTCTATCTCTCGTTGATCTATGTGGCGGGGGCGATCCCCTTCAACACCTTCATCGTCCGGGGATTCATGCGTAATGTGCCGAAATCGCTCGATGAAGCGGCGGCCATCGACGGAGCGACGAACTTGCAGATCATGATCAAGATCATCGTGCCCCTCGCCGCCCCCATCATGGGCTTCATCGCCGTGACGGCCTTCATGGGACCGTGGCTCGACTACATCCTCCCCTCCATCCTCATGCCGAACAACGAGACCGTGGCGATGTGGCTCTTCCGCATGAACGTGCCCACACCGCAACCCTACAGACCCATGTGGTTCATGGCCGGGGCGCTCTTCTTGGCCGTACCCATCATGATCGTGCAGATCTATATGCAGAAATATGTGACCTATGGTCTCACGGCCGGGGCCGAGAAGGGTTGATCGCATCTTCTTAGAAAGGACCGGGTGAGGACCGTGAAAGAGAAACTGACCACGTTCATCAAGATGTTCTACAGCAACAAAACCTTGCTCAGAGCGCGCAAGGCCTCGTTCTTCACCGCCTTTCTCCTGCTTGTCGTCAACGCCATGCTCGTGACCGTCCCGACCGTCGCCGGCCTTGTGCAGGGACTCGAACGCGGTGAAGAGTTCGACGATATCCACGCCGCGTTCCGCGAAGCCTACGTGGACCGCCTCGATTGCCGCATCGCGGATAGGGAACTCACCTGCGACGATCTCCAAAAGACCACTTACGGGGCCTATGCTTTCATCCACGTCGAAGATGTGCCCGAAACGCTCGAAGACATCGAAGAATCGAGTGTCATCCTCGGCAGGCGTCACGCCGTCATCATCCACGTGGATGAAACGGACGGCTCGCAAAGAATCCTGCAAGGTTCCTACACCCTGCACGGCGACCTCGATTTCTCCCGGGTGCAGGAAGGTGCCGTAGAGGCCGACGACGAAAGAGTCTACCAAGACACCGTCACCGACTTCTTCTTGGACAACCTCTACTACGCGAACATCGCCGAGGGCATGCTCTTCCTCTATCCGGCCCAGTTCTTCCAGACCGCCCTCTATGTGCTGCTTGTCTCGCCCTTCTTCCTCATCACGAATTTCCGGGCCCCCGTGAGAAAGATCGACTACGCGACCGCCTTGAAAATCACCATCTTCGCCATGACGGGTCCCGCACTGCTTGCCGCCGTTTTGGGCTGGCCCTTGGCCGGATGGGCGAGTCTCATGTTCACCATCGTCTATCTCTTGCGGATCATCGCCGTTTACTACCGCGTCAACAATCTCGAAGAGCCCTTGATATGATCCCTTGAGGGGAAGGACCAGCATTCTTCGCAATCATCGGCACAAACCGCACAACCCCATACAGTCAAAAACCATGAAAGAAAGAGGAGGAATGAACACCATCATGAAAAAACTCGTCATTATGTTAGTGGGCGTTTTCGCCCTCGTCACCATCACGGCTTGTGAACGTGAAGCCTACGACCCGACTGTCGTCTTCGACGAAGATGAAGGCGTCTTCGTCCCCGAAGAGGGGGCCGAGATCACCATCGGCGTCGACAGCGACAGCATGGGACTCGCACTCATCGAGCAGTGGCAGGAGGATTTCCCCGAAGATGAATACCCCGAAAAACACCACATGCTCACCTTCCGCAACTATGAATCCGTGAACTCCGAGAGTTCCGGCATGGAAGGCCTCGAACTCATGGAGGACGAGGCCCCCGATGTGGCTCTCGTCATCGACAATGAAGTCCTCGGCCGCGAAAATGCCGTCAGACAGTTCCACGACTACTTCATCGAGATCGGTGAAGACCAGACACACGAGGTCTATCATGAGATCAACCATCTCGGCAACTTCTTCCTGCCGGCCTTCTACGACGGCATGATCTTCTCGTGGAACAGGACCATGCTCGAGGAATGGGGCGTCGACGTCGACAATGTCACCGCAGACAATCTCCCCGCGGAACTCTCGACCTGGGAGGACATCTTCGACTACGCCGACCAATACGGATTCGACCCGGCCGACCGTCCCACCTTCGACGGCCGCACCATCCGCGAGTTCTTCCCCATCAGCATCGTCGAGGTCTGGTCCGCCTATCCGCAACTCACCGCCGGTGATTGGCAGATCTTCCAAGAAGGCGACTACACCGACCCCGGCTTCGACGACGACGAATTCCTCGTGGGTCTCGAACTCATCGAACAATGGTCTCAGACCAACATGAGCGTCGACGAGACCGGGTCCATCCGCTCTTCGGGCGAAATGGACTGGCGTTGGGAACGCTATCTCGAAGGGGACTATCCCTTCGGCATGGTGGGCACCTGGATGGATGTCAAAGAACAGATGGATGACACCGGATACGATTTCGAGTTCTCCGCCATCCCCACCTATGACGGCAACGAGATGTCGCAGCTCATCAAGACGAAGGGCTTCGTCATCAATTCCGCCACACCCTATCCTTCTGCCGCCAACGAGGTCCTGCGCTGGCTCTACACCGAAGAGACCATGGCCACCATGGTCAACAACTCCACCTACATCCCGGCTCTGCAGGACGATGCGGAAATCTACCCCGTCATCGAGGACGACTTCAAACAAGACATGGTCGCCGGCCTCGAACACGCTTGGGTGGAGCCCGCGGCGACACTGCCGGAGAACCCCACGCAACGCGCCATGAGCGTCTATTACAACATCGGTGTCGAAGACTATCTCATGGAGCTTTGGGACGGTGACCGCGATGCGGCGGCCACCCAACAAAGAATCCACGATGCGGCCACCGACTGGATCGAACGCAACAACACCCGTGACTGACACTTCGTGGGCCCCGTGGAAACGGGGCCCTTTTTCCCGAAAGGAGATTCGACCCATGAAGAAAACTCTCTTGCTCGCCCTTCTTCTTGTAACTATATCCCTTGTGTCCGCCTGCCGGTTTTTTGAAGACGACCCCGATCCGGCGGCGATGGTCGACGCCTCGCCGCGCTTTTCAAAGGAAGTGGATGTGTGCTATCAAATCTTTCCCATCGCTTTCGCCGACTCCACCGGTGACGGCAAAGGCGATCTCGGCGGCATCATCGACAATGTCGACTATCTCGCCGACACACTCGGTGTCGACTGTGTCTGGCTGACGCCCGTGCATCCTTCCCCCTCCTATCACAAATACGATGTCATGGACTACTACGGCATCGATTCCACCTTCGGCGATCTTGACGATTTCGACGAACTCTTGGCCACCATGGCCGAGAACGACATCGCCGTGGTCATGGACCTCGTCATCAACCACACGTCCTTCCATCATCCGTGGTTCCAACGTTCGCGGGAAGGCGATGCGGATTACCGCGACTTCTACAACTGGCTTTCCGCCGAAGAATACGAAGAGCTCCCCGCACAACTCCGCAACGGCTGGCACGAATACCGGGGCGATTACTACTACGGTTCCTTCTGGGACCAGATGCCCGAGTTGAACTACGACAATCCCGAAGTCCGGGAGCGAATCTTCAGTATCGCCGAGTTCTGGCTCGAGCGGGGTGTCGCGGGATTCCGGATCGATGCCGCCCGCCACATCTACGACCGCAACCAGTTCCCCTATGAATCCCGGGCCGACCTCACCCGGAAGAACATCGATTTCTTCAAAGAATTCAACGCCCATGTGAAAAGCGTCGATGCGGACGCCTTCGTCCTGGGCGAGGTCTGGACGGAGGATGACGGCTATCTTTCCGGCTATTATGAAGGGATGGACTCCCTTTTCAACTTCCGTTTCGCCGCCCGGGCGAAGAGCGCCATCCTGCAATCGCGTCACAGCGGTCTCGCCGGCACGCTTCATTCTTCCCGCGAGACCTTCCATGGCGTCCGCACGGACTTTATCGATTCCATCTTCCTTTCCAACCACGACATGGACCGCGTCATGAGCGAGTTCAACGAGGATGCCGAAAGGGCCGCGCTCGCCGCGCACATCCTCTTCACATTGCCGGGCATCTCCTGGGTCTACTACGGGGAAGAAATCGGCATGACGGGCGAAG
>SL_5KL_010_SEDDRAFT_10001987_pt1 | contig 11797 bp, 15 predicted proteins | sample SodLakKL_010_SED_FD_9118 | JGI IMG/M metagenome (IMG submission 9118)
GAGCGCGCCACGGTCGAGCGCGAACGACTCGATGTCGGCGGGCGCAACCGGATCGCCCGCGCCGAGGATTTCGACGATGACGACGGCGTCATCGAGGTCGTGCTGGCGAACCTGCTCGCGAATGCGGTCGCTTCCCTCGTCTGCGCTGAGCTCGACGCTCACGAAGACGAACGGGCGGGTTTCGAGCGATCGCTGGCGGATTTCGACGCCCGACGGTTCGGGATCCTCGGCGTCGAACACGACCACGTTGTAGCCGCGGCCGTCGCGTTCGGCGGCGCTCGCGCGCTCGGTCGATCCGCAGTAGGTGACCCATGTGTCGTCGACTTGCTCGATACCCGGGGTGTGGTTGTCGCCGAGCAATACGGCGTCGAAGTCGACGGTCGATTCGTCGAGCACGGTTTCGGTGTCCCAGTTGGCGTGGGCGAACGGGGTGAACAAACCGTGGCCAACAAGCGCAGTATGTGTCGTGTCCGCGTCCGGAAAATCGTACTCGTAGGCGAGGCTGTCGCGACGCGAAACGGGAACGTGATCGAGTCCGTAGAAGGCGACAGTGCCGCAGTCAACCGGTTCTGAGCCGAGACGAGTGGCCAGATCGAGTCGTTCGAAGAGGTCGAGCCACTGGCCGCCGCGCGTGGATTCGTGGTTGCCGACGACGGCGAGAAACGGAATCTCCGCGGCCGCGAGTCGCCGGAGCGCCGACAGCGTGCCCAGCAAGTCGGGAAGGTCGGGGCGGCGGTCGTGAAACAGATCGCCCGCGTGGATGACGGCGTCGACCTCCATCTCGATCGCGTCGTCGATCACCTGTTCGAAGGCGGCCAGAAAATCCGCGCGCCGCGCCGGCGAGTGGTACTGCTGGTAGCCGATGTGGGTATCGCCGGTATGGATCACCCGTGTCATTGGCTGGGTGTTACTCGTCTGCCGGTATATCGGTTCCGCGACCGACGGATCGATCGAGGCGTGTCGACCGCGTTGCAGTCACGTCGGGAGTGGCTGAGTCGGAATCGGACGAATCGGTGACAGTCGACTCATCGTCTAGATGCGACGGCGAAAGTGCGTCGAGTGTGAGCCGCCCGCGCGTGGCGAGTGCCAAATGGCCGTCCGATTCCGCCGCGTCGACGGCGGTTTCGAGACGGTCGAGACCACCGATGTCGCGAAAGGTGGCGGCGCGATCTGGCGAATCGAGACACCGTTCGGCCTCGTCGATGATACCGGCGTACGGTGGGCGAGCGACCGCCCCGGCACTGCGGAGCCGACAAACACCGCTGGCGACGACACCGCGGAGTCGTGAACGAAGCGTCATGCTCGTCGTGGCTGCGGAATCGGATATAAACGTTCGGCTGCATGGGTGGCGATGTTATCCAGCGAAATGTACACAGAGGCTGCAACCGCGTCGACGACGCGGGAGAGAAACGAGAGTGGAGCGCAGACTCAGACGGTGAGACTGTACAGGCGCTTGCGAGCGTCAGAAAACGAAAAGCGCGATTCGACGACGCCGGCGTCTTCGAGTCGACTCAGCGCGTAGCGGACGGTTCGCGGCGGCAACAGCGTTTCTTCGGCCAGTTCGCTCTGCGTCAGCGTGTCGTTGTAGTCCAGCACCTTGGCAACGAGTTTTGCGCTCGGTGGAAGGTCGCGAACGGCCTCCCATCGATCCGCCTGGTTGTCGGTTGCAAGCGCTTCTTGTGTACTCATGGTGTCTTTCTGTGCGGGATGCCGTATGATAATACTTGCTATCAATCGGTATAACCGCAGGACATGCTTCAACGGCGGTGATATGAGCGGACTCCCCCGACCCGAAACCTCTTATTAACGACAGCCGTAGACCCGGCGATGACTGACACCGTGGACGACGTCGAACTACCCTATGAGGAGGCGGCGTCCCGACAGGAAAAAATCGAGGCGCTCCAAGAACGGTTGGGCGTTATCGAATCACAGAACGAGGAGATGCGGGACAAACTCCTCGACGCCAACGCGGAGAACAACAAGTACAAACAGAAACTCGAGCGGCTAACCCACGAAAACAAGAAGCTCAAGCAGTCGCCGCTGTTCGTCGCGACCGTCCAAGAGCTCTCCGAGGAGGGCGTGATTATCAAGCAGCACGGCAACAATCAGGAGGCGCTCACCGAGGTCACCGACGAGATGCGCGAGGATCTCGAGCCTGACGCGCGCGTCGCGGTCAATAACTCCTTGTCGATCGTCAAACGCCTCGACAACGAGACCGATGTTCGTGCCCGCGTCATGCAGGTCGAACACAGCCCTGATGTGACCTACGAGGACATTGGCGGGCTCGACGAACAGCTCAATGAAGTCCGCGAAACCGTCGAACTCCCGCTCGACAAACCCGAAATGTTCGAGCAGGTCGGCATCAACCCACCCTCTGGCGTGCTGCTGTACGGCCCACCGGGAACCGGAAAAACGATGCTCGCGAAGGCGGTTGCCAATCAGACCAACGCCTCGTTCATCAAGATGGCCGGCTCCGAGCTGGTTCACAAGTTCATCGGCGAGGGCGCAAAACTCGTCCGCGACCTGTTCGAGGTCGCTCGCGAGAACGAACCCGCCGTCATCTTCATCGACGAGATCGACGCCATCGCCTCGAAACGGACGGACTCGAAAACCTCCGGCGACGCCGAGGGGCAGCGGACGATGATGCAGTTGCTCAGCGAGATGGACGGCTTCGACGAGCGCGGCGACATCCGACTGATCGCCGCGACCAACCGGTTCGACATGCTCGATCCGGCCATTCTGCGACCCGGTCGGTTCGACCGCCTCATCGAGGTGCCGAAACCCAACGAGACGGGTCGCGAACTCATCTTCCAGATCCACACCCGGAACATGAACGTCGCAGACGACGTTGATTTCGCCGAACTCGCCGAGAAAGCGGTTGACGCGTCGGGTGCGGACATCAAGGCCGTCTGTACGGAAGCCGGAATGTTCGCCATCCGCGACGACCGCACCGAGGTTCGTCGACAGGACTTCATCGAGGCGTGGGAGAAAATCCAACTCGAAGAGAGCGAAGATATCGGTAGTTCGCTCGCGTTTGCCTGAGTCGCCGACGCTTTTTATTCGGTTTCGCCGAGTGTTTTTTCGGTTACGCCGAGCGTGAGACACCCCACGTGATGTGATCCCACGTTCGCTCATACAGATAGTAGGTCACGGTTTTGACGGCGTTTGCGGCGATACCGATGTTGAGCGCGTCGCCAACGTCGCCGACGATGAACCACGCGATGACGACGGTAATACAGATCATGAACAGCCGGTAGCAAAGCGTTTTGACAATCGCGCGTTTCCGCGCCTGCAGTGCCGACCGCGAAAGCAGCCGTCCACGGAGACTAACAGCTGCCACCACCTTCCCGAGCATACCTGGACACACGACCGGCCCCCACATAAGTAATTATACTTGGTATCAAATTTTTCTTTTGGAATTGAATATGGTTTCGCTTTTTGCGGAGTCACCCTCGCTATCAGGAATCTGAGGTGAGTTGTCCCGGCGAATTGCGGCAACGATAAATATGTACTCGCCCGCTTCGAATCACTCAACAGGGGGCCACACAACGAGACGGTATGGGCAGCCCACTCGACAGCCGTCACGACCAGACGCTCGAAGTTATCGACCGGCTCTACGACGCCTATCCTGACACAACGATTTCGCTCACGTTCTCGAACCGGCTCGAACTCCTCATTGCGGTAATGTTGTCGGCACAGTGTACCGACGAGCGCGTCAATTCGGTGACCGCCGAACTGTTCGACAAGTACGACGGTGTGGCCGACTACGCTGCTGCCGACCAGGACGAACTCGCCGAGGACATCTCGTCGATCACCTACTTCAACAGCAAGGCCGACTACATCCGGTCGACCTGCGCAACACTCATTGAGAAGCACGACGGCGAGGTTCCGGACACCATGGGGGAGTTGACCGAACTGAAGGGTGTCGGTCGCAAAACGGCCAATGTCGTTCTCCAGCACGGCCACCAGATCGTCGAAGGCATCGTCGTCGACACGCACGTCCAGCGGATTTCTCGACGGCTCGGCATTACCGACGAAGAACGCCCCGAAGCGATCGAGCAGGATCTGATGGGCGTCGTCCCCGAGGAAGACTGGCAGTGGTACACGCATCTCATGATCACCCACGGCCGCGAGACGTGTACGGCGATCAACCCCGACTGTAGGGACTGTCTGCTCGAAGACATCTGTCCCTCCTCGAAAGTCGACAACAGCGTCGATCTCGCGTCCGGCGAGTCGTGGGACTAGCACGCTGCAGACGGCTCACACCAACAGGTACCGCACAATAAATTGGTACAGGCCGGTGAGATACGCGCCCAGCCAGAAGATGACGTAGCCGAAAACGCCGATTCTGAGTCGGCCGCGCCACGCACCCATGTTCTCGTGGAGATCGTCGAGGTCGACGTCCTGGTCGGGGTTTTTGTACAGGTTGGCGTGGTACTTGGCCTGAAAAATCCGGACGATTCCCGTCAGCGCGAACAACAACATCGCGTACGCCTGCAGGCCGAGAATCGAGTGCAGTGCCGACAACCCAGACAGCTGCTCGGCCAGCCGTGGAATCATCCAGAACATCATCGGCACCGTCGTCAACACGAGGCCAACGGTGATGTATTTGAGATGGTGGATCAACACGTCCCACGTGACCGTCCGTGCGTCGAGCATGATCCACGCCCCGTAGATGAAGAACGGAAAGCTCGCCGTCACCGACAGGGTTGCCAGGGCAGCGAGCGTCGCGTCATCAACCATTGTCCGATGTAGGAACTGTGTGGTTCTAAAGCACCCGCATTTGCGAGCGGATGAGCGGGGCGAATTACAAATAGAACGCGTTGACAACGCAGCCAGCGGGTCGTAATCGCAGTGGTCCGAGAGTCGGAAAGCGCTTTACGGATACCGACCCAATATCGGCGTAATGGACTCCGCAGCCAACGCCGGCAGCGACGGGGGAGGTCGAACAAGCGGCCACCCGATACCCGATGGAGGACGGACACGCGACGACGAGGACGGCGTTGCCACCGCGGAACACGACGACACAGTAGCGGACGAATCCGATGAGGCGACGCCGCAGACAGCCACCGAAACGGCCCCAGCCGACGACCTTGCACCCGAGACAGCCCACGAACCCGAAGTCGACGGCGACCTCGACGAACTCCGGGCAGCGGTCGAAGAAAAATACGACTTCGAGAACTTCGGGCCGGCGGATATGGCGAAAATGACGCCCGAAGAGTGGGAGGTCGCATTCGATTCCGACACGTGGATCACCGGCACGCGGCTGCTCGACCGCGTCGAAGCCGACCTCAAAAACAAGATCGCCAGCCGCGACATTTTTGCCGTGATCGAACGCAATCCCAACGGCCTCGACCGCGTGCTGGCGTACTCCGACGAGGGGTATGCCGTCGTCTCGCCCGACGGAACCGTCGAGGGCAGCGGCGGGATTCTTCGGGATGTCGAACCCGTTGTCGCAATGTGTTCAATCGAGGAGTACGCGGTTGCCGATCCGCCCGAAAACTACCATCTTCCCTCGCCGGAGTCGGTTCCCGAACAGACCGGCGAGTTCGGCAATCTCATGCTCCAGATCATCGCTGGAATGACACTCCTCGGCGGACTCGCCCTGATCGTCGCGTTCGTCTTTCGGTTCGTCGAGACGCTCGTTGCTCCCGTGATCGGCGGCCTGTTCGCGATCGTCGGCTTCTTTCTGTTTTTGCTCGTCGCCAACGCCCGGCTCTCGGATCGGTTCCGTGCCGAGCAGTATCGCAACCGGCTTCGAGCCGTCGAGATCGAAGGAATTGAGCGGCCAAATCTGCCGCCCAGTCAGCCGGGGAAAGACGGTGAGACTGTGGAGGGCCAAGAGCGCCAAGAACGCGAGACAGAGGGCGTGTAGCGAGGGGTTTGTCGACGGTGATAGTCGGTGGGTTTAAGCACGCCGCGACCTGACTCAGTAGTGTATGAAACGGCGGGATTTTATTCGGACTGCAGGAGGGTCTGCCGCCGCCACCACGGCCGTTGCCGCGGGGAGCGGAACGGTAGCCGCTCAAGAGGAGCAGGCTGATTTGCCCTACATTGATGGCGTGGACGGCGGCTACCAAGACGCCCGCGGACAAGAGGAGGTCACCGTGGATGTCGGTGCCCAAGGAAACGGCGGCGGACTTGCGTTTTCGCCCGCCGGGCTTTGGATCGACCCCGGCACGACGGTGACGTGGGAGTGGACTGGCGAGGGTGGCGAACACAACGTCGTCACCGTCGATGGGCCGGCCGACCTCGAAAGCGACCTCACGTCGTCGGAGGGCCACACCTACGAGTACGAGTTCACCGAGGACGACGAGGGCGTCACTGACTACCACTGTGCGCCACACGACTCGCTCGATATGAAAGGCTCAGTTGCGGTCGGCGACGACGTCGACACCGTCGAGGCCGGCGGCGGTGACGGTGGCTGGCCAGAGGACTTCGCCAGCGATGTCGGCGTGCCGCTCCAGAAACACTACATCGGCATTATCAGCTTTCTCGGCATTGCCGTGAGCCTCGTGTTCACGTTCTACGTCCTGAAATACGGCGAGTCGCCGAACACCGGCCAAGGGAGGCGCTAATGTCGTCTTCTGGCAGCACCTACGGCGACATCCACCGGTACGAGCCAGCCCGCGAGAGCACGGCGGCTGCGATCGCAATTGTCCTGTTGACCGTTATCGAGGTCGTGTTCGTGTTCTTCTTTATTTTCGCCATGATTTCGGGATGGGCGGCCACCGAGTTCGGCAACCAGTTCCTCGGGGCGATCCTCGCACTGATCTTCATCGACCTCGCCTTTATTCTCGCGCTGTACCGCAAGGAGTTCCTGCCGGACGTGATGATCGTCAAGAAGCGTCGTCGCAAGTGGGAGGATCTCTACATCGACGGTGAAGACGTCGACGGAACCGACATCGGCGCCGACAAGGCGTGGGACACCGTCAAACGCGCAGTTTACCCGTACTACAAACGATAACATGAGCCTCAAAGAACGAGACGACTTCGACCATAACGCGTGGCTCAAGACGAAGGACTTGACGCCGATTGAAACAGCGTTTCTGACGACGCTCGTCTATCTCGACCGTCGGTTCCGCATCGTCGACTACCTCGAGCTACTGGAGGACGCCTACTACAAGGTAAACCTCCAGATGCCAAAGAGCCACACCGAGCAGTACAACCTCGACAACAAGTTCTGGTACTGGTATCCGCTGTACTCGCTGGGATTCTTTTCGGTGCTGGCGTACATCGTTGCCGCCGTCACCGGAGCCTTGCTCGGGTTTTACTACTCGCCCGGGACGACGGCGACCGCCGGTGGCGACCCGATCGCCTACGAGTCGATGCGGATGATCATGCAGGATCTCCAGTTCGGCTTCATGCTGCGGAGCATCCACCGCTGGGCCGCCCAGATCATGCTCGCCGCGGTGTTCCTCCACATGCTGCGGGTCTACTTCACCGGCTCCTACAAGGAACCCCGTGAACTCAACTGGCTGCTGGGCATCATCCTGATCAGCCTCTCGATGGTCTTCGGCTACACGGGCTACCTCCTGCCGTGGAACCAGCTGGCCTTCTGGGCCGGCCAGATCGGCGTCGAGATGGCGCTGGCAACCCCGATTGTCGGCGAGTGGACCGCCCAGCTGCTGTTCGGTGGCTTCACGCTCGGCGAGGCAACGATCATCAGAATGTACATCCTGCACGTGTTCGTGTTACCGTTCGTGGTCACCGCGCTAATCGCGCTCCACATCGGTATCGTCTGGGTGCAGGGCATCGCAGAGCCACACTGATACAATGAGCGACAACACACACACAACCGAGAACGAACCGGACGAGGGCAAATCAGAGCTCCGCTCTGACGGAGATCCCGAGAGCGAATCGAGCGAGACCACGTCAGGGCTTCGCTCTGACGGAAGTCCCAAGAGCAACGCGAACGGAGCCTCATCGGAGCTGCGCTCCGATGGCGGTGTCGAGAGCGAAGCGAGCGATGCCTCATCCGGGCTTCGCTCGGATGGTGGTAAAGAGACCGGTATCGTCGCCCCGGACGACGAAACGCCAACGTGGAGCGAGCGCAAGGCGCGCAAAACCGGACTCTCGCGGCTGACCTACGAGTACTTCGAGCGGGCACGACGTGAGGACCAAGACCTCCGCGAAGAGTCCGATTACGTCGAGCGCGACGTGCTCGGCTTTCCGACGTGGCCCCACGAGATCATCCGCAACATGGCGATCTCGTTGTTCTTCGTCGGCATGATGATCCTGATCGCAGCCGCGTTGCCACCGCACTTCGGTGCGGTTGCAAACCCCAGCCAGACGCCAGAGATCATCCTGCCCGACTGGTATCTCTACTGGTCGTTTGGCCTGCTCCACCTCGACCCTATTAATCCCGAACTCGCCATTCTCGACGGCGATCTGTTGATGTCGCACGAACTGTACGGCATTGTCGCCAACGTCGTTGTCGTCGGCGCAATCGCGGTCGTTCCCTTCCTGAACAAGGGAAGCGCCCGCCGGCCGGTCGAAGAGCCGTTCTGGGCGGCAATCGGCGTCGGTGGCGCGGTGTTCTCGATCACCATCTCCGCGCTGGCGATCCAGAATCTGATCCCGATTTCGCTCGACCTGCTGCTCAACATCGTGTTCGTCCTGCCGATCGTCTGTGGGATTATCGCCTACGCGCTGCTCAGAACGCTGCGTGAAGGCTATATGTACGGGCTCAACCGCCGGTACTACATGCTGCGGCCGCCGAAATAAGCCGGTCAGCGCGGTGTTGACCCCGTAACGCCGGATAAATATACGCTGGCAGTCTCTGTTTTGTATGGACGATTCCGAGGGCGCACACGCCGACGCTCGCAGAGCCGAGCGTCCCGCGACGTCGACACCCGAGGACGACGAACGGCAGTCAGGTCGCCGAGACATCGTCGTCCCGATGCGACTCTACAAAACAATTACCGTGTTTTCGACGCTCATCGCGACGCTCTGCATTCTGGCGGGTTTCATTCTGCTCGACGCGGCGACGCTGCAGGTAAGCGTGCTTCGGCGGCTCTTTGTGAGCGGCGCACTCGCCGTTGGATTGCCCGTCGACCAGGAGCTGTTGAGCGTGCTGTTGGGAATTGCAGGATTGAGTCTGATGGCGCTTGGGGCGGGTGTGTTCGTCCTGAGCAGTCGGTTTCGGACTGCGGGAATGGGAAACGCTCAAGAGGATTCCAGCGAATAGTCCACCAATGGCCGACGAGTTCATCAAGGGGTTCGGTATCCTGTGCGGTGCGGGGCTGGTCTGGATGACGCTGGCGGCGTGGTACCAGACGCCGGACTTCTACATCACGAACCAACTGATCGTCCCGCCGGAGGCACCCGAAACGGTGTTCGATGCGATCTCAATCTTCTTGATCGACATCTTCCTGTGGATTGCGCTACTGGGTGCGTTCGCCTTCTGGATTCTAATTCCGGCCGGTCGCGAGCTCGCCAGCGCGCTTGAAGACCGCCGTGAATCGAGCTAAGCGTCAAGTGCGGGCTGACGCAGGGAAAGCGGCGATCGACTGACGAAAGGCTTTCATCGGTACTCGGTATACACCAGCCAACAGATGTATCGGCAGTTTGTCGCCACGCTCACACGCCGGATAACACTCGACACCCGCTCGCTCGCCGTCTTTCGCATTGTCGCCGGCATACTCATTATCGCCGACGTGTTGCTGCGGCTTCGAAACTTTACCTTCTTTTACACCGACAACGGCGCAATGCCGGTGTGGCTCGCTCGTGAGCTAACCCACGAGTATGCGCCCTCAATTTTCTTTCTTTCGGGGTCACCCTCGGTGACGCTCCTGTTGTTCGGGCTCCACCTGTTCGTCGGCATTGCGCTGTTAGTCGGCTATCACACACGTATTGCCGCAGTGTTGGCATTCATTTTCGTCGTCTCGCTGGATCTCCGGATGCCGCTTGCGACGAGCTATGCCGATATTCTCTTCCGGCTACTGTTGTTCTGGGCAATGTTTCTCCCGCTCGGAGAACGGTTTTCGCTGGATGCACTCCGGTCGACCGAGTCGCCGGCGGACACGTACACCGGACTCGCAGGCGCGTTTGTTTTGGGACAGATGGTGGCGATGTACGTCGCCAACGGGAGCCACAAAACGCCGTGGACCGACGACTGGCTGAGCGGCCACTCGTTGTACGGAATTTTGCACTATGACAGCATTTCGTGGCTGCTCGGGCCGATACTCAGAGATATTCCGATCATCATGCAGATCGGGAGTGTTTCGTGGTTTACGCTCATGTTCATCTCGCCGCTGTTATTACTGCTTGCGGGTCGGCCGCGCTACATGCTGGCGATCATGTACGCTGGTGGGCACCTATTTATGGCCGCAACCGTCCGAATCGGCGCGTTCCCGTACGTCGCGCTGATGGGGCTGGCGTTGTTCTGCGGCCCGCAGTTCTGGCGTGACGCACGGTGGGTAGCCGACAGAGCCGGCGTCCTCACGAAACTGGATGCAACCGTTATCTCAGTCACCGAGCGCGGGCGCGTGCTTGACGCGCGGCTGCCGCGACTCACCGTTCCCGAACCGCCGAGAGCCGAGCAGCTTCGGTACGTCGGAACCGTCGCCGTGCTGTTTCTCGTGATTACCGCCGGCGTGTTCATGATTGTTCCCACGCTGAATACGGTCGGCGCAATCGATGACGACACAGCCGTTCCGCTCGAAAGCGAGGTGCGATCAATTCAATCAGTTGCCAAACTCAGCCAGCCAGACTGGTCGTTCTATCAGGGACCGATCGGCTCGGATGAGTACTACGTGTTCACCGCCCAGCAGGCCGACGGCGAGGTGATCGATGTCTACAATGACAGGCAAACCGCGTTTGATCGTCCCCACGGCCCCCACAACTACAAACAGCTCGACACCTACCGCGAGCGGTTCTACATGTACTCGATCGAGAGTCGCGCAAACCCTAACTTCACCGACGGTGCGGAGGTCGTCTACGCCGACTACCTATGTGAGGCCCACAGCAACGGCGAGGGCGACGAGGAAATTACGCACCTCAACATGTGGGTAATCGAGGAAGACACGAATCTTGACTCGCCAAACGATCTGGAGAGCTACGACCGCGAGGCGGTTCTCATTCACGCACACGCCTGTGACGGCGGCGAGCCACAGGACATCGCGTTGCCACCGGAATCACTCACGCCGACGCTCGACAGTGAGACTCGCGAATCGATCGAGACCAACGACGATCACCGCTACATCGACGAACTCAGCGAAAAGGAGTGGTAAACCCGCGGCGACCGGAACCGATTCAGGCGAAGATCAGGTCGAGGTACGGGCCGTAGAGGAACCGGAAGGCGTAGTAGACCGCATACACCAGCACGAGGACTGAAATCGCCAGTCCGGCTTTGGGCCGCTCAAGCGGCAGCTCGTTTCGGGCCTCAACCAGCCGGGATTCGAACTCGAAAAAGTCGGTCACAAGCAGGCCGATGACCGGAACGGCCAGAATCATGCCACTGACCGGCCGGTACACGATGAACAGGAATGTCAGGAAAACGAGCCCCAGCGTCGTGAAGACGTGTGGGGTGTAGCGGTTGAGTGCTTCGTCGTCACCGCCGTCGTCGAGCTGTTGTCTGTGCGCGCGGTGACCCAGAAGTCGCGTCACCATGTTGACGAGGACGAGGACGAAGATCGCCATCGGCAAAACCGGGCCGACGGTCTCGACCCAGCCAAGAGGGATGAGAAACTGCAGTGGGTTCATGCCTGTAGGTGTGTAGACGACTCATTAGAGTTTTTCCAATTGCTGCGGCGGGACAAGTGCCGTCGTATCGACGACCGAAAACGGCGCACCC
>SL_5KL_010_SEDDRAFT_10001994_pt1 | contig 11772 bp, 11 predicted proteins | sample SodLakKL_010_SED_FD_9118 | JGI IMG/M metagenome (IMG submission 9118)
CATTAGATAAAGGGATGGCGGAACTGAATGTCTCCTGGCCATCCTCAGGGCTACGGGAAGAAAAAGAGCCAGAGCCCCCACATTGTTCATAAACCCCGAAAAAATAGCAACCAGGCCAACCAGAACAAATAACTGGCCTGTAATCCCTATTTTTAAGGCGGATAAGGAACGAGCAAAAACGTCTACAAGCCCTGAATTATAAAGACCCCGGCTAATAACCAAAACCCCTGCTACTGTAATTACAGCAGGATGTCCAAAACCAAAAAAAGCCTCTGTTCCCGGAACTATTCCTGCCAGAACCAGGACCAATAGAGAAAGTAGGGCCACAATTTCATAGCGCCAGATGCTTGTGGCAAAAAGAATAAGGGCGATGGTAATTACTCCAAAAACAATAATCTGATCAACCATCAAAAGCCCTCCTCCGGTTCCGGCTTATTTCCAGAAAAAGGTTCCTGAATTAAATTTGCCTTTTGTCTATTTCGCCAGATAACTTAATTTAACCTTCTCTTTTGGGTTTATTCTAGCCTTAATAACCCCTTCCCCAACCTCTACTAATACCTCAATTTTCACTTTTTGGGTGGTAGTTAAAAACATATCTTCTTTCGAGCCCCAAATTAAAAGAAAAATTACCCTTAATACCTTTTCCTTGGCTTGAGAAATTTAATCAATAAAGAAAAAATCCGGAAAAGTTTTTTCCAGAAGACTTTTCCCCTGTCACAGAAAAAAGGTTTTTTTGAAAGGTATTAAAACCTTTCCGGGGAATTAATTATTAGATAATTCCGGAGGGCTAATAATGACAATCCTGGTTTACTTTCTAATATTTATCTCATTTCTTGATACCCATGCTCAAATGCCAATATTGAGTCCCTGGGCTGCTTCTCTTGGAGCAACCCCTTTCATTATTGGCCTTATAATTGGATCATATTCTTTATTTAACATATTGGGAAATCTCTGGGTAGGTGTGCTTATCGATTTCAAGGGGTTTCAAAAACCCCTGACCCTAAGCCTTGTTGGAATTACCATTATTGTCTTTTTCTATTCCCTGCTTTCAAGCCCCTTGCAGATTATTTTCCTTCGCTCCCTGCACGGTCTACTGGGAGGTTTTCTGATTCCTTCAACCCTGGGAGCACTAAATACCCTGGGAAATTCCCCCCGGCGTTTTTCTTTTTACGGGATTTGCATTGGGCTGGCTGCTCTAACTGGACCACTTTTAACAGGATTTTTAGCCGGTTTCTTTAGTTTTCAGGCCGCTTATCTTGGCCTTGCCATAGTCCTTCTTCCCGGAGCCTTAATTTCCTTAAGGCTAAATTTTCCCCAAGGCCAGGAGAAAAACCGAACTTCCCTTTCTCCCGGAGAAAAAATTAGGCTTATCATTTCTCAGCCACTTTTAAGGTCTTCTTTCTTTTTCGCTTTTGCCCTGATGGGAGCAACGGGAACAATGATGCTTTTTCTGCCCCTTCGTTTGGAGGAACTCGGTCTTTCCTCTGCAATTTCCGGGGTTTATTTCGCCCTTTTTGCTTTGAGTACCATAATTACCCTTTCTTTGTGGACCCGGGTTTCTAAAAAGATTACCCATAATATTTCTCTGATAATTTTTGGCCTTTTTGTTTCTCTCTTTTTCATTTCCTTCTTACCCTTCGTCTCGCCCGTAATTTTGGGCTTTTGCGTCTTTGGATATGGTATTGGTTTTGGCCTTGTTTTTCCTGGTTTAATTAAGCTTGTTAATTCCGCCCCTGATCCCCATTTGGGTTCAACTTCTGGGGTCTTCTTTGCTTTTTATTCCACTGGAGTTGTAGGCGTGCCACCCCTTGCCGCTTTTATTTGGGATCTTTCCGGGATTTTTCCCACATTTACTGCAATTTTCCTGGGGATAATCTCCATGGGGATAGCATATAAAAGTATAAAAAAAAGGCCGGATAACGGCCTTTAAACCGCCAACGGCGGCTAATTAAATTATCATGGACTGCAGCCTGCAGCAAAAAGACCAAGCAAGATGATTACTCCAAAAATAAGTAGACCTAGCTTTTTTCCCATTTAACTACCTCCCCTTCACCTTTTTTACATAATTCTATTATTTTTGTCCATTCCCTTTAACCTTTCAGCAGGAAAAATAATATATAAGTCTAATTAAACCATTAAACATAAAATTAAAGGGGGAAAAACCATGCTCAGGGCTCGCGATATTATGACTCAAGATGTAATTACAATAAGTCCCGATACCACCGTGGAAGAAGCGGCTAAGGTTTTGAGTGAAAACCAGATCAGCGGTGTTCCGGTGGTCAAGGATAATCGCCTGGTGGGGATTGTTTCCGAGCGGGATATTATAATGAAGGATAAAAAGCTTTCTTTTCCCGACTACATTAACATTCTGGGTGGGATTATTTACCTGGGAAATTTAAAAAAGTTTGAGGATGAGTTTAAAAAATATCTTTCTGTAACTGTGGAAGGACTCATGACTTCGAACCCCAAAACCGTCGGACCGGATGCAACTGTTGAAGAAATTGCTACACTTATGGTAGAAAAAGAAATAAACCGACTTCCTGTTATTGATGAGGGGCGACTGGTGGGAATTATTACCCGGGCGGACCTGGTTAGAAAAATGGCAAAATAGCTGCTCAATTCGAGCAGCTTTTTCATTTCTCCAGGTCTCGTGATGCTACCATGTTAGCACCTGTACCCAGAATATCTTTTATTATTAACTGCCCTTCTTTAATTGGCGGAGCCATGATAATCCCGGCAAGTTGAAACATAGCTTTTTCCAGCTTTTCCCGGGGTAGGGGTTTATCACTTCTTACCGGTAGCTGGGCGATGGAGCTATTTTTTACCTGCACTGTGGCTGTAAGAATTCGGGAAGGGGAAGTAAATTCCTCCCGGGCATATTCTTCCCCCTGGGCACAGCGGAAATCCCTTATTTCCTTAACTTCTCCACCTTCAATTGAGGCCCTGATCTCGCAACCAACCGGGCAAATTACACAGATTAATTTTTTTTCAACCATTGTTATTCCCCTTCCCCACCTCAACCAATATGTTCTTATCGGGTTTAAACTTTTTTAACATTTCGGGGGAAATTGTAATCTTAATTATCTCTCCGGGTTTTATAAAAGGAAGGGTTTCCCCAAACTTTTCCTCACCTTCCTGGGTGAAAATTATTTTTACCTGCCGCGTGGGCACTTCAGCCCGCATGAAAAATATTAAGGGGTTTTCTTTTTTTATTTCGGAAACATCAATCCTTTGGGGAACTACATACCGTATCCCCCTTCCTGCTTCAACACTTAGCTCTTTCCCCTGTAAATTTCCTTCCCGAAAACGGGCAGCAGCAGTTCCCGCAATCTCGCTTTCCACGGTAACGTCATCTGCAAGGTCATGAACCTGGGTAACATTGCCGCAGGCAAAGATACCCGGTATATTTGTCATCCGATCCTGATTTACCACGGGACCTCCGGTAAGGGGGTCAATTTTTATTCCAGCCTTCCGGGATAATTCATTTTCCGGGATTAATCCAACTGATAAAAGAAGCGTATCACATGGAACAAATCTTTCCGTCCCCGGAAGGGGGCTTTGTTTTTTATCTACTTTTATGGTTTTAACTCCTTCCAATCGATCTTTTCCCAGAACCTCAGTTACAGTTTCCTGTAGGTAAAGGGGAATGGAAAAATCATTCAGGCATTGAACCACATTTCGACTCAAACCATTGGTATAGGGTAAAAGTTCAAAAACTCCTCTAACCTCACACCCTTCAAGTTTCATCCTTCTGGCCATAATTAAACCAATATCTCCTGAGCCCAAAACAACCACCTTTTTCCCAGGCAAAAATCCTTCTATATTCGTAAAGCGCTGGGCAGTTCCCGCCGTTAATATTCCCGCTGGACGGGTTCCATAAATTTGAATTGCATCCCTTGTTCTTTCCCGACAGCCCATGGCCAGGACAACACTTTTTGCCCGGAATAGCTGCAGGCCGAAATGCCTGCTGGAGGTTATTACCTCCCGGGAGGGATTAACTGCTAGGACCATGGTATCGGTTTGAATTTCCACATCGCTCCGGGAGGCTTTGCGAATAAAGCGCCCCGCATATTCGGGTCCCGTTAACTCCTGGGAAAAGTACTGCAGACCAAAACCATTGTGGATACACTGGTTAAGAATCCCTCCCGGTTCAAAATCCCTCTCTATAACTAACACTTCCCGGGCCCCATTTTCTTTTGCTTTTATTGCTGCCCCGAGACCGGCAGGTCCTGCCCCAATTACCAGGACGTCCACATCACTGGTCCGCAATGTTTTCTCCCCCTTTTAATAGCAATTCTTTAGAACGATACTTTAAAATCTGGGTTTCCCCACCTCTTAAACTTGCTTCAAAAGGGGATATTCCGGCAAATTCTTTTAATAATTCTATCAAACGAGGACCACAAAACCCGCTCTGGCACCTTCCTGAAGCTGCCCTGGTCCTCCGCTTGATCCCATCAATTGTAACTGCTCCCAGGGGTGACAAAATTGCATCCCTTATTTCCCCCCTGGTTATTCCTTCACAACGGCAGATTACCTGCCCGTAATCAAGATCTTTTTCCACCAAAGCAGCTCTCTCACCCCAGTTCATCTTTCCGGGGCTTTTTAAAGGGGTTCTTTCCTCCTGAAAATCAGGCTTCCCCTTAAGACCGAGCCCTATATCTTTAAGAATTTCCGCAACAAGTTCCCCGATCCTGGGAGCGGCAGTTAATCCCGGAGATTGGATCCCCACCGCAAGAACAAGGCCCCTGGTTTTTTTTGCGGGGGCTATAATAAAGTCATTATTAGCAACTGCCCTGAGCCCACTAAACATCCTTATTACTGCAGAAGTGTCAATATTGGGAACCAGCTTTCTTGCTCCTTCCAGTACCTCTTTAATTCCCGTTTCGGTAGTTTCGAGGGCATCTCTACCCTCGACCTGCTCGGCATTTGGTCCCACCATTAAATTACCATGAATTGTGGGGGTTACTATTATCCCCTTGGAAACCTCAGTCGGCCTTGGGAAAAGGGTGTGTTTAACTTTAACGGGATATTCTCTGTCATAAACGAGGTACTGACCCCTCCTTGCTTTAAGGGTAATTCCCTCATTTTTTATCTCTTCTCCAAATGTATCTGCTAGCAATCCAGCAGCATTAACCACAAAAGAAACCCGGATAAATCCACGGCTAGTTTCAAGCCCTTCAACCCAGCCTTCTTTGGTTATTATTTTTTTTACCTCGGTACCAAGAAAGAAAACCACGCCATTACTATGAGCGTTTTGCCCCAGGGCAAGGGTAAATTCAAAAGGGCAAATTATTCCCCCTGAAGGGGCAAAAACCGCTCCAAACGAATCTTTATTAATTGCTGGTTCTTTTTCTTTGAGTTCATCTTTGTTTAACCACTTTATCCCTTTAACTCCATTGGCCTTTGCTTCTTCTATGGAATGTAAAAGAGCCTGGTAATCCTCCCTGTTATGTGCTACCACCAGGCTTCCGTTTCGCTGAAAAGGAATATTAAGTTGAGAGACCAACCGGTCAAAAAGGGGATTTGCCTCTAAATTTAACCTGCCTTTTATGGTATTTTTATCCACATTAAACCCGGAATGGATCAAGCCGGTATTGGCCTTGGTGGTTCCTGTTCCCAATTCGGTTTCCTTTTCCAAAACTGCTACCTTTATTTTGTAACGGGAGAGCTCTCGGGCTATGGCACATCCCACAACCCCTCCTCCAATAATTACTACATCGAATTTCTGCATTTTCCATCCCCTTTTCCCCTTTTATTCAGCCCAGTCCCGCGATCTTTTAATTGCTTTTTTCCATCCAGTATAAAGCTGGTTCCTTTCGGACAAATCCATATTGGGCTGGAAAAGTTCGTCTCTTCTCCAGATTCGAGCAATTTCATCTATATCCTTCCAGAAATTCACGGCAAGACCCGCAAGATATGCTGCTCCAAGGGCTGTGGTTTCCGTAGTTCTTGGTCTTTCAACAGGGACACCAAGGATATCTGCTTGGAACTGCATTAAAAAATCATTGTCTGCCGCTCCCCCATCCACTCGCAAATTCTGAATCTTTATTTCCGCATCCTTTTCCATTGCTTCAACAACATCCCGGGATTGATAGGCAATTGATTCTAAACCTGCTCGCACAATTTGTTTTTTGTTTGTTCCCCTGGTCAGCCCAACAATAATACCACGGGCATACATGTCCCAGTGAGGAGCCCCGAGTCCAGAAAAGGCGGGAACGAGGTATACTCCTCCTGTATCCGGAACGCTTCTTGCCATCCATTCTGTATCTTTTGCTTCGTCAACAATGCGCAGCCCATCACGCAACCACTGGACAACAGCTCCGGTAATAAAGATACTTCCTTCAAGGGCATAATATACCCTGTCTTTTAGGCCCCACCCGATAGTTGTTAAAAGCCCGTGCCTGGAAGTTATTGCTTTTTCCCCGGTATTCATCAAAAGAAATGATCCGGTTCCATATGTATTTTTTGCCATACCTTTAAAAAAACAAACCTGGCCAAAGGCAGCAGCCTGCTGATCCCCGGCGATACCACCAATGGGTATTTCAAATCCGAATAATTCTTTCTCCGTTTTCCCATATACCTCACTGGAAGGTCTAGTTTCCGGCAGGATTTTTTTGGGAACATCAAGGATGGATAATATTTCATCATCCCACTTTAGTTTATGGATATTAAACATCAAAGTCCGGGAAGCATTGCTAAAATCAGTTACGTGAACCTTCCCTCCCGTAAGTTTATAGATTAACCAGGAATCAATAGTCCCAAAACTGAGTTGACCTTTTTCGGCTTTTTCCCTTGTTCCTTCAATATTATCAAGCAGCCACTTCACTTTGGTCCCGGAAAAATATGCATCAATTACCAGGCCTGTTTTCTCCCGGAAAGTGCTTTCAAGATCTTTTTCCTTTAAGTCTGAACAAATATTTGCAGTCCTTCTACATTGCCAGACAATTGCATTACTCACCGGTTTACCTGTGTTTTTGTCCCATAAAACAGTGGTCTCTCTTTGATTTGTAATACCAATTGAAACTACCTGTTCGGGTTTTATTCCACTTTTAAAAATAACTCCCCGCATAACTTCTAAGGATACTCTCCAGATTTCTTCCGGGTCATGTTCCACCCAACCGGGCTGAGGGTAAATCTGGCTGAATTCCTGTTGCTCTATAGCAACGGGTTTGCCTTCTTGATCAAATAAAATGGCCTTTGAACTGGTTGTTCCCTGGTCTATGGCTAAAATATATTCCTGCATACTTACCCCCCTGATCTTTTTTATATTACTGGAGTTGCTCTAATAGCCAGTTTAACAAATCATCAAGAACCCTTTCCCGGTCTTCTTCTATTTCGTTGTAAACCTCGTGGTAAAGGCCGGGGTAAATAAGGATTTTTTTATCCTTTGATCCAAAGCGGTTAAAGAGGATCTGCTCTCCCTGAAAAGCCTGGTCTTCACTTCCACACTGAATTAAAAGGGGCAGGTGAATATCTCTTGCATTTTCAACACCTTTTTCAAACCAGTTGAATAGTTCACCAGCCAGGCGAAAGGATAATTTTTTTTGTACAAGAGGGTCTTTTTCATATTTTTCGACTTCTTCCTGGTCCCGACTGATAAAGGAAGGAGGTAGGGGAAATTTAAACTTCCCCCGGGGAAGAGCCGAGCTTAATCCCTTGACCAGAATAGTCATGGGACCACTGCTTCTTGGCTCGCATCCCGTCCCGGATAATATCAAACCCTGGTAATGGTCCTGCTCGGTCTGTAAATAATTCAGGGCTATAATGCTCCCCATTGAATGACCCAGCAAAAAAATTGGCTTCTTCTGGGAACGGGGCAACACAACTCCAGCATAAAACTGCCGGGTGTCTTCTATGTAATCCTGGAAAGAATCAACATGTCCCCTTACCCCTCCACTTTTGCCATGTCCTCTGTGATCATGGGCCAAAACAGCAAATCCTTCCGGGACAATTTTTTCTACAAGGTTTTCATACCGGTTACTATGTTCACCAAAACCATGTAAAATCTGCACGACTCCTTTAGTTTTACTTCCCGGGATCCAGCCTCTAAAAAAAAGGTTTTCTCCTCCGGTTCCCTGGAAGTTCCCCTGAACCTTTCTCATTGGATTCCCCCTCTTAGAAAATCAACTTCCCTTATCCATATTTTCTTTTAACCATTCCAGAAAAATTGTTTCCCTTTCTGCCCAGGAATTTGAATTCCCAAATTCAGATTCTAAAGCTTTTTTATTTTTTTCCAGAACATTGTCTAAATGAACCCAAACAGGCGAAAAACCAAGTTTAACTTCGTACTCATCAAGCTTGGGTTTTTCCATTTTTCCCTTTGCCTGACATTTATAATAGTAGGAGTTCATTTTAAAAATATCATATCCAGTATCCCTGGCTTCTTTATACTCTATAATCAAGCCTAATTCTTTTATAATTTCTCCTATTGTCAGCCCACTCTCTTCCTGGACTTCTCTCTTTAATGCTTCCATATGGGTTTCTCCACCCTTTATCCCACCACCGGGGAGCTTATAATCCCCCCTTTTTTCAGAGAAAATCATAAGTAATTTCCCACATGAGTTAAAAATAACCGCTCTAACCGCTTCTCTTTGTAACACTACACCGTTTTTTTCTAGGTTTTTGTTTCTGAATATTTCTTTAATTAACTCCATTTGAACCCCCAATTTTCCCAGACATTCCTTCTAAAGATTCTCCATATTTTTTTTATTATCCTTCTTTTTCCTTATTCTAAAATTCCACGAAAAATTTTAAGCCCCGGTGGAAAACCACCGGGGCAAAGCAGGAGCCTGTTTTTAGTTGTAATTTTCTTCAATTGCTTCAAGGATTTCTTCTGTTGCATCTTCCTGTGCTTCTCCGGCTAACAACATTCCCTCAACAACCACTAAATCGTATCCTAAATCGTCAGCTATTTCTTGAATATCATCTCTAATTTGTTGCAGTGCCATCTGCTGATATTCCATTGCTTTCTGTTCGAGTTCCATGTCCATCTGCTGTTGGGCGGCCATTGCCTCATCTTCATCCATCTCTGCTAATTCTTCCTGCATTTCCTGGACCTCTTGCATAAACTGCTCCTGAGCTTCATGGAAAGCAGGGTGGACTTCAGCAATTGCATCTAGGTCTACTGAAACAACTACAATATCGTCTGCCAAAACAGGAGTTCCAAGCCCTGCAAACCCCACCACAAAGAACAATCCAACTAAAATTGAAACAAGCTTATTTTGTCTCATAATTCCTCCTAATTATTATCTTTAATTTTTCTTAAGATCCGTCCTCAAAAGGATCGTCGTCGAGATCGGGGTCTTCAAAAGGATCATCATCAAGGTCAGGATCGTCTAGCGGTTCTTCCATTTCAAAATCTTCTTCGGGAGGAGCTCCGCAACCAGCCATCGCAATGGCTCCAAGGGCAAGGAGAACCACCAGAAGCAGAATAAGCTTTTTACTTCTCACCACAATACCTCCTTTAGACTAGGTTCTCTATTGTTAAACCCAGTGTAAAGGGAAAATGTGATATCTAAGTGATAAAACATTAAACATATTGAAAACCATTGAACATTTTCCCCAATTTTTTTGTTTTTTAGCTTTTGCATAAGAAAGAAAGGAGAAAAAATCGTTTTTTAATGAAAAAGGTAGACAAGGTTTTTTTGTTTCGATGGAAATGTAAAACAAGTTAAAAAAAGAAAACCTCCCGGGGTTTAAAAATCCCGGGAGGCCTGATCTTTATTTTTTGCTATTTAGTTTTATTCAATTTCAACTTCAATATAATAATCTTCGTAATCATCACAGTGTCCTGGGCCAATTATTCCATTGTTGTAATCATCCAAAATTGTTGCCAGAGAAATAAATTGCTGTCTTAATGAATCGTCTCCACCCAAAGCTCCTATCTCCTCAGGATCATAGGTTCCAAAAAGCAAGGCAGCGTCAGCGAATTCATTCTCAACCGCTTGAGGGGCAGCACCGGCTAAGAAGTTTAACTCAGCGGCAATATACTGGAAGGCTAGAATATAATATGCGTTGCCAGTTTTGGGAGGTGTTTGGAGCACTTCGAAGTAAGTCTGTTCGCTTTTGAAGAAAATTGTATCCTCTCCAACCAATGCCCAGGTAGGATCATAAGGAGCAGGTCCGTATTTACTATGAGTCTTCCAGTAACCAAAGGTTCTTGTGCAGCCCGGATCCTTGTAGGTGTTAACCAGAATTACTTCTCCAGGATCAGGAGTTACAAACATTATGCTAAATGATCCTGAAGCAGTTTTGTTGTCATTGTTGTTGTTTGTCTCTGCTTTTACTGTAACTTTTCCATCACTCGGGAATATTTCTAGGTCCCATCCAGGAAGAGGATCTTTATGAACATAGTAGACACCGGGAATGATGTTGCAGTCCTTCCATTTGTACTTTCCATTGTCTGCAGGGATAACAACTTCTTCACCTGTGGTGGGATAGGATAATCCAGCAACTTTTCCTCGAATTGTTACTGTAATTTCATCTGGGAGTTCATATCCAAGGGGATAATCTTTAAAGAGCTTTTCTATTCTTAGACAGCCCAGGTCAAGGGTGTTCACGATCTCCAAACTGGCAGTTTCGTCTGCCACTACTGTTACTTCAGTGCCCAGAGGATAAGTCGTGGTCCAACCTTCAATATCAAGTTCCACGATACTGTATTCACCAGGAATTAGGTCGCAGGCTAACCAGGAATAATCTTCCGGGGTCAGAGTTATCAGCGCGCCCTCTTCAGGATACGAAGGACCGAAGACCATCACTTCAATCTCATCAGGTAGCTCCACACCTTCGGGAACCACGAATGACTTCTCAATCTCAAGACAGCCCAGGTCAAGGGTGTTAGTAATTTCTATTGTTACCGCTTTTGATTCTCCCCCACCTACTACCTTTATTGTCGGTGGATCGGGATCATAACTTGTAGTCCATCCCTCAATTTCTAATTCGGTTACAGTATAATAACCGGGATCCAGTTCGCAAATAATTACTAACCAATTTCCATCTTCATCCAGAACGAAATTTTGTTCATATTCATCTGGACCGGTTACCTTGATTTCGATATATTCGGGAAGATCTACTCCTTCTGGCTTGACAAACTCCTTAGTTACGATAAGACACCCGGGCTGCTCCAATACCCAAGCCTCGGTTACCTCACCAAAGACTCCAAAATACACCAACCCTGCAATTAATATAACCAAACCAATCTTTAAATATTTTCCCCAACCCATAGGCCTTTTCACTCCCTTTTTAGATTTTTCTTTAATCAATCTGCCTTCGCCAAACCTACAATTAATAAACTTGAAAACTTTTATATCTTGACTAACCTTTATTTATTGAGATAAAACATTTTGTATGTTATTTAACATTTTTAAGCAGAGCTTTCCGGCCAAACAATAATTTTAACTCTCTCAACACCTCCTCCAAAAGGGTTTTAAATCTTGAAAAATCTTTTGAAGTTTTCTTTAAAAGGATTTTTGAACCAGGCGACCGCCTGGATTCAGGTCATCAGACACGGCAGGTACTTGTACGACCTCCCGCCCTCGTCCAGGCTTCAATTCCATCTTCTAAAAGGTAGGCTTCATAACCAAGCATATTGAGGATTGCTACAGCATAAGAGGCATTGATATTTTTTACACAGTAGACAGCGATTATTCGATTTCCTGGCAGTTCAAAATGCCTATCCAAAAGTTCTGCCATGGGAATATGCAACGAGTCTCGGATAAATCTTTCATCCCGCGCTTCATCAGAACGAACATCAAGAACCACTGCCCGTCTTGC
>SL_5KL_010_SEDDRAFT_10001995_pt1 | contig 11771 bp, 11 predicted proteins | sample SodLakKL_010_SED_FD_9118 | JGI IMG/M metagenome (IMG submission 9118)
GTTTTCTCTGATGCTGATGGTCCAGGGACTGATGTTTTTCATAATTCTTTTCTGGGTTGCCGGCTGGCTGGAAACCTTTTACCGCAGACGCCTGCAGCGCAGCAAGAGTCTAACACCTTCAGTCCGCATTCTTCTCCAGAAGGTAGGCCGGATGACTCTCTTTACCATTGCCTTTTTAATAGGCTTAAGCGGTATAGGAATTGACCTGACAGCCTTAACCTTCGTCGGTGGTGCTGTTGGTGTTGGCCTTGGGTTTGGAATGCAGAAGATCTTTTCTAATGTTATCAGCGGTATAATAATAATTCTGGATAAATCTATTAAACCGGGAGATATTGTGGAGACTGATGATGTCTTTGGCAGGGTTAGTTCGCTCAATACCCGTTTTGTTTCGGTGGTTACTCTGAGCGGAAAGGAATATCTGATCCCCAATGAAGATTTTATCACCAGTCAGGTGATTAACTGGTCCTACAGTGATGATCTGGTCAGGCTGGATTCGGCTGTAGGGGTTGGCTATGACAGCGATCTCAAGCTTGTCAGGGAACTAATACTCAAGGCGATGGAAAACAAAGAAAGGATTCTGAAAAATCCCGAGCCTGTCTGTCTGCTGAAAAATTTTGGCGATAATACCGTAGATTTTGAATTTCGCTTCTGGATCCGGGATCCGGAATCAGGGGTTGATAATATCAGAAGCGAAGTTTTACTTGATATCTGGGGTCTGCTGCAGGAAAATGATATTAATATAGCCTTTCCCCAGCGGGATCTTCACCTTAAGAGCATTACTCCTGAAGCAGTTGAAAATCTTCAGCATATTTTTGCCCGTCAGCAGGAGAATAATAAATAAAACTAACCAGGAGTGGTAAATAAAATTATGAAGCTGATGTTAACTCAGGACTGGAAAAATAAATACAGCAGGAAACTGAAAGAACAGCATCCGGAAGTTGAGATAATCAAAGCCCTGACCAGGGAAAAGCAGGAGGAAGTACTCCAGGAAGCTGAAGCAGTAATGGGTTTTACCGGCAGCATGGAACTGGATCTGCTGGCCGCTGCGCCGGATTTGAAGTGGATACAGGCTCTCAGTGCTGGTGTAGATAGAATAATAACCTCACAGTATGTTGATAAACTTAAGGAAAGAAGCATTACCATCACCAATGTTCGGGGCCTGCATCGAGATATCATCGCAGAGCATACCCTGGCCCTGATGCTTTCCTTTACCAGACGCCTGCCTGACTTTTACCGACAGCAGCAGCGCCGGATCTGGAAGAGGTTGCAGGTTGATTATCTGGGCAATAAAAAGCTCACTGTGCTGGGGCTGGGAGCAATAGGACAGGAAATAGCCAGACGGGCCAGAGCCTTTAATATGACCGTAGCTGGTGTTAAACGCAGTCCTGAGGAGATTCCCGCTGTTGCTGAAGTGTATTCCCCGGATCAACTTGAGGAAGCCTTTCAGGGAGCTGACTTTATCGCTGCCATCCTGCCCCTGACAGCCGAAACCAGGCAGATGCTGGGAGAAGAGGAGTTTGCCGCCATGCCGGATAATGCAGTTTTTATCAATGTTGGCCGGGGCAAAGTTGTCCAGGAAGAAGCCCTGATCTCTGCCCTGCAGCAGGGTGAGCTGGCCGGTGCTGCGCTGGATGTCTTTCAGGATGAGCCCCTGGAGGCAACCTCACCGCTCTATGAGCTGGAGAATGTGATCATCACCCCTCATGTTGCCGGCAGTTTTCCCGATTATTATACCCGGGCTGTTGACATTGTCAGTGAGAACCTAAAACGCTATCTCAATAACCGGGAGCTTATAAACCAGGTGGATTACAGCAGAGGATATTAAAGGTAAATTGGGTGTCTTTTCTGTATTATAAGATTATATCTGCATTATAAGCCGATATGAGCATTGCGGCTGGCAGTCCGGAGGTTGGGTTAGGATTATCTGCTGGAAAAGTGGAAAATATCCTGCCATTCATCTCCGGGAAAGGAAGGACCCAGGATTTTCAGTAATTCGCTGTAACTCCCGGGTTTTTCCAGAATTATTTTCCTGGCTCTGTTTTCTCCTATACCCGGGATATAGGTCAGTTCTTTGAGGCCTGCTCTATCAATATAAAAGGGGTATGGCAGAGCTGTGATAGAGCGGTAGCCGTGGTCGATAACCTGAACCTTCATCTCCTGTCTTGCCAGATGATTTCCTGGAATTCCTATCAGGATGGGATAACTTCCCGGAGGGCGCCCGAAGGTCAGGCTGCCCCTGACCTCAACCGGCCAGACATGTTTAATCACTGTCCCCCGGGGAAAAACTTTTTTCAGCATGGGCTGGTTTATCTTCTGGTTGACCATTTCTTTAAATTCCAGAAATTTTGAACGCTTAACCTGCTGAGATTTATAGCTGCCCAGAGGATTGACCTGCCTGATATTTATTCTCCGCAGCAGGAGCCCCTCTTCCTTTATACTCTCTAAGAATTTAAGGTTGAGCTCATAACTGCGGGTTGTTTCTCCCTGGAGGCCCAGAAGAAAATTAAGACCTGGCAGCAACTTGGGAATCCCCTCTTCCCGCCTGCCTCCGATTTCATTAATTAGCCGGATCGCCTCTCTGGTTTCTTCAGGGCTGGCATCAATATTATTGGCCCGAATTACTTCAGGGTCAGCTGACTCCAGACCGAAGGCAGCCACATCTCCAGGAGTATTATAACGACAGATTATCTCCAGGGATTTCCGGGCCAGGTGATTCTGCCTGCCCAGCGGTCCGGGATTGATATTATCAAGATGCAGCACCCTGAGATCGGGATCCGCCTGCCGGATGCCGCTGTAGAGTTTTTTCAAAGCCCTGTTATTCCAGGAAAGCATAGTACTTAAATCAGCCGGATCTCTTCCCTGAGAGCCTGTTTCTCTTCCTTTTATGTAATCATATTTTCCGGTATAACTTAGCAGATCGGTCTGACAGCCCAAACGGTAATTATGAATGTCTGTCCTGGCAATTTTGCCGACCTCGGCGGCGATATCTTCAGTTTTTCGCTGATAATGCACCTGTTTCAGCTGTTCACTGCAGAAGCTGCAGCCCCGGCTCCGGGGACAGCCGCGAAAGGTTTCAATTTCTGCCAGCAATTTAGGATAACCGGGATGCCTTTGGAATACTTCAGCTCCTTTTAAGGCCCAGAGGCTCAGAGCTTGAGCTGGATAACCTCCGCCCCCCTTCTTTAAAGATTCTGATAGTTTAATGGATGATACTTTTCCCGAGCTGCCGGACTGCTCACACATCCGGAGGTAGAGACGGGCTGAGCCAATTTCTTCAGTTATAATGTCAAAATTCTTGCTTATCTCGGCAGACCCCTGAAGATTTTCCCAGACCAGTGTGATCGGTCCTGTTAATACCAGAGTAGGATAGGTAAGTTTATTCGCCAGTTCCTTGATTTCCGCAAGGCTCAGGGGTCGGCCTTCAAGATAATTTCCGGGAACTGTGGTTCCGGCCAGGATGATTACCAGGTCCCTTTCTTCCAGCTCTGCCAGTTCTTTCTCTTTCTGGCTGCGATAGTAATCAGCGGTCAGATAATCAATATTCTCTGGCAGAATTCCTCCATCGACTAAAGCGCCATAGAGATACCTGATATGCGGCGAAACATAGGGCGGCACCCCCAGACAGGAGGGCTCATCTAAATATCCATCCAGCAGTGCAGTCTTGATATTTTTGGCTTCCATTATCAAAGCTCCTCTGATTATTTTATTGAAGAAAATCTTAATAACACCAGGGAGTTTATTTTAAAAACTATTTTATATTTCTGTGCTGAGCTTGAAGGAGAAATAATGGGGGTTAGTTTAATTTTTCTGGAGTTGGTTTAATTTTTTAAAAAACTTCTTCAACTCCCTGTATCAATTATATCTTAATCTGTGATTTTCTGTCCAGCCGGACCGGTTATTAGAATATTGAATATGAAATATGGTTCTGCGGTAAAGGTTTGCTAGACAAATTGCTCTATTAATGATATTATCAAGTCAAATAATGGATTAGTTTGGCAGATTAAATGTCTTATGAGGTAGCAAGAAGCAGATGCAAAAAGCAGATACAAGAAGCAGATAAATAATAAGATTATCTAAGGAGGAATATTACATGCTCAAAAAGGGTTTAATCATTTCGCTGATCCTCGTATTTACATTCTTCCTGGTTAATTTTCAGGTGCAGGCCCAGGCTCAACCTGGAAGTATCGGGATAGGACTGCAGTCTTCCTATGCTTTCTGGGGCTCAGGCGGACTGAGTATAATATACGATTTAAGACCTGATGCCTCTATTCAGGGTATATTTGGAATTGGAGCACGGAGACAGTCGATTGAAGGGAGGTATCTCTACAGGTTCCGCCAGGAAGCATACTGGGATGGCTATGCCTTTGGTTCTGCAGGAATATACAGTGGCCCTAATACCGGATTCCTGCTGGGTGGTGGGATTGGAATAGAGTATGATATCAGAGGAGTCGATGGCACCCTGCCCCCGATATCATTAAATGCTGATATAGGCGGAATGATCCGGGACGGGCTGGATGATTTTAATGTTCAGCTGAGAGCCGGATTCCATTATCGGTTTTAAGTGATTTTCTCTCTGGCTTTGATATCTCTTCATTATAATTCTGATAATCCTGAATCTCTTAAATTTTTTTAGAGTTATCAACTCACGGAGTTATCTTCTGTGCCAGATTTAACTGCCCTTTAATATAAATGAAAAAGTTCCGGGAGGGTTAGAAGATGGACGATAATTCAGGCTGTCTCTTTAACCTGTTAATTGCTGCTCTGCTTATTTCGCTGGCCTACAGCATAACGGGCTACAGTATGCTGTTAAATCTGGTTTATCTCTTTGGAGCAGTTTTTATACTGGTGGCTGTCATCAGTTTTTTCACCGGAGATTAGTTTAACAGGCAGTTTGCAGTTAACTGGCATAAAACCTCCCGCCTGAAAAACAGAGGTTTAAAGGCTTTGAACCCGGCTAAAAACTGGAAATGAGCAATTTTTCCTAACAGATTCTGCTAGAAATATCAATTTTAAAAGAGGAATATTTGATGAAGCATAGAAGTATAATTATGATGTGATGATGCGGATTGTGAAAGAAGAACGTAAAAACTAACCCCCAAAGGAGGTATATTTATGAAAAAATCAGTTTTAGCTGGCTTTATTGTTCTGGCATTAATACTGTCCCTATCTGTCAGTCTGAACGCTCAGGAGATTGATGAATTTGATCTGGAGGACCTCATTGCTGTGGCAGGCCTTACTTATAACACCTTTGATGAGGCTGCAGATGGTCCTGGCATCTATCTGGGTGCAGGCATGAAGGCCTCTCCAGAAGTGCTGGTTACTGCTCAGTATGAGAGGTTCTTCACCTCAGATCTATCCCTAAATGGGATTACCGGTACCTTTGCCTATGATTTCTCTCCACTTTTGGCTCTGGATCAGGATCTCCCCGAACTTTTTGTTCTAGGGGGACTGGGTTATTACTTTGGCGACCTGGATAATGAAAGTTTAAGCGGCATGGGAGTAAAATTAGGAGCCGGAGCGGCGCAAGAAGTTGCCGATGATATTGACATTAGAGCCAGCCTGGGTTACCGACTCCTGGATGCAGGAGATGTAAGCCTTTCCGGATTTGAAGTAAGCGCTGGCATTGCCTATAACTTTTAATTTCTGGTTTTAGAAATATGAAATATAAAAGAATATTAAAGCAATCAACCCCCGTGCAAACGGGGGTTTTTGCAAATTATTGATTATTTTCCTTATGCTCTCTGTATTTTGCAAAAATTGCGGACAAAAGGCAGGACAATATACCTTTTTGTAGAAATTGATAACTGCAGGGTATCGAAAGTGCATCGAGAGGTTATTGAAGGGGTATCAGGGGCATCAAGAAAACATTTCGGGATAGCTGACAGCAAAAATTTCTCGGGAGGTGGTTTCGGTGACCAGAAGGATTAGAATCAGAGTTGGAGATATTGAAGTTCTGGCTGAGCTTTATCAAAATGAAATGGCTGATAATATCTGGTCCAGCCTGCCGCTGGAGGGTAAAGTGAGAACCTGGGGTGATGAAATTTATTTTCCCGCCGGCGTTGAGGAGGGAGCAGGTGAGAAAAGGGCGGAAGTAAAGGTAGGTGAGCTCGGCTACTGGGATCAGGGTGACGCTTTTTGCCTCTTTTTTGGTCCGACTCCCTCCAGCAGGGGCAGTGAACCCAGGGCAGCCAGTCCGGTTGTGGTATTTGGAGAAGCTCAAGGAGAGCTTGATGATTTAAAGAGCCTTTCCGGCGGGGAAGAAATCAGGGTTGAGAGGATGGATTAGTTAAGGAAATTTAAGCGGGGGATGTGATGGCATGGATATATATGTTAATGAGAAAAAACAGCCCACAGCTGAATTTTCTGGACTGACTGGCAGTGAAATTGTTGCCAAAATCCAGAAAGAATGGCCTGAAGAGATTATCGAGGAGATCAGGCTGGATGGAGAAGAAGTCTCTCTAATTTTCTTTCAGGATAAGCTAGACAGTGGGGAAGGGGCTGAGAAAGCAGAATTTTTTCTTAAGGATACCTCGGATCTGATATCAGAGACTCTGACCGCTGCTTCTGACTACCTGCCCCGTTTGATGTCCGGGATTGAAGAGATGGCCTTCATGTTTCGCAATCAGGAAATTGAATCAGCCCGGGAGCTTTACCTTGAGGTGCTGGAGGGGATAGAGTGGACTTTAGAGACTCTGACCAGGATTGTCAGCCTCCAGAAGGATGAAAGTTTAAAACAGGAGTTTCATGTGGAGTTAAAGGAACAGCAGAAGGCTGTCAACAGGGCTCTGGAAGCCTTTCAAAATGAAGACTATCAATATCTGGCCGAAGTTTTTGAACTTGAGATCCTGGATTATCTGGAAAGATTCAATCAGATAGTGGAAGAAATGCAGCAATAGCTTGGGATAAACAGCAGAGAGAGGATGTCAATATCTCTATATTCTAGTTTAATTTTCTATTATTGACAGCGGGTTAAATTCTTTGTTGCCATTTATTTTTCTCCAGTATTTTCGCAGCCTGTGCGCAGCCAGCAGCCAGAGCAGCACGATAATTACAAAGGTGATTAGTGAGCCTCTGGTTACAGGATTAACAATGGCATCTCCTATCATGGTAAAGAGAACGATTTTCGGCAGGGCTCCCATCAAAGAACCCAGGACAAAATGCCAGTAAAAATTGCCGCTGGCTCCCAGAATCAGGCTGGTTGGCTCGATTGCTACCGGGGTTATTCTCAGGAGAAAGGGAATATAAAGATCATTATCCAGATTGTAATCCAGGAGCTGGCGAAATCTGGGATGGCGGGAGATGATATTCTCTACAAAATCGTTACCGAGGAAATAGCCGTAGAAGTAGGTCAGGGAAATTTCCAGAACGAAGCCCAAGGAGCTNAGCGGTATAGCCAGATAAAGAGGAAATACCATACCTGAGGCAATATGAAGACCGAGCAGGGGTATGATAAAGAAAATTGATTTGGCAGTATAAAGACCAAGCAGAATAAAACCGGCATACAGGAGATTATCCAGGTTGGCGATAAACTCCTGCACATCAAGTTTCTGAATATTATCCCAGTAATTATAGATGAGGAAGAAAATTGTCAGGGTTAAGAATATCTTTAAAACAGTTTTTTTATACATTAAAAAGCCCACCCGGAAGCTGTTTTTTCTTAGACTCACTGATAATATTATATAATATTATTGTCAAATTACAAACTTTTTACCGGGAAACGAAGAAAATTTTTTAGTGAAGGGGTGTTGGTAATGCCATATGCTGTTCAGCTTTACCTGGATGAAAAAACTAACAATCGAATTGAGGCCATCAAGGACGCTCTCCGCTCAGAAGAAATCCCTGTTGATGAAGAAACCAGGCCGCATATTTCCTTTGCTATCTATGACACTCTTTCACTGGAGGAATTTTCCCGGGATCTCTGGAGTTACAGCACCAGCATTGCGCCGATTCAGATTAAATTTGTCAGCCTGGGCATATTTCTTAATCAGAAACCGGTATTTTTTCTGGGTCCCAAGGTCAATCACATGCTGCTTGATCGGCATCAGCAGTTTCATGAACACTTCAGCGACTACGATGGTGAGCTCTGGGAATACTATCATCCCGAGGAGTGGGTTCCCCACTGCACCCTGGCTCTGGGACTGGAATATGATGAACTGAATGAGGCATGCCGGCTGCTTTCCGGGGTTGATTTTCCTTTTTCTGGACGGCTGGAGAGTATTGGAGTACTGGAGTTCAGCCCTAACCGCCAGCTGGTAGAGTATGGGTTTGATCTGAAAGACAATTAAAGAGTGAGAAAGTTAAAAAGAAAGACAGTTAAAGAGAAGGACAGTTGCTATTATAATCATGAATTAATTTTTGGCAGGGAGTGGATTTTGATTGAAGTGCAGGTTATGCGGCTCTGAAAAATTAAAAAAACTGAAAATAAAAGATTATTATTTTTGCAGGAATTGCGAGTATATCATGCTGGATGAGGCCTGCCTGCCTGAGCTTTCTGAGGAGGCTGCCAGATATCGGGAGCATGAAAATACCAGAGAAAATCAGGGTTATGTTGAAATGTTTGAGGACTTTATCAGCTGGGGTCTTGAGGAGCTTTTTTCAGAAGTGGAGACCGTGCTGGATTTTGGCTGCGGACCCGGTCCGGTGCTGGCAGAACTGCTGCAGGAAAAGGGGCTTAAGGTTGATATCTATGATCCCATTTTTTTCCCGGACAACAACTATCGGGGGAACAAATATGATTTAATTACCTCAACTGAGGTCTTTGAGCATCTCCACAGACCCTGCCAGGAAATTGCTGAACTGCTGCATGCTATAAAGCCGGGGGGTTATCTGGCGGTAATGACCTATTTTCATCCTGGCCCGGGAAGCTTTCCCGGCTGGTGGTATCATAGAGACTTCACCCATGTTGGTTTTTTTAATGAAAAAACTCTGGCCTGGATTACAGCAGAATTTTCATTGAAACTGCTTAAAACTGGAGAGCAAAAATATGTTCTCTGGCAGAAATTAACTGAAAATTCATAGAAGAGAGACAGAGTACACAGAGGTTCTGGCACGTAAAGCAGATATTTGACTGCTTTTGCGAAATTAATTTTCCTGTCATTTTCAGACAGGGCTTAAAATTTTCTGAGGGGTGTTATATTTTATGGAGATTAATTTTAGGAAAAGCAGAGCCCTTAAAATCAATTTTTCACTGTATTTTTCTGCCGGCCTGACTGTAATTATCGCTGCATTTCTGCTGGCTTCTATTATTTTTGCTCTGCCGCAGACCGCCGGGGCTATCTATGAGCCGGAACCGGGTCTGGTAGAGGTGGAATTCAGCTTTGAACCGGCCGCCGAGCTTGGAGCTGAGGTGGAGTATGAGGAGGTCTTTCTCGCTGCTCAGTTCAATGACTGGAACCCTACCGGCACCCTGATGGAGGACGAAGAGGGCGATGGAGTTTATCGGGCAACAGTTTATCTGGAACCTGGAGAATATGAGTATAAGTTTGTTTTGGACGGTCAGGACTGGATCACACCGGAAGAGGCCGATGACTATGCCCCCGATGGTTTTGGAGGCCAGAATGCGGTAATCCGGGTAGGTGAGGATGCTCATCTGCCTGATGATCCCGGAGAGCGCGGTGATGGTGAGATAACAGTCGATATGCTGAATCACAATTACCAGGACCACCGCTATTTTAATCCTCTTTCCGAGGAAGAGGTCTCCTTCCGTTTTCAGACCCGGGGACAGGATGTGGAAAAGGTTCTGGTTAAGATTATTACAGCTGAGGGCGAAGAGTTGAGCAGATCTCTCAGCAGTTTTCTCTTCCAGGGCCCCTATGAATATTACCGCAGGATAGTGGATATTCCCTACCCGGAATTCAGCTACTATTTTGAGATCAGAGATGGAGAGGAAAGACATTACTATGGAGCAGGGGGAGAAACTGGCAGCTATGAAGAGCTGGATTATTTTCAGGTAGATCTCAGCACCTGGGATATTTTTACAACTCCGGATTGGGTCCAGGATGCTGTATTTTATCAAATCTTTCCCGACCGTTTTGCCAAGGGAACCTCAGAAAATGATCCCGAGGTTATCGAAATTTACCGCGATAGAGAGAGCCGGGAGGAAGCTTTGATTCCAGAATGGCATCAGGGTATCAGGCCTGCCGATGACCCCGTGCTTCAGGAGGAGCATCTCAGCGATGATGATCCTTCTATTCATCCCCGGGCAGGTTATTACGCCTTTTACGGCGGCGACCTCTTCGGGGTTGAAGAAAAAATACCTTATCTCAAAGAGCTGGGTATCAATACTATTTACTTTAATCCCATTTTTAAAGCCAGCGCCTATCATCGTTATAATACAGCAGGTTTTGAGCTGATCGATGATACTCTGGCCTACCGGGGTGAGCAGGAAAAATCCCGGGAGTATTTTGCCGAACTGGTGGAAAAACTTGAGGACCATGGTATCCGGGTAATTCTGGATGGAGTCTTCAACCACGTGGGCTTTGAGCACTGGGCCTTTCAGGATGTGGTGGAAAAAGAAGAGGAGTCAGAATATCTGGACTGGTTCAATATTCATGATTTTCCGGTGCTGCATCTCTACGATCAGCAGCAGGAAGAACTCCCGCCCAATTACGATGGCTGGTGGGATTTCGGTCATATGCCTGAGCTTAACCTGGAGAATCCCGAAGTTCGGGATTACATCTGGGAAATTACCGAAAAGTGGATGGATAAGGGAATTGCCGGCTGGCGGCTTGATGTCCCCACCGATGTCAGGGCCAGCGATCCGGAATTCTGGCGGGACTGGCGGGAACATGTTAAATCTCTGGATTCTGAAGCCTATCTTTCCGGCGAGATCTGGGATGATGCCCGGGATTTTCTCGAGGGCGATGAATTTGATGCTGTCATGAACTATCGTTTTCGCGATGCTGTCAACAGTTTTATCGGTCAGGGACGTTCCACTGCCGATGAGTTTCACCATGAGATGATGCAGCTCTTATTTGACTATCCCGAGCAGGCTGTTTATACCCTGCAAAATCTGCTGGGGAGCCATGATACCATGCGCTATCTGACGATGCTCGATGGCGACCGGGATCGCTTCAAACTCAGCAAGCTTCTCAAGTTTACCTACTTTGGCGCCCCCATGATTTACTATGGCGATGAAATTGGCCTGGAAGGCGGCGATGATCCTGACAACCGCCGCACCATGGTCTGGGAGGAGCGGGACTATTTCTCTCCCGATGAAGAGCTCCTTTCCTATGTTCAGGAACTGATTGCCCTGCGCAATGAAGAGGCCGCCCTGCGCCGCGGTGAGCTCACCAGGGTTGCCACCGGCGATCAGCTGGTTTATGGTTTTCTCCGGGAGCATGAGGAAGAAAGGCTATTAGTGGTGATCAATGCCGGTGATGAAACGACCATCACCCTGGACTGGGCTGAGCTGAAGGCGGCTGATTATCAGATTATTTTCAATGATGTTGAGATTGACCTGGATGAGACCGCCGGGGAAATGGAGCTGGAGATGCCTGTTCTGGAGGGCACTGTGCTCCGCCTGGAGTAGATATTTTGCAGTAATAGTTTGCAGTATATTTTCTTCCTCTGTGGTAACGTTATTTTATCTGTGGTATCGTTATTTTAAAAGTACAGATATTATAAAAATGTATTCAGTAAATATATTAAGGACATTATATTAAGGACATGTATCTAAGAAAAGGCATTTAGGAAACGTATGAAGATATGTATTTTGCAGGGGATAGAGTTTTACAGAGGTTGCTCTGGAATGATTGTTTTACAAAGTTTTA
>SL_5KL_010_SEDDRAFT_10001996_pt1 | contig 11767 bp, 6 predicted proteins | sample SodLakKL_010_SED_FD_9118 | JGI IMG/M metagenome (IMG submission 9118)
TATGCCCCCCGATCCCCTCTCGGGCTGGGCCGGTGTGGTGCGGGCCCAGACCCCCACCTACGGCCAGAGCCTCCGCTTCGTGGGGCGTCCCGGTCGCCCGGAGGCAGCGATCCTCGATGTTCCCGGTGGGCAGAGCGGGCACCCCCTATCCCCCTGGTACCGCGCCGGACACAGCTCTTGGGTGGAGGGGCGGGCGGCGCCCCTGGCGGCAGGCCCTGCGGAGCACAGCTTGCGGCTCACGCCCTAGGGGCCCTTCCCGCGAACGCAGGGGAGAGCGCCCTGCCGACGTGACTTAACAAAATACTTGCATAAACGAAAGCTGTGCTCCTACCTTTGCGCCATACTCTAAATGAGCGCGCTCGCTGGATTGGATCCGGCCTGCGAAGTTCCCGGCTCCCCAGCCACGGAGGTGCGGCCATGCCCGCCGGCAACGTGAACACTGCGGCCATCCCCTGGAAGGTCCTGGCCGCCAGCCCCGACATGATGGACGCGGTGGCGGGATTCGGGTCCTTCCCCACCATGTGGCGGTCGTCACTGGCCATATCGGCTTTCGAGCCGCCGGTAGACGAGGAGATGGAGGCGCGCCTCTGCGGACAGCGCATCACCTTCGTGAAGATCACCTGTTCCCTCACCGGGTACGAGCCCCGAAGCGGGGAGACGGGAGTCGTCCTCTTCGATAATCAGCCCCTCATGGAACTGGACCGGCTCACCTCCCGGTACCTGGGGTGCTACGGGGCCCTCCTGAATGTGGCCTTCTACCCGGGCGATGCCTCGCCGGGGAGCCAGATCGCCCCGGAGCGCCTCCCCCACATCCTGGACTTCTCGCCCAAGAACAGGGAGTTGGTGCGGAGCATCACAGAGGGGGGAGAGGTCCTGACCGGCTCGGCCCGGAGTCTCAACTTCGACGAGAGCCGCACCACCACCGAGAAGAGCGAAACCAGCGTGGGGGTGGAAGCGGGGATCGAAAAGAGCGGGATCAAGGCCACAGGAAAGCTCGAGCACACCTGGGGGTCGAGCCAGGAAGACCGCCGGGGCCAGAGCGCCGGATCCAGTGACACGGAGCAGCGGGCCGAGCGATTCAGCACCACCATGGACCAGCTCTATTCGGTCCTCACCGGCTACCATACCGGGACGAACCGTGGCACCGTCCTCATGCTGGCGCGTCCCGGAGTGCTGGAACCCACCAACCGGCGCACCTTCGTGCAGGGGCTCCGGATGCTGGAAGGGGTCCAGGAGTTCGTTTTCGTGGTGGCACGGCCTCCGGGCGTGGAGGGGCTGTGCGTGGAAGCGGCTCTGGATACGGGCCACTTCCCCGATGACGCCCAGCAGGTGCCGGAGGGGGAGCCCGAGACCCGGAGCTTCACCTTCAACGTGTTCAGCCAGGTGGCGGGACGGGGCGGGATTCCGCTGTCGGGTTCGGACAACCGGGGTAGCGAGATCGTGATCCCTGACGGACCCCGGCACACCTTCAATCTGGCGGATCGCCCCGAAGGAGAGGACTGGGTGCTGGACCTGGACCGGCCGGGAGGGTGGTGGGAGCGGGCCGCCGATCGATCCCGGCTGGTGAGCCCGGACCCCCGTCACGCGGTGCCCACCGATGGGATTCTGACCCATCCTCCGGAGCGGAGCCGCATCCCCCTGCGACTGGAGGCCATGGGGGACCGATCGGTCCAGGCGGTCCTGGTGGGTGGGCCCATGTACGCCCGTGGACCCCGATGGGGGCGAAACCATCAGATCGACACCATTGTGGACCAGGACTTCCGGATCTGGGTCCGGCGGCGCCGCAGGGGGGGCGCGGATCGGCCCATCGATACGGCCCACCTCCTGGTCACCCGCCGGAACCTTTCGGCCTGCTTCCGCATCGAGGATGGCTGCCCAGTCCCCACCGGACCCCTCCGCATTCCTTCCATCGACGAGTCCCGCTTCAGGGAGGTGGATACCGGCCTCCCGCAGGTGCCGGATCTCCCGGCCGACACGATGGCCACAGGTTTCCGCCGGGCTATGGCCGGGGCCGCCGCCGAGGCGGCGCGTGGGGGAGCGGCGGTTCCGCTCACGCACACCGACTTCTTCGCCCGAAGTGTTTCCGAGCGACTTCCGTCCTTCCTGGGCATGCGGGCGGTGGCCGAGATTCTCGACGTCCAGGATCTCGACGCCGACGTGCAGAACGCCTTCAAGCAAATCACAGTGAGGCAGCTCCTCTCCCTGGAACTGCGGGATCTGGCTCGGGGAACCGGGCTGGCCCCGGAGGCGGCACTCCAGCTTCGGGGGCGCCTCCTGGGTCACCTGGAACGTCGCCTCACCGGAGAGGAGCAGGATCCGCCGCCCCCCGTGAACGGCTCTCCGGGCGACCCTTCTCCCGACGATCCGTGTGATCCGGACCCCAACGACCCGAAACCCCATGATCCCAACCCCAACGACCCGGCACCGAATGATCCACCTCCGGGGAAGCCACCAGGCCAGGGTCCCGGGAAGCCTCCGGAGGGTGGCGGGGGTGGGGGAAAGGGTGGCTCAGCCGGCGGTGGTAAGGGAGGCCTTGCGGGCCCCATCGTCTCCCGTGCCCTGGAAGAGCTTCAGCGCCGGGGGCGGCTCTAGTCCGGGGGAGGCGTGACAGGGACGGGGATGACGTTACCTTCCAGCAATTCCCGCGGAAGCGTACGATGAACCCCTGGAACCGCCCGGTTGACGGGACTGGCCCGGCTCAGGGCTTCCCCTGACTTGACCAGCGTCCGGGGGCTGTCCCTTGACCACCAGCCGACCCACCATGCCCCTCCTGCTCCGGGTAGATCCCGAGCGCCCCGATCCGGAAATCATCCATCGCGCCGCCGCCGTGATCCAGGAGGGCGGGTTGGTGGGGATGCCCACCGAGACCGTCTACGGCCTGGCCGGAGACGCCCTCAACCCCACGGCCATCGCCCGGATCTACGCCGCAAAGGGCCGCCCGTCCAACAACCCCCTCATCGCCCATGTGGCGGACCGGGGCGAGGCTCGCCGCCATGCTGCGGACTGGCCCGAAGAGGCGGAGGCCCTGGCGGTCCGGTTCTGGCCCGGTCCCCTCACCCTCGTCGTTCCCCGGGCCCGCCATATTCCCGATGAACTGACGGCAGGGCTCGACACGGTGGGGCTACGTATGCCCCGTCACCCGGTGGCGCTGGCGCTGATCTGCGCCGTGGGACGACCCCTGGCGGCGCCCAGTGCGAACCGGTTCACGGAGGTATCCCCCGTCACGGCGGAGCAGGTGGCTCGTGGGGTGGGGGAGGGCGTCTCGCTGATCCTTGACGCCGGTCGGACGCAGGTGGGGATAGAGAGCACGGTGGTGGCGGTCACCGGTGAGGGCGTCACCCTGCTTCGTCCGGGAATGATTCACCGCTCCATGTTGGAAGAGGTGGTGGGGCCCCTCCGGGCGCCCGGAGCCTTGCCCACCGACGACGCGCCTCGCCCGGCGCCGGGAATGACTCCGCGCCACTACGCCCCCAGGGCCCGGATCCAACTCGTTCCAAGTGCCCGTTTGGGACAGATGCTGGAAGAGCCACCGGAAGGTGGGCGGGAAGGACTTTCGGCTGCCGACGCGAGTGCAGGGGCCATCACCTGGAGCCAGCCGGTTCCGGAGGGAGCGACGTTCGGGCGACGACTTCCCGCTTCCGCAGAAGCCTACGCCGCCGACCTCTACGACGCCTTCCACGCCGCCGATGCGGCCGGATGCCGCGAACTCCTGGTGGAAGAGGTGCCGGAAGGACCTGAGTGGGATGCGGTCCGGGACCGACTACGCCGGGCCGCCCACCCGGCAAATCCATCCCCGCTCTACTCCTCCGACTCCGGCGGCTCGGGCCAGCCGTAGCCTCGAAGGATGGCGGCCATGAGCTCACTGGCCACCACTCCACCTGTGTCGCTGCTGGTCATGATGGCGATCCCCCGGGAGGCTTCCACCCAACCCACTACCTGAGCCCGGTATCCGGCGTTGGCGCCGCCGTGGGAGAAGCGGTGGTGCTCCCCCTCGCCCTGGACGGTGAGCCCCAGGCCCCATCGCCCGATCCCCTCGGCGAGCATGGCTCGGGCGGTGGCCTCTTCCAGGAGGGGCGATGTGCCCACCTCTCCTTCCACGCCGGGGGTTCCGGCAGCGCGCTGTACCGCCAGGATCCAGTGGGCCAGGTCGGTGGGGGTGGTCCAGAGTCCCGCTGCGGCCTGCTCCGGGTAGGCGTGCCACCCCCCATTCACCACCGAGCCATCTCGACGATGTGCCAGAGCGGCTCGATCCCGGAGGGAATCGGGAAGGGGCTGGGCGTAGGTGCTGGAGGTCATGCCGGCAGGGATCAGGATCTCCCGGGTCATCCAGTCATCGAAGCGCTCCCCCGTCACCTCCTCCATGGCGAGTTGGAGGATGGAGGTGCCGCCTCCGGAGTAGCGCCACCCCATTCCAGGCTCCTGGTCCACTAGGACCGGGGCGGTGTTGGCCGGAGCCTGACCCTCGAGAACCGAGGTGAGAGAGGGCACCGGGTCATGGGGACCATACCCGGGGAAGCCGTGGACAGTGAGGCCGCCGGTATGGGTGAGGAGGTGCCGCAGGGTGACCGGAGCCGAAGCTTCCCACTCATGCTCCGGGACTCGCCAGCGACTCAGATGGTCATTCACCGGTCCGTCCAGCTCCAGCTCTCCCGACTCCACCAGCCGGAGCGCTCCCACCCCCGCCACCGCCTTACTGATGGAGGCAGCCTGGAAGAGGGTGCGCGGGCTCGCGGTACGCCCGGCTTCGGGGTCGGCCATTCCCCAGGCCCGGGCCCAGTGGATCCGCCCTCCCTCCACAACCGCCACCGAGACGGCGGGTACGCCGAGCTGCTCCATCCGCTCTTCCAGCGTCCACGGATTCCCCTGGGAGTGCTCCGAATCCCCGGTGGCGCGCAGATCCGAGGTAATGGCCTGGATGAGGGAGTCGGGAGCCTCCATCTCCACGGCGAGCCCTGAGGGGGCCGCAGGCGGCACCGGGTGTTGGGCGGCCCCCGGTACCGCCGTGGCCAGGAGAAGGAGCGCTGCCAGAGCCAGATCCGTTCCCACGCGGCGGATGGGCAGGTTCCCGAGGGTGGTGGTCACGGCCATACTCCCTTAGGCTGGGCGGTTATCATGGTCTCTCCTTCCTCAGTGGTGGTGATGGTGATGAGGGTGTGCGCCACGCTCTTCCGAGCGCTCCTGTCGCACATGGCGGTGTCTCTCGCCGACGCCGGCTCCCTCCACGAACGCCTGGAACGACGTGGCACCGGCCAGCGGACCATTCTGGAACGGCCCCGATCCTCTCTGTTAATCCGCCTGGAGTACGATGTCAACGTCGGCATCGGGATCCCTCACCGGTCAACTGGGCCGGGAGGCCGGCTCCTGCCAGTGCCACCGAGGCAATGGTGGATCCCTTCACCGGCGCCCCCTCCGTCACATCGCGTGAACGAGGCGCTGGATCGGATCGTGGTCCGGGATGACCCGGCCTACACCCAGGTCTGGACAGCTGTCGTGGCGCCTTGTCGATCCGTTTCTGGCCCGCTGGATCGCCGTNGGACAGGGCACCACCGGCCGCTGACGAGGCGGGTGTGACGACGGGCATCCCAAAGACAGACCCGCCCGCCCATGAAGAAACGGGCCCACGAGACGGCGGCGGCTACCGCGCGTCTCGTGGGCCCGTGGTCGGAAAGGCCCAGTGGTGATTTGACCCTTCCTACCCGTCCATCGTCACATCATGGGACCGGTTCCCGTCCTACTCGTCCAGCAAGGCGTTGATCCGGGCCGCGATGTCGTTCAGGTGGAGGCGGGTGGCCTCGTCTCCGCTCCGCCCCGCTGCCTGCCTGGCCCGGGTGCGGATGGTCTCGAGCTCCCCGCGGGCCCGGGGCGCGATGTCGCTCTGCATGGCCTCATCGTCCTCCATGAGGGTGGCCATCCGGTCGACCCACGCCCGCTGAAGGTTCCGGCGGTACGTGTCGATGGGGGCCCCGGCTCCCAGCTCCCTCCAGATGGAGGCACGGAGGTCCGAGAGCATCTCGCCCAGGGTGTAGGCCTGGCTTCCCAGCATGGCCTCCTGTTCGATCAGGCGCTTCATCCGGGCTACCTGAAGCACATTGTTCAGCCCGCTCACCTGGAGTTGGCGGATCTGATCCGGAGTGCCGGAGGCACGGATCCGGAAGATGATCTCCTCGTCGATCATCCAGCTCGGGGTGGTGAAGACCTGCCGGTCCAGATAGTCCATGGCCCGGCGCTGCTGCTCCCGATCGATGATGGTGAACGGCCGACCTTCCTGGCCCTGCACCTGCCGGGTCCAGTCCACGCCGCCGATGTTGGCGGCTACGTGGCCGGTGTAGCGGTTCCACTGGCCGGCGATCTGCCCGTAGAGCTCAGCGAGCTGGCTGTGGTCATCCAACTCCCGGAAGGTCCACTGCCGGAGGTTCGCCATGGTCCGCTTCAGGTTCTCGACCCCGTAGTCGGAGGCCCGGACGGCGTCGTCACCGAGGGCCTCGCTCAGGGAGCCGGGATCGGTCTGACTCGGATCACCGAAGCGGAAGAGGGGATCATCGGCCCGCTCCACGATCCAGGCGTTCAGCGTGGGGCGCTCCTCCTCCGGCGTCGTGGCGTCGGGGATCCAACGGTGCCCCCACTCGATGGACCAGATGTCGTAGGGTCCGACGATGGGGTAGAAGCAGGTGTCGTCGCCGGGCTGCGCCACGTAGTTGAAGCGGGCGTAGTCCATGATGGAGGCCGACGTCCCGTTCTCGCACACCCACCGCGTCCGGAGCGAGTCCACCGGCACCGATGAGTGGGCTTTCATGTTGTGGGGAAGCCCGATGGTGTGCCCGACCTCATGGGCCGACACGAACCGGATGAGCTCGCCCATCACCTCCTCGTCGAACTCGATGTCCCGAGCGTCGGGGTTCGCCGCCGAGGTCTGAACGAAGAACCAGTTCCGGAGCAGGTTCATCACATTGTGATGCCACTGGATGTGGGTCCCCAGGATCTCCCCGGTGCGCGGATCGAAGAAGCGGGGACCGGAAGCGTTCTGCACCCCCGAGGCCAGGTACCGGATGATGTTGATCCGGGCGTCGGCGGGATCCCAGTCCGGATCCTCCTCCGGGGAGGGGGGCATCTTCGCCATGATGGCGTTCTTGAAGCCGGCGGCCTCGAAGGCCACCTGCCAGTCATCCACTCCCTGCGCCAGCCAGGGCCGCCACTGCTCGGGGGTGGCCGGGTCGATGTAGAAGATGATGGGGTTCACCGGCTCCACCAGTTCGCCCCGGAGGTAGGCGGCCGTATCGGCGGGCTCAAGGCGGAAGCGCTGGATGAAGCGCCGCTGTAGAAGCCGCTGCGCATCAGCCCCGAAGTCGTTGATCGAGGTGGAGAAGTATCCCACCCGCTCGTCCCAGTACCGGGGCATCATGGGGTTCTCGGGGAGCACCATGAGGGAATGACCGAACTCCAAAGACATGGTCTCGCCGGCCCGGTTCGAGGGCGGGTTCAGGGCGTCGTACGTCACCACCCGGCGCACCTCGATGTTCTCCGGGAAGCTCCGCATGGACTCGACAAAGGTCCGGTCGGGCACCAGTCGGCGCACGTCGTACTGCTGCCGCCGCTGCCGGGTGAGCCCGATGATGGTGGCATCCGAGGTGAAGAACCCGGTCACATCCACCACCACCGTCCCAGCCTCCCCCTCGGCGGGACCCTCGGTCTCGATGCTCCACGCCGCAAGGACTGGCTCGAAGTTGGAGTTCCGTACCGCCTCGTAGATTGGCAACTCCGGATCTGCCGTGTTCACGGCGCTCACATGGCGCATGAGCACCTGATCGTTCCGGCGCTCGAACCGTACCATCTCGGTGGTCTGACGGTGGCCACCGAAGCCCACGCCTGAAGCCGTCTGGGTGATCCGGGTGATGAGGATCATGTCCCGGCCCAGCATGGCTTCCGGGATCTCCCAGTACCACTTGTCATCCACCTGGTGAACGGTGAAGAGACCCTCTCGGGACTCGGCCTCGGCGGTGATGACCTCGGAGTAGGGGCGCATCCCGTTCCGGGCGTTGGACCGGGCGGCCTGGCGATCGGCCGTCTGCGTCGCCTCGGTGGCGGAAGGGGCCGGGGCTGCCGGAGCCTCCCTGGAAGCGCACCCCCAGGCGGGGAGCGCCACCAGGAGGGCGGTGGCGGCGAGGAGCCCGGAGCGCACGGCGCCGCGGGCGGGACGGACAGGTGTTTGAGTCATGACTGGCGTGGTGGAGGTGAGGGCGATGGAGGTCGGATACAGCCCCCCAAAAGAGAATGCGCTCCCGGATCGGCATCTCCGGCCCGGGATCCTCAGGTAGACCGGAGGCATGCCTCGGGCGTTAAAGGGCCAGCAGCTACCGATAGTCCAGCCAAACTACCGGGACGAAGGGAGATGGGCGAGCCCCGTCGCGGAGCCCCGGAAGGCTCACAGGTGCCTGACAGGGGTAGCCTTCCACCGAGCCTTCCAGATTCCTCGCTATGGAACGCGGACATGCCCCTGAGCCCCGGCACAGCCCTCGTCGCATTGGCGGCCCTGTTCTGGGGGTTGGCGGGTGGGCTCGGTGGCATCCTCATGGCCGAGGGGTGGGACCCCTTCGTCGTGTCCTTCTACCGGGGCGCCATCGGGCTCATCTGTGTGATGGTTTGGTTGGCGGTCAGTCCGGGAGGAAGCGGACTGACCAATGGCCGGCTGTGGGTCTGGTCGGTGATCGCCGGGGTCGGGGTCGCGGGAAACTTCGGCTTCTACTTCCTAAGCATCGCACACGGTACTGTTGCCGTTGCCGTCACCCTCATGTATTCCGCGCCGGTGTTCGTCTATGGCGCGTCATTCCTGCTCGGGCTGGAACGACCCACGGCGCCGAAGTGGGTCGCCATCGCAGTGGTCATGGTGGGCATCGTCCTGCTCACGGAGGTGTACAACACCGACGCCGCCGGTATAACGCCGCTTGGTATGGGCGCCGGACTCCTGGCCGGGATCTCCTATGCGGTATTCATCTTCGGCTTCAAGCGCGCGGCATCCCACGGGAGCCCGCAGGCGGTCCTTTCCATCGCGTTCGCCGTCCTGGTCGTCGTCCTCTTCCTGCCTAGCGAAACCGAGGAGATGAGGTCAGCGCTCGGTACTTCCCAGTGGCCCCTGTTCGTTACGCTGGGTGTGCTCGGGGCAGGCCTTTCATTCTTTCTTTACGTGGTGGGGTTGCGGAATACGGCGCCCACCATGGCATCCATCGTGGCAATGGTGGAGCCCGTTACCGCGTCGTTGTTCGGTTTGATGGTCTTGAATGAAGATCTGGCCGGGGTCCAGGTGGTGGGCATGGGCCTGATCCTGATCACAGTCACGGTACTGAGCGTCGGTTCGGGTGATCAGTCACCTTCCAAAGGAGTCGCCGGCCAGGACCACGAGCCGGAGGGGGCCGACGAGAAGGGATAGGCTGGAGGTTCACCTCGGCCCGGCCTTGCTGCTACGCCCACTCCTTCTTTCCATTGGGGGCATACAGATCGGGAACGAAGGTCTGCTCTTCCACGGGAGTGCGGACGTACCCGGAGGTGGGGGGGCGGGGAGGCAGTTCGATGGGGCCGGGTACCACATCCCGGTAGTCGAACTGGGAGATGAGGTGTTGCATAACGTTCAGACGGGCCTTCTTCTTGTCATCGGAGGGAACGACGTGCCAGGGGGAGACCTTGGTGTCCGTATACTCGAACATGGTGTCCTTGGCACGACTGTAGGCCACCCACCGGGCTCGGGACTCGAGATCCATGGGGCTGATCTTCCAGCGCTTCACCGTGCTCTCGATGCGGGACTGGAAGCGCCGCTCCTGCTCCTCGGGGCTCACGGAGAACCAGTACTTGATGAGGATGATCCCATCGCGGATCAGGAGCTTTTCGAAGCGGGGGCAGTTCTGGAGGAAGCTTTCGTACTCCTCGTCGGTACAGAAGCCCATGACCCGCTCCACCCCCGCCCGGTTGTACCAACTCCGGTCGAACATGGCGATCTCGCCAGCCGCCGGTAGGTGTGCGACGTAGCGCTGGAAGTACCACTGGGTCCGCTCACGCTCGGTGGGCACCGACAGGGCGACGATGTGGGCATAGCGGGGATTCAGAACCTCGGCGAGGCGCTTTATGGTCCCTCCCTTCCCGGCCGCATCCCGACCCTCGAAAACAAGGACGACGCGCTTGCCTCGGTGCCGAATCCAGTACTGGAGCTTTACCAGTTCGGCTTGGAGCCGGGCCAACTCCTTTCGGTAATACTTGCCTTTGAGTCTTCCGCGTTTGTTGTACTTGGGAGGTGCGTGGGGCTTTAGCACCGGACTCTCCTGTAGAAGGTTTATCGTTACGCTAAGGTTACACATCCCGGCTTCGCAACTCTGTTACCCGAGGTTCCATGGAACTCTGGCCCGGTCACTTCTACCCCCTCGGCGCCACCTGGGACGGCAACGGGGTGAATTTCGCCCTGTTCAGCCGCCACGCCACCAGGGTTGAGCTCATCCTCTTCGAGCCCCGCACCTCGTCGGGAGACCCCCGGGAGAACGGGGCGGATCACCAGGGCGGGGACGAAACCACCGGGGACGGCGAGGGCGGCGAGGTGGCCCGCTTCGACCTTCGGGAGCGAACCGCCAACGTGTGGCACGGCTACGTGCCCAAGATCGGTCCGGGGCAGCGGTATGGCTACCGGGTGCACGGCCCCCATGAACCCAAATCCGGTCACCGGTTCAATCCTGCCAAACTTGTCCTGGATCCCTACGCCAAGGCCATCGAGGGGCGTCCGGAGTGGACCGACGAACTCTTCGGATATCAGATCGGTCACGAGGATGAGGATTTGAGCCGGGACGACCGGGACAGTGCGCCCTTCGCTCCCCGGGCCGTGGTGGTGGATGAGGACTTCGATTGGGGAGGGGAAGACCACCTCCGTCCCCGGATTCCCTGGCACGAGACCGTCATCTACGAGACCCATGTTCGCGGAATGACGCTCCAGCACCCCGGCGTTCCGGAGCATCTGAGGGGGACCTACGCCGGATTGGCTCATCCGGCGGTACTGGACCATCTCACATCGCTGGGGGTGACGGCAGTGGAACTCATGCCGGTCCACTACTTCCTGGATCCCCACCACCTGGTGGAGAAGGGCCTCCGGAACTACTGGGGATATGACACGCTGGGATACTTCGCCCCGGATCCCAGGTATTCCAGTCATTCGGCCCCGGAACACTCCCTGAGGGAGTTCAAGGAGATGGTGAAGTCCCTCCACGGAGCGGGGATCGAGGTGATCCTGGACGTGGTCTACAACCACACCGCGGAAGGTAACCACTTCGGACCCACCCTCTCGTTCAAGGGGATCGACAACCGGAGCTACTACCGTTTGGTGGAAGGCGAGCCACGGTATTTCATGGACTACACCGGGACCGGCAACACCCTGAATCTGCCGGAGCCTCGCGTCGTCCAACTCATCATGGACAGTCTGCGATATTGGGTGTTGTCCATGGGGGTGGATGGGTTCCGCTTCGACCTGGCGTCGGCGTTGGCCCGGGAGCTCTACGATGTGAACATGCTGGCTCCCTTCTTCCAGATGGTGCAGCAGGATCCGGTGTTGGCAGAGGTCAAGCTCATTGCAGAGCCCTGGGACGTGGGACCCGGGGGGTACCAGGTGGGCAACTTTCCTCCGGGGTGGGCCGAATGGAACGGGAAGTACCGGAACACGGTGCGTGACTACTGGCGAGGCTCCGAGGCGAAGCTCGGACAGTTCGCCCGCCGATTCACCGGCAGCCCTGATCTGTATCAGGAG
>SL_5KL_010_SEDDRAFT_10001998_pt1 | contig 11746 bp, 11 predicted proteins | sample SodLakKL_010_SED_FD_9118 | JGI IMG/M metagenome (IMG submission 9118)
GGAAGGCAGTGCAGCCTGGGTCCGCTTCTCGATTTTTCCGGGAAGCGGACTTTTTTAATTGTGTTTTGTCTATTAAAGGTTTTTATTGCCGGATAAAGAATTACATACATAGAAATCTTTTAATAAAAAATTCAATAATAAGGAGGAAGGCCGATAACGGCACATATATGAAATCAGATGAGATTAAAGAGATTAAAAAGAGGGCGGAGGAAATCAATCAGGAGATTGTTGCATGGCGGCGATATTTTCACCAGCATCCCGAGACTGGTTTTGACCTGCCGGTAACTGAAACCTACCTCAAAGAAAAACTTCAAGAACTGGGGATTGAGATCAAGAAGAACTATGGCGGCAGCGGTTTTGTGGCGGTCATACAGGGGGAACAGGAAGCTTCGGAAGAGAAAACAATTGCTATCAGAACTGATATGGATGCCCTTAATCTTCAGGAAAGCAGCAGCAGGGATTATGCCTCGCAGCATGAGGGCAAAATGCACGCCTGCGGTCATGATGCCCATATGGCCATGGCTCTGGGAGCAGCTCGACTTCTTCAGAAGTATCGCAGCAATTTTTCCGGACAGGTTAAGCTTATCTTCCAGCCTGCTGAGGAGATTGGCGAAGGAGCAGAGGCCATGCTGAAAGAGGGGGTATTTACTGATGAACCCGAAGTTGATGCCATTATCGGCACCCATATCGGCAGCATCTGGTCGCTGCCAAGCGGTCAGGTGGGCTATAAAAAAGGTCCCTTAATGGCAGCTGCTGATAGGATAAATATTAGAATCCGGGGTAAGGGCGGTCACGGAGCCAAACCCCAGGAGACAGTTGATGCCCTGGTTGTGGGAGCTGAAGTGGTTTCCTCCCTGCAAAATATTGTCAGTCGACGGATTGATCCGCTGGATTCAGCAGTAATCAGCATAGGAGAATTTCGGGCCGGCTCGGCCTTTAACATTATAGCTGAAGAGGCGGAACTATCCGGTACGGTTCGCAGTTTAAGTTCAAAGACTCGGGAGCAGCTTCCTGATTTTATTGAAGATGTAATTGAAGGAGTCTGCATGGAAATGGGGGCAGATTATGAATTCGAGTATACCTACGGTCCGCCGGTGCTGGAAAATGACGAAGACTTTACCGATCTTTTTATTGAGACAGCCGAAGAAATGCTGGGAGAAGAAAATGTGGTGGAGATCAGTCGGCCAACCATGGGAGGAGAGGATATGGCCTTCTTTCTCCATGAAGTTCCGGGGACTTTCTTCGGCCTGGGCAGTGTTAATCCGGATAAGGGAACAGACGCTCCCCACCATAACCCTGAGTTTGATGTGGATGAGGATGTTTTCTGGATAGGCTCTGCTCTCTTTACAGCTGTAGCTCTAAAATGGCTGACCGGTTGATTTTTAACGGCTGTTTTTCCCTAACAGGCTGGCTTTTTCCTCCAGCCAGGAAATTAGCTTCTCTCTGTGAGCAGCAAGCTTAAGATTGTAGATGGGAATATTGCGGTCGCTGGCTAGAGAGATCGCCTGGCCGGTTCCTCCTGTTCGGGCTGTACGATCCTGATGACTGAGGCAGCCATCAACCGTCCAGCAGATAACCAGTTTAACCGGAGTGTTGAGATCCTGGCCCAGCACCTGATATCCATCTCGAATGATATGTTCCTGATAATCATCCAGGGAGGAAAAATCTGGATGGTATTTATCGGCCAGTTTGACAGCCTGCTGATAATTTCCCAGCATTTTTGGGACAAAAACTCCCTTTTCCCTGGTCGAGCGGCCGCGATAATTCTCAAAGGGCAGGTAGATTTCCTTTTCTCCCCGGGCAGAGTCTGCCCCTATTTCAAAGGCAGTATCAGCTCCCGGGGCCGCACCGCTCCGCAGGATCCAGCCCTGTTCTGCTGCCCTCTGCGCTATTTTTTTCATTAAGCTGAGGATTTCAGCCGGAGTCGTCCGACTGCCGATTCCAGCGTAATACATTTTGTCACCTCAGTTAGTTTTTATTTTGAAAATAGGTCACATTATTTTCCTTTATTGTTGTGCCCAAAGGGGCATGGAGGTTTACCTTTCAGTTAGGTTATATCTTTCGACAGGCTCTTGCCTGGATTTTTTACATAACCCATCAGTTTTGCTGCCTGATCTGGCTTTTAAAACAGCAGCCAGAAGGCTATTTGATTTAAAATTATCCCGACCACTAAGGCCACGGAAGGGGTCCCCAGCCAGCCAAAGAGAATTTTTCGGGTCATTTCCCAGTCCAGCATATTGACTCCCTTTACCAGACCCACTCCCAGCACTGCTCCCACAATGGCCTGAGAGGAGGAGACAGGGATACCAATCCGGGCAAAAATATAAAGGGTGACGGAGTGGGAAAGCACCGTTATCAGAGCCATCAGCGGCGTTAAGCCGGTGATTTTCTTGCCCACAGTGTGCATTACTCCTCTGCTGTAAACCACACCAAGGCCGATGGCCATACCTCCAATAACTCCCCCCAGCTGAGGCTCAAACATTCCGGCCTCTACGAATACCCCGATGACGTTAGCTACATTATTGGCTCCCAGAGAATAGGCCCCGTAGATTCCCGATACTATCAGGCCAACCCGGACAAAGGTTTCAAATCTTCTCATGCCGGAAATACGGTCCTCAATAAAAAGAATGTAGGCTTTATAGAGCAGATAACCGATGATCATCGCTCCTACCGGGGTGAGAATCCAGGCGCTGATGATAGGAAGCAGAGGGGTAAAGTCCACATTGCCGGCCAGGAGATTGCTGCCGATAATAGCGCCGACCACAGCCTGAGAGGTGGAGACTGGCAGNTCCAGCAGGGTCATCAGGGTAACTGTGAGAGCCGCTGCCAGAGAGCTGATAAAGGCTGTCAGCAGGGTCTGATCAGCCAGTTGGCCCAGGGTTTCCATTCCCCCGGCCCCCTCAAGACCGGAGCCGATTATCACGAAGATGCTGGTCAGCAGCACCGCAGTTTGAAATTTAATCACCCGGGTCATTACAGCAGTACCAAAGATATTGGCAGCATCATTGGCTCCCAGGGTTCCGCCCAGATATATTCCGGAAAGTAAATACCACATAGTTGGCCTCCTCCAGCTGCTTATCTCTTAATTTTTTATCTGTAGTATTTTTAATTTCTGGTTCTTACTCCCTAATTCCTGCTTCTATCCCTTTCTTACAGAAACAATTATTTCAATATTGTCCCCCACATTCTCAATAATATCTGCCAGATCGGAAATATTTTTTACCAGATCGCGGTGAGCCAGTTTATCTGCTGTATCCAGTTCTTCTGTTTGGCCGATTTTCCTGGTAATCTCTTCTTCGATACTATCCAGCCGGGATTCGATCTCTTCCAGCTCCTGAGCATAGACCAGGGCCTGATTCATTTCATCAAATAAAAGCTCAACTCCCTGGTTTAGCTGAGAAAACTGTTTCAGCAGCAACTCCTGCATCTCTTTGATCTGCTGCCTGTCCAGATAATCAAATTTTAAGCCCAGAAATATAATGCTGTCAAGAATATCCTGGGCAGCATCGGCAATATCATCGATTGATTCCACCAGTTTGAGCATATCACTTCTGGTATGGGGCATCAGTTTTCCCTTGAGGATATTCTGGATTATTTTCCGACGGTAATCATCGGCCTCGCTTTCAATTTTGTGTACCTTTTCGGTCAATCTCTTAACCTCTACAGTTTCACCTTCATCAAGATATCTGCAGACAGATTCCAGCGATTTTTCCAGACATTCCCCCACTGCTGTGACTAACTGCTGCATATCTTCTTCAATCCGGTCAAATTCGGCAAAGAGTTTGGCCATATTTGTTTACCCTCCTGAAATTATCAATAAATATATATTTTTGGATGGTAACCGCTTCTAATTTCAGATTTTGGCTTCTTTAGACTACCTGAGCAGCATCAATCAAGCCAAAAATCGTTTTAAGAATAATATCCGGTTTTATCTCTGAACTATATAGAGTTTTTCTGTCAGTGACACCTGAAAGAACCAGAGCTGTTTGAAGATTATTTTTTTTACCCATGGTTATATCAGTTTCCAGTCGGTCTCCTACCATCAGAGATTTTTCTGGATTTGGCGACCCCATCTGTTTTAAAGCTGTTTCTACAATTTCCCGGGAAGGTTTTCCCAGAATTTTTTCTACCTTTTTTCCGGTGACACCTTCAATAGCACCGATCATCCCTGCTGCATCAGGAATTTCTCCATTTTCAACAGGGCAGGTTCGATCTGGATTGGTGGCAATGAATTTTGCCCCTTTTTTAAGAATTTGCAGGGCATCATTTAATTTATCATAGTGGAAATCACGGTCAAAGGAGGCAATTAAATAATCTATCCCGTCTTTTTCTTCTTTTACCTCTAATCCAGCATTTTTTAATTCTTCCTTGAGGGCCTTCTCCCCAACCACATAACAGCTTGCTCCAGGAGAATTTTCTTTGAGATACTGAGCTGTAACAAAGGAAGAAGTGATTATATTGTCAGCCGAGGCCGGGATTCCTAACCCTGAGAGTTTTCGGGCATAATCCTTCCTCGAGGCCAAAGGTTTATTTGTGAGAAAGACATAGGGTTTATTGAGGTTTTTAATCTCCTGGATTACCTGGCTGGCTCCCGGTATTAATTTATCTCCCAGATAAATTGTGCCATCCAGGTCGAAAATAAAAGCGCTGAAATTATGTATTAGCATAATCTATTTTAGCCTCCCTGATAATAATTAGAAAATTATGTAGTTGATTGAACCTAATTTAGTATCCTTACCATAAAGTTTAAAAACAAAAAAGACCTATCCAGGGCAAAATTCGTTTGCTCCAGGATGAGGTCTGTCTCAAGTCTATGACCTAATGATATAATGATAATATTTAGTTTGATATAATTATATTTATTATTACCTGTAATGTCAACTTAAAACCACAAAAAATTATGTTTTTTTATAAAAAGCAGGTATAAAAGTGTTTATCTTGAAATAGTATAAAAATATAAACCCAAAGATTTTATTTATTTTATGACAATTGAAAGGGGCATTAAACTGGATGCAGTATTTGGAAAGATATTTTAAAGAACATCCTGTAATTGCTAGTATAAGAACTGAAGAACAGCTCCATCAAGCTATTAAAAGTGATGTTATTGCGATAGTTATAATGGGTGGGAGTATCCTTAATCTCAATAGCATGGTAGAATTAATAAAAAAAGAAGACAAATTAATTTTTATTCATCTAGATTTAGTCAGGGGATTTGCTAGAGATATTCAAGCGGTTAGATTTTTAGCCATTAATGAGCTTTGCGATGGAATTATATCTACTAGAGGTAAATTAGTACAGGAAGCCATTAAACAGGATATTATAGGCATACAAAGACTATTCTTACTGGATTCAGATGCTCTTAAAACCGGCAAAAATATGGTTAAAAACAGCAAGCCATCGGCTCTTGAAGTTCTGCCGGGTATTGCGGCTCCTTATTTAATAGAAAGACTGGATAATGATATTAATTATCCTATTATTGCTGGAGGATTAATTAGAACAAAAGAAGAAATAAATCAATTAACAGATAAAGGAGTACTTGCGGTTTCTACAGGAAAACAAGAGCTGTGGTTTAAATAATTTCCAGCAACCAATATTTATTTAAAGGGGATTTTAATGAGTAATAAAACATTAATTTTGGCTCATAGGGGTTATTCTAAGGAGGCTCCAGAAAATACTAAAGCCAGCTTTAAAAAAGCAGTTGATGCTGGAGCAGATGGGGTAGAGCTTGATGTCCATTTGTCCTCAGATGGTATACCTGTTGTTATTCATGATGAAACACTGGAGAGAACTACAAAAGGTGAAGGATGGGTTAAAGATACAACTCAGGAAGAGCTCAGCAATCTAGATGCCGGGACCCATTATGACCCTTGTTACAGAGGGGAAGGGATTCCAACTTTAAGAGAAGTGCTTGAAATTGTAAAAAATATGAGGGTAATAAACATTGAATTAAAAAACAATCAAGTCAGCTATAATGGAATTGAAAGAAGGGTGCTTGATCTGGTTAAAGAATTTAATCTTTTGGAACAAGTAATTTTTTCTAGCTTTAATCATTACAGCTTAAATAAGATCAATAAGCTTGAATCTAAAGCCCAAAGGGGTATTCTCTATTATGCTAAGATTTTTAAACCCTGGGAATATGCTTTCAGTCTGAACGCGAATAATCTTCATATGAATTATTTTTCTGTAGACTGTCAAATCGTTAAAAAGTGTCGAGAGAATGATATTAATGTTAATGTTTACAGAGCAAATAGAAGCATAGAAATTGAAAAGATGATCAAAATGGGAGTCAATATAATTATTACTTCATCTTTAGAAGAAGCTATTAAAATTAGAAATAACAACTAAAATTGTGTTTTTATTAAAGATATTGGTGGTTAATCAGGGCTGGTTTGTCTTGACAAAACTTTTTTGAAAATATATAATATTAAACAAAGACAATATCTGATAGTGAGCCTGAGAAATGAGAATGGCTTAACTTCATGTGGGAATCTCTCTAACTCTATGCCTATATGATGTTAAGCCATTTTTGTTATTTGATTTTTTATTAGTTAAATATCTATCTTTAAATCTCTTTTACTACCTGGAGTTTATTTAATTACAGTTATTTTATGATATAATATTTATGTATGTAATTGTAGAATGCTATTTAATAGTAATTGTTCTTTGCATTTATTCATAGGTTTACTAAGATCCGATTTTGTATTTTTATTGATATATTGAGCAATTTGGTTGTTATTATCGTTTATTGCTAGGAGGTGGTAAAGAGGAAAAAGGTTTATTGCATTTTTATAATTATCAAACTAAAAATTTTTAGGGGGAGTCAAAGTGAAATTAAACAAAATTCTGGTTTTAATTGTAGCAGTATGCCTTGTTGTTAGTTTTTCATTCGCCGAAGATGTTCAGGCAGCAGAAGATGAGGTTCTTTTGAATTTTTATTATCCAGTTGGAGTAGCCGGTCCGCTTGCCAGTGTTGTAGATGAAATGGTAAATGAATTTAATGAAAAACATGATAACATAACTGTTCAGCCTGTATATTCTGGCGATTATGATGATACGATGCAGAGAGTTCAAACCGGTGTTATGGGTGGAAACCCACCTGATATAGCAGTTGTTGAAATTTCTGAAGCGCACAGCTTATTGCAGATGGACGCCACCATACCTTTAACAGATTTTATAGAACAGGAAGGCGGAGATGAGTTTTTAGAGCCTTACTATGATGCCTTTTTAGCAAATGGATATTTACGTGGTGAGCAGTGGACCATGCCTTTCCAGAGAAGTACTCCTGTATTTTATTATAATAAAGATCACTTTGCAGAAATGGCAGAGGAACTTGAAGCTGAAGGATTGGATCCTGATAGAGCACCTGAATCCTGGGATGAACTTGTTGAATATGCAAAAGTTTTAACCACTGAAGATAGATGGGGTTTAATAATACCTGGTGGCTGGAATGACTGGATTTTTGAAGCTTTTGCTTATCAGAATGAAGCTCGCTTATTAAATCAAGAGGGTACGGAGGCTTATTTTACTGATGAAAGAGTTGTTGAAGCAGCTCAATTCTGGCATGATTTAGCACATGAATATCAAGTTATGCCCCCCGAAGTGAGAACCTGGGCGGGGAGCCCGACGGATTTTGCAGGTGAAGCCGCCTCGATGTTATATAATTCTACAGGAGCCCTGCCTCCAATTTTAGATACAGCTGATTTTGAAGTTGGAGTAGCTTTTATGCCCAAGAATAAAACTTTTGGAGCTGCAGTAGGTGGCGGTGATTTTCACGTATTTAGAGATATACCTGAGCAGAATCAAGAGGCTGCCTGGGAATTTATTAAATTTATGACTAATCCTGAGAATGCTGCTCACTGGAGTGTTGAATCCGGTTATGTAGCCGTAAGAGAGGATTCCTATGAAGTGCCTGTATTGGCAGAGCATGTTGAAGATCAGCCAGCCAGAGCTGTTGCCAGAGATCAGCTGGAGTATGCCCACCCCAAGATGAGCGCTGTTGGATATCAGCAGATTAGACAGACCTTAACAGATATTTTAGATGAAGTCATGGAAGGTGATTTGGGACCAGAAGAGGCTATGGAGCAGGCTCAGAATAGTATTCAGAGCATTTTAGATCGCTACTAAAGAACAAGTAGCTTTAGAACAAGTAGCTTTATAAAAATTTAGAATTTAATCCTCCCTGGAAATGAGCATTTCCAGGGAGGGTTTTTAATAGCTCATTCAATACAGGCCTACAAAATAATAGAGAGGTGGAGTATTTTAATGATTTTGGAAGTTGTTAGAAGCACATTAAGCAAGGGTAGTGGTAAAATCAAAAATAGTGATTTATCTGAAAAAATTGTTCCTTATCTATTTCTCTTGCCATCTGCAATATTCCTTATAACTTTTACCTATTATCCTATATTTAGAAGCTTTTATTTAAGTTTTTTTGAGCACGATTTATGGATGCCAGAGCCCCAATTTGCTGGTTTTGATAATTATGTACAATTATTTAATGACACGCTTTTTATGAGAGTTATAAGGAACAATATAATTTATTTGATAGGAACAATTCCAGTTGTAATAATTCTATCGTTATTTATTGCGATCTTGATTAATGAAAGAACTAAATTTAGAGAGTTCTATGAGGCTGCTGCATTTTCTCCTACTCTTATACCAATGGCAGCTGCTGCTATGTTGTGGGTTTTTCTCTATAACCCTAATATTGGAATAATAAATAGAGTTCTTAGGATATTTGGGCATCCTGGCAGGGCCTGGATTAACAGCAGCAGTACAGCGCTTGGTTCTTTAATGGTAGTAATGATATGGAAAAACATTGGTTATTTCGTAATTTTATTTTTAGCAGGTTTGCAAAATGTTAATCAGTCACTATATGAATCAGCTAAAATAAATGGAGCAAATTGGCTTCAAAAACATCGATATATTACTATACCCTTAATAACCCCGACGCTTCTCTTTGTTATAATAGTAAACATTATTGAATCTTTCAGAGTGTTTGACATAGTACATATTATGACACAGGGCGGTCCTGCTAATGCAACCAATGTTTTTGTTTATTATATATATCAACAGACATTCAGGTATTGGAATTTAGGTTTGGGTAATGCCCTAACAGCACTTTTAGTTATCATTTTATTTGCAATAATAATAGCTGTAATGCGAGCTTTGCGTAAATATATCCAGTATGGATAATATTTATTTGAGTTTATTTTTTGCTATTTATCAAAAAGTATTGTAAAAGGAGGAAATCAAGATTTTTTCTTATAAATTTAAAGAAAAAGCTGGAGATATTGTAGCTCATATTTTTCTCATGATGATCTGTTTAATAATAATCATACCAATTATATGGGCACTAACTACTTCGCTGCAGCCCAGTGAAGCTATATTTCAGGAGGGATTTGGATTAATACCCAGGGGCTTTAGATGGCAAAATTACGCAGAGATATTGGACGCCGCTCCCTTTGGTTTATACTTAATTAACACTGTAATTGTAGTGACAGCTATAGTGATATTACAGCTGCTGGTTGTTATTCCTGCCTCATATTCTTTTTCAAGATTGGAATATCCAGGAAGAGATATATTGTTTTATATTTTTATTGCTCAGATGCTTTTACCTTTACAGGCTATAGTGGTTCCAAACTATGATGTTATGAGATTTTTTGGGCTGATTAATACTAGAACAGCAATGGTTTTGCCTTTCGTTGCCAGCGGCTACGGTACATTTTTGATAAGGCAGCAATTCAAACAAATACCCCAGTCATTGCTGGATTCTGCTAGAATTGATGGTGCCGGGCATTTAAGAATTCTAAGACATGTAATGATTCCCTTATCAAAACCTATAATTACAGCCTTTGCTTTGATTAGCATCGTAGTTCACTGGAATGATTATTTTTGGCCCTTAATTATCACTGAAACTCCTTCTGTGAGAACTCTTGCCATAGGCTTGGGTATGTTTGTTCAACAGGAAAGTGGAGCTGACTGGACTTTGCTTATGGCGGGCACAATGTTTATAGTATTACCATTATTAGTGTTCTTTATCTTTAATCAAAGAGTTTTTATTGAAAGTCTAATGATAAAATCTGGCATGAAAGAGTAATAATAAAAAAGCAAGAATATAAGATTTAATTATAATACTTAAATGCGTTCATCGTGATTATTAATCTGAGATGAACGCATTTTTTGATAAGATTTATTTTTTGATGACCTTTTTGGGAAATATGAATTATTAATTCAAGACACTACACATTCGCCGGCAGAGCATAATTGTCATGCTGAAATATATTATTCAGCACTATGGAGCTGATTACCACCAGCGGCAGAGAAAGCCCGATTCTCAGCATAGTAAACTCCAGCCCGATAATTGAAGCCTCCATAACGCTCATGGGTATCATTACCAGAGAGGCCGAGGTGATGTAGGTGAAAATTGAACTGTAATCGGCCCCCTTATGATAGAGAGAGTTGGCCACCGGAAAGGCGACAAAGGTTCCGCCTACCGTGGTGGCGGCCAGCAGAATAGCGTAGATGTGGCGTTTCAAGCCTGAGCTGTTGCCAAAATGTTTTTCGATTGTTTCTTTTTTCACCCAGATCTCAAAGAGACCGATGATGATAAAGGCCGGCGGCAGTATCAGAATCATGTCCCGGGCAAAGATCAGAAAATTTTCTCCCATAGCTCTTCCCAGATCAAAATCTATTATCCGGGAAATTCCCAGAAATGCTATAAAGACAAGAAAAATCCCATAATCCAGCCGGTGATCTTTTTCTTTTTTATTTTTCATCAGATAATAACCTCCCCGTAGTAAAGTCCGATCAGCAGTGTCAGAACAGCTGCTATGGCCAGGCTGGCCAGATTCCGGTATATTGTAGCCTTAACTCCCATGTATTCTTTCTCCACCGGATAGGTGACGACTCCTACCATTTTAAGAGAAATTATAAAGGCTGCAATCACCATGTAGCTTACACCCCGGGCTAACAGAATCCCGGCAAGTGGATAGGCTATGAATCCCGGCATCATGGTGATTGAACCGACTATCAGACCCAGGACACTTCCCAGAAATATATTCTGACCTCCGAGATACTCCACAATAAAGTCCTCGGAAAACAAAAGCACCAGTGAGAGCAGAACAAGAAGTTTGAGATAACCGGGAAGTATCTTCAACATTTTATTTTTCCCCCGCTGAATTGACTGCCAGGTTTTTTCCCGATCAAAAAAGAAAGAAATAAGCAGCAGCACTGCCATTATTAGATATAAAGCCTGCATAATGGGCCTCCTTTAAGATAAATTAAGATAAATAATAATTTATTATACCCTGTATAGGTATCTTTAAAGTTATTATACTTGATAATATAAGGCCTGTATGTTAACTACTTTACATACAGGGAGGGGGTATATTAATTTTTTCATCCGGGGTACAGTAATTATCTCAAGCTGCCTTAAATAATATGTCCTGAATAAAATCAGAGGAGAAAACAATTTTTTGTGGAATATTAATAATATGAGCATACCAAAACCAGTATTAACTATATTATCTTATGATACTAAGCTAAGGGAATCCATCTTGATGGCTTTCCGGAGATAATTATTCAGGCAGGCAAATTTTGCAGCAGAGATCAGGTTTCCGGGGGAGGTAATATTAATGGATCTGGTGGATAAATTTATCGAGCAGGAGCTGCAGCTGGCTCAGGGCTGTACCGAGCCGGCAGCGGTAGCCTATGCTGTGGCGGCAGCCGCCGAAAAAAGCAGGGGTGA
>SL_5KL_010_SEDDRAFT_10001999_pt1 | contig 11744 bp, 7 predicted proteins | sample SodLakKL_010_SED_FD_9118 | JGI IMG/M metagenome (IMG submission 9118)
TGTTCGCCACCGGCCACTCCAATGGGGGCATGCTCAGCTTCCGGCTTGCGGAACGGTTACCGGAACGGATCCGGGGCATTGCTCCCCTGGGTGGAGCGGCTCTTCCCGAGGAGCCGCTGACCCATCCGGCGGCCCTTCTCCATATCCACAGCCGCGACGACCCGCGAGCCCTCTATGAGGGTGGTCTTGGACCGCCCTTCCCCCTCACCGGGCGACGGGTCGAGCACCCTTCCGTGCCCCAGGTGCTGGATGACTGGCGAAGGGCCAACGGGTGTGGTGCGGAGTTCGTGGTGGAGGAGACCCGGACGGCACCTCCCCCCGACGGGAGCGGAGGGCCGGACCACGAGGCGGAACTCCTGGTCTGGTCCGGTTGCCGGGACGCCCATCCGGTGCGCCACTGGCGTATGACCGGGGCCGGCCATGGTTGGCCCGGCGACCTTGTGCCCAGCCCTCTGTCCGACGTCATGGGGCCCCCGAGCACGGTCATCCACGCCGCCAGTGAGATCTGGGAGTTCTTTCGGGAGTTGGGCCCTGCGTAGCCGGGCCTTGATCGATCAACAACCGTTGATGTATTGTCCCGCATGACTGGTGAAGCTCCATCCGAAAGTGCAATCGTGCTCCAGCGGCTCCAGGCTCTGGCTGAGCCTACCCGGCTGGAGGTCGTCCGCCGCCTTACCGGGGGAGAATGTTGTGTTTGTGACCTGCAGGACGACTTGGGGACTGGGCAGTCCCGGCTTTCTTTTCATCTACGCAAACTGAAGGACGCAGGGCTGGTGGTGGATCGACGGGAGGGACGATGGGCCTACTACTCCCTCGTTCCGGAGGCCCTGGCCCAGGTAAGGGGGTATCTGGGCACGGTACTGGCCCGCTCCGGATGTTGTGAGCCGTAGTCCCATTTTTTTTCGCCAACCCATCAACTTTCGTCGATGTGCCGAGGGAGGGGACATGAAGATCCAGGACCTGGTCAAGAAGCGCTACGGCCAAGCGGCACGGGCGGTCATGGCGAAGACCCCAACGGGCTGCTGCGGAACCGAGGGATGCGGGAGCAAGTCGGATCGCGACGGAGATCCGATCACCTCCAATCTCTACGGGGAATCGACGACGCTCGGCCTCCCCGAGGAGGCGGTCCAGGCCTCGCTGGGGTGCGGGAACCCAACCGCCCTGGCCGACCTGCATCCGGGCGAGGTGGTCCTGGACTTGGGAAGCGGTGGCGGAATCGACGTCCTGCTCTCGGCTCGGCGCGTGGGACCGTCCGGAAAGGCCTATGGGCTGGACATGACGCCGGCGATGCTTGATCTGGCNCGTNGGAACGCGGCGGCNGCCGGCGCNTCGAACGTCGAGTTCTTGGANGGGGNGATGGAGGCCATCCCTCTCCCGGANGCCTCCGTGGATGTCATCATCTCGAATTGTGTTATCAATCTGGCCGCCNAAAAGGAACCGGTGCTCCAAGAGGCCTTTCGNGTNCTGCGTCCTGGGGGGCGGTTCGCCGTGTCGGANGTGGTGACCCGCGGCGAAATCCCNGCGGGAATCCGGCNCAGCCTCGAACTCTGGGTAGGATGTGTGGCGGGAGCTCTGGATGAGGACGATTTCCTGGCCCTCCTCCGCCGCGTGGGATTCGAGGATCCGTCCATTGAACCGACGCGGGTCTACGATCCTCTGGCCGCTGCCGCCTTCCTCCGGGAGGCAGGCTTCGATCCGGAAGTCCTGGCCCGCGAGGTGGAAGGTCGGTTCATGGCGGCCTTCGTTCGAGCGCGGAAGCCGTTGTCGTCTTAGGCCTCAGCCATGGAAGAGTGGGGATCCTCCTCATAGAACCCTTCACTCGTTGACGGCATCGGACTTCAGTGAAGGGTTGTACCCTGTTTTCGTGGGGTAACCCTTCAGACTCGATGGCCGGGCGGAGTTCGCTGAAGGGTTTCACCCCGTTTTCGTAGGGTAACCCTTCAGTGAATTGAATTTCCGTCACGAGTGAAGGGTTCTGNCCCCCCCGGATCGCCCCGGGGTCCAGAGGCCGTGGTCACACTTCCCTGGCTGGCCAGGGCCTAGTCTCCCTCAGAACACCCGGTCCAGCACCCCTTCCAGCCGAGCCAGCGTGCCAGGCACATCGGTCAACTTGTCCAGACCGAAGAGCCCCAGGCGGAAGGTCTGGAAGTCGTCCCCCTCGTCGCACCGGAGCGGCACACCGGCGGCGATCTGGGCTCCCTCCGCCAGGAAGGCCTTTCCGTTCTGCACCTCGGGCCGGTCGGCGTACGCCACCACCACCCCTGGTGCCTCGAACCCTTCCGCCGCCACGGAGGCAATCCCCCGCTCTGCGAGAAGCGCCCTGACTCCCCTCCCCAGCTCCCACTGGGCCGCCTGAACCCGCTCCAAGCCTAGCTCCATGGTCTCTCGCACCGTATCCCGGAAGACGGTGAGCCCATCAGTGGGAAGGGTGGCGTGATAGGCATGTCCCCCGGCCTCATACGCCTCCATGATCCCCCGCCAGCGGGCCAGATCCAGGGCGAAGCTGGATGAGCAGGTCTCCTTGAGGCGGGCCAGGGCCCGCTCCGAGAAGAGGACGACCCCGGCGCAGGGCTGGGCCGACCACCCCTTCTGGGGAGCCGTGATGAGGACGTCCACCCCCAGCGCCCGCATGTCGAGCCAGACGCATCCTGAGGCGATGCAGTCCAGGACGAAGAGGGCTCCTACCTCATGGGCAGCCTCCGCCAGCGCGGCCACATAGTCGTCGGGGAGGATGACCCCAGCGGAGGTCTCTACATGGGGGGCGAAGACCACGGATGGGCGGAGTGCCCGGATCTTTTCCACCACCTCCGCCACCGGGGGCGGGGCGAAGGGAGCCCGAGGGTCATGGGTCGGGGCTTCCATCGGGGGTGAGCCGGCGGCCTCAACTCGCCGTGCCTTCACCACGGCAGGCGTCTCTGAGAGGGAACCGGATTCGATGATCTGACTCCACCGGAAGGAAAACCAGCCGTTCCGCAGGATCAGAGCCCGCCCCCCAGGCGCCATGTACTGACGCGCCACCGCCTCCATGGCGCACGTCCCTCCCCCAGGAACCACGGCCACCCCGTCCGCCGAATAGACCTCCTTCAGCCAGGACGAGAGATCGCGCATCACCTCCTGGAATCGTTGGCTCATATGATTCAGCGAGCGGTCGCTGAAGACCACCGAGAACTCCATGAGGCCATGGGGATCGATGCTGGGATGGAGGGGTCCGGGTCGGCTCATGCCTGGATCTCCTGGAGGGGGGAAGGGAGGGCGGGGGGCGCCCCCCGCAGGACCGGTAACGGGGCCAAGATAGCGAATTCTCGCCTGATGGCACGCACGCGGTCCCGGTTTGAGTGGACGTGCGTACGGGGAATCAGGGGAATCTCGTGCCAATTCGGTCACAGATCCTCCACGGGGGGAGATCCGGCATTGTCGCCCCTGCGATGGCAGGCGATTCTACCGACGCTCGATCTATCCAGGTCTCCCTTCCCCCCAGGAGTCCCCATGGCGCGCCCCTCCCTTCGCTCCAATCGGCTGACCTTCCCGCGCATGGTCGGCCTTGTCCTTCCCCTGGCTCTGCTCACTGCTTGCGCCGACTCCGGCCCCGTTTCTCCGGATGAGGGCTCTACCTCAAGCGTCAGAAGCGAGGCGGTGTCAGCTCCGGGCCTTACCTCCACCACGGGAGGGGGTCTCGTCATCAGCCAGGTCTACGGGGGAGGGGGAAATAGCGGCGCCCCGCTGCAGAACGACTTTGTTGAACTCTTCAACGCCTCCTCCGAATCCATCTCCCTGTCCGGCCTCTCGGTTCAGTACACGAGCGCCACGGGAACGGGGAATTTTGGCGCCAACGCCGGACTTCGGGTGGCGCTCCCGGACTCGGTCATGGCGCCGGGGCAGTACTTCCTGATCGCCCTCGCCGGAGGGAGCAACGGTGACCCGCTTCCCCCGGCAGACCAGACCGGCACCATCAACATGGCCGGGGCCAACGGAAAGGTCGCCCTGGTGACCGGGACTGAATCGCTGGGATGCAACGGAGGCAATAACGAGTGTGACGACGAGCAACTGAGCCGGATCATCGACCTTGTCGGCTACGGGAGCGCCAACTTCTTCGAAGGAACGTCGGCGGCCCCCACACTGAGCAACTCCACCGCGGCGCTCCGGTTGGAAGGCGGCTGTGTGGACACCGACGATAACGGGGCCGATTTCGAGGCGGGCGCCCCCTTCCCGCGCAACATGGCGTCGGCGCCGAGCCCCTGNGACGGGGAGGGAGAGGTCACTCCCCCGGCCGTGACCTCCGTGTCCCCCGCCGATGGTACCGCCAACGTGGCGCTGGACGCATCGATTCTCGTCACCTTCGATCGGTCGGTGGTCCTGGGTGGCGATTGGATCGGCATCACCTGCGACGTCAGCGCGTCCCGCACCACCACCACCACAGGCGGGCCGGCCTCCTGGGCCGTTGAGGTGGATGGCGAGTTCGCACCGGGCGAAACGTGCACGGTGGTCATCTCCGCCGACCAGGTGGCGGACGAATCCGATGCCTCCAACGCCCTGGCCGCTGATGTGAGCTGGAGCTTTACTGCGGCGGAGGCGGCTGGGAGCCTACCGGAGGGTCTTGTCATCAGCCAGGTGTACGGGGCCGGCGGGAACTCGGGGGCGGTGTTCCAGAACGATTTCGTGGAGATCTTCAACCGCACCAACGGACCCCTCTCCCTGGCCGGCCTTTCCATCCAGTACGCGAGCGCCACGGGGACGGGGAATTTCGGCCAGAACCAGAATCAACTCGTGATCCTCCCCGGTGTCACCCTGGCCCCGGGGCAGTACTTCCTTTTGAGCCTCGCGGGCGGTACCAACGGCGAGCCCCTCCCCGACGCCGATGCGACCGGCTCAATCAACATGGCGGCGGCCAACGGCAAGGTCGTGCTCGTCACGGGGACTGAATCACTGGGGTGCAACGGCGGGTCGACGCCGTGCTCCCAGGCCCAGCTCGACCGCATCGTGGATCTGGTCGGGTACGGCTCGGCGAACTTCTTCGAGGGGACGGCCACCGCTCCGGCCATCAGCGCCACGACCGCGGCCTTCCGCTTGGAGGGAGGGTGCGTGGACACGGACGACAACGGGGCAGACTTCATCGCCGCCCGGCCCGCCCCCAGGAACACCGGCTCGCCCACGGCGGAGTGCGGCGTTCCCGCAGTGGCTCAGGTGTCACCCACCGATGGGGCCGAGAACGTGGCCCTGACGGCGTCCATCGAAGTGAGGTTCACCTCTCCGGTAGCGGTGAGCGGCGAGTGGATCACGCTGAGCTGTAGCGAGACCGGAGCTCGGGACCTGGTTGAATCCGGCGGGCCCCAGGGGCCCCAGGACTGGACGCTGGAGGTGGAGGGGGATTTCGCACCGGGTGAGAGCTGTACGGCCACCATCGTCGCAAATCAGGTCACCAATCCCGACGATGCGGGCCTGACGCTGGCCCAGGACGTGGTCTGGAGCTTCACTACCCTCGAGGCGAATGTCTGCGAACTCCCCTTCACACCCACCTACGAGATCCAGGGACCCGGGTCGGAAACCCCCCTGGCAGGTCAGACCATCACCACTTCCGGGGTCGTCATCGGCGACTTCCAGGGGCCGGCACCCGCCCTCCGCGGATTCTACATCCAGGATCCGGTGGGGGACGATGATCCCCTCACCTCCGACGGACTCTTCATCTTCAACGGCAATTCGGTGGACGTCGAGTTGGGAGATTTGGTCCGAGTGACGGGCGTCGCTGGGGAATTCCAGGGGCAGACCCAACTCTCCCAGGTCTCGTCCATCGTCACCTGCGGAACCGGCGCCACCGTGGAGCCCACGGATGTCCTCCTCCCCTTCCCCTCGGCGGACTACCTGGAGCGGTACGAGGGAATGCTCGTGAGGCTCCCGCAACCGCTGACAGTCACCGAGCACCGCTTCCTCGGTCGCTTCGGCGAGGTGACCCTCTCATCGGGAGGGCGACTGCCCCAGCCAACGAGCATCGCCATGCCCGGGGCTCCAGCCCTGGCGGTGGCGGCTGAGAACGCGCTCAATCGCATCATCGTGGACGATGAACTGAACAACCAGAACCGGGACCCGATCCTCTTCGGGAGGGAGGGGAACCCCCTCACGGCCCAGAACACGCTCCGAGCCGGGGACACGGCGGAGGGGATCGTGGGAGTGATGACCTTCACCTGGGCCGGGAATGCAGCCAGTGGGAATGCCTTCCGGGTCCGACCGGTGGGGGCGCTGGATGGTGGCGTGCCCGAATTCACCCCGGCCAACCCCCGACCCATGGCGCCGCCCTCGGTGGGTGGCTCGCTTCGGGTGGCCGCCTTCAACCTGGAGAACTACTTCACCGACTTCTCAGGGTGCACGCGGGGCACTCTGGGTGAGCCCGTTGACTGCCGCGGCGCCTCGAATCAAACCGAGTTTGATCGACAGGTGGCCAAGACGATTCCCGCTCTCTCCGAACTGGATGTGGACGTCCTCGGACTCATCGAGCTCCAGAACAACGGGTTCGGTCCGGGGAGCGCCATCGCCGACCTGACGAACCGGATGCGGGCCGCCACGGGACAACCCTGGGCCTTCATCGACGCCGATGCCGAGACCGGTGAGGTGGACGCGCTCGGGACTGACGCCATCGTCGTGGGCCTGATCTACCGGGAAGATCGGGTCACCCCGGTGGGCCGCACGGCGGTGCTCAACTCCATCGAGTTCGTGAATGGCGGAAACTCCCGCCCGGGGAGCCGCCCCACCCTCGTCCAGGCCTTCGAGGACGAAGCCGGTGGTCGATTCCTATCGGGGGTCGTCCATCTCAGGTCGAAGGGAGGTTCACCCTGCGATATCGGAGACCAGGGTGACGGACAGGGGAACTGCAACGTAATGCGAACCAACGCCGTTAATGAGCTTTTGGCGTGGCTCGAGACGGACCCCACCGACACCGGAGAAGAGGACGTTCTCCTCATCGGTGACTTCAACAGCTACGCCATGGAGGATCCGATTCGTGCCCTGGAAGCCGCGGGGTACACGAACCTCATCACTACCGGCCCCGGGACTCGCTCGTACTCTTTCGTCTTCGACGGCGAATGGGGCTATCTGGATCACGCCCTGGCCTCACCAAGCCTCGCCCCGCAGGTAGCGGGAGCCGCTCTCTGGCCCATCAACGCCGATGAGCCGAACGTCCTCGGCTACTCCACGGCGTTCAAGAGCCCGAATCAACTCACCACCCTCTTCAGCCCGGACCCCTTCCGTTCCGCCGACCACGACCCGGTGGTGGTGGGGCTGGACCTTGTCCCCGGAATCGTAGCCGGATTCGGCGGATTCCTCCCGCCGTTCGCCAATCGTGACGAGGCCTTCCGGATCCAGGCGGGCCGAACCCTCCCCCTCCGATTCTCGCTGGGTGGAGACCTGGGCCTCGACATCTTCGCCGTGGGCTTCCCGGCGTCACGGGAGGTCTCCTGTTCCACCGGCGAGGCGATGGAGACGCCGCAACCCATCCTGCAGCCGGGGGAGAGCGGTCTCACCTATTCGCCCGGCAACTCGATCTATCGCTTGAACTGGGCGACGGAGAGGGGGTGGGAAGGCTCCTGCCGGGAATTGATCGTGCGATTCCGGGATCAGAGCCAGATCACCCACACCTTCGACTTCAGACGCTGAGGAAGGAGAAAGGACACGCCCGCCCGGATGGCGACCCTGTCCGGGCGGGCGTGTCAACCTCCTGCAGAGCGACGTTGCTTCCACCGGCATTTTGCATTACGCTTTTGCAAGCCACCTGACAGCCTTTTTCGACCCTCCCCTTCCCGGCCTCTCCCATGAGCGCCTTCTCGGTCATCCAGGACGTATCGGTCCTTCTCCGTGGAGAGGTGTTCCGTGCCCTGGCGTCAGCCTCGGGTGTGACCTTCACCCTCTCGGACCCGGCGACGAATGTGGAGCTGGGCCCGCCCGGTGAGGGAGGTGAGACCACCCGGGCCACCCTGTACCTGCATCACGTCGAGCTGGAGCGGCATCTCCGAAACCAGCGGCACCTCCCCAGCCGCGAGGATCCCTCCCGGTCCCGGCGTCCGCCCCTGACTCTGCAGCTCCGCTACCTCCTGACACCCTCCGATTCACTGGAGACCAACAACCAACTCCTGCTGGGCCGGGTTCTTCAGCACTTCCACGACCACCCCCTGCATCCGGTCCCCGGCGACGAGCCCCGGGACAGCCATGGCGGTGCCAGTCCCGAGATCCGGGTGGTCCCAGAGACCCCATCCCTGGAACACCTCACCCAGCTCTGGAACGCACTGAACCAACCGTTCCGTCTCTCGGTGGTCCTCCTGGTGGAAGTCGTGGCTATCGATTCGGGGCTTCCACCGCGAGCGGCTCCACGGGTCGGCTCCTTCCACACCCTGGTGGGAACGGGAGAACGGCCATGAGTCTCCGGGCCCTGAGTGGAGTGGTGAGCACCCAGGCCCTGGTGTCCGGACGGATCCGCGATTCCCTCACCGGTGGCTCTCCTCCGCGGATTTCAGGGCTGACCCTGAGCATGCGCCCCACGGAGGCAGCGGCATACAGCCCCTTCCCTGGAAGCATTCGGCTGCTGGACGGGATGCATTTCACCACGTGGGGCTCCCCGGAGCGCCTCTTCCCCGCCGGGCCTCCATCCGGCGGACTGGACCTCCGCTTGGAGGTGGAGGCGCCGGGATACGCACCGGAGGCAGTGGAGTTCTCCGTCCCTGCCGCTCACCTGGTTCCGGTGGACGAAGTCGTACGGGTTGGCCACAGGGAGGTGCGGGTGAATGGCTTCCCCCACCTTCCCCGATTCATCGAAGTGGCACTCACCCCGCTACCGGTGGCGCTGGCAGGGTGGGTCATCGACGACCATGACCCGGAGGCCCCGGTACCCGGCGCCACGGTCCGAGTCACCGCCCCGGCCCCGCGTGGGCCAGTCACCACCGACGCCCGGGGCTACTTCCGAATCCAGGACCTCCCGGTGGCTCTCTCGGTCACTGTGGAGATCCGGCAGGGTTCCCGATCCCTCGTCCAGGAGGTGGCCCTCCGGCCCTCGGATCCCTTGAACGAGTGGACTTTCAGCCTCCCCGCCTAAAGGAGCACGACCATGCCCGAATACCTCGCACCCGGCGTCTACGTCGAGGAAGTCCCGTCCGGCAACAAGCCCATCGAGGGAGTGAGTACCAGTACTGCCGGGATGGTTGGGGTGACCCAGCGGGGTCCGGTGGGGTCACCGGTGCTGGTCACCAGCTTCGGGGAGTTCACCCGGGTATTCGGCGGTATCCTGGACCATCGGGTTTTCACCGACGGTCTGGATTCCCTCCCCTATGCCGCCCGGGGATTCTTCGGGAATGGTGGGCAGCGCCTCTATGTGTCACGCATCGTGGGAGCCGGCGCCGAACGAGCCTCGGCTGACCTCCTGGCCGTGCCTGCCACCGATGCGGCCGACACGGCGCTGGCAGCCCGGGGAAGCGAGGGGGATACCCTCCTCTCCTTGGATGACGGGTCGAACGTAGGGGTGGGAGACACCCTGCTGATCCTGGATGAGCAGCGTTCCGAATACGTCACCGTCGACAGTGGCCCGGTGACGTCCGGACTCCGACTCGCCGGACGGCTCCGGGGAGCCGTCCCGGACGGGACTGCGGTGACGCCCCTTACGGTCACGGAGGATGCCGACCTCACGGCCGAGGTCACCGGAGCCATGACGGCAGGCGGCGGACTGGCCCTCTCCGCCGCGGCCGTGGCCGGCCTCACCGCCGGCCATGTGCTACGCATCCGGAGTACACTGGATCCGGAACAGGTGGAGTATGTGGAGATTGCCGCCGATGCCTCCGATGCCATCTCGGAGGGAGGCCTGCTTTTCTCCCACCCACAAGCCTCCACCCAGGTCCACCGGGTCAGCCTGGCGCCTGGGACCGCCACGGCCGCAGATGCTGACGCACCTTCGGGTTCCGTGCTCCTGGCGCTTGCCTCCACCGCAGACTTCCAGGCCGGGGGGGCGGCAGGGATCGACGGCAGCGGGACGTACGCGGTCGCGGCTGTCGTCTCCCAGGTGACCCTCACCACCGGGACACCCCTCACGGAGAACCACGCCGCCGGGACCCGGATCCTCCGTCAGGTGCCCCTCTTCCGGGTCCATGCCCGACACGAGGGGCTCTGGGGAAATGCCCTCAGGGTCCGAGCCCGTAGAAGCAGCTTGCTGGAGACCACAGTGGTGGGAGGGCCCTACGCCGCAGGTGAACCGCTGGTGGGCTTGAGTGCCGTGTTCGGACTGGGCCCGGGGAGCGTCATCGAATTCTCCCGGAACGGAGCGGTGGTAACCCGGGCCCGGGTGAGCGGGGTTGACCGGGCTTCAAACCAGGTGGCCGTGACCGGATTGGGCGCCCAGGTGGAAGCAGGAGACGACGCCCGGTCCCTGGAGTTCGACCTGGTGGTGGAGCGGGTGGAAGGGGGCCGGGCTGCAGACACCGAATCGTTCGAGTTCCTCGGTGTCGACCCGGAGCATACCCGCTATGCCCTCCGGGTCGTGGGTTCCTACAACCGGGCAACGGAACGGGGCTCCAATTCCGGAGAGGCGGAGCTCGTCCGCCTCTCGGACCTCACCATCGGGGACGACGGCGAGGATGAGGCCGATGCGGCGATGCGCCGCTTGGTCCGCCCCTTTCAGGGAGTCTCCATGTTCATGGCAGGGGGACGCGATGACCTGGACTCCATCGACGATTCCACCTTCATCGGGACCGACGCCGAGGATCCGGACACCCGTACCGGGATCCACTCCCTCCGAAACGAAGAGGGAATCAGCATCGTAGCCGTGCCCGGGCGAACCAGCGTCACGGTCCAGAACGCCCTCATGGATCACTGCCAGCTCATGCGCTACCGGTTCGCCGTGGTGGAGCCCCCGGCGGGAAGCGGTATCCGGGACGCCCGCACCCATCGCCAGAACTTCGACACCACGCGGGGCGCCACCTACTACCCCTGGCTCGTAGTGGCCGACGAGTTCGGTGAGCGCGGTGACCTCCTGAAGATCCCGCCCAGCGGCCATGTCATGGGGATCTACGCCCGCACCGATACGGAGCGCGGCGTCTGGAAGGCACCGGCCAATGAGGTGGTCCGGGGGATTCTGCAGTTCGAGACCACCCTTACCAAGGGTGAACAGGACATCCTGAATCCGGTCCATGTGAACTGCTTCCGGGACTTCCGGACCGCGAACCGAGGCCTCCGTCTCTGGGGTGCCCGCACCCTCTCCAGCGATCCGGAGTGGAAGTACGTCAACGTCCGGAGGCTCTTCCTCTTCCTCGAGAAGTCCATCGAGAACGGAATGCAGTTCGCCGTCTTCGAGCCCAATACCGAAGCGCTCTGGGCAACGGTGAAACGCTCCATCTCCAACTTCCTCATCACCGTCTGGCGTGCCGGCGGGCTGGAGGGCGTCCTCGAAGAAGAGGCCTTCTTCGTGAACGTTGGCTACGGCATCACCATGACCCAGGCGGACATCGACAATGGGCGCCTCATCGTGGAAGTGGGGGTGGCCCCGGTGAAGCCTGCGGAGTTCGTCATCATCCGCATCAGTCAGAAGACCCGGGAGGCTGCCGACTGAGCCGAATCGAATGGACAAGGGTCGGCGGGGTCCCACCCTGCCGCCCCCTTCTCCCCTCTCCCCCGAACCTGTAGGAGCCGACCGTGGAAAACCCGTACGCCCAATTCAACTTCCTCGTGGAGATCGACGGCCTCTCGGTGGCCGGGTTCTCGGAGGTCAGCGGCCTCACCACCGA
>SL_5KL_010_SEDDRAFT_10002002_pt1 | contig 11737 bp, 9 predicted proteins | sample SodLakKL_010_SED_FD_9118 | JGI IMG/M metagenome (IMG submission 9118)
TGTTCACCGCCAATTCCATGAACTGCCTGACTGAGGTGCTGGGACTGGGACTACCCGGCAACGGAACTATACCAGCGGTGGAGGCTGCCAGAATTCGTCTGGCCAAGCAGGCAGGCAGGCAGATTGTCAGCCTGTATCAGAAGGGAATTAAACCTGCTGATATTGTCAGCAGAGAAGCTTTTATCAATGCCCTGAAAGTTGATATGGCCCTGGGCTGCTCTACCAATACGGCCCTTCATCTTCCAGCCATCGCCCGGGAAGCCGGCCTGGAACTGAAAATAGACCTGATAAATGAAATTAAAAAAGAAATTCCTCATCTCTGCAGCTTAAGCCCTTCGGGAAGTTACCATATTCAGGATCTGGATCGAGCCGGGGGTATTCCGGCAGTGATGAAGGTGCTGCAGCAGCATGATCTCCTTAATGATGAGCTCCTGACAGCAACTGGTCATAAAATTCAAGAAAATCTTGAGGGTGTGGAAGTCAGAGACAGTGAGGTCATTAGGAATTTTGACAGGGCCTATCATCAAACCGGAGGTCTGGCTGTTCTTAAGGGAAATATTGCCCCTGAGGGTTCTGTTGTCAAGCAGGCTGCAGTAGCCGAAGAGATGCTGGTACATCAGGGACCTGCCCGGATCTTTGATTCAGAAGAAGAGGCTGTTAGTGCCATTCATTCCGGCCGAATTAAAAGCGGTGATGTTATGGTTATCCGATATGAAGGTCCCAGAGGTGGACCGGGTATGAGGGAAATGCTCTCTCCCACCTCAGCTATTGCTGGAGCTGGACTGGATAGGGAGGTAGCCCTGATAACCGATGGACGTTTTTCTGGAGCCAGCCGGGGAGCCTCAATCGGACATATATCGCCGGAAGCGATGGCTGGCGGTCCGCTGGCTGCCCTTCGGGAAAATGATATTATTAAAATTGATATTCCGGGAGAAAGCCTATCTGCTGACCTTACAGAGGCTGAAATTGAAAGTAGGCTGGCAGACTGGGAAAAGCCAGAACCCAAAATCAAGAATGGTTATTTGAGGAGATATGCCAGTCTGGTGAGTTCTGCTGCCAGCGGGGCAGTGCTGGATTGTTATTAGTGTTATGGTTTTTATCTTACTAAGTTAACAGGAGGTCTGAGAGTGGATAAAAAAATTACTGTTGAGAGATGTGAAGAAAGAAAGACTCCTCCTTCAGATGAGGATTTAGGTTTCGGACGTATCTTTACCGACCATATGTTTGTCATGGATTATGAGAGCGAAAGAGGCTGGTTCGACCCCAGAGTTGTGCCCTACAGTCCCCTTGAGATTGACCCGGCAGCGGCCTTCTGTCATTACGGTCAGACAACCTTTGAAGGTCTGAAAGCCTATCGGGCAGGAGATGGCCGGGTGCTGCTTTTCCGGCCTGACAGGAATGCTGCCAGGTTTAATAACTCCAATGAGAGAATGTGTATTTCCCGGATGGATCCCGAGTTTTTTGTCAGGGCTGTTAAAAAGACTGTGGAAGTGGACAAAAACTGGGTTCCTTCCAGACCCGGCACCTCTCTTTATATCAGGCCTTTCATTATAGCAACCGAAATCTATCTGGGGCTTAAGCCTTCCTCCCGTTATAAATTTATCATTATTATGTCTCCGGTAGCAGCTTACTATTCTCAGGGGATTAAGCCAACCCGAATTTACGTAGAGACTGATTATGTCAGGGCTATTAAGGGGGGAACGGGAACGGCAAAAACCGGGGGGAATTATGCTGGTAGTTTAAAAGCTCAGTCCCGGGCTGCTGAGCTGGGTTTTGATGAAGTTCTCTGGCTGGATGGAGTCGAGCGGGAGTATGTGGAAGAGGTAGGAGCTATGAATGTTTTCTTTAAAATTGATGGCAAGATTATAACACCTTCTCTGGAGGGAACAATACTGCCCGGAATTACAAGGGACTCAGCCATTAAAATTCTCAGGGATTGGGGCCTTAAGGTTGAGGAAAGGAGAATAAAAATTAAGGAGGTTGCTGAAGCCTATCAGCAGGGCAGCCTAGAGGAAGCCTTCGGCACAGGCACTGCTGCAATTATTTCACCTATCGGTGAACTAAAATGGAATGACCTCGAGATGAAAATTAACGGGGGAGAAACCGGTGAAGTTGCCAGCAAGCTCTATGATTATTTAATCGGCCTCCAGACCGGTCGTCGGGAGGATGCCTACGGCTGGACTGTTGAGGTCTGATCTTTTTCCAGTAAGATGAAATAAATCAAAAAAAATATTTGACAAACTTCTGATATCCTGCTATAATTCACTTTAACAATTTAAAAGACACAACAACTGTGAAGGGGCCCAAGTAAGCCTCAGGAAATATTAAGAAAGCCGGTGGCACTGCAAACCGGTTATTTCCCCGGGCCGAATTTCCCCCCTGAGTTGCCAGCTGAAATCAAGTAAGCCCGGCCGTATTCCGTCGTTACCCGGTGAGAGGGTGTGAGCTCTCAAAAGAGATGATTCCTTTTTTATTCAGCAATTTATAAGTTAACAATTTATAGGGAATCAAGACAGGTGGTACCGCGATTACAGTCGCCCTGCAAGGGGCGGCTTTTTATGTTTTTAGGGATATTTTTAGGGCAGAACCATCTACCAGATATTTATTGGTTTAATTCGGTTTGTCTGTGATTTGACAATTCATTTGCCAAACAATTAAAATTCAATTTTCCCACAAAATTTAAAGGAGGATGCTGAAATGATTGTAGTAATGAAACCAGAAGCAGCAGAAGGAGAAATTGAGCAGGTGCTTGAGACAGTACCGGAAGGGGAGTATGACAGTCATGTTTTTCGGGGAGTAGAGAGGACAGTAATAGGTCTGATCGGTGAGGGAGCTGATAAGGAAACTCTGAAAAACCGGCTGGTTTCACATTCCAGTGTGGAAAAGGTGGTAGCCATTCTTGACCCCTACAAACTCACCAGCTGGAAATTCAAGCCGGAGAAAACTGTTATTGAACTGGACCGGGTGAAAATTGGAGGCAAGACTCCCGTTGTTATGGCGGGTCCCTGTGCGGTTGAAAACGAAGAGCAGCTTATGACAACCGCCCGGGAAGTCAAAAAGGCAGGAGCAGAAATACTCAGAGGTGGAGCCTTCAAGCCCAGAACCTCGCCCTATTCCTTTCAGGGCCTGGGTGAAAAAGGTCTTAAGCTGCTGGCCCGGGCCCGGGAGGAAACTGGCCTGAAGATTGTCACCGAACTAATGGATATTGAACATCTGGGGCTGGTGGCTGAATATACGGATATAATTCAGATAGGAGCCCGCAACATGCAGAATTACCCGCTGCTTTCTGCCATCGGCAGCCTGAGACAGCCGGTGATGCTTAAGCGCGGTATGTCAGCAACCATCAGGGAATGGCTGCTGGCTGCTGAGTATATTATGGCTGAGGGAAATCACCAGGTTATACTCTGTGAACGTGGCATCAGAACCTTTGCTGAGGAGACCAGAAATACCCTGGATTTAAGTTCGGTTCCCCTGGTTAAAGAAATCAGCCATCTGCCGGTTATTGTTGACCCCAGTCATGGAACCGGTCGCTGGGAACTGGTCAGACCGATGGCCAGGGCGGCCGTGGCCTGCGGCGCCGATGGCCTGGTAATAGAGGTCCACCCTGAACCCCAGAGAGCTCTCTCAGATGGTCCTCAGTCTTTGAGGCCGGATAGGTTTCAGCTTTTAATGCAGGAAATTATAAAGATGGGCAGCTATGATGATAGCAATATTGACCGGGTCCTGCCCTCGGCGATCTAAATCTGATAACAGGGATGTGAATAATGTGAAGAGACTTGGTTATCTCGGNCCGCCGGGGACCTTTACCCAGCTGGCGGCAAAAAAACTTAACTCCCGGCTGGATAATTACAGCAGTATATCCTGCCAGGAGATTCCAGACTTAATCCAGGCTGTCGACTACAGAGAGATCGATCTGGCAGTTGTTCCTATTGAAAATTCCCTGGAAGGTTCGGTAAATGTGACTTTAGATTATCTGGCTCATAAGGTTTCGCTTCAGATTGTCGGGGAAATTATCCTCCCGATTAACCAGCAGTTAATTGCCAGACAGGGAACCAGAATATCAGATATTGAGGAAATTTATTCCCACCCCCAGGCGTTAGCTCAGTGCCGGGATTATCTCCAGAAAATCACAGACAGCTGTCAGATCCGCAGGGTAAACAGCACTGCTGAGGCGGTTGAGCTTGTTTCCCGGGGTCAAAAGTCTGATGGGGCAGTCAGAGCAGCAATCGGTTCCCGGCTGGCAGCCCGACTAAATCAGCTTGAGATTATCGCAGCTGATATTCATGATAATGATTCTAACTGGACCCGGTTTGTGATTCTCTCCCGCTCGGAAGAATCCCGGCTGGAGGAGCTGTGCAGTTGGGAATCTGCTGAAGATAAAGAGAACTATAAAACATCAATTATCTGCTCTCCGATTAAGAATCGGCCGGGAATTTTACATGAAATGCTGGCGGAATTTGCCTCCCGGAATGTTAATCTGACCAGGATTGAATCCCGGCCAACCAGAAAAATGCTGGGCGATTATCTTTTTTTTATAGATTTTACAGGTCACCTGGAACAGCCCAAGATTAAGGAAATTATCACAGGACTAAAAAAGAAGACCTCTCATCTAAAGATCCTGGGTTCCTATTCCAGGATGTTCTCCGGAACAGAGCAGGAAGATCTTGAGGAGGGAAGAACCCATGAAATTAACCAGTTTGCTTGAAAAGAATCTCTCTGGAGTCAGGTCCTATGAACCAGGTCGGGGCAAGGAGAAAATAAGGGAAGATTATAATATTAAAGAACCGGTTAAGCTGGCTTCCAATGAAAATCCCTACGGCTGTTCTCCCCGGGTCTTTGACGGAATTGATGAAGAACTTAAGAGAATATGGGAATATCCTGAGAGCACTGCTGAGCCACTGCGCCGGGATTTAGCAGATTTTTATGACCTTAACCCTGAAGAAATAATAGTGGGAAATGGTTCCGATGAATTAATCGGCCTCCTGGTAGAGCTGCTGGGACGGAATCAGGGGGAAATAATCTATGCCGACCCCTCCTTTATCAAATACCGGGTTTATATTGAAAGCAAAGGCTGCCGGGGGATAGCTGTGCCGCTGGATGAGAATTACCGACACGATCTTCAGGCCATCAGAGCTGAGATTAATCAACATACCCGGCTAATTTTTATCTGTGATCCCAATAACCCTACCGGAACATTATTAACTGCTGCTGAGATTACAGCTTTTTTGCGGGATGTTCCAGAACATGTGCTGGTGGTTTTAGATCAGGCCTATCATGAGTATGTTACCGATCCCGAGTATTTTTCAGCATTGGAAGATCGGGAGAAATGGTCCAATCTCTTGATATTAAGAACCTTTTCTAAGGCCTATGGGCTGGCCGGACTCAGGGTGGGTTATGGCCTCAGCAGCCCGGAAATTATTCACTATATAACTCAACTGAAGGATACCTTTAATTCCAACAGACTGGCTCAGGCTGCTGCCTGTGCGGCTCTGAAGGATCAGCAGCATATTGAAGTCAGCAGAAAAAAGAATAAACGGGAAAAGGAATATCTTTATCAGAAACTGGAAGAATTAAAGCTTGATTATCAAAAATCCCAGGGAAATTTTCTTTTAATAAAAGTTCCGGCTGCCAGCAGAAAGATTGCCGATGAGCTGGAAAAACAGGGGATTATTGTTAAACCCGGAGCAGCACTGGGTCTGGAAAATACAATCAGAGCCACAGTCGGCAGTCACAGCGACAATCAGAAACTGATTGCCGCTCTGGAAAAAATAGTAGTCGACTGGAATCTGGCGATTTAGGCCTCTTCAGTTCAGCTTCAGTAAAGGGATTTAGCCGGAAAATATTATCTCTTAGCCATTTGGTGGACCCCAGGCATGTTATATAATTAACACTACTGAAGTTGATACCTATACCGGCGTAACCGGAAGTTCTGAACGCTGGATAGAAGCAGTAGCAGATGCCCTGGCCAGAGCCTGTCTTTAATATAACTTCCCTTAAATAAATATAGAAATCATAAAAACCATCTGCTGATTAGAGCAGGTGGTTATTTTGTTTCTGGTTATCCTGGTTATTAATAACCAGAAAATCGGCAGCATCAGTTATTTCTGTAACATAATAACTTCTGCAGAACTTCTTTTTTTATTCTATCTGTGATATAATGAAAACAGGAAAAATATATATAATTTTGACTTTTTTATACCGGAAGTGGAAACTTTCAACATCCTTTCTGGAGGTGAGTAAAAAATGAATAAAATCCTGGTAGCAGTGGACGGTTCAGAGAGGAGCAGGGGAGCAGTAGAGAAAACAGTGGAACTGGCATCCTGTCTGGAGGCTGATATAACTTTAATTACAGTGGTGGCAGATATTAATCAGGTAATTGATATTGCTGAAGCTTCTACCCATGCAGCCATTCACCGGGGTTTAAAGGAGAGAGAGGCCCAGGAAAAGAACCTGGAAAAACAGGGACAGCAGGTGCTGGATGAGGCCGGACAGATACTGACAGAGGCAGATCTTGAATATGATACCCTGCTGCGCAAGGGTGATCCGGCCGATGTAATCTGTGATATTGCAGAGGAAGAGGGCTATGACCTGATAATTCTGGCAGATAAAGGGCTGGGTGGTGTAAAGCGCTTTTTCCTGGGAAGTATCAGTGACAAGGTGGTTAGATATGCCACAACTTCGGTTCTGGTGGTAAAATAAATTAAAAGTTCAAATAGGGCAGGCACAGTATTTAAATAGTGCCTGCTTCATTTATTATTCGCTAACATCTATTACTTGCTAATATTATTTGTTGCTTCTGCTGTAGTATTTATTTTTCAGTAGTTTATATCACTTCTACAGGGAGCCCGGGTTTGTTGTTGATTTTTATCAAAGTGGTTTTGGGCATATTTACCAAAAAACTTCCTAAGGAAATCTGGGATTTTTGAGCTAACTTCACCTGAATTGCAAAAATAAATGAGGAGATAAAGTCTTTAGGATAAAGGAGATGAATAATTTGCTGATAAGTTCCGAGCGGCTGGAGGAAACAGCAGAGAGGTTGCACCTGGGAAGTAAAGCTCTGGATACCTATTTGCAGTATAAAGCCCGGGAAATAGCTTTAAAAGAGATTAATATTAGAGCTCTGCTGCCTGAAAAACACAGATTTAAGCGGCTGCAGCAGCAGGCTGATAGTCTCAAGAAGAAGTATCCAACAGCAGAGGAGAGACCGGATCTTTATGGCATCCTGGTGGGGGTTAAGGATCTCTTCCATCTGGAGGGTTTTCCTACCAGGGCAGGTTCCAGATTACCACCGGAGCTTCTAACCGGTGATGAGGGGAAAGTAATTTCTGACCTCAAGAATGCTGGAGCTCTGATGCTGGGGAAAACCGTGACCACTGAATTTGCCTATTTTGCCCCGGGACCAACCCGCAATCCTCACAATCCAGAACATACTCCCGGAGGCTCCAGCAGCGGCTCGGCAGCAGCTGTTGCTGCCGGCTACTGTCCCCTGGCTCTGGGAACCCAGACTATCGGTTCGGTTATAAGGCCGGCGGCTTTCTGCGGTATAGTTGGCTTTAAGCCCAGTTTTGCCCGGATTCCCACCGAGGGAATGCTGCTCTTTTCACCTTCAGCCGATCATGCAGGATTATTTACCCAGGACATGGCAGGGATGCGGCGGGCAGCCAGGCTTGTCTGTCGGAACTGGAGAGAAAGTGAGGTCAGTCTAAAAGAAGCTGCCTCTCCGGCCCTCGGAATTCCGGTTGGCCCCTATCTTAAACAGACTTCCTCTCAGGGAAAAGAGGCTTTTTCCAGCCAGATGAAATTCTTATCCCGCCGGGGGTATGAGCTGAAAGAAGTTGAGATATTTGCTGATATCATGGAGATTAACAAAAGCCACAACCGGCTGATTGCCAGAGAATTTGCTGAAACTCATTTCAGCTGGTATCAGAAATATGGTGACAGCTACCGGCAGAAAACCGCAGAATTGATTGAAACCGGAAAGCAGATCAGCGATAAAACCTACCGGCAGGACAGAAGTCAGCAGAGCCAGTTGAGGTCAGAACTTCAGGCAATTATGAAAGCAGAGAAAATTGATCTCTGGATTTCACCTCCGGCTCCTGGCCCGGCACCAGAAGGCCTGGAGAGCACCGGTGACCCGGTTATGAACCTGCCCTGGACCAATGCCGGACTTCCGGCAGTTAATCTTCCAGCAGGTAAATTTAATAACGGCCTTCCATCAGGGCTTCAGCTGGTCGGCAATTTTCGCGGAGATGAGGAGCTGCTGGCCTGGTCAGACAGGCTGTTTCAGGATTTAGAGGAGCTGGAGAACACTACTCTCCCATAACCTTTACCAGCACTCTCTTATCACGCTTACCGTCAAATTCACCGTAAAAAATCTGTTCCCAGGGACCAAAATCCAGCTCTCCTTCAGTGATTGCCACCACAACCTCCCGTCCCATAACCTGTCTCTTCAAATGGGCATCGGCATTATCTTCAAAGGTGTTGTGCCGGTACTGAGAAACCGGTTCATGGGGTGCCAGTTCTTCCAGCCAGTCCTTAAAGTCCTGATGAAGGCCGCTTTCAGCATCGTTGATAAAAACGCTGGCGGTTATATGCATGGCATTCACCAGACAGAGACCTTCCTGGATTTTGCTTTGCTTGATAACTTCTCTGACCTGCTCGGTGATATTAACAATCTCCATCCTCTTATCTGTGTTGAACCAGAGATATTCACGGTGGGATTTCATTTTTACCTTCCTTTCGATTTTCGGATTTAAGTTTTCTTCTGTTTATCTTTCTATTAGTTGATTCCAGAAAAAGACCGGCAGTCCTGCCTGGCAGCTGAGCTTATAATTTGCCAGGAGCCCAATCCTGACATATAATATAGATAGGTAATTTTCTGAACCTCAGTTCTGCAAATTTATAATTTACAGGTTGTGATTAGATGGCTTCAGAAAAGGAAAGGATAACCGGGCAGATTGACAGGATAACCTACACCAATGAGGAAAATGGTTTTACAGTTGCCAGACTCAAGCTTCTGGAAGAGGAGAGAAAGGTAACAGTAGTGGGAAATCTGCCTGCACCCGATCCCGGTCAGGTGGTGGAACTGGAAGGTTACTGGGCCACCCATTCCAAATACGGCAGACAGTTTAAAATAACTGATTTTCGCTATTCTGCACCTACCAGTGAGGAGGGGGTTAAAAGATATCTGGGCTCCGGACTTATCCCCGGGATAGGCCCGGTAATGGCTGAAAGAATAGTCCAGGAGTTTGGCGAGGAAGCCTTAGAAATAATTGACGATAACCCGGAAAAACTCAAGCAAGTAGAAGGAATTGGCAGAAAAAGGCTGCAGCAGATTCAGGAGTCCTGGCAGGAGCAGTCCGAGATCAGAGAGATTATGGTTTTTCTGCTCTCAAACAATATCAGCCCGGCCTATGCAGCCAGAGTATATAAGGAATACGGGAGGGATGCTGTTGATATTGTGCAGAATAAACCCTACCGCCTGGCTTCTGATGTCTGGGGCATAGGTTTTCAAACCGTCGATAAAATTGCCCGGGATATGGGGATTGAGAAAGATTCCGGGCAGCGGCTTAAAGCCGGCCTGATATATATCATGGAGCAGACAGCCGGGGAGGGCCATGTCTATTATCCCTATGAAGATTTGCTGGAGAGGACTGCCAGGGTGCTGCAGGTGGAAAGGGAGCAGCTGGTTGAGCCATTTAGCGAGCTTGAGGTTCAGGACCGCCTGGTGATAGAGGATCTTAATTTTGATTACAGCAATTTTAAAGAGAATAACAAAGCTGTTTATCTTAAAGCTTTTTATGTAGCCGAAACGGGAATTAACTGGAAAATTCAGCAGCTGCTGGCTTCACCCCGTCAGCAGCACATGATAGATATTACGGCCCGAATCAGGGAGGCCGAAAAGCAGCTCACCTTTTCGCTGGCAGGAAAGCAGCGGGAGGCTGTGGAACTGGCTCTTAAGGAAAATCTCCTGGTAATTACCGGTGGACCCGGCACCGGAAAAACAACTATCATTGAAGCAATTATCAGCACTTTCCGGGATTTAAATCAAAAAATACTGCTGGCAGCCCCTACCGGGCGGGCAGCCAAAAGAATGACAGAGACCACCGGCAAAGAAGCAAAAACAGTTCACCGCCTGCTGGAGTTCAGCTATCAGGAGGGCGGATTTCAGCGCAATGGAGATCACCAGCTGGCCGGTGATGTCATAATAATTGATGAGGCTTCCATGCTGGACACAGTGCTGATGTACCATCTCCTGAAGGCAGTCCCCGAAAGCGCTAATCTTATTCTTGTAGGTGATGTTAATCAGCTTCCCCCGGTAGGAGCAGGCTATGTCCTCAGGGATATAATCAGGTCAGGCAGGGTGCCGGTCATAGAATTAACGGAGATTTTCCGGCAGGCCCGGGAAAGCTCAATTGTAATAAATTCTCACCGGATTAATAACGGTCAGATGCCTTCTCTGCAAAACAAAACCGGCGGCAGGCTTGATGATTTTTATTTTATTGAAGAAAAGGAGCCGGCTAAAGTTCTTCAGCTGATTATCAAGATTGTCCGGGAAAGGGTACCGGCCCGCTTTGATTTTGATCCTGTGGAAGATGTCCAGGTGCTGTCACCGATGCGGCGGGGTGAACTGGGGACAGAAAATCTTAATTCCCGGCTTCAGGATATTCTTAATCCGGCTCTGGAGGCTGAAGGACTCTCCTATGGTGGGGTTACCTATCGGGTTAATGATAAGGTTATGCAGGTTAAAAACAACTATGATCTTGATGTCTTTAATGGAGATATTGGACGGATTGTGGCTGTAGACAGAGATGAGTCCCGGCTGAGAATCAATTATGACGGCAGGCTGGTTAATTATGAAAGAACCAATCTGGAGGAGCTGGAACTGGCCTATGCTATTACGGTACATAAATCCCAGGGCTCGGAATATCCGGTGATAGTCTTCCCGATGGTGACCCAGCATTACATCATGCTCCAGAGAAATCTCCTCTATACCGCTCTCACCAGAGGCCGTCAGCTGGCTGTTATTATAGGCAGCAAAAAGGCCCTGGCAATGGCTGTTAATAACGATAAGGTGGAAGAGCGTTACTCTCTGCTGGAAGAAAGGCTGCGGGATTTTAGAAGTGATGAGTCAGACTGATTTTTTAGCCTAGCAACCCATAAATCTGGATAAATCAGGAGGGATAATTGTGAAAAATATTAATTATGATGAATACTTTCAGGAATTTAATAGCTCATTAAGTGATGGAGGTGCTTTTTTAAACGTTAAGAATGGTGAAGAGCTCAACACCATGACTATTGGCTGGGCCACAGTCGGTATAAGCTGGAGCATTCCGGTTATGCTGGTTCTGGTTCGGAAATCCCGCTATACCTATCAGCTGATTGAAAAAGCAGAGGATTTTACAGTCAGCGTTCCCTTGGGAGACAAAATGAAGGATGAGCTGCTTTTCTGCGGTACAGAGTCAGGCCGGGACTATGACAAATTTGCCGAGTGCAATCTGGAGGTTGAAGCTGCCCAGAAAGTAAATACTCCGATTATCAAAGGCTGTGATCTGCATTATGAGTGCAGGATAAAGTATAAGCAGGCTATGAAAGAGGAAAGGGTGGTAACTGAAGAACTGCGGGACTGCTATCCCGGCGGAGACTACCATACCCTTTATTTTGGTAAAATAGTTGCTTCCTATCTGACTGAGTGAGGTTTCTCCCGGAATTTTGCCTCCCTTTGGGTTGAAAGTTT
>SL_5KL_010_SEDDRAFT_10002004_pt1 | contig 11726 bp, 14 predicted proteins | sample SodLakKL_010_SED_FD_9118 | JGI IMG/M metagenome (IMG submission 9118)
CCGCCAGTCCGAGGCACAGGAACGCCATCGCGATGCGGTGGTCGAGCCGGCTCGACACCGTCGCGCCGCCCGGCACCCCATCCGCCCCGCACCCCTCGACGGTGAGGCTGTCCTCGGTCTGCGCGACGCGGATGCCGCAGGCTTTGAGTCCCGTGGCCATCGCGTCGATGCGGTCGCTCTCCTTGACGCGCAGCTCGCCGATGCCGCGCATGACCGTCGTGCCCTCGGCCGTGGCGGCGAGCGCGGCGAGGATCGGGTATTCGTCGATCATGCTCGCCGCGCGTTCGGGCGGCACCTCGACGCCGCGCAGCGCGCCAAAGCGCACCCGCAGATCGGCGACCGGCTCGCCGCCCTCGTCGCGGGCGTCCTCGACGGCGATGTCGGCGCCCATCTCCATGAGCGTCTCATAAAGCCCCGCCCGCGTCGGGTTGCGGCTCACCGCGGGCACGGTGATCCCGGAGCCCGGCACCATCAGCGCCGCGCAGACGGGAAACGCCGCCGAGGACGGATCGCGCGGCACCGCGACGGCCTGCGGCACGAGCTCGGGCTGCCCCGTGAGCGTGATCGCCCGGCCCTCGGCGGTATCAGCGATCTCGATCGCGGCCCCGAAACCCGCGAGCATGCGCTCCGTGTGATCGCGCGTCGCCGTGCCTTCGGTGATGACCGTCTGTCCCGGCGCCCCCAGCCCCGCCAGAAGCAGCGCCGACTTCACTTGCGCCGACGCCACCGGCACCCGGTAGTCGAGCGGCACCGGCATCGCCGCCCCCGCCACCGTCATCGGAAGCCGCCCGCCCGCGCGCCCGAGCACCCGCGCGCCCATCGCCGTCAGCGGGTCGGTCACGCGGCCCATCGGCCGGGCATTCAGGCTGGCGTCGCCCGTGAATGTCGCGGTGATCGGCGTCGCCGCCATCGCCCCGATGATGAGCCGCACCCCGGTGCCCGAATTGCCGCAATCGATGATCCGGTCCGGCTCGGCGAAACCGCCCACGCCGACGCCGTGCACCGACCAGGCGCCATCACTGTGGCGCGTCACTTCGGCGCCGAAAGCGCGCATCGCCGTCGCCGTGGCGAGCACGTCCTCGCCCTCGAGAAGCCCGGTGATGCGCGTCTCGCCCACGGTGAGCGCGCCGAGAATCAGCGCGCGGTGGCTGATCGACTTGTCGCCGGGCAGCGCGGCCGCCCCCGAAAGCGGGCCGCTCGCGCGTGCCGTCATGGCATGGGGCAGGTCGGTCATGGGCGGCTCCGGGCTGTCGCACGCGCCTGCGATAGCGCAGCCACGCGCCGTGGTCCACCGCCCGGTGCCCGCCGCGGCCAAGCGCGGCGCGCCGCGGATGCGGCGCCAACGGGGCCAGCGCGGCGCATCGCGCCGCACCGCAAGGTCACGGCCCCCTTTCGCCGCCGCCCATCGCGCCCTATAAGCGCCCGGGATCACGCCGGAGACACGCATGCGCAGCGCCGACATCACCCGCACCACCACCGAGACGGCGATCACCGTCTCGGTCGCCCTCGACGGCACCGGCCGCGCCGATGTCGCCACCGGGGTGGGCTTTTTCGATCACATGCTCGACCAGCTCGCGCGCCATTCGCTCATCGACATCACGCTGCGCGCCGAGGGCGATCTGCATATCGACGCGCATCACACCGTCGAGGATTGCGGCATCGCGCTCGGCCAGGCGCTGGCCGCCGCACTCGGCGACAAGCGCGGCATCCGGCGCTACGGCGCCTGCCTGCTGCCCATGGATGACGCGCTGGTGCGCGCCGCGCTCGATCTCTCGGCGCGGCCTTTCCTTGCCTGGGGCGTGGATTTCCCGACCGCGAAGATCGGCGATTTCGACACCGAGCTCGTGCGCGAATTCTTCCAGGCGCTCGCCACACATGGCGGCATCACCCTGCATGTGGACGCGCTGCGCGGCGTGAGCAGCCACCACATCGCGGAGGCCGCCTTCAAGGCGCTCGCCCGTGCGCTGCGCGACGCCGTCGAGCCCGACCCGCGCAAGGGCGACGCGATCCCGTCGACGAAGGGCGCGCTATGACCACGGTCCTCGTCGATTACGAGAGCGGCAATCTGCACTCCGCGCAAAAGGCGTTCGAGCGCATGTCCGCCGAAGCGGGCACCGGGGAGGTGATCGTCTCCGCGCGGGCCGAGGATGTCGCCCGCGCCGAGCGCATCGTACTGCCCGGCGACGGCGCCTTTCCTGCCTGCCGCCGTGCGCTCGACGCCGTCGACGGCATGACCGAGGCGCTGCACGAGGCCGTGATTTCGCGCGGGCGGCCCTTTCTGGGCATCTGCGTGGGCATGCAGCTCATGGCCACGCGCGGGCTCGAATACACCCCGACGCCCGGCCTCGACTGGATCGGCGGCGAGGTGGTTCGCATCGAGGCCGGCGCGCTCAAGGTGCCGCATATGGGCTGGAACGATCTCGTGGTCGAGCGCGCGCATCCGGTGCTCGACGGGATCGCCTCGGGCGATCACGCCTATTTCGTCCATTCCTACAAGTATGCGCTGGCGGATCCGGCCGAGTGCCTCGCCCATGTCGATTACGCCGGCCCGGTCACCGCGATCATCGGGCGGGCGAACATGGTCGGCACCCAGTTCCACCCCGAAAAGAGTCAGTCCACGGGCCTGCGGCTGATCGCCAATTTCCTGCGCTGGCGGCCCTGACGGAGACGGCGATGATCCTCTACCCCGCGATCGACCTCAAGGACGGCCAGTGCGTGCGGCTCCTGCATGGCGAGATGGACGCCGCCACCGTTTACGGCGACGACCCCGCCGCGCAGGCGCGCGCCTTCGCGGCCGAGGGCTGCGCATGGCTGCATCTCGTCGATCTCAACGGCGCCTTCGCGGGCCGGCCCGTCAATGCGGACGCCGTCGAGGCAATCCTCGCCGCGGTCGATATCCCCTGCCAGCTCGGCGGCGGCATCCGCGACATGGCCACCATCGAGAGCTGGCTCACGCGCGGTGTGGCGCGGGTGATCCTCGGCACCGTGGCGGTGGAGGACCCGCAGCTCGTGCATGACGCGGCGCGAGAATTCGAGGGGCGCGTGGCGGTGGGCCTCGATGCGCGCGCGGGCAAGGTCGCCACGCGCGGCTGGGCCGAGACGACCGAGATCGACGCCACCGATCTCGCCCGCCGTTTCGAGGATGCCGGCGTCGCCGCCATCATCTACACCGACATCGCCCGCGACGGTGCACTCAAGGGCCCGAACGTGCCCGCGACGGCAGCGCTTGCGCGGGCGGTCTCGGCGCCGGTGATCGCCTCCGGGGGGGTGTCGTCGCTCGATGATCTGATCGCGCTGCGCGACGCGGGGCCGATCGCCGGGGCGATCTCGGGCCGCGCGCTCTATGACGGCAAGCTCGATCTGCGCGCGGCCCTCGCGGCGCTGGCCTAGTCCTCGGCGGCCGCGGCGGTGAGGGTCTCGAGCGCCTCGGCCATGGCTTCGAGGCTGTCATCGACTCCGTCGAGGACATGCCGCTCGGCCATCGCCGCGGGGTCCTCATAGGCCAGCCAGGTATCCCCCGCGCCGTCCTCATAGACCACCACGCGCAGCGGCAGCTCCATCCCCGCCGTCGGGTTGGCCTGCAGCACCGGGGTGCCGATCTCGGGATTGCCGAACATCACCATGGTCATCGGCGCGAGTTCCTCGCCGATGCTTTCGGCGGCGGCGGCGTGATCGACCTCGGCGGCCACGCTCGCGCCCGCCTCCTCGATGGCGGCGGTGAGCTGCTCGACCGTGTCCTCGACGGAATGCGGGCTCGCCACCCGGATATTGTCGTCGAGTTCGATCTCGTCGGCCCCGGCGGGCAGGGCCAGTGCCAGCGCGGCGGCGCTCGTGATCGTGGCGATGCTGCGTTGCATGGGCTGTCTCCTCTCCATGTTGTGGCAGCCCGAGTGCAACACCCCCGCGCCGGGATCGCAACCCTGCGGCCGCGCCATCGGCCTTGAACGCAAGGAGCCGCCGGGGCAGAAGGAGCCGAGTATTGGAGGCCGCATGCTCAAGACCCGGATCATCCCCTGCCTCGACGTGGCCGATGGGCGCGTCGTCAAGGGGGTCAACTTCGTCGATCTCGTCGATGCCGGCGACCCGGTCGAGGCCGCGATCGCCTATGACGCCGCCGGCGCCGACGAGCTGTGCTTTCTCGACATCAATGCCACTTACGAAAACCGCGCCACGATGCATGACGTGGTCCGCCGCACCGCCGCGCATTGCTTCATGCCGCTCACGGTGGGCGGCGGGGTGCGCACGCCGGAGGATGTGCGCGCGCTCCTGCTCGCGGGGGCCGACAAGGTGAGCTTCAACTCCGCCGCCGTAGCCGATCCGGACGTGGTCGCGCGCGCGGCGGACCGCTTCGGCAGCCAGTGCATCGTGGTGGCGGTGGACGCCAAGGCCGTCGCCCCCGGCCGCTGGGAGATCTTCACCCATGGCGGCCGGCGCGAGACCGGCATCGATGCGGTCGAATTCGCGACCCTCGCCGCCGCCAAGGGCGCGGGCGAGATCCTTCTGACCAGCATGGACCGCGACGGCACGCGCTCGGGCTTCGATATCGAGCTCACGCGCGCCATCGCTGACGCCGTGCCCGTGCCCGTGATCGCTTCGGGCGGGGTGGGTACGCTCGCGCATCTTGCGCAAGGGGTCCGCGAGGGTCACGCGAGCGCCGTTCTCGCCGCCTCGATCTTTCATTTCGGCGAATTCTCCATCGCCGAGGCCAAGGCCCACATGGCCGCCGCCGGCATCGCGGTGCGCGCGGCATGAGCGCGCTTGAGCGTCTCGCCGCCACCATCGCCGCGCGCCGCGGCGCCGATCCCGACGGCTCCTACACCGCGGCGCTGCTCGCCAAGGGCCCCGAGAAATGCGCCGAGAAGTTCGGCGAGGAGGCCGTCGAGGCCGTGATCGAGGCGGTGCGCGGCGACCGCGCACGGCTCACGGCGGAGGCCGCCGATGTGCTCTATCACCTGATGGTGATGCTGGCCGCGCGGGACGTCACGCTCGAGGAGGTGCTGGCCGAACTCGCCCGCCGCGAGGGCACCTCCGGCCATGACGAGAAGGCGGCGCGTTAGTCTTTCGCGTCGTCGAGCGCATGGGCCCGCAGCACCCGCAGCGGCACCACGTCGAGCGTGGCGCGATGCGTCGCCGCCAGGTAAACCTGCGGCGCCGCGCCCTCGTCATGCGCCTGCAGGAACCGCGCCGCGCACAGGCACCAGCGATCCCCCGGCTTGAGCCCGGCAAAGCGAAATTCCGGCCGCGGCGTCGAGAGATCGTTGCCCAGATACTTCGACAGGGCGAGAAACTCCTCGGTCATCACCGCGCAGACGGTGTGACGCCCGCGATCCTCCGGCCCGGTGTCGCAGCACCCGTTGCGAAAGAACCCCGTGAGCGGATCGCGGGAGCATTCCTCCAGCGGCTCGCCGAGCACATTCACCGACTCGTCCTTCATGCGGCCTCTCCTTGCGCCTTTGCGCGTCACCTAACGCCGATGCGCCGTTCTGCCATGGGGGCAGCATAACGCCAGGCGCCGCCGCGCGAAACCGTCAGCCGGCGGGCGGGCGCCAATCGACCCAGCGGCCGTGAAAATCCGCCCGCCCCAGCGCGACCGTCTCGCCGCCCGGCCAGCGCGTGAGCGCAAGCGCCGCGCCGTCGCCGCCATCGCCTTCGAGGGAGAGATGCGCGAGCGGGGCGGCCTCCGTCGACCTTGCACCCGCCTCGGCCAGAAGCCGCGCCCCGCGCGCCTGAGCCTCGGGCGGCAGATACTGCCAGGCGATGGTGTGATAGACGAGATGCGTGGCCCCCGGATGCGCCGTGGCGAGCCGATCGGCGAGCCAGTCCACCGCGTCGCCCTCATCCACCTGCGCCCGCGCCCGCGCCGCGAGCGACAGCGCCGCCTCGAGCCGCGCCAGCCGCGCGGGATGATCGGGCCAGACATAGGCGCGCATGCGCAGCCGGTCGCGCACCGGGTCGAGCGGCGCGATATCCACCCCGGCGCGCGCGATGACCCGCGGCGCGGTCTCGCGGGGCAGGGGGCCGCGCCAGTCCGGCCGCAGCACCACCGCCGCACCGTCGGGCCCGAAGCGCCGCCCGCCGGCCTCCAGCGCGAAGTGGTCCCACAGCAGGTTGAGCCCCGCGCTCGCCCCGAGTTCCGACAGCACGATATCCCCGCCGAGCCAGCGCCCCGCCGCGATCAGCACCGCCGCGCGGGCGACCTCGTTGGTCTGCGGCGGCCGCTCCAGCCAGCCGAGGATCTCGGCCTCATGCGCCCCGAGCGCGCTGTCAACCGCCGCCCAGAGCGCGTCATCCGACTGCGCGCCGGGCGCGGCCCAGGCCGCCGCAAGCCCAGCATCCGCGCCGCGCAGCTTAAGCGCGTGCAGCGCTCCGGCCAGCCGCAGCGGCACGGCGTCCGTCGACGGCCCCGCCCAGTCATGAATGCGCCGCCCCACCGCGCCTTCCGGGCCGAGCCGCGCCGCACACAGCCGCATCAGCCGCGCCGTGAAGGGCGCGTCGAGGCGGTCACAGGCCTCGGCCTGCGACAGGAAATGCGCCGCCGCGCTCATCGGAACCGATCGATCAGCTTTTGCAGGGGGGAGCGCTCATCCGCCGGCTCGGGCGCGGGCTCGGGGGCCTCCCGCGGCGGCGCGCCCGGCGCCTTGTCCTTGCCGGCGCCGGACGGGCGCGGCGGCCGGGTGCGCTGCGCGACGGCGTTGAGGAAGCGGTCCGACGCCCCCTCGGCAAGCGCCGGCGCGCCCTCGGCAACGCCGCGCAGGAGATCGTCGAGCCAGTCCGCATCCGCCTTGGCGAAATCTTTCAGCACATAGTTCGAGACCTGCGTCTTGTCGCCCGGATGCCCGATGCCCAGCCGCACCCGCACATAGTCCGCCCCGATCGCGCCATGGATCGAGCGCAGCCCGTTATGCCCGGCATGCCCGCCCCCGGTCTTGACCCGGCACTTGCCCGGCGCGAGGTCGAGCTCGTCATGGAACACGACGACATCGACAGGTGTGAGTTTGTAGAATTTTTCTGCCGCGCCAACGGACTGTCCCGAAAGGTTCATATATGTTTCAGGCTTGAGCAGCAGCACCTTTTCGGTGCCCAGCCGGCCCTCGGCAAGCTGGCCCTGGAACTTGCCGCGCCACGGGGCGAAGCCGTGCGCCTCGGCGATGGCATCCACCGCCATGAAGCCGATATTGTGCCGGTTGCGGGCGTATTTCGCCCCCGGATTGCCCAGCCCGACGAAGAGTCGCATGTGCGGTCCTTTCGCTTGACCCGGCCCCCTTGATGCCCTGAACTGAGCGCGAATGCCAGCCCGGCGCAATGGATGAATGAGGTCCGCCATGTATCTGACAATGAACCGCTTTCGCGTCAAACCCGGCCAGGAGGAAGCTTTCGAGCAGGTCTGGAAGACCCGCGAGACGCATCTGCACGAGGTCCCCGGATTCGTCGCTTTCCACCTGATGAAGGGCGAGGCGAAGGAGGATCACACGCTCTATGCCTCGCACACGCTGTGGCAAAGCCGCGAGGCGTTCGAGGCCTGGACGCGCTCCGAGGCGTTTCGCGCCGCCCACAAGGGCGCGGGGGCGCATTCGGACATCTATCTCGGCCCGCCCGAGCTTGAGCTGTTCGAAAGCGTTCACAGCGTCGAGCCGTGATATGCCGCATTGCGGCGACAGGCTTTCGCTGCATCGCAGCTATTCGCAATCGGTAGGACTGCCGGCGCGCGGCACCTGTTAGGCTGGAACCGTGGAGGAGACCATCCGAGCCGGAGGTTTCCATGGCTTACCAGACCGAGACCACCTTCCCCGACACCACCCTCCACAGGCTGCACGCGCTGCGCACGGCGATCGGGCGTGTCTGCGCACGCTTTGTCGAGATCCGGTCGCGGCGCGCCGAGATCCAAGCGCTCGACGCGCTCAGCGATAACGAGCTTGCCGAGATGGGGCTGCGGCGGTCGGACATCCCGCACCACGTCTTTCGCAACGTGATGACGGTCTGACCCCGGCCCGCCCCCGGCCGCTCCGGGGGCGGGCCCGCGGCCTCAGCTCGCTTCGCCCTCTCCCTCGTCTTCGGGCGCCTCCTCGGCGCCGTCATCCTCATCCTCGTCCTCGGCGGCGCGAAGGCCGGACGGCGCGGAGATGTTGGCGATGACGAAGTCGCGATCGATGGTCGGTTTGGCACCGGCGGGCAGCTTGACCATCGATATCGTGGCCGTATCGCCGATATCCATGCCGGTCAGATCGACGGTGATCTTCTCGGGGATGTCGCCGGCGGTCACCACCAGCTCGACCTCGGGGCGCACCGCGTTCATCACGCCGCCGCGCTTGAGGCCGGGGGCCTCCTCGTGGCCGATGAACTCGACGGGGATGTGCAGGTTGATCCGCGAGGTACGGCGCAGGCGCATCAGGTCGAGATGCGTGGGCAGGTCCTTGACCACGTCGCGCTGCACATTGCGGCAGATCACGCGCACATCCTCCTCGCCCTCGAGCTTGAGGTTGAACAGCCGCGACATGAAGCGACCCGCCTTCAGGTGCTTTACGAGGTAGTTGTATTTCAGCTTGATCGGCTGCGGGTCCTGCCCACCGCCATAAACGACACCGGGTACGTAATGCTCTCTGCGAGCCTGACGGGCGGCCCCCTTGCCTGTCCCCGTCCGTACCTCGGCGTGAAGATCCCTGATCTCGCCAGCCATAGAGGCCTCCATTGGATTGTGTGAGGCGGACATCCTCCAAGGGTGCATGCCCGCGCGAAGGCGCCCCCTACGCCATCCGCGCGCCGAGGAAAAGCGCAAAAGCCGCCTTGAGAGCAATCGCCGGCGCAGCTAGGAGCCCTGCACGTTGCGAGGAGGGATCATGTCGCTGCGCGCATCCGCCGTGCTGTCGCGCGCGCCGCTGGCGTGCTTTGTCGTGATGGGCATGCTCTGGGGCACGCTCGCGGCGCTCTTGCCGGACCTGCAGGCGCGCTTCGGGCTCGGCGACGGGATGCTGGGGGTGATGCTTCTGCTGACCTCGGTGTCGGGGGTGGTGGTGATGCTGGCCGCGCCGCTGGCGGCGGGGTGGCTCGGGGCGGCGGCGCTGCCGATGGCGGCGGTGGCGATGGGGCTGGCCTTCGCGACACCGGCGCTCGCGGGCGGGGTCGCGGGGTTTGCGCTTGCAATGCTGGCGATCGGGGCGGCCTCGGGCTTCATCGACGTGATGATGAATGCGCGGGTGAGCACCATCGAGGCCGCGCAGGCGCGCCCGCTGATGAATCTCAATCACGGCGCCTACTCCTTCGCCTATGCCGGCGGAGCGGCGCTCACCGGGCTGGCGCGCGGCGCGGGCGTGGGGCCGGGAACCATCCTGGTGCTGGCCGGGAGCGTCGCGGTGCTGCTGGCGGCGGTGAGTCTCGAGCGCGGCGCCGCCATCGGCGCGGACCGGCGCGGTGCGGTGGCGCGCGGGGGCGGCACGCTCGGGGCGGTGACGCTGCTTGGCGGGACCGTGATCCTCGTAGCGTATTTCGCTGAGAGCGCCGTCGAGGCGTGGTCGGCGCTGCATATCGAGCGCACGCTGGGCGGCAGCCCGGCGCAGGGCGCGCTCGGCCCGGCGATGCTGGGGCTGACGATGGGGATCGGGCGGCTGGCCGGGCAGGGGCTCGCCGCGCGGATCGCGCCGGGGCGGATGATGCGCGCGGGGCTGATGCTGGCGGCGGCGGGGGCGGCGGTCGCGGTACTCGCGCCGGCGCCGGCGGTGGCCTGGGCGGGGTTTGCCGTGCTCGGGCTCGGCGTTTCGGTTGTTGCGCCCTGCGCGATGGCGCTTGTCGGCGCGGCGGCGCCGGAGGCGCGCGCGGCGGCGATCGCGCGCGCCTCGGCGGTGGCCTATGCGGGCTTTTTCATCGGGCCGCCGCTTCTGGGCGGGGTCTCCGATCTCGCGGGTCTGCGCGCGGCGTTCGCGGTGGTGGTGGTGATCCTCGTGGCGGCGTTGCCGCTCATCGGGCTTCTGGTGCGCCGGGCGGCGCGGTGAAGCCTTCGGGCAGGATCAGGTTGTGCAGGCCCAGATCGTGCATGTCCCGCTCGCCGCACAGCGCCATGGTGGTGTCGAATTCCTTGCGGATGATCTCGAGCGCCTTGCTCACGCCGGCCTCGCCCATCGCGCCGAGCCCGTAGGCATAGGCCCGCCCGAGCCAGACCCCGCGCGCCCCGAGCGCCACCGCCTTGAGCGCGTCCTGCCCCGAGCGGATGCCCGAATCCATGTGCACCTCGACGCTGTCGCCCACCGCCTCGACGATGGGACGCAGCATCCGGATGCCGCTCAGCGCCCCGTCGAGCTGGCGACCGCCATGGTTGGACACGATGATCGCATCCGCGCCGACCTTCGCCGCCATGCGCGCGTCTTCCACATCGAGGATCCCCTTGAGGATCAGCTTGCCGCCCCACTGCTCCTTGAGCCGGGCGACCTTGGCCCAGTCGAGCTGCAGATCGAACTGCTCGGCGGTCCAGGACATCAGCGAGGTGGTGTCCGACACCCCCTTGGCATGGCCCACGATATTGCCGAAGCCGCGCCGCTTCGTGCCCAGCATCCCCATGCCCCAGCGCCATTTCGTCGCCAGGTCCAGCATCACCGGCAGCGTCAGCTTGGGCGGCGCGGAGAGGCCGTTCTTGATGTCGCGGTGACGCTGGCCGAGCATCTGCAGATCGAGCGTGAGCACGAGCGTGTCGCAGCCCGCCTCGCGTGCACGGCGCAGGATATCGGCGACGAAGGCCTCGTCCTTCATCACGTAGAGCTGAAACCAGAAGGGCTTGGCGGTGTGCGCCGCGACGTCCTCGATCGAGCAGATCGACATGGTCGAAAGCGTGTAGGGCACGCCGAACGCCTCCGCCGCGCGCGCCGCTGCGATCTCGCCATCGGGGTGGATCATCCCTGTCAGCCCCACCGGCGCGAGTGCGACCGGCATCGTCACCTCGCGCCCGGCCATCGTGGTGGCGAGCTTGCGGTCGGACATGTCCACGGCGACACGCTGGCGCAGCCGGATATCCGCAAAATCGCCGGTATTGGCGTGCAGCGTCTGCTCGGTCCAGCTGCCCGACTCGACATAGTCGGTGAACATGCGCGGCACGCGCCGGTGAAACTGCGCGCGCAGATCCTCGATCGTGGTCATGACTGTCATCGGGGCTCCTCCCGCCTGTCGTCTAGCAAGGCCGGGCAGGGGCTTCAATCGCGACGCTCACGCGGCGGCGGCGGCATTGACGGCGCGCATCGCCTCCGCCGCGATCTCGAAGGAGCGCAGCCGCGCCGCGTGGTCGTGGATCTGGCCGGTCAGGATCACCTCGTCGGGCCGATGTGCGGCGATGAGGTCGGCCAGTTGGCGCTCGACGCTCGCGGGCGAGCCCGCCGCCGTGATGCGCAGCGCGTGATCGACCATGCGCCGCGTGGCCGGATCGAGCACCGCGTCGATATCGTCAACGGGCGCAGGCAGCTTGCCGGGTCGGCCGGTGCGCAGATTGGCGAAGGCCTGCTGCATCGAGCTGCGCAGGCGCGCGCCCTCGGTATCCGTTCCGGCGGCGAAGACATTGATCGCGAGCATGAAATAGGGCTGCGCGCAATGCGCGGAGGGTTGAAAATCGCGCCGGTAGATCGCCGCCGCATCATTGAGCGCGTCGGGCGCGAAATGCGACGCGAACGCGTAGGGCAGCCCCAGATGCGCGGCGAGCTGCGCGCCGAACAGGCTCGAGCCGAGGATCCAGACCGGCACGCGCGTGCCCGCCC
>SL_5KL_010_SEDDRAFT_10002005_pt1 | contig 11719 bp, 9 predicted proteins | sample SodLakKL_010_SED_FD_9118 | JGI IMG/M metagenome (IMG submission 9118)
TGGCGGCACAGCTGATAGATACAAAAGAATTTTTGCGGCGGGGACTCTCTTCATGAATGGCCCGGGCAAAAACACTTTTACCGGTTCCTGTTTCACCGCGGATGAGTACAGTTGAATCGGTTGAAGAAACAAGTTTCATTTTCTCCTTGATCTCATTAATTTCTGTACTGGTCCCGATTATCCCGGAAAATGTGCACTTCTTATTTTCTTTCATAATCCTGGTGGCCAGCTCTTCAACCTCTTCTTTTCTGCGAAACGAGAGAACAGCTCCCGAAACACGGTCTTCCTCATACATAAGGGTAATATTGTAAAAAAGAAAAAGGGTTTTATTGTCGGGACCGTTATAAGTGACTTCATTGACATAGTAAAGTTCACTTTCGGTATTCTTCTGATTGTTGAGCACATCTTTCACTTTGAAGTCGGGGAAAATAACGTTGATATGACAGCGTTTTCTATCACTGTGCTTTAAATTTAGCATACTCTGGGCAGCCTGGTTAATGTTTGTAATCATTCCCTGGTTATTGATAGCAATAACCCCTTCATAAATCGAATTGATTACATCTTTGAACTGATTCATCAGGCTGGTAACTTTAGATTCCATTTTTTTCTCATTAAGCGAGATTGAGATAATATTACACAGTTTGCTTAAAAAGTTCTGCATTTTATCATAATGGTTGAGCAGTTTGCGGCGATGCTGCTCTGTAAGAGCAAGCAGAGAAATAGTTCCTATCTTATCATCACCGGAAAAAATGGGCCGCATAATAAAAGCTAAAACATCACATTCTTCAAAGTATTCACATTCGGTGCAGCATACTGCATGAGCAGTATTTTCAACAAAAATTGGCTCATCATCTGCAGAAGTTAATATTTTATGAGTCATACACCCTTCATCATAAATCGCACCGACTTCTTTTCCGAAATAACCACTACCGGCAATAACTTCCAGGTTACTGCTGATTATGCCGATCTCAATATCGACAACCCCGGCAAAAGCCCCGGTAACCTGCTGCAAAAAACCCTGAATACTCTTTAATTCTTTCACTAATCCATACCACCTTTTTTAGCTAAAACTGACCTGTTAGATACGGATTACTTCGTTGCCACAATGTTTAAGAAATTTATCAAAATCCTGGTAAGAAAGGTTGACAGTTGCCGTATTAACATTGGGATGAAAATTTACAGATTCTTTTTTTTGTAAATCCCGATCAATTACCAGGGTCACCGCTTTTTTTTGATCATTGATTAACCCAAAAGGAGAAACTGCTCCGGCTTCAAGGCCCAGGTGTTCATGCAAACGTCTTTCTGAAGCAAAACTTAATTTACCCGCGGCCAGTTTTGCAGAAAGATCTTTTAAGTCAACAGATTTTGATTGCTCCAGGACAACCAGGTAATGACGGTTTCCTTTATTGTTTCGCAAAAAAAGGTTTTTCGAATGAGCACCCTCAATATCTTTCCAGTACTTGCTGGCTTCTTCTACTGTATAAACCGGTGGGTGCTCATAACGGGTATAGGCCAGCTTTAGCTGATCAAGGGTATCATAGACTTTTTGCTCGGTTTCTGAAATCAAGTTGGCATTCTCCCTTCATATTATATTAAATTATAGGCGTTAAAAAAACTATTTTGCAAGAGTTTTGCAAATATATGTAATTAACGTTAACATGGTTGACTTTACTTGTCAAATCAGAATATTCACCAGTTTCTGCTGCACTTAGTGTTTTTGATAAATTACTGTTAACCAGGTGTTTATGAAATTACCGGTAAATTCTTTATTGCTGCCCGCCAGCTTTACCTCTTTTCTTAAATTAAGATAAGCTGGCTATTTACAGGTTATCTTCTTTTATCATGAAGGGACCGGCCCCCAATAACCAGAATCCTTTTATCACTTTGCCTTGAGCAAACTCTAACCGGCCGTATCCATGCCGGCGGTTAAAAAACCAGCCCCCGCTGTATTTTTCTCCAGCTAAATATGAGTAAGTTCCGTAACCATGTCGTAAACCTTTCCACCATTGCCCATGGTAACTGCCATGTCCGGGCCAGGTGCAATTACCCCGGCCATGAAATCTGCCGCCGGAAAAATCACCTTCATATTCACCGCCATCAGCAAAGATACAATGACCATGTCCGTGCATTCGACCTTTTCTCCAGCTGCCATGCCAGGTACTCCCATCTGCCTGTTCAAGAGAGCCTTCACCATGGTACAATCCTTCTTTAAAATCACCTTGATAGCGATTGCCCCGAGCGTCTGCCTTGAGACCATGGCCATCCATTTGATCTACGGACCATTGCCCTTTATATTCAGAACCGTCAGGCCAAACCTGGGTCCCCTGTCCATGCTTTTTGCCAGCTTCAAATTCACCTGTATAGATGATGTCGTTTTTATAGGTTACCGTTCCCTTGCCTTCAGGCAGGCCGTTTTTCAAATCACCATTGTAAGGCGAACCGTCTGCAAAGAAGAAAGTGCCATCATCAACCGGTTTTCCTTCTATAAACATTCCCGCATAACAGGAACCGTTTTTATAATAAAGTTTCCCTTCACCATGCGGCAGGCTGTCTTTACTTTCCCCTCTATATTTTAATCCGCCGGGTAAAAAGCATAATCCCCCGCTGACATTTTCCCCATGCTCATACTTACCGTAGAATTTTGTTCCATCGGGGAAAAACACAGCTCCTTTTCCGTGAGGCAGCCCATTTAACAATTTCCCCCGGTATCTTGCTCCATCAGAAAAAAAGAAGCTTCCTTTTTCAGCAAAACGCCCTTTAACAAACAGGCCTTCATAACGAGAACCATCAGAAAAAGTATAAACACCTTTCCCGTGCATCAAATTATTTTTCCACTGTCCTTCGTATTTACGACCATCCGGCCAGGTCTGTGTCCCCATCCCCTGTTTGCGATCATTATACCACTGACCGGTATAACTTTTCCCATCAGGCCAGGTCATAGTTCCTTCACCATGGCGGTAAGCTTCACTCCAGCTACCGCTGTACACCCTGCCGTCAGGACGAGAAAAGGTTCCATAACCTTCATAAAGGCCGTTGACAAATTCTCCTTCATACTTTTCTCCACCGGGCCAGTAATAGGTGCCGTACCCATTCATTTGATCGTTTTCCCATTCACCCTCATATTTGCGCCGGTCGGCAAACAGGTATATCCCTTTACCATGCATTTTGTCATTTTTCCACTGGCCTTCATATTTATCACCATTGGACCAGGTAAAAGTGCCTTCACCATAAAAAAGTCCGTTCTTCCACTCCCCGGTGTACTTATTCCCATCAGGCCAGGAGATTGTTCCCCATCCATGGGGTTTGTTGTTTAGAAGATCACCCCTGTAAGTGCCATTTCCGGCATATTTCATAACAGATCGACAGCCTTTCGCAAAAATGATGAAACAGCAAAGATCAATAACCTATATTTCGTTAAAGATCGGTGCTTTCCCTTCTATCGTTTGTTTGATTTAGTCATTCAACCGGTTGACGCATCGGGCAGATCAGGATCTTTCTTTTTGCGCCAGGCCAAAAATACCATGAAAATACCCAGTTCATATAAGAGCATTAAGGGAATAGCCATTAATATTTGAGAGAATATATCGGGAGGGGTGAGGATTGAAGCAAATATAATGATAATCAGCAGGGCAAATTTTCGGTTTTTACGTAAAAATGAAGTGTTTATCAGGCCAATACTGCCCAGAAACCAAAAAACAACCGGCAGTTGAAAAACCAGTCCAAAGGACAAAATAAATGAAGTGGTAAAAGAAATATAGCGGGCAATACTAAAACTGGGCATAAGGTCAGCTCCCGAAAAACCGATAAAAAAGTTTAGGGCAAATGGTAATACTACGAAGTAGGAAAATGAAATTCCCAGAGCAAAAAGGATATACATAACCAGGGTTAGTATTATAGCTGATTTCCTGGTTTTTCCCATTGCAGCTAACGCCAGGGCAAGCAGTTGATAGACAACCAGGGGCAGGGCTATCGTGGCACTGGCAATAAAGGCCAGACGAAGGTTGGCCAGAAGCGCCTCGGATGGTGTCAGGAAGATCAACTGTAGATCAAGACCCTCGGCATTAAGCTCACTGTAAGCCAAATTAGCCGGCAGCAAAAGAATATGGCGTATTTCGTCAATGAAAGTAAAACAGGCGATCGCAAAAATAAAAACTGCTACGGCAATAATCATTAAGCGCTTTCGCAGCTCTTCGAATATAAGTATGATTCTTTCTTTTTCCATAGGCCTTGTTCTTAGCGCATTCTCCCCCGACTCTTAATCAAAAATAATCTACTGATCTTGATCATTTTCAGCTTGAAGATAATTTAAGTAGTTCAAAGCTTGCTGGTAAAGCTCGCTTTCTTCACTCTCTTGCTCCAATATCTCTTCGAGCATTGATTTTGCCGTAACAGGATCACCAAGATACTCACCCAGTAGAACAGTATAATAAAACTGCTCTTCAAGATCAGCCAGGTCCTGGGCAATCCTATTTTCAAGATATTGCTGCAGCCATTTAACTTCTTCTCTAACCAGATCCTTTTCTCCTGTTGCATCAACCAGTCCGATCAGGGAAATATGAATCATAGGGTCAGGGGCATCGCGTAAAAGATCCTTTAAAACTGCTATTTCTTCTAACATGTTCTGCTTCTTTTGCTGCTCTAAGTACGAGTTAATTAACCTGAGACGATACCTGGGGTTGGATGGCTCCATTTCAACCAGGGATTGCTCAATAGACAATATTTTTTCTTCATATTCCTGCACCGCTTCATGATCATCAAAATAGATCTGCTTAATAAGGCTTAAATAATGATAATTCTCAGCCAGCTGTTGAAGCACAATCACGTTTGGTCCATGCTCCTCCAGGTNCATTTCCAAACGTTTTACTTCCTCTTCATAGTAGGCAAGGTAATCTTCCGGTTCAGGATCCCCTGGTTGATCAGAAAAAAAGGTTCCCTGGCCACCGAGAGCCTGACCAAAATAACCTACAGCAACTGACATGATCATGGCAAGGGCCAGTATCGCGGCAACAATCCCTGCCCACCTTTGTTTTTTTAAATCCTTTTGTCTGACTTTCTTTTGTGCCAAATTTTATCCCTCCGGATCAGTCTTGCGATATACAGATTGCAGCATTTACATTGTTTTGGTAAAGCAAAGTTCTTTAAAATAGTAAAACATTGTTTCAGTGGTTTTCAAGTTTAACCAGCAGCCTCCCGCAGTTTTCACAATACACCATTGAACTTGGATTGTAAAGATGGCCGCGATGGGCTGAAGAGATAAAAACCCGGCAGCCGCCACAAATGTCATCAACCACCCGGGCAAGGGCTTCTCCCTGATGTTTTTGTGCTAAAGTGGAGTACTTGTCGAGATACCTGTGATCAATTTTTTGAGCAAGCTGCTCACGTTTCACTAACAGCTGCTCCACCTCATTATTATACTGATCCAGTTCCTCTTCAAGCCTGCCTTCTTTTTCCTCCAGTTCCTGCCTGCTCCGGGTTAAATCTTCCTCCAGCTTGTTTAATTCAGCTTCCTGTTCTTCTATTGATTCCATAAGATTCAAGATATTATCTTCCAGCTGTTTCTTGTCGGCAGCTAAAAGATCCATTTTGCGCTGCATTTGTTCAAGTTCTTTAACACTGGTGGTTTTGCCGTCGTACATGTTGTCATATAATTCTTTCCTGGTTTCTATTATTTTTTGTTCCTCTAATTCAAGCTGTTTCAAATTTTTACGCTCATCTTTAAGCCGTTCCTGCCGCTCTGAATAAGCATTTTCCAAGCACTCCAGGTGCTCTTTTGTTTCCTCTACCCCGCTTCGAAAAGGAGCTTCTTCAATCTTTAATTGTAAATCCCTAAGTAAGAGATCCATTTGCTGTAATTCCCAAAGTAATTGCAGCTGCATAATTATACACTCCTCTTATTTAATAAAAAAAGGGTAGGTTTTAACCTACCCCTGATTAATCTATCCATCCTGTTGAAACCGAAGTTTGCAAAAAAACCCCGGTTTTATAGTTGTCTGCTTTTAAACGTTCCGTTAAATAGCTTTTAAGGTAAAAAACCCCTGGCCACTCGGTGGCATCATGTCCGGCATCAATCAAAGCAAGCCTGCGGCTTTGGGCATTTTTCAAATCATTGTAACCAAAATCCCCGGAAATAAATATCTCTGCCTGCTGTTCTGCGGCATTTGCAATCAATGAACCCCCGCTGCCACCGCACAGAGCTACCCGGCTAAAATTATTTTTACCTGTCGCCCAGTAACGCAAACTGCCTGCATGCAAAGAATGACGGCATTTATCGATCAATTGTTCCAGGGAAATGGGCTTTTCCAGAGAGAAAATTAAACCCAACCCGATCTGTGAGCCTTCCAGAACAAGGGGATAGAGGTCGTAGGCAACCTCTTCATAGGGATGAGCCTCCACAAGAGCCCTGATCACCTTTTCCTTATTGGAAAAGGGCAGAATTGTCTCCAGTCGAATCTCATCAACTTTTTCCATCCGGCCTTGAGATCCAATAAATGGAGTAGTTCCCTGATGCGGCATAAATGTTCCAGTCCCGGACAGCTGGAAAGTACAATGGCTGTAATCACCAATCTGCCCGGCGCCGGCTTCAGCCAGGGCACTGCGAACCCTGTCCTCATATCCGGCCGGTATAAAAACAACCAGCTTTAAAAAGTGTTCACTACCGCTTGCTTCAAGTACCGTTGCCTTATCAACCGGAAAACCCAGGGCCCGGGCCAGTTGATAGCTGACCCCGTTTGGTGCAGCATCATAATTTGTATGTGCACTGAATATATTAAGGCCTTTTTTAATTGCCGATGCAACCAGGAATCCTGTCGGATGATTTTCATTAATAGAAGTAAGCTTATTGTAAAACAGGGGATGATGGCTCACGATCATTTCTGCACCAATTTCTGCTGCTTCCTCTAAGGCAGTTTGATCGGGGTCAAGAGAGACAAGGATCTTTTTCACCCCTGCTTCCGGATTGCCCAGCTGCAAACCGACTGGATCTCCCGGCATGGCATTCACTGAAGGAGCAAGTTCTTCCATATAATCGATAATTTTTTTTACCTGAGCCTGCATTAAACCTATCTCCAACATTCTTTTATAATCAACCATGGTTATCTGCCATATGGTTTTGTTTAAGGGTTCTTACCCGTTATAACATTCTCCTTTAATAATTTTCTGGAATTCTTCAATCAAATGCCGGCAAACAGGACCGGGTATATCCTCACTTACCGTTCGCCCATCTATAATACTGATCGGGTGAATTTCAATTCCCGAAGAAGCAGTCCACACTTCTGATGCATGTTTTAGCTCCTCTACATGGATAGCTTCTTCAAGAAAGGAGATCTTTTGCTTTCTCATAATGTCAATAACGATACTCCTGGTAATTCCGGATAAAATTAAATTGGATTCCGGATGGGTGCGTACTTTACCATCGATAACGGCAAATATATTGGTCCGGGTGCCTTCTGTGACAACCCCTCCCGGACGGTATAATATTGCTTCTACTGCACCCGCTTTAGCAGCTTTTTTCCTGGCAAGAATATTGGGCAGCAAATTAACCGACTTAATATTACAGTGAAGCCACCTTTCATCCGGCAGGGTAATACAGCTGGCCGGTTTAAAATTGTCCAATACTGAAGCAGGTGCATTAAACTCCCTGACATACATGATCATCGAAGGCTTGATATCTGCAGGAGGCAAATGGTCTCGTTCTGCACAGCCCCTAGTTATCTGCATGTAGATGTACCCATTCTGGCATTCGCTCTTTTCAATTAAATCAGCAATATTTTTTTCAATTTCCTCGATCGTATAGGGTAGATCAATCTCAATAGCGCTGGTGCTGTTCTGGAGCCTTTTTAAATGCGGAAACAAATAAAATGGCTTGCCATTATATATTTTAATTACCTCATATACCCCGTCTCCAAAAAAGAAACCCCGGTCTTCAAGTGGTACCTTTGCTTCAGAAATATCACAGATACTGCCGTTTAACCAGGCCAAATTTTTCAATTCAAATCAGCTCCATCCTTTTTGATATGAACCAGAGTAAAAATAATCATCAAGCAGTGTCTACCTTAATTGTGCCTGTGATTAATTTAAGCTTTTCTTTCGAATTTTACGGCGCCTGAAAAGATAGTAGATAACAACTACAAGCATAAGAATAATAATAATCAACCATGTTATCAGAGGGATAGTCCAGACCGGATTAATCCTTGCTGCGGCAGAAGCATAATAAGGATCAACCTCGGGTAGGCCGGAATCACCTACAGGCTGGTTTGCTGCATATTCCACAACTGTTTGCCAAACTTTTAACTCTTCACCATCAACATAGACTATCAGTTGATCCAGTTCATCTGCTGTAACAGGATTGCCCTGCTGATCTTTTAAGACAAAGTCCAGCTGCGGCAGCATTTCGCTGACCATAGGCAGGAAAGAAACAATGTATGAATCGGTAACCAGGCAGTAAAGATCCCGGCCGTCTTCCTCCAGGGAAACATACTGATCGTCTTCAAAACCCTGCCGCCCCTCGCCTATATAGCGTTGGGCGCTGGTTACCGCCATGGTAGTCGGGATGGGCAGGTCAAGAAAGGGAACGGTAAAAAGAACTGCATTTTGCGGGTTGTAATCATAGCGCAAACCGGAAAACTGCAGAAAATAAGTATCTCCCAATGTCTCTTTCAATAAGACCGCAACTTCTAAAAGGCTGGCTATTTCATCCGCGGTCAGGTAAACAGCAACTATGGGATAACCGGCATAGCCATCAGGCCCCTTGCCCAAACCCACTATTTCAACCAGGTCATAAAAAGATACTTTACCAAAAGAGTGAGGCATGGTTCCAGGAGTAATGCTACCCCGGATCGACCCGTTGGCCTGAACAGCAAAATCAGCTCCGTGATCGGTTTTTTCGCTGGTGACCAGGCGCATGGCATCGGTAATAAAGTTGCCGGCAGGGGATTCCTGCAGGCGAGGATGGTTGGGTATTTCAAAATCAGAAAGCATGATGTAGTCATCAAGTATATCCTGGAAGCGGCCGGCTGTTTTTTCGGCAACCAGGGCATTTAATTTCTCTTTATACCGGTTAATTTCAGCATCAATTTCTAAGTCTAGGGGGATGGTGTAATCGAGAGTATGCAGAAAAGGAACTTCATTTTCTTCATTGCGAATCCGCACTTCCCTGGTAGAAGGGTTAAAGGCAAGCTCAAGCCGGCCATAGTACTCTAAAAGCGAACCGGCCTGAACAATTACTGTGTCTCCTTCAACAACCGGTTCATGCAAAGCAGTATGACAATGACCACCGACTATAACATCGATCCCGGGCACCTCACGTGCTAAATCACGATCTTCTTCTACCCCGGAATGGGTAACAGCTATAATCATCTGGGCCCCCTGCTCTCTTAGCTGATCAACCATAAGCAGGGCTGTTTCATGCTGATCAGTAAACTCTACCGGTTCGTGGGCAGCAGTTACGGAAACAGCATCTTTACCAATCAGTCCAAACAGCCCTACTTTAAGGCCATTTTCAAGAACCATCAGGTGGTTGTCACGAAAAAGGTCGTTTCGGACCAGCAAATGATCAGGCGGCGCTTCTGCATTGGAAGCAAGAACCACAGTGTTATCGTGAGCCTCCGGATAACCTGCTGTCATAAGGTAATTTGCGAGAACATCAGGACCATAATCATATTCATGATTGCCAATCACAACGGCATCATAACCGATCATCTGCTTTAAGCTCAGTTCAGGAGCAGAACCCAATGGTGCCAGCCAGCTGAATGCTGAACCCCCCAGAAAATCACCACCGGAAATAAGCAGCACCGGTTCACCAGCAGTTTCTTTTTCCTCCCTGATCATTTTTACAGCTGCAGCAAGCCGGGCATAACCACCGATAGTTGGATTTTCTCTTGCCGGATAAAAATCCACAGCCGGTGAATGGGGAATAACTGAACCATGTTCATCGTTAGTATAAAGAATAGTAAGGTTGTATTCCTGACCAGGGGCAGGCCCGGCGTACGAATAAGGAAAAGCTGAACCTGTCAAAAGCAGGATAAAGGAAAAGATAAATGTCAGGCAGATAATAATTAAATGTTTATGAGAAAAGCCCCGGGATAAAGACATATAAGCATCCTTTCTTATTATACTTTTTTATGATCACTGGTGATTATAATATTTTGTTATAAATCTTTCTATACATCTTACCACAAAACAGGGGCTAAAAAAATGTTTCCTTGGAAACANGCAAGCTAAAAAAATACAGGTTTNATCTTTTAAAAATAATAGTTATCCTTCATGGCAATCCCCAATTCCGCAAGCTCATTTAAAACAGGCTTGTATATTTTTTTGTCCACAGGAAGTTGAACCCCATGCTCCTTAAACTCTGCGGTAAGGATTTGTTTAGCGGCAGCAGCAATCGGCAACCCGGTAGTTCTGGCCATCGCCGAATCACCGCCGGGCCTTCCATATTCGATTAAAGATGAGGTTATCTGCCCACACCTTCCATCCGGATATAAAACTTCAAATTCATGGAGCATAACAACTAAATCTCGTTCATTTTTGCCAAACTGTAATTTATTCAAAAGCAGGTCGGCAAGGATATCTCTTGCCGAGCCGCAGTTAAACGGAACCGGAACCTGATCGAACAAGCCAAGCCACTTTAAATTTTTTATAACCAGGCTGTGTTCTTGAACACCAAGATAGCTGGCTAAAGCCTGGGTTAAACCAGTCTCTTTTGAGAGACCCGGCAATTTGCAGGTGTAGTCCGCATAAGAAATATTTTTTAAATCTTTTTTTTCAGTATCGAACATGCCCATATCATGCAAACACGCTATAGTTTCGCACCAGCCGGGGTAACGGAACGTGCCCCTGTAAATGCTATTAACTTCCGGTATATTATAAATATCAACATAACAGGTGGCATCGCTGTTCGGATACTCTTCAAACCAGCCACATTCCGGCACATATTTAAAAGAATAATTCTTCATCAGATCTTTGCCGTCAACATAAACTACTTTTCCGCATTCCAGGAACTTGGCCGGACATCCACTGGCTTCAAGAACTCCTTCCGGAGACCAGGAAAACTTATATCTTAACGGTTCTAAAGCAGCCTCAGGGGCAGGTAGGCCTCCACACCAGGAGCTAAACTTTTTGACTTTGCCTCCTTTTTCTTTAACTTTATCAATTATTTGCACAGCCGACATATGATCGATGCCCGGATCCAGGCCTATCTCCCCCAGTACTGTAACACCGGCTTTTCTGGCCCGAACCTCAAGATCTCTAATGGCAGAAGAAATAAAGTTTGGAAAAACGATCGAGGTTTTATTTTCTATACATTTTTTTATTATATATTCGTCCAATGAACGGGGTAACAGGCTAACAACAAGATCAACTTTTTTGATCAGGTCATCCGTTTCCTGCAAATCGAAAGAATGTGCTTTACCCCTGGGATGACCTTCAACTACCTTTAAAGCATTTTCCAACACCTGGTCAACAACAGTAACAAAAAGATCCGGCTCTTTTAACAAGTGCCGGATGCAGGGCCCTGCTATTCGTCCAGCTCCCAAAACAAGCACATTTTTCATCATTACTCAACTCCTCAGTATCTAAAAAGTAATCATTATAGCCCTGAAAATTCTTAAAATTAATTACATCTCAAAGCTCAATCTACCGACTTGCTGATGATCCCCCCGCCCAGCACCTCTTCACCAAGATAAAAAACGGCTGACTGACCAGGGGTAACTGCTTTTTGCTT
>SL_5KL_010_SEDDRAFT_10002007_pt1 | contig 11713 bp, 10 predicted proteins | sample SodLakKL_010_SED_FD_9118 | JGI IMG/M metagenome (IMG submission 9118)
AGACCTGCTCACGCTTGTGGAGAAAGGGTATATCCGAAAGGAGAAGAGAGGACGGGCATTCGTCTTCTTCTACAATGAGGAGAGCGGCCTCCAGATACCTTCTGGCGTGTGCCTTCCAATTGAGTTCGATCACAAAAACAGATGACAAACCATCTGCCGCAAAGGGCACTGGAGAAGAAAGCCTTCCCTCGTATGGTAACTATGGTTCTTTCCAATTGTGGCCATGCACCACAATCATCTATGAAAAGCCATTCAGCAATCCTTCCCCTCGATAAGGACCTTCTGCATCAGGTGGATCTCCAGGTCACAGTCCGGCAGCGGGCGTCTTCCATGCATTTCAAACGTGCTCACAGAAACGCTGTGAATACGTGTAAACCCGCCCTTCTCAAAAAGCATCCGGGATGCCGGGCTTGTGCATTCCGCAAACGCATAGCGAAAACCACGGGCCCCGGCCTCTGACAGGGCAGTCTGCAGAAGGCCTTTTGCAATACCCATACCCCCATATTCCGGTGCAACTCCGACCGCAGCCACATGCAGGCAGCTGCCTTCCCCCAACTCAAACATCTCCTTCATGGGACGGCCTATCTCCTCCAGCAACCCCGTTGCAACCGAAATCCGCTCCAACTCCTGTCTGGTGAGATTCTCTGGCACCTGGAGTTCTCCTGCAACGACCGGGTCGTCACAGACGATAATACCAACAGGACGGTCCCCCTGACTGCGATCCCGTGCAATCCAGCAGAGGCCCTGCGAAAGGAGATTGTTTTCTCCTGCATACAGGTGTTGGGTGATGAAGATCATCTGCTCTTTGTCAAAACCGATGCACGTCGTCAATGGTTCACGACCATAAAAGAGATCCACGTACAGATTCAGGAATGTATCAAATTCATGGGGCAGATACCGGTCTATTCCAATCGAATGAGTCTCACTGGCCATAACGAGTTGCTCCCGCAGCAACAGACTGCGCAGGCAATTCTTTTCACCTGAAGAAAGATAAAGCCATCAGCCCCTGATGAAGGTCCCGTTCCGATATTCAGCAAGAGCCTGCCTCACCTCGGCATCCGTATTCATCACAATCGGCCCGCCCCAGGCAATCGGCTCTTTCAGGGGGATTCCTGAGAAGAAGAGGAAGCGGCATCCTTCATCTGAGGCCAGGACATCAATTTCTGATCCTTCCTCCCCAAAGAGGATCATCGTCTGGTTCGAATATACATCCCCTGCATCCGGGTCAAAGATCCCGGCACCCCCAAAGACATACGCTGCTGCCATATGCCCATCCTTCACCTCATGCGAGAACCCCAACCCGGCCTCAAGCGTCACATCCAGGTACTCCGGATCAGCCATCAGGTCAGCGACCGGGCCGGCAACCCCGCCAACTTCTCCACAGATGACCCGGACAGATGCTCCTCCCGGCAGCACCACCAGCGGGATCTCGTCTGCTGCTATCTCCTGGTACCGTGGCTCCATCATTTTATGGCTTCTGGGAAGATTCACCCAGAGCTGAAACCCCCCCATCCGGCCGTCGACGGGCTTTGGCATCTCCTGGTGGATGATGCCCGATCCCGCTGTCATCCACTGGACACCTCCGGCAGGGACAGATCCTGCATGGCCCATGCTATCGCCATGTTCGACTCTTCCCTTTAGCATATAGGTGACGGTTTCGATCCCCCGGTGCGGATGCCAGGGGAACCCGGCAAGATAGTCCTCTGGATCATCACCNCGGAAATCATCAAACATCAGGAACGGGTCAAAGAGCGGGATCTCGGAATACCCAAATGCCCGGTGAAGCCGGACACCTGCTCCCTCGATCGTCTCACGGGCAGTAAACGTTCTGGCACAGGATTTTGATTCCTTCATACGAGTTACCTCCTTATGAAAAGTATTTCATGGTTTCTATTCAAACCAAACGGTCCGCCAGGCCTCCCGGGGAGAATGAACGAAAATCAAAGACCACCCCAACCAACCGATGACGGGACCCCCCTTTCAGAGAAGAATGGAAGGTTAAAAGAAAAAGGAAGATATTGGTATTTTGAAGCTTCTTATGCTTCAACAACGTCAAAGCCAGCCGGCTGCTGCTGTTGCTGCTGCTGCTCGTAGAGTGCTCGTAACTCCTCCTCAGAGAAGACGAGCATATCCGGATCCAGGTTTTCTTCCAGGTAGGTCGTTATGTACATCTCAACGGGAAGCTGGTTTCTGATGTCCTCTCTGATATCCTCCGGTGTCATACCGGCCTCTTCGAGCTGCTGTTCCAGTGCTTCCTCACCACCGGCCTGGGCGGCAAAATATTGGTAATATTCATCAACATCTTCTTCTGTCGCAGAAAAACCCTGATTGACTGCTACCTGGTGTACCAGTGTGGTAACGACCAGGTTTTCCACAACCTGCATCCTCAGGAGTTCCATCATCTGGGCGGCCTCTTCATCTTCCATATCGGAAAGATCCATACCCATCATCCTGAACTGCTGCATCTGCTGCTCTTTACCCTCGAGCATCTCAGACCTGAGCAGCTCCTCACCATTCACAACAGCAATAACCGCATTCTCAGGACCTTCGTCAATTGCGGCCTGGTCAGTTTCTATATGAGCCTGCTGCTCAAGATCAGTGACGTGCTCCTGGATCATCTGCTGCTCGATCTCCATCCTGAGCTGCTGTTCCAGCTGCGGGCGTGCCGCTTCAAAGCCATCATCGTTTCCACCCGGAACGGGATCTACTGGTTCACCCGGATCAATTGGTTCACCTGGATCAACTGGTTCATCCGGTCCGACTGGCATCGGTTCCTCTTCAGCCGGCTCACCCATACATCCCGCAGCAAACGCCGCCGTCAGCAGGACACAACCAGCCGCAAGTATCATCAGTAATCTTTTCATCATGTCTACTCTCCTTGAATGTTCGATATTCACCATGCATTCATCTGAATGCCCATCAATACGCAGGCGTGACAAACCAGATCTCATGGATGTCATCTCCAGCGTGTTTTGTTCTGGAGAAACCCCACAATGCAGAACCAGCATACCGGGTCCCGGGGCGCTTGGTCGATGAAGCGCCCCCCCTGGCTATCATCCACATCCCAAAAATCTCGTAATGGAATGAAGATGCACACGCGGTGAGCCGTTCACCATGCCCGGCAGGTCCTATCTCGCATCTTCAGGGTTCTCTCCCGGGTTTGCACTCTATTCTCAAGTAGTTTCTGGTATAGGAAGCACCCGGAAACCTGGAGAAGCACCCGGAAGCCTGGAGAAGCGGCATGCCCAATACAATGTATCCTTCCATCAGACGCATCCGAAAAATTACATTGTTGAGAGAAAACCGTCTCCTTCAATAATCCTGAGAACAGACAGATCCACAGATGGCAGTCAGATCTGTTACGGAGCAGGGACCATGCTCGGAATAATCGGGGGTACAAGCCTCTTCTTCGCGGACCTCCCCCCGCTAGAAGAGAAGATCATCCCAACACCCTATGGAAAGGCACTTGTCTATACCGGCGACATCTGCCTGATACCACGTCACCAGAACACCCTGCCACCGCATAATATCAACCATCGTGCACACATTGCTGCACTGAAGATCCTGGGTGTCGACCGGATCGTTGCATTTGGATCAGTAGGATCGCTGCACGTCAAATACCCGCCCGGATCGCTGTTAATCCCAAAAGATTTCATCAGCTGGGGCAAAATCCCGACATTCCATGATACCACAATGGTCCATGTAATGCCCGGATTTGACCATAACCTGATCATTGCCCTTGCAAATATGCACCCTGACATAAAGATCGGTGGAACATACATCCAGACAACAGGACCCCGGTTTGAAACTGTTGCCGAAGTACAGACACTCTCACGGATTGCAGATATGGTCGGGATGACGGTTGCAAGCGAGGCGACCCTGGCTGCAGAACTCAAAATCAAAATAGCTGCCATCTGTACGGTTGACAACTATGCAAACGGAATCGGTGACGAATTGATCAGCTATGAGACAATCGTCGCTGCTGCAAAAGAAGGCAGTGCGAGGATAAGCCTTATCCTGGAGAGAGTTGTGGAAGAGTTACAATGACCAGAAGCGATATCCCATACAACAAACGCGTTTCAATCCTGATCAAAAACGCGAACCTGAATGGAAGACAGACCGATATCTTCATTGATGAAGGAACAATTCAGGCCATAGGTGATCAGACCGGAACAAACTACAAAAGCAGTGCTGATATCGAGATCGATGCGGGAGGCGATATACTCCTCCCCGGTCTTGTCAATACCCACACCCATGCCGCAATGAGCCTCCTGAGAGGATATGCAGACGACATGGTCCTCTTTGAATGGCTGTCCCAGAAGATCTGGCCGCTTGAAGGTCATCTCACCGGTGACGATGTCTACATGGGCACCCGGCTCGCCTGCCTTGAGATGATCAAAACCGGCACCGTTGCCTTCAATGATATGTACTTCTTCATGGAACGGGCCGCAGATGCCGTCGAAGAAGCCGGGATACGGGCATGTCTCTCCTATGGATTTATCGACCTTTTTGATGAAGAAAAGCGGGAAGCAGAGATCAAGGCAACGACTGCACTCCACCAGAACATCATATCCAGAAACAATCCCGCACTCACCTTCGCCCTCGGCCCCCATGCCCTCTACACCGTCTCCCCGGAGGGGCTGACATGGTGTGCAGACTATGCACAGGAACACAACTGCGGCATCCACATTCACCTCTCCGAAACCGAAAAGGAGGTTGAAGACTGCGTCAGAGACCATGGAGTTTCGCCCGCTTCATACCTTGACTCATGTGGTATCCTCACTGACCGCACCGTGGCTGCCCACTGCTGCTGGCTTGATGATGCCGAATGCACACTCCTTGGAAAACGCGGCACCGCGGTATCCCATAATCCGGTAAGCAACATGAAGCTTGCAGGCGGCCGGGCAATACCCTATACCGCACTCAAAAACGCAACCGCACCTATCACCCTGGGAACTGACGGCTGCGCCTCAAACAACAACCTCGATCTCTTCGAGGAGATGAAGATCGCCGCTCTCCTGCAGAAATTCAGCACCCGGGATCCGACAATCCTCCCGGCTGCCGAGGTAATCGATATCGCATCAAAGAACGGTGCAGCCGCACTCAGGACCGGAGGCGGGATAGTCGCACCCGGCTATGCTGCCGACATCATCCTGGTGGACAGGAATGCCATCTGCCAGGCACCATTCCACAACCCGCTTTCAAACATCGTCTACGCCTGTTGTGGCGATGCTGTCCGAACGGTCATCTGTGACGGCAAAATCCTGATGCATGACCGCGAGATCCCCGGAGAAGACGCAATCCTCGCGGGAGCAGAAGCAGCAGCAGAGGCACTGGTGAGCCGGAGAGAGGAAGAACTGCAGAAAAGTGTATGAAACACAGGATTCTTGGTGCACTATCTCCTGGAAGGTAAGGATTGGAATGCAACCTGGTTTTGTGCCCCCGGTCTTCTGAATATCCGGCAGGTATCTTTGATTGGGATTTCAAAAAACCAGTATCCTCCCCATGCAAAAAATGAAGCTCCGTTAATCAGGGGAACGGAAGCTCCGTTCCCTCCATCTTTCCAATCACAAGCCGGGCTATCGCCAGATCCTGTATCGCAAGGCCGGTGGAATCAAATATCGTGATCGCATCCGGTGACGACCGCTTCTTCTTCTGAACCACCACCTCACCGAGTGTGCCGCTGATCTGATCCGGACTGTATACACCCTCTCTGATCGGGACATTGACTTCACCGGAGTGGACCGCCTGTTCATAGTCATCGACAAACACCTCAGATTCCAGGAGGAGCGCCGGGTCAAGCTCCTGTTTCCCGGGTGCATCGGCACCGATTGCATTGATATGGGTGCCTGGCCGTATCCAGTCAGACCTGATCAGCGGCTCTCGCGACGGTGTTGTTGTGATCAGGATATCGCAGTCGCAGGCCTTCTCCACGGTATCGACCGGGACAATATCATAGGCCGGGTAACCTGCGGCAAAAGTCTCAGCAGTCTTCTTCTTCCTGCTCCAGACAAGTGCTTTCTCAACAACACATTCCTGTGCAACCGCCTGGAGTTGGGCATGCGCCTGCCTGCCGGCACCAACAAACCCCAGGGTGAGCGGGTGGTCCCGGGAAGACCTGACGGCAAGACATGCCACCGCAACAGCCCCGCCAGCTCCGGTTCTCATATCAGTTAAGGCGGTTGCATTGATGAACGCTGTTGGACAACCGGTCTTTGGATCGATCAGCAGTGTTGTTGCCATCACCGTTGGCAGGTTGCGGGATGGGTTTTCCGGATGAACCGAGACGATCTTCACCCCTGCAAGATCGATTCCCGGAATTGAAGCAGGCATTGTCCGGAAATCACCCTCTGAAAAGGTAATATAGACCTTGGGTGGCATCTGGACAGTGCCTCTCCCATGTTCTGCAAAGACCTCGCGTATAGCATGGTTTACTTCGGTATACGTGAGAAGAGCATGACTGTCTGGATAATATCTCATAATAGGTCTTTCATGGGAGGCTATTTTTGTCTGCCGATCGGTAAAAGAGTCAGATCAGACAATCGAACACTCCCCTGTACGCAACCGCTCAGATCCCGATGATATCGCGCAACAGTGAAAGCGTCTCCTCCGGGGGCCCCTTCCTTCCAACAAACAGCACCTCAACGCGTTCAAGCAGCTGGCGGTAGTACTGCTGCCGGAGCTGTGCCTTGTACCCATTCTTCACAAGCAGATGGGGATTGAAATAGGAGTTGTATTCAAGCATGGAAAGTGCCTCATCTGGCGTGAGTGTCCGCACCTCCCCCTCTTCGGGCGTCAGGATCAGGATCCGCCGGAGTGTTGTTAAGGGAAAGATCCGGCCCTTCCCGATCGCCCACCGGAGATCCACAACCGCCCGCCCTTCAGCATCATAGTCTGAACGTTTGAGGAGCGGGGCAAATTCCGGCCAGGCAGCGGCAAGGTCTGATCGGATATAGAAGTTCTTTTCAGACGAATATGCAAGCGCGTCATCTCCAAAGATCCGGAAGAAGAACCAGTCATCTGCTATCACCCGGACGGATTCATCAAGCAGGAACCCATATGTCTGGGTCGTCTTGCCGGCACCGGACGTCCCGACAATGGCAAACCCCTCACCCCGGCAATCAAGACAGGCGCCATGGCATGACGCAATCCCATGGCCGTCTTCAAGGATATCGCCGGCTATCGCAAGGGCGATTGACTTGATCCACCCATAGTATGTCATATTAAAGAGAAACGCCGTCTTTGAAGAGGGATCATACCGGACCGCATTCTCAGCAAACGCAGCGTTCTCAAGGACATAAAGGCGGCCGTGTGATCTGATCGACTGTGATGCAAAAAAGAAATTCTCAGAAAACCGGTTCTTCACTACATCCGAATCAGTCATCAGCTTGATGCAGCAGCCATAGATCTCGGACCTGACCTCATAGAGCTTCGACCGGTTGATGGCATCTACCAGCTGGTCCTTATCTTCTGGCTCAATAAGAACAATCTCATACCCCATGGAGGAGGATGAGCAGAGAAGGGATAAGAAACCTTCTGCGAGTGTCAACTACCCGTGACGAAAGGTGTTGGCTTCCTGCTGCTTCGATCAAGTAGTATTAAATACCTGGGTTATGCCGTCTCCACACGTTCAGCATCTTCAAGCCCGAGCATCGAAACTGCCATCTCCCGCATCTTGAATTTCTGGATCTTTCCGGAGATGGTCATCGGGAAACTGTCAACAAACGTATAGTACCGGGGTACCTTGTAATGGGCGATCCTGCCTTTACAGAATTCCCGGATCTCTTCCTCTGTGATCGTATGATCGTTTTCGCACCTGATCCATGCCATCAGCTCCTCTCCATACCTGATATCGGGAACACCAATCACATAGACATCTGCAATTTTTGGATGGTGATGCAGGAACTCCTCAATCTCACGGGGATAGATATTCTCTCCTCCACGGATGACCATCTCCTTCAGCCTGCCGACGATCCGGATATATCCTTCCTCATCCATCACGCCGAGATCGCCGGTGTGGTTCCAGCCATTGGGATCAATGGTGCTATGAGTGGCACTGGGGTTGTTGTAGTAGCACTTCATCACCATGTACCCACGGGCACAGATCTCACCCGGCTCTCCGCGGGGCACAATCCGCCGGGTGCCGGGATCAATAATCTTTAATTCGGTATGCGGCATCACCCGTCCAACCGTTGAGACCCGCCGTTTAAGCGGATCATCGACCGTTGACATCGTCACTCCCGGTGACGTCTCGGTCTGCCCATAGACAATGATGATCTCGGACATATGCATCCGGGAATTCACTTCCTTCATCACCTCAATCGGGCAGGGGGATCCGGCCATGATCCCGGTGCGGAGCGTATCGAGTGTGAACGAATCAAAGTTTGGAAGCGCAAGTTCGGCAATGAACATTGTTGGAACACCGTGAACAGCAGTACACCGCTCATCCTGGATCGTCTGAAGTACCGCCTCTGCATTGAAGACCGGGGAGGGGAGCACCATCGTTGACCCATGCGTCACGGCTGCGATGTTGGCAAGCACCATCCCGAAACAATGGTAGAATGGCACAGGGATACAGAGCCGATCCTTCTCAGAAAACCGCATCCCCTCACCGATGATGAACCCATTATTTAAGATGTTGTGATGGGAGAGGACGACTCCTTTTGGAAACCCCGTTGTTCCCGAGGTGTACTGGATATTGATGGGGTCGTCAAATTCCAGGGACGCTTCACGTTCCGCAAGCTCGTCACGGGTAATTTCATGTGCCTTTGAACAGATCTCGCTCCATACAAACATACCCTTGTGCGGGATATCACCCATGAAGATGACATTGCTGAGGAAGGGAAATGTATCCGAGTTGATCCGGCCGGGACGCGATGCAATCGCTTCAGGACAGGCAGAATAGAACATCCCGACATAATCCGATGTTTTAAACGCACCCTGGATGATCAGCGTCTGCACCTCTGCCTGCTTGAGAGCATACTCAAGTTCGTACGTCCGGTAGGCAGGGTTGATATTCACCAGGATCGCACCAATCTTTGCAGTGGCAAACTGGACGATGACCCATTCTGCATAATTCAGCGCCCAGATGGCCACACGGTTGCCGCGCTCGACCCCGAGTGCCATCAAACCACGGGCAAACGTATCCACCTCTTCAAGAAATTCGCGGTATGTATACCGGATCCCCTGGTGTACAGAGACAAGCGCCTCGGTATCCGGATATTGTTTGGCGATGTGATTGAGCATTTCACCCATTGTCTCTCCTTTCAGGGGTATCTGGGACACACCGCATGTATAACTGCCAGGAGTCATGCCTTACTACATTCCTGCTCAAGAAGAAAAAAGATATCGAAACATGAGTTCGGAATGTTTAAATTCGGATAGAACCATGTAATACTGGACATTCGGGGTCGTGGCCTAGTCCGGTATGGCGACGGGCTCCAGCGGTCTTGGCGTATGATGAACAATGGGTCTGCTGATCAATGATATGATGACCCGTTGGAGCGCTGATGCAAAGATATCCGCTCACACGCCTGTCGGAGAGACCCGTCGATCGTGAGTTCAAATCTCACCGACCCCACCTATTTTCCAGAAACTGACCATCATAACTGAAAAGTAACCAGTATACACAAGCATTACAGCAGAATCCATACTGCTTGACATTTTATATATGAACGGTTCATACCTATTGAGCAAGGCAGGAAACTGTATGTATTCTATAGGTGAAGCATTAGTTGGCGATGGCGCAGAACTTGCGCACATCGATCTTTTGGTTGGAGACAAGAACGGGCCGGTGGGATCCGCATTTGCACATGCACTCTCCCAGCTCTCGGCAGGGCACACCCCGCTTCTCGCAGTGATCCGACCAAATCTCCTTACAAAACCCGCAACCGTCATCATCCCGAAAGTGACGCTGAAGCGGACCGAACAGGTAAACGAGATGTTTGGGCCTGTGCAGGCGGCAGTGGCAAAAGCTGTTGCCGACAGTCTTGAAGAGGGGCTCTTCACCGGCATACATATTGAAGATATCGTCATTATCGCCAGTGTCTACCTCGCACCGGATGCAAAAGACTACAATAAAATTTACAGGTACAATTATGGAGCCATGAAACTCTCTCTCTCACGGGCCTTTGAACAGTTCCCGGATGAAGCAACAATCCTGCATGAAAAAGACCGTGCTGCCCATGCCGTCATGGGTTTCAAGGTCCAGCGGCTCTGGAACCCACCCTACCTGCAGGTCGCAATGGATCTCGTAGATATGGACCATATCAGGCGGATCTTAACTGAGCTTCCGACAAACGATCACCTGATCATCGAAGCAGGAACACCGCTCATCAAGCAGTTTGGCCTCACCGTCATCAGCGAGATCAGAAAAATCCGGCCAAACGCCTTCATCATCGCCGATCTTAAGACACTTGACACCGGAAACCTTGAGACACGGATGTGTGCAAACGCATCTGCCGATGCAGTCGTCATCTCCGGACTCGCACCCGTCTCAACCATCGAAAAGGCTGTAAAAGAAGCACGGAAGACCGGAATCTACGCAATCATCGATATGCTCAATGTCGAATCCCCGGTCAACCTCATCAAGACACTGGCCAAAACCAATTCAATCCCGCACATCGTAGAGATGCACCGGGCCATCGATGCCGAGGGATCCGAGTATGCATGGGGAGATATCCCGGCGATCAAAAAAGCAGCACAAGGCAAAGTGCTCGTTGCAACTGCAGGCGGCATCCGCCTCAATGTCGTGAAAACCGCACTTGCTGCCGGTGCGGACATCATCGTGGTCGGCCGGGCCATCACCGCAAGCAAGAACATCCAGCATGCAGCCGAAGAGTTCCTTGGAGAGTTAAACCAGGAAGAGATCGATCAGTTCAGGATCATGACAGATTTCTAACGATCACTTTTTTTCACCTGATTATGGTGGGATGCAGTGCTTCAAACCATTGATTTTTAAAATAGCAATGTCCCCCCCATACAGGTAATTGCACAAAAAGAACAGAGAAACCCACCTCTCAAAAATGAGGGGATATCCCTTTCAATGGTTATTGTGTATCTTCGCGTTACGCGTCAACAATCTCAACAAGCGTTACTTCAAAGATCAGCGTCTTGCCTGCAAGTGGGTGGTTTGCATCAAGCATGATTGTATCTTCTGTGATATCAGAAACACCCACTTCAACCGCCTGGTCCTCCCCGACCATCACCTGGAACCGATCTCCCACCTGCGGAGTGATATCAGAGGGGAACTGCTCCTTGGGCACGGGAAAGATGATCTCGTCATTTCGCTCACCATATGCACGGTCGGCCGGAATTTCAACCCGTCGCGACTCGCCCACAACCATACCTTCAATCGCCTCATCAAATCCAGGTATTACCTGGCCTGAACCGACCTCAAATTCGAGGGGTTCACGGTCAAGTGAGGTATCAAACACCTCACCGTCCTCAAGAGTACCGGTATAGTGGACTTTCACATAAGTACCAATTTCTGCTGAAGTCATCCCAGGTACGTTCGGGTTGAGGCTATAAGAAAGAATCGGTTACGGCGAATAATATCAGGACAAGCAGGGAAAGAGTAGATTACCGATGAATGCATTAATCAGAGGTATGGACAAAAACCCCCTCTTTATCCAGCACCAGACATCAGCCGATTACCGGGACAGACCCTTCGAGATGGTAATCCTGCCCCTTGGATCGCTTGAGGGCCATGGCG
>SL_5KL_010_SEDDRAFT_10002008_pt1 | contig 11709 bp, 7 predicted proteins | sample SodLakKL_010_SED_FD_9118 | JGI IMG/M metagenome (IMG submission 9118)
CCCGCCGTGCCCGGGGTGGCGGTTGCGCGAGTGGCAGGCGGGGACCCGCAGCGCGCGGAACTCGACGAGTACGGGGCGTACCGGATTCGCCTGCAGGAAGAGGATGAGACGAACGAGTCCAACTCGGCGCCCCCACCGGGCCCCCCGGTCTGGGCGGTCCAGCCAAGCGCGGGACCGGACCACGGTCTGCACCTGCCGCTTTTGCCCGGCACCCGCGTGGCGGTGGCGGGCCTGCATGGCGATCTCGAGCAGCCGGTCATCCTCGGGGCCCTCAGCGGGCAGGATCAGCCCGGCCCGGTGGATGGCGACCATTCCCATCAGCACCTTTTGAAGACGGCCGCCGGGCAGCGGCTGCTGCTCGATGACCGGCCGGGCCGAGAGCGAGCCGAGCTAGCGGTGGATGAGGCGGCGCGGCTGACCCTGCACGGGGGCGAGGACGATCCGGGGGCGATCCTGGAGGCGCCGGAGGGGCGTCTGGAGCTGGTCAGCGGCGGCGAGCAGCGCGTGCGCAGCGGCGGTGATCAGAAACTCGAGGTGGCCGGAGCCTACCGGTTGGAGGTGGCGGAAGCATGCCGCCTGGAGACGGAGAATGGCGCGTTGTGCTGCTCTGCCGGTGAGGCCCTGCGCCTGGAAAGCGGCGATGGGGATCTGCACCAGGAGGCCCCGGACGGCGAGATTGCCCTGCAGGCAGGTGGGGCGTTCAGCGCGGAGGCCGGGGCCGACGTGCGGCTGGTCGCCCGCGAAGGCGACGGGGAGTGGCATTGCGAGGCGGGTGCGCTGCGCCTGGAGGCGGCTGGCGATTGCACACTGGTCAGTACCGGCGGCGGGCGCATCCAGATCGGTGACGGGCTCGGCGTGCGCATCGAGGACAGCGGTGAGATCCACCTGGAGGGGCGCAGGATTGAGATCCGTGCCGAGGAACTGGTCCTCTCGGCCGATCGTATCGAGGAGGGGCGGTGACCGGCGGGCCGCTGCAGCCGGCCCCCTGGGCGGAGCTGGAACTCCCGGGCAGACGGCTCTCCCTCTGTCGGCTGGAGGGAGAGGAAGCGCTCTCACACCCTTTCCGCTTTCGAGTCACCGGGGCACCAGGCGATGCCGTGGCTGGGGATGGCGAGTTTTCCTCGGGCCAGCGGGTGCGCCTGCGCTGGGGCGACGGCCTCGGTGGGCGGCGCTCTCTGGCCGGGCAGGTGACCGCGTGGCAGGTGGATGAGGACCGTCGCCTTCATGCGGTCATCGAGCCGCGCCTGGCGCAACTGGCCCGGCGCGCCGGCTACCGCTATTTCCCCCAGGCGGAGCTGGAGGCGTTGACCCGACGCTGGCTCGTTGCGGTCGGCTACGACCGCGGCGATCCCCTATGGTATGTGGAAGAGGCGCCTACCGAGCGGCGTCCCCTGCTACAGGCCGGCGAGAGCGACCTGGCCCTCCTGCAGCGACTCTGGGCCCAGGCCGGCGTGACGCTCAGCTGGCGGGACGGAGCGGATGAGCGGCCCCGGTTCACCGATGGGGCCGTGGGGTTGCCGCGGCTCGAGACCGAGGTGCGCCTGCCCGGAACCGATGCGCCGGTGGCCGTGGAGGCGGACTGGTGCGTGCGGGTTCGGGCGATGCGAACGCCGCGGCCGGTACCACCCGGGTTGGAGGAGGCGACGGCGGCGCACCTGCGTCGGGTCCGGCGCGAGGGGCAGGCGGCAGGCAGTCAGTGGTTGGAGCTGGTCACCCGCCGGGTCGGAATGGGCGCCGGGGTGCGCGTGCCGGTGGTGGTCACCGGGGCGGCGGGCGAGGCTGATATCGCGGGGTGGGGGCGCTGGTTCCTGGTCACGCGGGTTCGTCACAACCTGGTGAGCGCTGATCAGGCGACCTCCACCGGCGGCGCGGCGTGCCGTGCCGAGGTCGAGGCGGTACCGGAGATCGTGGGCGCCACGCCACGGCCCTACCGTCCACCGGAGCCGGTGCCGCCGGTGCGGCGGCTGCCTGTCCCGGCGCGCATCTGCAAGGACGGCCAGCCGGGGGCGACCGGGGCTGGTGAACATCCCCGCTGGTGCCTGAAGGATGTCGCGGTGCGCCTGTTGCCGTTTCCGCCCGGTGGCGCGGGTGGTTGTTGGCAGGCGCCGCTGGTCGATGGCGAGCGGGTGCTGGTGGGCTGTCGGGAGGGCGATGCGGATGCGCCGGTGCTCCTGGGCAGTCTGCCGGTCTCCGGGCAGCGCCACCCGGCAGCCAGCAGCCGGGGTCGGGTAGGCGCCTACACGACGCCGGAGGGACGAGGGGTCTACTTGCCGGGGGGCGGACGTCGGGGAGAGCGGCACGCGGCCGGGGTGCGGCTTGATGCGGCGGCGGATGGTGTTCACGCCGTTGCCGCGCGGGGTGGTGAAGAGGAGGAAGACCGCGTCGGCCTGGAGGCGGGGGCGGGGCCGTTGAAGCTGCGTGCTGGTGCGCCGGGGATCGGCGAGCGCGCCGGCGCCCAGCGGCGCGAGCGGATCGAGGGCGAGCGCCGGGTCCAGGCCGACGGCGGGATCGTCGCGCGGTGTGAGCGGACGGCAGCGTTGCGGGCCGCCGGGTCGGTGCGCCTCGGTGGTCAGGGCGGGCTGACGGCCGACGCCGGGAGCGACCTGCGCCTGCACGCCGGCGAATCGCTGCGGGTGCTGGCCGCCGAGGGGACCCGGCTGCGGGTCCGGCGCGGTGAGGGGAGCTGGCAAGTGCAGCGGGGCCAGTTGCACCTCAGCGCCGGTGCAGAGATCTCTCTGCGCAGCCGCGACGGCACGGTGAACCTGCACAACGCCACCGGGTCAGCGGGCATCGCGGTGGACGCGCAGGGGGAGGTGCGGATCTGGGGGCGGCGGGTGGTCCTCGACGCCGAGGGCGTGCTGAGCCTCGGCGCCGAGGTCCACCACCGGGGCGGTAGCGGTTAGCTGGCCCGCTTGTGGCGCTTGCGCTCGCTTTCGGTCAGCAGGCGCTTGCGCAGGCGGATCGATTCCGGAGTGATCTCGACGAGCTCATCGTCGTTGATCAGTTCCAGAGCGTACTCGAGCGTCAGCTGCATGGGCGGGGTGAGGATGACGTTCTCGTCGCTACCGGCCGCGCGGACGTTGGTCAGCTCCTTGGCCTTCAGCGGGTTGACGGTCATATCGGCGTCCCGACTGTTGAGGCCGATGAGCATCCCCTCGTAGACCGGGTCGTTGGGCGAGACCATCAGCCGGCCGCGCTCCTGCAGGTTGAACAGGGCGTAGGCCACCGCCTTGCCGTCGTTGCCGGAGATCATGGCCCCCTGGCGGCGCTGGCCTACTTCCTTGTCGCTGCGCGGGCCGTAGTGATCGAAGACGTGGGTCAGGATGCCAGTCCCGGAGGTCAGGCTCATGAAGTCGGTCTGAAAGCCGATCAGTCCGCGTGCCGGGATGGTGTACTCGAGGCGCACGCGCCCGTTGCTGTCCACCTGCATATCCTGCAGGCGTCCCCCGCGTTCGTTCAGGGCATCAATGACGGCGCCCTGGTGATCGCTCTCGATATCGGCGACCAGGCGCTCGTAGGGCTCCTCGGTGCGCCCGTCCGCGCCGGTGCGGGTGATCACCGCCGGGCGCGAGACGGCGATCTCGTAGCCCTCCCGGCGCATGTTCTCAAGCACCACCGACAGGTGCAGCAGACCGCGACCCGAGACGTGGAAGCGGTCCGGGTCCTCGGTGGCTTCGACGCGCAGGGCAACGTTGGACTTGAGCTCGCGATCAAGGCGCTCGCGGATCTGACGGCTGGTGACGTACCGGCCCTCGCGCCCGGCGAACGGCGACTTGTTGACCTCAAAGCCCATGCTCACGGTTGGCTCGTCGACGGTCAGCGCAGGCAGTGCCTCGACCTGCTGCGGGTCGCAGAGGGTGTCGGAGATGTCCAGCGGGTCGATGCCGGTGATGGCCACCAGGTTGCCCGCGTCGGCGGATTCGACCTCGACCCGCTCCAGGCCGAGGAAGCCGAGCAGGGTCTGGATCCGTCCGCTGCGCTGATTGCCCTCACGATCGACCACCGTGACCGATGTGCCCGGCACGACGCGGCCGCGCTTGATCCGGCCGATGCCGATCTGCCCCAGGTACTTGGAGTAGTCCAGGGTCGTGATCTGCATCTGGAAGGGGCCATCGCTGTCGACCTGAGGGGGGCGGACCTGGTCAACGATGGTCTGGAACAGCGGTGTCATGTCGCCGCTGTCGATGCTCGGCTCTTCGCCGGCATACCCACCGAGGGCCGAGGCGTAGATGACCGGGAAGTCGAGCTGCTCCTCGGTGGCCCCGAGGTCGGCGAAGAGATCGAAGGTCTGGTCCACCACCCAATTCGGCCGCGCCCCGGGGCGGTCGATCTTGTTGACCACGACGATCGGCTGCAGACCGAGGGCGAAGGCCTTCTCGGTGACGAAGCGCGTCTGCGGCATCGGCCCATCCTGGGCATCGACGAGGAGCAGCACGGAGTCGGCCATGGACAGGACGCGCTCGACCTCGCCGCCGAAGTCGGCGTGGCCCGGGGTATCAACAATGTTGATTCGGTAGCCCTGCCAGTCGATGGCGGTATTCTTGGACAGGATGGTGATGCCCCGCTCGCGCTCCAGGTCGTCGCTGTCCATGACGCGCTCGGTGTCGCCGCCGCGGGCATCGAGGGTGCCGGACTGCTGGAGGAGCTGGTCGACCAGGGTCGTCTTGCCGTGGTCGACGTGGGCGATGATGGCGATGTTGCGCAGGTTTTCGACCATTCGGTTTTACCAGGTTCCCGTGTTTTGCATCGAGGCCCAGGGCTCCTGCTCGGGCAGGGATTCACCGGCCTGCAGCAGCTCGATGGAGATCCCGTCCGGGGAGCGGATGAAGGCCATGTGGCCGTCCCGGGGCGGGCGATTGATGGTGATGCCGGCGTCCATCAGGCGCTGGCAGGTGGCGTAGATGTCCTCGACCCGGAAGGCCAGGTGGCCGAAGTTGCGGCCGCCGGTGTAGGTCTCCGGATCCCAGTTCCAGGTCAGCTCCAGCATCGGCGCCTTATCGGCCCGGGCGCGTTCCACGTCGTCCGGCGCGGCGAGAAAGACCAGGGTAAAGCGGCCGCGCTCGCTCTCGCGCCGACTGATCTCGACCAGCCCGAGCTGGTTGCAGTAGAAGTCGAGGGAGGCGTCCAGGTCGCTGACCCGGACCATGGTGTGCAGGTACTGCATGGTGCTGCGCCTCTCAAGCGCTCGCCGCTGACTGGTAGCCGCGCAGTCTAACAGCTTCCCCTGGGCACCCGATATGATCGCCGCCGCCGACTGGCGCCGGGCCCGGTCCAATCAGTACCATGAGCGGGTTCAATCGGCCGGGGCCTCTTTTGCGCAAGTTTCGGAACAACAGCTACAACGGAGAACGTCCCAACTGGCGGATCATCGCCAGCGTCCTGCCCTACCTGAATGAATTCCGGAACCGGGCACTGCTCGCGCTCGCGCTGCTGGTGTTGGCCAAGGTGGCCAACGTACTGGTGCCGGTGGCGCTGAAGTTCCTTGTCGACCACCTGGACGAGGTCCGCGGCAGCGAGGCGGCCTTGTTCGTGCCCCTGGCTCTGGTGCTTGGCTACGGCCTGCTGCGCTTCTCCTCGACGCTTTTCCAGGAGCTTCGTGACGCCGTATTCGCCCGGGTAGCGGAGCGGACCATGCGGCGGGCGGCGCTGCGTGTTTTCGAGCATCTGCATCGGTTGGATCTGGGTTTTCATCTGGCCCGGCGCACCGGCGCCCTGGCCCGCGACATCGAGCGCGGCACCAGCGGCATGTCGTTTTTGCTGCGTACGCTGGTTTTCAACATCGTGCCCACCCTGCTCGAGGTGGCGCTGGTCGCTCTGATCCTCGCCATCGCCTTCGACTGGGGGTTCGTGGTCACGGTGATGGTGGCGGTGGCCTTCTACATCGCCTTCTCGCTGGCGGTGACCGAATGGCGCACGCGCTTCGTGCGCGAGGCCAACCAGATGGACAATCAGTCCAACACCCGGGCCGTCGACAGCCTGCTCAACTACGAGACGGTCAAGTACTTCAACGCCGAGCACTACGAGGCACAGCGCTACGATCGCGATCTGGCCGCCTGGGAGCAGGCACGCATCAAGCACCGGCTCTCGCTGGCCGCGCTGAACTCCGGCCAGGCGTTCATCGTGGCCGCGGCGATCACCGTGATGATGGCCATGGCGACCTTCCAGGTCCTGGAGGGGCGCATGAGCCTGGGCGATCTGACCATGATCAACGCCTACCTGCTCCAGCTTTTCATCCCGCTGAACAACTTGGGGTTCGTCTATCGGGAGATGCGCGAGTCGCTGATCAACATCGAGCGGATGTTCGGCCTGATGGATCAGCACCCGCAGGTGCCGGAGCGCGCGGATGCCGCTCCCCTAAAGCCGGATGGGGGACGCATCCGCTTCGAAGGCGTGCGCTTTGGCTATCAGCCGGATCGGCCCATCCTGCGCGGCGTCGATTTTACGGTGGAACCGGGCCAGAAGGTGGCGCTGGTGGGCCCCAGCGGGGCCGGCAAATCGACCATCGCCCGGTTGCTGTTCCGCTTCTACGACGTCGATGGGGGGCGGATCACCATCAACGGGCAGGACCTGCGTGATGTAACGCAGGGCAGCCTGCGCGCCGCGATCGGCGTGGTGCCCCAGGATACGGTGCTGTTCAATGACACCATCCGCTACAACATTGCCTACGGCCGCCCGGACGCCAGCGAGGCCGAGATTGACGAGGCGGTGCGCCGAGCGCACCTGGACGGGTTCATCCGTGAGTTGCCCGAGGGACTGGATACCCTCGTCGGCGAGCGGGGCCTGAAGGTCTCGGGTGGCGAGAAGCAGCGGATCGCCATCGCCCGGGTGCTGCTCAAGGACCCGCCGCTGCTCATCCTCGATGAGGCGACTTCGTCGCTTGATTCCGCCTCGGAGCGGGCCATCCTGGCGACCCTGCAGGAGGTGGCCGCGCAGCGCACCACCCTGGCCATTGCCCACCGCCTGTCGACGATTCAGGATGCCGATCAGATCCTGCTGATCGAGGGAGGGCGGATCGTCGAGGCGGGGGATCACCAGGAATTACTCGATCGCGACGGAGCCTACGCCCGTCTGTGGCGCTATCAGGAGGGCGTTGGCCGATGACCGCCGCGTACGATCTGCATTGTCATTCCACCGCCTCGGACGGGCATCTGACCCCGGCGGCCGTGGTCCAGCGCGCCGCAGAACAGGGGGTTGCCACCCTGGCGTTGACCGACCACGACACCGTTGCCGGGCTCGCCGAGGCCCGCTCGGCCGCCGCGGGCTGCGGGGTCCGGCTGATCCCCGGGGTGGAGTTGTCGGTGCTCTGGCAGGGGCGGACCTTTCATGTGGTCGGTCTCGGCTTCGATCCCGATGAGCCGGGGCTGCAGGCCGGACTGGCGCGCATGCAGCGCGCCCGTCAGGCGCGTGGTGAGGCCATCGGCGAGCGCCTGGAGCGCGCCGGGTTGAGCGGGGCCCGCGAGGGTGCGCGGGCGGTGGCGGGGGCCGCGGAGATCACCCGGGCCCACTACGCCCGCTGGATGGTCGACAGTGGCAAGGTGCGTGGCTACGAGGAGGCGTTCAAGCGCTATCTGCGTCGTGGCCGGGTGGGCTATGTCCACGGCGATTGGGTGGCCATGGAGGAGGGGATCGAGTGGATTTGCCGGGCCGGGGGCATCGCGGTCCTCGCCCACCCCCTCGGCTACGACCTGACCGGTGCGTGGATTCGCCGGGTTCTCGACGCCTTCGCCGCGGCCGGGGGCGAGGGCATGGAGGTTGCGTGCGGGACTTCTCCCGACCCCCGTCAGGTCGGGCAGCTCGGGGGCTGGTGCCGGCGCTATGCGCTGCTTGCATCCACCGGGTCGGATTTCCACGGCCCCGGCCATCCGAGTCGCGAGCTGGGCGCCGCGCCGCCACTGCCCGGCGATCTACCCTGCGTGCTGGAGGCGCTGGACGAGCGCCGCTAGCGGCCCTAGGCCGGCTCCCACCTCTGGAGCGCGAGAGCCTCGCACAGCGGCCCGTGTTGGGGTATGGTCTATCCTTAAGCGGAAGGATAGGTGATCACAGTGATAGGTTGGCGCTCGCTGGCGGGGTTGTTGGTGGTACTAATCGGGATGAGCCTCCCGGCGGCAGCCGAGGAGGTGGAGGCGCCGATCCCCGGTGAAGGGGCGGCAGCGGCCCCCGGATCCACAGCTGATCATACGCAGTTCTCCGTGCTGGAGGGGCCGTTCGAGACCGGTCCCGAGGTGACCGAGGCGTGTCTGCAGTGCCATACCGAGGCGGCGAAACAGGTCCACAGCAGCATCCACTGGACCTGGACCTACGAGCAGCCCGAGACGGAGCAGACCCTCGGCAAGCGCTACGTGCTCAACAACCTGTGTATGGGGATCGCCGGCAGCTACGAGCGCTGCTCATCCTGCCATGTCGGCTACGGCTGGGAGGACCGGCACTTCGACTTCACGGCGGAGGAGAAGGTCGACTGCCTGGTCTGCCACGACACCACCGGCGATTACGTCAAGTTCCCCACCGCGGCCGGGCACCCGCCCTATGAGGACACCGAGTTCCGCGGCACCCTGTTCAAGGCGCCGGATCTCGCCCATGTGGCCCAGAACGTTGGTGACACCAGCCGGGAAACCTGTGGTAGTTGCCACTTCGAGGGCGGTGGTGGTAATGCCGTCAAGCATGGCGACCTGGACAGCTCGCTGCTCGATCCGCCGCGCTCGGTGGATGTGCACATGACCCCGGAAGGGGCGGACTTCAGCTGCTCGAGCTGCCACGAGTTCACCGGGCACATCCAGCGCGGCAGCCGCTACCACCTGACGGTGCCCGACTACGACGACGCCCCGGTGCCCGCCCGCCCGCAGGACAAGCCGGCCTGCGTTGCCTGCCACGGCAGCGAACCGCACGAAGGCCGGATCCACGACAAGCTCAATACCCACGGCGAGTTCATCGCCTGTCAGACCTGTCACGTGCCGGAGATCGCCCGCGGCGGCTACCCGACCAAGACGCTCTGGGATTGGTCCGAGGCCGGCCGGCTGGATGACGAGGGGCAGCCGGTGGTGGAGAAGGACGACGACGGGCACGTGGTCTACGACGGCATGAAAGGGGTGTTCGAGTGGGACGAGGACTACCCGCCGGACTACCGCTGGTTCGACGGCAACATGGTCTACACCCTGCCGGACGACACCATCGACCCCGATGGCGAGGTCCCCGTCAACCGGCCCCAGGGGCGACCGGGCGAGGACGGCGCCAAGATCTGGCCGTTTAAGATCATGTACGGCACGCAGCTCTACGATGCCGAGCATCACACGCTCCTGGTGCCCCAGCTTTTCGGCAAGGAGGGCGACGAGAACGCCTACTGGCGGAATTACGACTGGGATCGGGCCATCGAGGCCGGCATGGAGGAGGCGCGCGCCGTCGGGCAGACCGAGATGGAATACAGTGGCGCCTACGGCTTCGTTGAGACGCGCATGTACTGGCCGGTCAATCACATGGTGGCACCGGCGGAGGAGAGTGTGGCCTGTGTCGACTGCCACAGCCGTGACGGCCGCATGGCCGGGCTGGACGGGGTCTATGTACCCGGCCAGGACCGCCACCCGCGGATCGAGGCGGTGGGCTGGGCGGCGATCGGGCTGACCCTGTTCGCGGTGCTCGGCCATGGCGGTGTGCGTTACTACCTCCACCGTCGAGAGCGTATCGGCGGCCCATCGGATGAGGAGGGGCAGGGCTCGTGAACCAGGTACGTATCTTCACCCGCTTCGAGATCTTCTGGCACTGGACGCAGGCGGTGCTTATCTTCGGGTTGCTGTTTACGGGCCTGGAGATGCACGGCAGCTACTCGCTGCTCGGCTTTAACGCGGCCTTCTCCACCCACATCGTGCTGGCTTGGGGGCTGATCGGGCTGTGGGCCTTTGCCATCTTCTGGCACCTGACTACCGGGGAGTGGCGGCAGTACGTCCCGACCGGCAGTGGGTTGGGCCGCACTGCAGGCTACTACGCCTACGGCATGTTCTCGGGTGAGGCCAAGCCCTTCGCCAAGACGCCGTCGGCGAAGCACAACCCGCTGCAGCGGCTTGCCTACTTCGGTTTCAAGGCGGCCATCGCCCCGGCGCTGTGGATCTCCGGATTGCTGCTGCTTTTCTACAACTTCTGGAACGACACCCTCCTCGGGGCGCTATTGCCGCTCGGGGCCGTGGCCGGCGTCCATCTCGCGGCGGCCTTTGCCATGATTGTCTTCCTGATCGGCCATATCTACATGGCCGCCACCACCGGCAACCCTTGGTACGAGTACCTGCGCGCCATGACCACCGGCTATCACCGGGAGTAGGGCCGCAACCGGATCGCTGCCCGGCACGATCCCCCCCAACGCCTGCTGGTCGGGCCGGGTTACGGATGGTAGCGTCGAGGCATGCGAAGCGTGATCCGCTCCCTGGTGGTTGGAGTCGTCGCCTCCCTTGGGCTGGGGCTCTCTGGGGCAGTCGTGGCGGACGGGACCGAGACCGAGACCGATGTCGAGCTGCCGCGATTCCCGTCCATCAGCCCGGACGGAGAGGAGGTGGTGTTCAGCTGGGGCGGGGATCTGTGGCGGGTCTCCGCCACCGGCGGCACGGCGGTGCGGCTCACCGGTCACCGTCTCGATGATCTCCACTCCGCTTGGTCGGGCGACGGGCGCGAGCTGGTCTTCTCTTCCCTGCGCGACGGGTATCTCAACCTATGGCGCATGCAGCCGGACGGGACCGGCCTGCGCCAGGTCACCCATGGTGATCGTTTCCTGCGCAGCCCCGGCTTCGGGACCGATCGCGATGGCGAGCCGCTGATCACCTTCTCGGGCCAGCTCGAGGCGGATGTCTACCGCGAGCAGCGCTCCTACGCGGTGGTGCCGGATGGCGGGGAGCCGGAGCGGCTGCACGACGCCTTCGGCTCCGAACCGAGCGTCTCCCCGGATGGGCGTTATGTCGCTTTCACGCGGGGTGGGGCCTACCACGGCTGGGGCCGGCGCCACTACCACGGCCCTGACGCCCGCGATGTCTGGCTGTTCGATCGGGATGAAGAGACCTTCACCGCACTGACCCAACGCAGTGCCGGCGACGACGGCCAGGCGCAGTGGCTGGACAAGGAAACGCTGGTCTTCCTCTCGGATCGCGAGGACGACACCCTGAACCTCTTCCGCATGGAGATCGAGGGCGAGTCCGCTGGGGTGGAGCGCCTGACCGACTTCGATGAGCGGGACGTGCAGTCGTTCGATGTCGCTGCACAGGCCGGGCGTGCAGTGATCCACGTCTGGGATCGACTCTATTTGCTCGATCTCGAGACCATGGGAGCCGAACCCGAGCCGATTGCCTTGCGTGCCGGGGATCCGGGCCACGACCGCTATGAGCTGCGGGCAGTGGATCGCCAGGTCAGCGAAGCGGCGCTAAGCCCAGACGGGCAGGTGATGGCGTACATCGCCTACGGCCGGGTGTACATCCGGCACATGGACGAGCACAGCCCGACCCGAGCGGTCACCCCGGATACCCATGCCCGGCACCGGGATCTGCGCTGGTCCCCGGACGGGTTGCGGCTGTATTTCACCAGTGATGCCGACGGTACCGAATCGATCTACACCGCGGGGGTGGCCCTCACCCGGGAGGAGGTCCGGCGCGGCTGGGTGCGACCAGCCGAGGGCGACGACGCCGGGCCCGGCCAGCCGAGCGGCGGCTCGGGTGAGCCGCCTGCGGAGCAGGAGGGCAATGG
>SL_5KL_010_SEDDRAFT_10002010_pt1 | contig 11699 bp, 5 predicted proteins | sample SodLakKL_010_SED_FD_9118 | JGI IMG/M metagenome (IMG submission 9118)
CCCAGAAGGCAGGAATGATGCTGGAAAGCAGGGCTACCAGCACTGCCAGACAGAAAAAGAGAATAAAAGAACCGGGTTTCCAGACGCCGTACATGGTGCCCAGGATGGGAATCCCCATTTCCAGGGTGGCTTCTCCATAGAGCATCTGAAGATCGAGACCGAAGTTTACCATAAAATAGGTCCCTGCAGCACCCAGACCGGCTCCGATTAAGCCTCCAATCACACCCAGACCGCCGGCTTCCAGCGAAAAGATCCTGACTATCTGACCTTCGGTCAGGCCCATGGCCTTCATCATGCCTATCTCTTCAACTCTTTCCAGAGAAGAAAGCACAACAACATTGATAATCCCGATAGCTCCTACCAGGAGAATTAAAGCTACGATAAAATAGGTCTCAAGCTGACCCCAGACCTCCATGGCTACCAGCATATCAGAAACCTCCCGCCAGGATTTAACCTGGATGTCTTCACCCAGTGAACCTGTCAGGATCTGCTCCAGGCTGCCTGACTGAGCAACGGCAGTTTGTCTGTCGCTCATTCTCACCTTGAGCTGATTGACCTCTGTGCTATCGATTCCCAGAGCTGCCGAGGCAAAGTTTTGATCGATCATTACCGTTCCCAGGTTCATACCGGGTTCCGGGGTGGCTGCAATACCACGAATCTCTCCCTGGATTGTATTCAGCGAGCCTCTCCTGTCCCGGAAGAGCAGGGTATAAAAATCTCCTACTTCCATCTCCAGCATCTCTGCCAGGTTTATACCTATTACCAGTCCTGAGTCGCCAGGCTTGAGAAATTCACCTTCAATCAGATGCTCCTGATATCTGAAGACCTCGGCAAAACTATCCGGGCTGGCTGCTCTGACTCTGACCGGATACTCTTCCCGACCGGCCAGAATATTAGCAGAAAAATCCAGTACCGATGCAGCTGCGGCAAAGCCAGGCATATTTTGAATTTCTTTCAGCATTTCATCGGAGGGAGTAAAAAGCTGTTCCAGAGGATCCTCATTGTCGGCAAATAATTCCGGGCGGGCCACCTGAATATGAGCTGAGTCAAAATCGATGATGTTGCTGAAGGACATTTCCATCATGCCCGCCATGAAGGTTTCCAGAATTATAGCGAAGAAAATAGCAAATGCCAGCACTCCGGCAATAATCAGGGTCCGTCCGCTGCGGCGGAATAAATTTCTCACTGCAATTTTGGGTAGATACATGGCTCTATCTCCTTTCTTCTCTGGTAATTCTGCCGTCCCTGATTTCCAGCAGGCGGCCGGCATATTCCATTACCATGGGATCGTGGGTGGAAAATATGAAAGTAGTCTTGAGTTTTTGGTTCATCTCCAGCATGATTTCCAGAACTTCTTTGCTGGTCTGAGAGTCGAGGTTGGCGGTCGGTTCATCGGCCAGCACCAGTCGGGGCTCTTTTACCAGGGCCCGGGCAATAGCTACCCGCTGCTTCTGTCCCCCGGAAAGTTCATTGGGCCTCCTGTCCAGCATATCTCCCAGGCCTACCTGTTCAAGAATCTGAATTGATTTTTCCCTGCTGTGGTTACCCTGATTACCGTTGGATATTTTTAAGGCAAATTCAACATTTTCGTAAGCTGTCAGCACCGGTATCAGATTGTAGCTTTGAAAGATAAAGCCGATGTTGTTTCTTCGCAGCAGAGCCAGTCCATTTCTGTCCAGTTCATTAATTGTCGACCCGTTGATCCGCACCGTTCCTTCACTGGGCTTATCCAGAGCTCCCACCAGATTGAGCATGGTTGTTTTTCCTGAACCGGAAGGTCCGTAGACAGTGGTAAACTCTCCCTCGGCAATTTCCAGATCTATTCCTTGCAGTGCCTTTACCGAAATTTCCCCATCCTGATAAATTTTCTTAACTGAATCCAGTTTGACCAGCACCATTGAATAATTCCTCCTTTGAAGTTGTAGATTTTCTTTGTTCCTGAAGTTCCCGGGTAAAATTGATGTTAAGTTAATTTTATCCGCTTCGTCGGAGTTTGTAACCTGACAAATGTCAGGTTTCTGTTGGGTGGTCCGTTGGTTTTGTGTTTGTTTGAGAGATTGAAATTCAGGAAAGATTGGGAAAGAAAGTTGCTGGAATGCCTGCCAAATTAAAAGGAATTATCAAATAAATGTTTAATTATAGATTAAAGAAGTTTATCAGGAGTTTATTCGGAGTTAACCGGTTGATTTTTTCCTTGCAGTCATTTCATCTGCTATTAGTTTGCAATAAAGGCTGTTATAAAAGCTGTTATTAAAACTGTTATTAAGATTAAATGTTATTAAGAGTGAAATTAAACCTTTTATTAAGCTTTTGTTAAACCTTTTATTAGCCTTTTATTAGTTTTTTATTAGTCTTTTATAAACCTTTTGTTCTCAATTTCAGTTTTTGTTCCAGGAAGGACTTTTTGCTATGACTGCCGAAAACCTGTTTTTGCTATTTGCTCTTGGTTTTAGTGCTCTGCTGGTTGCCGCTGGATTTATAACCCGGAAATGGATTAGAGACTCCTCGGATTTTATTCTGGCCGGTCGAGAAATCAGCCTGCTGCTCAATATTTTTGGGGTTGCCGCCATTGGCTTTGCCGGCACCAGTATTGCTCTGGGACCGGCTTTCACCCTGCAGTACGGCTTTCTGACCTCCTTTGTTTCGATGGGGGTAATCTTCGCTGTTGGTGGACTGGGGCTTTATGGTTTGTTTTTCACCACCTTTATCCGGAGGTGCGGAGCCCAGACTCTACCTGAGTGGCTGGAGATGAGGTTTGACAGCCGGGTCAGGCTGATAATTACCATAGGTACCATCCTGGGTTTAGCCGGAATTATGGCCAATAATGTTGTTTCTATGGCTGGTGTAGTAACCGGTTTTACCGGCTGGCCGCAGTTTGCCACTGTTTCAGCTATCTTTTTTCTTTTTATGCTTTTTTCCTATCTGGGCGGGTTCTGGGCCATCACCCTGACAGATTTTCTCCAGGTTTCACTGGGGCTGGTGGCTGTTCCTCTGCTTGTCTTTTCCTTCTTCTCCAGCTATGGTGATATCAGCTGGCTGGAAACAAACTGGACTGGAGAGGCCGGTTTTATGCTTTCCGGTTTGACAGGAGAATCCATGCCCTGGTTCAGCCTTCAGTATCCCAGTCTGCTGACCTTTATCTTTATCTTTGCCATTTTTCTGGTCTGGGGTAATAATTACTACTGGCTGAGAGCAGCCTCCTGCCGCAGCGAAAGAACAGCCCGGCTCTCCTATTTCTGGGCCAGTATTATTCTCTGTCTTATTTTTTATCTCCCGCTCTGTGCTGTAGGCCTTTTCGCCGGGGCTGCCAATCCCGAGCTTTTTGCTCCTCTGGGGCAGGTTGCTCCCACCGCCGCCTACGGCGTTTTTCTCCAGGAGCTTCCCGTTTTTCTGGCAGCCTTTCTGCTTTTAACCCCTCTGGCAGCCGGGGTTTCAACCTCCACCACTGCACATATAGGAGCCAGTTCGGTGGCTGTCCGGGATATTTATCAAAAACACATCAGACCGGAGGCCACCTCCCGGGAACTGCTGCTGCCCTCCCGGATTATCCTGATAATTCTCGGCCTGCTGGTCTGGTTATTGAATTTCTATCCTGGCGGTCCGGTTTATCTCTTTGCCTTTGCCACAGCCTGGCTGGGGCCGCCCTCTCTGCTGGTCTTTTTGGGAATCCTCTGGAGAAGATTCACTGCAACCGCAGCTTTCTGGTCAGCGCTTTTGAGTATGGCAACCATGTTTTTACTGACCCTGCTGGAGCTGCTGGATATTTTTCTGATTTCAGATTATATGCATGTCGGGGTGGCGGGTTACCTTACTGCTATCATTCCGGCGGTGGTGATAAGCTGTCTGACTCCTTCCCATTACTATGGCAAATCTAGCTGGGAGAGGGTGCCAGATGAAACCAACCGGGAGAAGATTGAACCGGCAGAGATCGAAGTCAGAATCCTTACCCTGATAAAAATGGGCTATAATAATATGTCCGAGCTTTCCGATCTTCTGGGTCTCGATGCCGGCAATCTCAATCAGCATGTTGAGAAGCTTGACCGGGGCGGTTTTATTATTCGGGATGCTTTAAAAGGTTCGAAGTTTTACAGTTTTGAAGTCAGTTCTGCCGGGGAGGAAAAACTGCCGGACTTTAGCTTTGAGGAGGAGAAACTGCTGCAGGATAGCTTGAACCGTGACAGCCTGAGAGTACTTGACACTGCTGCCGCTAAACCTGAACTGCTGCCGGAACTGGTCAGCCAGGGGAAGTATTCCTCGCTCAAACTATCAGCCATGCTGGCCATGCTGATCCGACAGGGTTACCTGGCTGAAGGAGGTCTCTGGAAACGGACTATCACGCTGACAGCAGCAGGCCAGAGAATGCTGGATAAGCATCAGCAGATTATTTGATTTTCTCAGATAATATATCCCTGCATAGAGTCAATATTATCAGAGTTTTGAAATCATAATCACCGTCATATCAATCATCCTTTTAGACCGATTACAGATTATTGATTATAGATTATGGCTATTTAAAAATTACATGTTGTTCAAGTAACTGCAGGCAAACAAAATATTATTGTCAGGTGTATTGTCTCTTTCAGTCCTGATAATAAGGTACAGCCAGCAAAGTCAATTATCCAGCATTAGATTAGCAACAAGGAAATTTAAATGAACCTACATTATAAATACAGATTAAAGATGCCTGTTTAGCTAGCCGCAGGTAAAATGACTTTTTGCGGTGGTGTCATCCTTTGAATCAGGTGAATCAGGTGAATCAGGAAAATTAGATTTTTCAGCGCAGAAGTGTTAACAGCTGCCTGGATGCTTATCATATAAATATACTGGTAAATTTACTGGCCAGGCAGAGATGGGAGTGGAAACTATGCAGGAGCAAATTTTACAGGAAAAACTAAATCCTCCGGTAGTTTTTGAGCCGATCAGAAAAGAAAATTTTTTCCGGGAGATAACCCGGGCTCTGGAAATTGAAGGTGGTTTTTACCGGAAGTTTACCCTGATTACGGCCCCCGCCGGTTACGGCAAAACTACCATGCTGGTAGACTTTTTCAACTCCCTAAAGCGGGAGAAATGCTGGCTGACTTTTTCAGCTGAGGATAATCTGATAGACAGGCTGACGACCCATCTGCTGGCATCGGTTTCAGGTATATTTACTGAGGAGGATAAGCTAAAAACGAAAAAGTTTCTCCAGAATCCAGGTAGTTTTTCTGAAGAAGCAGAAATTGAAAGCGGCAGGCGGATTCTCGCTGAAGTCCTGCAGGAGATTTCCCGGAAAGATATTTATCTTTACCTTTTTCTCGATGAACTGGAACAGATCAAATCCCGATCCTCACTTGATCTCCTGCAGTTCTTCCTGGAGAATCTTCCGGCTAATATGCATGTAATTGCAGCCAGCCGGGAGGAACCGGACTGGCCCTTAATTCGCTGGACAGCCCGGGGAAAGGCAAAAATTATCGGCCAGGAGGAGCTAAAATTTAAACCGGATGAAGTCCAGGATTTCATGGCGCGAAGCAAGATTGAACTTTCCCGGGAGGAGGCGGAAACTCTGGCCCGAATAACCGAGGGCTGGGTAACAGGGCTGCAGTTGATATCCCTGCTGCCTGACTTTTCCCTGGACAAATTTACCAGCAGCAGCTTTTCCGGACCCAAAAGAAAAATAATGGACTTCCTGCTGGAGGAAGTGCTGGCCCAGCAGGAAGAAGAAATCAGGGAGTTTTTGCTGCAGACTGCTCCCCTATCCCGTTTTAATGCCTCTCTCTGTGGTGCAGTAACTAATTTTGATAAAATTGGAGAACTGCTGGATTTGATTCACAAAAAGCAGCTTTTTCTCAAGATGATTGATAGTGAAGGCAACTGGTACCGTTATCATCAGCTCTTTGCCGCAGCTTTAAGCAGCAGGCTGGAAGCTGAAAATCCGGCATTGAAAAAAAATATCCATAAACTGGCTGCTGAATGGTATTGTGAGCAGGGGCTTTTTAAAGAAGCTGTAGAAGAGGCTCTCAATGGAGAAAAATATGACTGGGCCGCTGCTCTCATTTTTAAAAACAGCGGGCAGTTTATGCGGCAGGGGTTGAGGGCCAGCATGATGTCCTGGCTGGAAAGATTTCCCCGGAAAATTCTCCGCCAGCAGCCCGGACTTCAGGTGGTTCAGGCGATTCTGGAGCTTTTTAAGGGACATCTGCTGACCGCTGAAAACAAGTTGACTCAGATCCAGGCTGAAAGAGAAGCCGGAAATTTCAGGGAGCTGGCAGAAAAGGACAGAATTTTTCTGGAAGGAATGATTGCTGTCGGCTTTCTGGTGCTGACTGTTTTTCAGGGGCAAAGAGCTGAAATCGGCAAATATACCGAGGAAGCTCTGGAAAAACTTTCGCGAGGAAACTACTGGCGCCAGATTGCCATGATCTATCATGCTGATGATCAGCTGTTTTCTGGAGATCTTGAAGGGGCTTTACAGAGCTATCAAACAGCAAGATTTAATGAGGGACCTGATAGTTATGGATTTTTTGTTCAGCTGGCCGGCTTGAAAGAAGCCTGGCAGCTCTGGTGGATGGGCCGGCTGGATGAAGCTGCTGCTCTTTGTGACAGTTTGCTGGAGAAGGCAGAAGATGCCGGTTTTTCTTACTCTCCCCGGGCCGGGACGATCAGAGCAATCCGGGGTGATCTCTACTGTGAGGAAAATGAGCTGGAAAGAGCCCGGGAGCTGATTGAGACAGCTCTGGAAATTAACAGATTGGGTGGGGAGGTAATCGGGCAGCTTTTGGTCGGTATGTATCAGCTGAGATATTTATTCACTATCCGGGATTTTCCCCGGGCTCGTGAGACTCTGGAACGGCTCCAGATTTTGAGCCAGGAAGAGTCCTTTGATCTGGTGATTGATATTTTAACCGGCTGGAAAGTTCGTTTCTGGCTGGAACCGGAGTATCCTGACCGCCAGGACTGGATTAGAGCTGTTAATCTGCTGGCTTCCCGGGGCATAAAGCCCGAGAATAAGCCGGGTTTTGCCCAGGAGATGGAATATCTGGCACTCAGCAGGGCCTATATCTGCGGTGGAAGACTGAAGGAAGCCGAAAGGATCATTAATTATGTGCTGGAACTTTCCCGGGAAAACAGGGTTGTCCGCCGGGAGCTGGAAAGCAGGCTGCTGCTGGTTCATCTGAGGGAGGAAGAGGGAGAGAGAGCTCAGGCCCTGAAGGAACTCCGTAAGGCTCTCGATCTGGCCCGAAAAGAAGGTTTTTTCCGTTCGATTCTTGATGAAGGAGAGCTGGTCACCTGTCTGCTGCAGGAACTCCTGCCGGATGAGGAGCGGAAGTTCTTTATTAGCAGGCTGTTGAGTTCGCTGGATTTGGGGGGAGATGTTGCAGAGCAGGATGATAAGGGGAATGTTGCGGGGCAGGAACACAGGGGAGATATTGCGGAGCTGAAAGATAGGAGCGGTACAGCGAAGATGGAAAGGTCAGGACGGCAGAGGAGAGATTCCTCAGGTGATGGGACTGGTAGAGGTCGGAGTGCCGCTGGAACTGCGGGGAGTTCTGCCGGAAAAGAAGAAGAGCTGATTGAGCCTTTGAGCGAGCGGGAACTGGAAATTCTGATTGAAATTGCTGCCGGTTTTGCCAATAAGGAAATTGCAGATAGATTGAATATTGCTAACGGCACAGTAAGATGGCATACCAGCAATATCTACGGTAAACTAGGAGTCGATAACCGGACCCGGGCGGTTGCCCGGGCCCATCAGCTTGGGCTGCTGGATTAGGGTGGCAGTTGTTGCTAAGTGATTGCATTTTTTTCAGGAGATGGGAGCTGTTAAATTTCTTGCCAATCCTTTTTGTCAGTTAACCCGGCACCACCATTTACACTAGCTCTGCTGCGGTACCACCCTTTACCCTAGCTCTGCTGCAAACTCTCAATGAACTGACGGGCGGTGCGGCCGGACTGGCCGCTGCTGCGCATCTGATATTTCAGGGCTTTTTCTTCCAGGACGGCAGCCGGGAGATCGATTCCTTCCTGCTCTGCCAGACCCCGGACTATCTCAAGATATTCCTGCTGATCGGGAGTATTGAACAGAATTGTTAGCCCAAAGCGCTCGGCCAGGGAGAGCCTTTCATTCATCATTTCCCGCTCGTGAACCTCGCTTTCCCGGGACTGCCATTTCTCCTGCACCAGATGACGGCGGTTGCTGGTAGCATAGAAAAGCACGTTTTCAGGCCGGGCTTCTATTCCGCCTTCCATAATATTTTTGAGGTGCTTGTACTCAGTTTCAAACTCTTCAAAGGAAAGATCGTCCATAAATATGAGAAATTTTAAGCCTCTCTGATTGAGATATTCCAGGATATCGGGAAGTTCTTTGATCTGACTGCTGTTGATTTCCAGCAGCCTTAAGCCCCGAGAAGAAAATTTGTTTAAAACTGCTTTAACCGAGGAAGATTTGCCGGTACCGCTTTCACCATAGAGCAGAACATTATGGGCGGTGCCATTTTCGATAAAAGCTCGGGTATTGGCAATCAGCTGCTGCTGCTGTTTTTCATAGCCCAGCAGATCGGTAAAATTAACCGGATCGAGATTTTTTACCGGCCTCAAAGCATGAGGGCCATTCCAGAAAAAAGCCTGATATTTATTGAGCTGGCCTGCTCCCTGCTGATTGTAATATTTATTAAGCTGCTCAATACCCTGCCGGGGCTCAGTCTGAAGATCGGGTATTTCCCGCTGGAAATGATCGGACTCAGGGGCTGAAGTGAATGCAGGCACCGGCTGATAGTTATTCTTGAGAAACCTGAATTGGCTGAAGCTTTTCTTCTCCTGTCCGGCTGAAAGAATCTCTCTGGTTGTCAGATCAAGCAGCTTTTTTAGAATTTTGATATCCTGGAGGGCTGCCTGATAAAGGCTGCTTTGGGGAGATAATATCATTCTCTCACAGGCCAGAGAAAAGGGGTTTTCAGCTGAGATAATTAAATCCAGCAGATAGTTCTGCCACAGGTCTCCCTGGTGGCAGTTTTTTTCTGCCTGTTTAATCAAATGATGCAAAATTTCCCCGGGATCAACTGCAGCTGCTTCTGAAATAACTGACTTTTTGATTTTTGCTATTAGTTCATCCTGATTTATGTAATAATAAACTGTCAGTCTGGATAATCCAGCAATTCTTTTGCGGATTTGAGGTTTTCTGGTCATCACTGTCACTCCCTGAATTTGGTCTTGTAACTCTAAAGCGAGAAATGTTCTTTGATTTCTTATCAAGGAAATATGTGGTTGTGCTTTACTATATTCTTGTGCTCCGAAGGAGCATGATGGTTTATCTTGAAAATATGTCGTGATATTTTCTTCTATTATTGTGCCCAAAATGGGCATGATGGTTTATCTTGAAAATACGCCATATTATTTTCATGTATTTATGTGCCCCAGAGGGGCATGGCTGTTTATCTTGAAAATATACAATTTCATTTTCCTATATTGTTGTGCCCTAGAGGTGCATGGTGGTTTGCCTTATTTATACTGCTGTCTCAATCTCCTGTCAGGTTCTTTCTCATGAAAGATTCTTCTGTGGATTAGTTTCTTTCCCAGGACCTTTTGGTATTACCGGTATGCCTATAAACATTGACAAGTTTTGATTCTTTTTGCTATCAATATTATAATAACATAAATGAAAGGATGAGGAAACAGCGGCTGATAATTTGTCGAATTTTCGTATGGAACCCGGTACCGACCATTTACGGGTTTCGGATTTAAAGTAATAATAGTAAGCAATTGAGCAATAACTACTATTTTGCTGGCAACCCAGACTGTGCTATAATAAGGAAAAGTTATGATAGTAACGATAGGTTTTAAGCAGGCAAGCCGCCATGCCCCTCGGGGACACCACAATAGCTTAAAATATACTGCATATTTTCTTGATAAATGCCATACCCCTTTGGGGCACAACAATATATGAAAATACTACCCCATATTTTCAAGATAAAACATCAGGAGGATTATTATGCTTACTAAAAAAGCAACCGGAAAATTTGTTCTTCTAGCAGCTGGTTTATTTCTAGCTCTTTTGATTTTGACAGGCTGTTCTGCCAGTATTGCGCTTAACATTGAACCAGAGCCGATTGAATTTACTGAGGATGATACCACTGAAACAATCACTATTTCCCTGAGAACCTCAGGAGTGGGAAATGTAAGAGTTGATGAGCTGATACTGCTGGTTTATGATGAGGATGAACAGGAAGTCTATGAAAGCAAAATAGATGTTTATGAAGAATTCCCTGTTGTGCCGGGCGTTAGTTTCGAAGAAGATTATGTACTGGATGTCTGCGATATTATCGAAAATATAGAAAATACAGATGAAGAAATCAGCGAGGAAAATTGTCAGGAGATTTATGAAAAGCAGCTGGCAGGGTCTGAATATGAATTAAAAATTCTGCTGCAGGGCTCAATAACTTCAACAGCTACAGCGAATATTATTTTTAAGTAAAAAAATGCTGATGTTTAGTAATTATTTTCCAGCCATCTGTTGTAGCCTGTCGAGGTGGTTTCCACACCATTGATTTTTATTGTTATTTCATTTATGTCTCGAGGTTTTAAATCATCTGGCCCTAAAACTATATCATTACCAGAACTGGTACCCACGTTCCAACTTGCTTCTCCTCTGCTGCCGGAAAAATCAAATCCTTCAATTTTTTCTTCACTGGTATTGCCAGAACTACCAGTGGTATCCCTGAAGATAATTTCTATGCTGGCTTTGCTCAGAAAATCATCACCAGCCAGATCTTTAACATTGATTTTGAGTTCAAAGGGGTCATCAAACTTTTTGACAATTGCTACCAGCCGATCAGGTCTGACCAGGCCTGCTCCCTGGTGATCTTTTTCAAGTCCGAGATCTTCAGCGGTTCTCTGCAGCAGATTTCTCAATTCATTATTTTTCAGATCAGGTTCTGCTGACCAGGCCAGAGCAGCCGCTCCTGCCACATGGGGGGCAGCAAAGGAAGTGCCACTTTCTCTACTTTCAGAAGAATATTTATTGCCCGGCTTAGTAGTTAAAATATTTTCTCCTGGGGCTATAAGTTCAATATCTTTCCCGGTACTTGAGAAACTTGCTCTTCCATTATCTTTACTTGAAGCCCCTACGGCAATCACACTGTCATATCGAGCCGGGAATTGGATATTATTATAATCATCACCGCTGGAAGCTTCACCGTCATTGCCAGCGGCGGCAATCAGAAGATGCCCCCGGTTATAGGCTTCATCGACTGCATCTTTCAATGGTTCAGAATTACTTTTCGAGCCTAGGCTCATATTTATTACAGGAATACCTTCTTCCACAGCCCATTCAATCCCTGCAATTAATTTATCAATATATCCCGATCCTGTGTCATCCATTACTTTTGCCGAATAAAGATCAATCCCATCGGAAACTCCAACCACACCCCATTCGTTATCCAGGGCAGCTATGACTCCCGCTACTGCAGTGCCATGGCCATAAGAATCTTTACCCCAGTGGGTGTCATCTATTGTATTGACACCTCCGGCCAGGGGAGGAAGATCCTCATGTTCTTCGTCAATGCCGGTGTCAAGAACAGCTACTCCCACATTTTCGCCTCTGGTTATCTCCCAGGTAAAGAAAGGATGTCTTTCGTCTGCCTCAAAAATCCTCTCTATTCCCCAGGGAACTTCCTGACTGAGAGTATAAACTTTATAATTTGGTTCAATATATCTGATATCAGCCCGCT
>SL_5KL_010_SEDDRAFT_10002013_pt1 | contig 11694 bp, 12 predicted proteins | sample SodLakKL_010_SED_FD_9118 | JGI IMG/M metagenome (IMG submission 9118)
TCGACCTCGATGGCCGTCTCCAGATCCGGCATGCCGGTGACCTCGACATTGGCCACCCCGCGGCGCAGCAGGTCGTCCTCGAGCTCACGCGCCCAGGCGCGCATGCTCGATGGCGGGGCATCGCCGCTGAGCACCACGCGGGCCACCGGGTCGAACTGGGTGATGCGCCGGATGGTCGGCTCCTCGGCCTCCTCCGGGAGGTTGCGCACGGCGGCGACGCGGTCCTTGACGTCCTCCACCGTGTCGGCCATGTCGGTGCCCTGGAAGAACTCGAGGCTGATGTTGCTGACGCCGTCCGCCGAGCGCGACTGCATCTCACGCAGCCCCTGGACGTCGCGCACGGCGTCCTCCAGGGGACCGGTCACCGAGTCGGCCACGTCTTCGGCGGTGGACCCGGGCCACTCCACCTGCACGGTGACCACGTCGAGCTCGAAGCTGGGGAAGAACTGGGTATTGAGCTGACTGACGGCGTAAAAGCCGCTGATGAACATCAGCGCCAGCACCAGGTTGGCCGCCACCGGGTGCTCCGCCAGCCAGCGCAGCGCGTCTCGCCGCTGCTCGACCATCGCCTAGCGGCTCTCCGCTTCGACGCGCACGCGCAGCCCATCCGTGGCCTGCGGGATCTGGGTGGTAACGATCTGCGTGCCGGCATCGATCTTCGGGGCGCGAACCAGCGCCCCCCGGCCCCCGTCGGGGCGCCGCGCCTCGCCCAGGCGCTGCACCTCGATGCCGCGTAGGCGCTTGGCCTCCTCGTCCTCCTCGATGACGTAGAGCCGCTCGGTGCCGTAGAGCGCCTCGTAGGGCACCACCAGCGTGCCCGGCTCCGGGGGCAGCTCCAGCATCACCTCGGCAAAGCGATCCAGGGCGACCTCGTCGTGGCGCTCCTCGACGGCGAAGATCGCCTCGACCCCGCCGCGCTCCCGGGGGGTGTGCCCGGCCAGCCGGTCCAGCTCCAGGCCCAGCTCGCGGCCATCGACCCGGGCCTCGCCGAGCACCCCGGTGTCGGCGGCACGCGCCCGGTAGAGGGCGCCGATACGGGTGGTGGGGATCTGCACCCGGACCTCCAGCTCGCCGGTGTCGTAGAGACCGACGAGTTCGTTGCCCGGGCTCACCCGATCGCCCCGGCCCACCGGCACCGCGCTGATGCGACCATCAAAGGGGGCACGCACCTCGGTGCGGCGCACATCACGCTCGGCCTGATCCCGGGCCGCCTCGGCGCTGTCGCGCCGCGCCTCGGCCACAGCCAGCCGCTCCTCGGCATCATCCACGGACTGCCGGGCGCGGATCACCGCCTGACGTTGGCGCTCGCGCGCCTCCTCGGCATCGTCGAGCTCCGAGGGGGAGGCCGCGTTGTCGGCCACCAGTTCCTCGAGCCGGGATACACGTCGCCGGTCGATCTCGAGCAGCGCCTCCTCGGCCTCCAGATCGTCGCGGTCCGCCTCCACGGCCCGGCGCTCCTGACCCAGTGCGGCCTCCAGCTCATCGAGATCGGCCTGGCGCTGGCGCAGGGTGTCACGCAGCTCACCATCGTCCAGGCGCACCAGCAGCTCGCCGGACTCCACCACGCGGCCGTCACGGGCGGGAACCTCGGCCACATCCGCCTCCACCGCGGACTTGATGGTGACATCCGAGGGCGACTCGATGTAGCCGAACAGGCGCAGCAGCGGCTGATGGACGCCGGGTTGGGCGGACTCGGTGGCGACCACCCAGGAGGGTTCAGCGGGCTCCTCGGCGGGCGGGTCGGGGCGGGTCCAGACCAGTGCGGCCACCACCAGCACCGCCACCGCCAGCACCACCACGGGCGCCGCAGCACCCCACCCCTTTCGCAACAGAGAACGTAACGGCACGCAGCCCTTCCTTTTTCGCCTCGCTTCAGCCCGGCGCCGCCCGGGTCAGACCTGGTTGAGCAGCGCCAGCTCGGGTGGACTCCAGTAGAGATAGAACTGCCGCTCGACGTAGGGATCCGGCCAGCGGCGGAAGTGGTGGCGCAGCAGCGTCACCGGAACGATCAGCGGCACCATACCGGTGCGGTACTGCTCGATGACAGTCACCGCCTCCTGCTTGTCCGCCGGATCGAGTTCACGCTTGAGATGGCCGAGCAGATGGTAGAGCACGTTCGCGTGCCGTCCCCGCGTCGCCGGCCGTGCCAGCGCCGCCATGAACGCTTCGATATACGCCTCGGCCACCTCTTCCAGCGGCTGCTCACCCAGCGTCGAGACCAACCGCCCGAGCGCACGCATGCGCTGATCGTCGTGGGCCATGAGCAGCAGCTTGTGATCGGCGTGGAAGTCCACCAGCGCCTTGCGCGTCAGCCCGGCCTCGATCAACCGCTGCCAACGGTAGTAGCAGAAGACGCGGCAGACAAAGCCCTCGCGCAGGGACGGGTCGTTGAGACGTCCCTCCTCCTCCACCGGCAGCAGGGGGTTCTCCTCCATCAGCGCGCGCGCATAGGCACCGCGCCCGGGGATACCCGCCGGGTGGCCGTCGGGCTTGTAGACCTTCACCCGCTCCATGCCACAGCTCGGTGACTTCGACTTGAGGATGTAGCCACTGAGCCAGCGCAGCTCGCGACCCTTCTCGTGGCCGAAGGTCTCCATGGCGTCGGTCACATCGATCCGCCGATCGCGTACCCCGCGCACCCGGATCCGCTCATCCTCGGCCAGCTCCAGGCGGATCGGCGGCCGCGGCGTGGACAGCCCGATGGCCACCTCCGGGCAGACGGGCACGTAGTGGAAATAGCGCGACAGGGCGTCGGTGACAAAGGGGTTGCGCTTGTGGCTGCCGTCGTAGCGCACCTCCTCGCCGAGCAGGCAGCTGCTGACGCCGACCGGTATACGTGGCTGCGACTCGCCGGCATCCGTCGCCTGGCTCTGATCGCTCTCCCGACTCATGCTCCCCCTGGGGTTGTACAATCTGTGTACAGCATTCTATCCCCCCGACTCCGGGGCCGCACCCACGCTGCGCTCGATGGCACGCCGCAGCGCCTGCATATCCGGGACCATCAGGCAGTCGGGCACCCCGTCCGGCGACTCCGGGGGGCCGTCCCGGCACATCAGCGCCGCCTGCATACCCGCGGCCAGGGCCCCGGCGGCATCGGTGTACGGATCATCACCGACGTGCAGGATCTCCCCCGGCGCCGCCCCGGCACGCTCGCAGGCCAGGGCGAAGATTTCCGGCTCCGGTTTGGGGATATCGATGTCCACCCCGCGGACCACGAAGTCGACGTACTGGCCGAGTTCAGTGCGGTAGACATCGGCGTTGCCGTTGGTGATCACACCGATGCGAAAGCGCCCGGCGAGCTCGCGCAGGGCGGGCAGCACCTCGGGATAGGGCGCCACTTGGGATTGCCGCGCCTCGAGAAAGACGGCGAAGGTCCGCTCGATGAAGCGCTCCGCCTCCGCCCCGTCGATACCGCAGGAGCGGGCGATCTCGGCCATGGTGGCGCGGCGCAGGGTGGTGGCATTGCGCGTCAGCTCCGGGTGTGCGGCGGCGAGCTCGCGGCGGAGCTGGCGCATGCGATCGGGGTCGAAGCGCTGTGCCACCACCGGGTAGGCGTCGGAGAGATAATCGTGGAGGGTCTGCTCGGCGGCGGCCAGTACATCGTCGACGGACCAGAGCGTGTCGTCGAGATCGAAGGTCAGCGCCCGCAGCGGTGCCCGGATCATGGCCCGGACGCCCCCTCGCCGGCGGCCGGCCGACGCCAGAGCGCCGGGCCACCGCAACTCGCCTCGATCCGCTGGAGCAACTGCTCGTGGGCCTCGCGCTCGAGCTCGCCCGGCTCCGGGACGCGCAGTCGCGGCCGCTCCGGGGACAGCCGCTGGATCGGCTCGGCACCGCCGGGCTCCATGCCCTCGCCCTCCAGCGAGAGCCGACCCTGCCCCCCGGTCATCGCCAGGTAGACCTCGGCGAGCAGCTCCGAGTCGAGCAGCGCGCCGTGGAGCTCGCGGCGCGATCCGTCCACGCTGTAGCGCTTGCACAGCGCATCCAGGCTGCAGCGCTGCCCGGGGTGCAGGCGCCGGGCCATCTGCAGCGAATCGGTGATGTTGCAGTAGTCCTCGAGCTGCCCCCAGCGCGGGCCCAGCCGGGCCAGCTCGGCGTCGATGAAGCCGACGTCGAAGGGTGCGTTGTGGATGATCAGCTCGGCATCCCGGACGTAGTCGATGAACGCCTGGGCGATCTCGGCAAAGCGCGGCTTGTCGGAGAGGAAGCGGTTGGACAGCCCGTGGACGTTCTCCGCCCCCTCGTCCACCGCCCGATCCGGATTGAGGTACTCGTGGAAGTTGTTGCCGGTCAGCCGCCGACGCACCAACTCGACGCAACCGATCTCGATGATGCGATGCCCCGCACTGGGATCCATGCCGGTGGTCTCGGTGTCGAGCAGGATCTGCCGCATGAGTTGCGTCCCGGGTACCTTGCAACGATTCGAAACAGTCTGCGATGCCCCTCGCAACGGGTCAACGCAGGGTGTGGCGAAGGGCACACGATACCGCCCCATTGTCGGATTTGCGACAGGGTCGCCCGAGCCTGCGGGGCGGCGTGGCGCGCCCGGGACGCACACCAGAGCCCTGGCACGTGCCTTGCTGCAGTGCGGGCAAGCCACCTGCCAACGGAGCCGCCGATGCGCCACCAGGAGATCGCCGCCCTGCTCGATGAACCGGGCTGCGCCCACAATCACGGCTCGAAGTCCGGTTGCGCACGCCCGACCCCGGGCGCCGCCGCCGGCGGATGCGCCTTCGACGGCGCCCAGATCACCCTGCTTCCGGTGGCCGATGCCGCGCACATCGTCCACGGCCCCATCGGCTGCGCCGGCAGCTCCTGGGATAACCGCGGCACCCGCTCCACCGGCCCGACCCTCTGGCGGATCGGCATGACCACGGATCTCAGCGAGCAGGACGTGATCATGGGCCGGGGCGAGACCCGGCTGTTCCACGCCATCAAGCAGGCGGTGGACGAGCAGGCCCCGGCGGCGGTCTTCGTCTACAACACCTGCGTCCCGGCACTCACCGGCGATGATCTGGAGGCGGTCTGCCGCAGCGCCGAGCGGCGCTGGGGGACGCCGGTGGTGCCGGTGGACTGCGCGGGCTTTTACGGCAGCAAGAACCTGGGCAATCGCATCGCCGGCGAGGCGGTCCTCCGGCACGTCATCGGCACCCGCGAGCCCGAGCCGGTGCCCGCGGAGCGCCAGCCAGCGGACCGGCGCATCCACGATGTGGGGCTGATCGGCGAGTTCAACATCGCCGGGGAGTTCTGGAACGTCCTGCCGCTTTTCGACGAACTCGGCCTGCGCCTGCTCGGCAGCCTCTCCGGCGACGCCCGCTACCGCGAGCTGCAGACCCTCCACCGGGCCGAGGCCAACATGCTGGTCTGCTCCAAGGCCCTGCTCAACGTCGCCCGCAGCCTGGAGGAGCGCTACGCCATCCCCTACTTCGAGGGCAGCTTCTACGGCGTCGCCGACACCTCCGCGGCCCTGCGCGGCTTCGCCCGGCTGCTCGACGACCCGGATCTGCACGAACGCACCGAACAGGTCATCGCCCGCGAGGAGGCCCGCGCCGATGCCGCCCTGGAACCCTACCGCGAGCGCCTGCGCGGCCGTCGCGCCCTGCTCTACACCGGCGGTGTGAAGAGCTGGTCGGTGGTCTCGGCGCTGCAGGATCTGGGCATGGAAGTGGTCGCCACAGGCACGCGCAAGTCCACCGAGGCGGACAAGGCGCGCATCCGCGAGCTGATGGGCGAACAGGCGCAGATGCTCGACAGCGGCGCACCGCGCACGCTGATCGACACCGTGCGCGCCCATGACGCCGACGTGCTCATCGCCGGCGGACGCAATATGTACACCGCGCTGAAGGCGCGCATCCCGTTTCTGGACATCAACCAGGAGCGACCCTACGCCTACGCCGGCTACACCGGCATGGTGGAGCTGGCCCGCCAGCTGTGCCGCAGCATCGAGAGCCCCATCTGGCCCCAGGTGCGCGAACCCGCACCCTGGGAAGAGCAGGAAGGGAGGACCGGGCCATGACCCGCATCGAACGATCCACCAGCCCGCTGAGCGTCAACCCGCTGAAGGCCAGTCAACCGGTGGGCGGCACCCTCGCCACCCTCGGCTTCCGCGGCGCCGTGCCCCTGCTCCACGGGGCCCAGGGTTGCACGGCCTTCGGCAAGGTCTACTTCGTGCGCCACTTCAACGAACCGATCCCGCTGCAGACCACGGCCATCGACCCGATCAGCGCGGTGCTCGGTGCCGACGACAATGTCCTCGGCGCCCTCGACACCCTGTGCAGCAAGTCCGCGCCGGCACTGATCACGCTGCTGACCACCGGGCTCTCCGAAGCCGAGGGTACGGACATCGAGCGGCTGGTGCGTACCTTCCGCAGCGAGCACCCCGAGCACGCCGGAACCGCCGTGGTGCCGGTCAACACGCCGGATTTCGTCGGCAGCCTGGGCAGTGGCTACGCCGCCACCGTAGAGGCGATCATCGAGCACCTAGTCCCCACCGAGGGCACCCGTCCCGGCCGGGCACCGCGGCGGGTCAACCTGCTGCTCTCCGACGCCGTCTCGCCCGGCGATGCCGAGGCCCTCTGCGAGTTGGCCGAGGCCTTCGGCCTGGAGCCGGTGGCCATCCCCGACCTGGGGGCCTCCATGGACGGCCATCTGGACGACGACGATTTCAGCCCGATGACCACCGACGGCACACCGCTGGAGGCGCTGGGTGGCTGCGGCGATGCTGCCGCTACGGTGGTCGTCGGCGCCTCACTGAACCGCGCGGCGGACCGGCTGCGCGAGCGTACCGGGGTCCCGGACTACCGCTTCGATCATGTGATGGGGCTAAACGCCACCGACCGGCTGGTGATGGCGCTGTGCACCATCGCCGATCGCACCGCCCCGCCGCCGCGCATCCGCCGCCAGCGCCGACAACTGCAGGACGCCCTGCTCGACACCCACTCGGTGCTCGGCACTACGCCGGTGGGCGTGGCGACCGAGGCGGACCTGCTCGCCGGGCTGACCACCCTGCTCCACGACGCCGGCGCCGAGGTAACCACCGCGGTGGCCCCGGAGCGCTCCCCGGTCCTCGATGCCCTGCCGGCGCGCCGCGTGCACATCGGCGACCTGGAGGCCCTGGAGCACCACGGCCGCGAGGACGGTGTGGAGCTGATCCTCGGCAGCGGCCACGCCGCCGCCACCGCGACCCGGCTGGGCGTGCCCATCGTGCAGTGCGGCTACCCGATCTGGGAGCGCGTTGGCCTGCACACCCGACCCCGCGTCGGTTACCGCGGCAGCCGGGACACGCTCTTCGAACTGGCCAACACCCTCCTAGAACACCGCGAGTTGCACGGCGACGTGCGCCCCTACCGCTCGATCTACCGCAGCGCCGACATCGCCTGAGGAGCCATGATGACTGTCCGTCACTTAAGGATCGCCGACGGGGAGGGGCTGGAGCCCGCCCACCAGGGGTCGGTGCGCATCGCCTTCGCCACCGTAGACCGGCACACCGTGGACCAGCACTTCGGGCTGGCCAGCGGCTTCGCCATCTACCAGGTGGGGTGCTCCGGCACCCGGCTGCTGGAAGTGGCCGACATCGAGGAGCCGGCCGACGCGGCGCCGGACTGCGACCGGCTGGCACCGCGGCTGCAGGTCGTCGAAGGCTGCGCCGCGCTCTACTGCAACGCCATCGGCGCCCCGGCCGTACGGCGGCTGCTAACCCAGGGGTGCCAGCCGCGCAAGGTCCCCCCGGGCACCGCCATCGACACCGTGCTGGGCACCCTGATCGCGCAGCTACGCGAGCGCCCGCCGGCCTGGTTGAGCCGTGCCCTGCGCGGCGATCCACCCGGCGAGGCACGCTTCGACGCCATGGAGGCCCATGGCTGGCGCGCGGACTGACCCCGCCCGACGGCCGAGGAGGAAGACCGAGCATGTGGACCTGGAACCCGCAGGAAGACCGCCCCGCGAGCACCGCCACCGCGCAGGTTCTGGCCGACGACGACCCGGCCCTGGAGACCCCCTTCATCCGCGAGCTGCTCCGCCAGGTGCGGGCCACGGACACCTTCGGTGCCTGGGAGCATTACAGCGATGCGGCGGTGATCGACCCCTTCATCCTCACCCCCGAGCGCAAACGGGCTATCCCGGTGGTCGCCGACCCGGACGGCGAGACGGTCAACCGGGTGCGCACCTTCTACAACACGGTGGCGGCCCGGATCGAGGCGCGCAGCGGGGTGATGGCGGTCCCGGTGATCAACCTCAGCCACGAGGGGTTCGGCCGCGCCTTTGTCCTCGCCGGCAAGCTGGTGGCGGTGGACAAGCCGCTGCGCGACGTCCACCGCTTCGGCTTCACCAGCGCCGAGAAACTGGTCAGCCGCGGCGAGCGCCTGGTGGACGGGGCGGTGGCCCTGATCGAGCGCTTCCCGGAGGTCGCCCGGGCCTGACCCCTCCATGCGGCCCGACCGGGCTATACTCCTCCCCGGGGGATGAACCCCGTAACGGAGGATAGCCCGATGGCTCACTCATGGTTGCGCGCCGCCGGCGCGGCGCTGTTGATCACCCCGCTGGCGGCCACCGCCGGGCAGGAGGTCCGCATCGGCTGGACGGCCTGGGCGGACGCGGAGTTCGTCACCCGGGTCGCCGAGCAGCTGCTGGAGGAGCGCTTCGACGTCGACGTGGAGTTGGTGCAGACCGACATCGCACCGCAGTACACCGGCATCGCCCGCGGCGACCTGGATCTGATGCTGATGTCGTGGCAGCCGGTCACCCACGAGGACTACGTTGAGCGGTACAAGGACGATTTTCTCGACCTCGGGGTGCTCTATAGTGATGCCCGGCTGGGCTGGGTGGTGCCGCGCTGGCTCTACGAACAGGGGCTGACCAGCATCGATCAGCTTAACGAAGAACGCTGGCGCGACGCGCTCGACGCCACCATCCAGGGCATCGACCCCGGGGCCGGGCTGATGCGGCTCTCCCACGAAGCCATCGAGACCTACGGCCTGGACTACGAACTGATCGAGGCCAGCGACGCCGCCATGACCGCCTCGCTGGACCGCGCCGCCCGGCGCGACCGGCCCATCGTGGTCACCGGCTGGAGCCCGCACTGGAAGTTCGGCGCCTACCAGCTGGCCTTCCTCGACGACCCAGAGGGCGCCCTCGGTGGCGAGGAAACCATCCACGCCCTCGCCCGCCTGGGGTTCGACGAGGAGCTACCGGAGGTGGCCGCCTTCATCGGCTGCATGGACTTCGACCTGGAGCTGCTCAACGACTATCTGTTCAAAGGCCGGGACGAGTCCACCGAAGCCGCGGTGGCGCATTTCCTCGAGAACCAGACCGACCTGATCGACAGCTGGGCCGCCTGCGCCCGCGACGAGTAATCCCCGCACAGCCCTGCCGGCCCGGCCGGCAGGGCGTCGGCCTGGCGCTCACTCCTCCAGGCCGGGGGCGTCGTCGCGGACCAGCAGCAGGTCGGTGGACAGCTCCCGCAGCAGCCGCGCTGCAACGCTGCCCAGCAGCATGTTGGCCCAGCGCCCGCGGCCGTGGTTGCCCATCACCACCAGATCGGCCCCCAACCCACCCAGGGCCTCGACCAGGACCGTCGCCGGGTAGCCGGCGTGCACCTCCAGGTGCACGGCATCGACATCCAGCCCCTCGTCCCGGGCGAACGCCTCAAGTTCGGTACGCGCCTCCTCCATCCAGCGCGACTGCTGCTCCTGGATGTAGCTATCGCCGATGCCGGCGGCGCGCATGCGATCCAGCTCCGCGGTATCCACCACGTAGAGCAGGTGCAGCTCAGCAGCCGGGAAGCAGCGCTGGGCGAACTTCAGCGCCGCCCGCGAGCACTCGGAGAAGTCGACCCCCACGGCGATCCGCCGATAGGGGGCATCCGAGTCGCGCCGGACCACCAGGGTCGGGGTCCGGGCGTGGCGGACCAGCTGCTCGGCCGTGGTGCCCAGCATCCAGTCGCGCACGTACTGCCGGCCGTGCGCCCCGACCACCAGCAGATCGGCGTCGCCCTGATCGGCGGCGTAGACCACCTCGCCGACCACATCGCCAATCAGCACCCGGGGCGAAGCGCGGTGACCCGGGGTACCGGACTGCAGCTGCTGCTCGGCCGCGGCCTGGAACACCCCCTCGCGGTCCGGTGAGCCACTGAGCGCCCGCAGCCCCGGGGCGTCGGTCTCGATGACGTGGATCGCCTCCAGCGTCGCGTCGCTGGCCTCGGCCAGCTGGACGGCGCGACGCCCGGCCCGTCCGGCCCGCTCGGACAGGTCACTGGCGAAGACGATTTTCTGCATGCTCATGGCGGCTCCCTCGATCGCATCCGGCAGAAGGTCCGGTGCAACGGGCCTCGGCGCTTGCCCGGGCACCGGTGTCATCCTTAGATTGTGGCACCATGACACGCGAGTGCGGGAGCCACAGCGGGGCAACACGCCGCAGCTCCCGCGGAACCCGACACCCGAGAGGAGCTGCTATCCATGCTTCAGAAGGAACACACGCGTCTTGAGCTCGTCGCCTTCCTGGTGGCGGTGGCCACCGGCGTGCTCGGCGCCGTCGCGGCCTCGGCCGGCGCCTACTGGTTCGGCGGGATCCTGATGGCGATCATGGCCCTGGCCCTGTTCATCTTCGTCATCCCCGGCATCGCCGCCAAGCTGCCGCCGGCCGGGCAGGCCCTGCCCGCGGCCCTGCTGCTGATCCTCGGCCTGTGGATGATGGCGACGGTGGGCGAGGGGCTAAGCTTCCTCGGCTTCATCGCCATGGTGGTGGCCGTGGGCACCGTGCTCATGCCCTTCTACCTGATCGGCCTCGGCGGGCGGGCCTTCCACCTCAAGAAGCAGCGCTGAACCTCCAAGAAAGACCCCGCGGGGTGGCGCCCCCCATACCGCCACCCCGCGGGGTATCCAACCCGTTCCCTGCGGATCAGGCCGGTTTGAGGGTCACATCGCCGAGGATCTGCGCCTGGCAGGCGATGCGCTGCTGCTTGCCGGCGAAGTGCTCGCGCAGCAGCTTCTGCTCGACCTCCGAGGGGGCGCTCAGGTTCTCTTCACCCTCCGTTACCTGACACAGACAGGTGCCGCAATCCCCCTCGCGGCAGCCGTAGACAATCCCCGAGCCGACCTTCTCCGAGAGCTCGATGACGCGGGTGCCCACCGGGGCGCTGACGGTCAGGTCGATGTCCTGGAATGTTACCTGGGCTCTTGGCATCCCTTAGCCTCCTTGTGGCTTATGATTGGATTCGTTGCTCGGCCGGCCCGGGGGCCGAACCCTACGGGGTGATGGGCGCCTCCCGCTGACCGGCCATCAGCCGCGCCAGCCAGGGCGGTGGGTGAGCGGCCAGGGCAGCGCCGAGCTCGCGCATGTGCGCCGCCGCCGTGGACCCGCCCTCCCGCTTCATGGGGAAGACCCCGGCATTGACCACCTTGGCCGCCGCCGGACCGCCGATGGAGCAGCAGTAAAGGACGTGGCAATCGGCAATCAGTGCCACCCGGGCCGCGATGCGGTCATCGCGCCGGGTGCCGCTGCCGCTGACCGCCTCGGCCACCGGCCGGACCTCGGCGAGCCGGATGCCGTCAGCACCGACTTCGTAGATGAGGAACCGGGCGCAGGCACCGAAGTGACCATCCAGCTCACCGCCGCTGTTCGAGGCGCAGGCCACCCGAATGGCCCCTTCTGGCGCCGGGCCGGGCTCCGGCTCGGGGACCGGCTCCGGCGCCGCCTCTT
>SL_5KL_010_SEDDRAFT_10002014_pt1 | contig 11689 bp, 11 predicted proteins | sample SodLakKL_010_SED_FD_9118 | JGI IMG/M metagenome (IMG submission 9118)
AAGCAGTGAAGATAATTTCGCAAAAGCAGTCAAAAATCTGGTTTACGTGCCAGAACCTTTGTGTGCTCTGTCTCTCTTCTGTGAATTTTCTGCTAATTGCCCCCGCTGACCGCCTCTCCCCTTATCAAGATTTAGATTTTCACCTTGAAAATAGGCCATATTATTTTCAATAAAGAAAACCTGGTTTTTGACTAAATATTATTAGATATTTGTCAAAATATGATGTCCCCCTTTGTTTTCTGCCAAAGGCAAAGAAAATAATCTAATTTTGTTAAAACATTGTAATCATAAGCTTTTAACGATATAATAATTAAGGAACACAATTAATAACAGAGTGACAGGCATAGTAAAAAAGAGCGGTTTAACAGCAAATAAAGAGCAAGATTGCAAGATTCTCAGAGATTCTTACAGAATGGCAGTTTTACTTTCACAGGAGGTAAAAATGAAATTTATTGTTTACGGTGGCGGCTGTTTAAAATGCGATAAAACTGTTAACCGCCTGAAAAAAGTCCTGCAGGAAGTGGGCAAACAGGCTGAAGTTCAGCATGTTACCGACCTGGATGAAATAGCCAGCCAGGGTGTACTGTTGACTCCGGCGGTTTATCTTGATGATGAACTGATTCATCAGGGCAGAGTTCCCCGGGAAAGTGAGATTAGAGAATGGTTGAAGGAGGCTGACTCCTGATGTCTCTTAGTTATAATAGGAGAGACCCGACTGCAGATAACCCTGCCCTTGAAAAGGCCAGAGAGGAACTGAAAAATATGGATCCCGATTTCATCCTCCAGAGGACGGGCCTAACCTATGATCAGGATCAGCAGCTTTTTTATCTGCCAGTCTTTAATAACAGCTATCAGATTAGCTATCCCACCGGGGAGATTTCCCTTCTCAACTCCAGCAGCAAGCCTCCGGTTGGCTTACAGATTGTAATGCTCCATTTTCTCCTGCAGGGAAATAATTTTCCCCTCCGAGATAAATATATTTCTTTTCAGGAGATACCCGATGCTGGCCCCTATTCCGGACCTTTCAAACGTCAGGCAATCCAGCCCCTGGTAAAAAAATTTGGCCGGAATCCAGAGCTGCTGACCAGGGCCGCCCGCAAACTAAAGGCCAGCTTTCTAGAAAAAAGCGATCTTGGATTTACTCTGGAAGCTCTTCCCGCTGTGCCTCTGACCTATCTGGTATGGTTTGGAGATTCTGAACTGGAGGGAGGAGTAAGTCTTGTTTTTGATTATTCCATCATCACCAAACTTCACACCGAGGATATTTCTTTTCTGGGAGAATATGCTGCTGAACTTCTGCTGAAATTTGCTGATAATTCCTGAAGTCGGGCAGGAATTTACAGCTCCGATCTCAAATATAAATATATAATTATCACATCAAACATCTCAAACATTTTAAACATTTTAAACATCTAAAACATCTAAAACATCTAAAACATCTTAAACATCAAAAATCAGATTATCATTTCTATTAATCGTTACTACAAAACAATTTTTCCCGGCAGAGATCAGACTATCAAAACCCAGGACCAGACTATCAAAACCCAGGACCAGACTGTCATAACCCCGGATCAGACTGTCATAACCCCGGATCAGGCTTTTAAAGCTCAGCATCAGGATGTCATAACCTAAAATCAAAGAATCTCTCCGGAAAGCAGGTTATTGCATAATAGATTATTGCATAATTAAGGCATAATTAAGCAGGCTATCCCAAAAAAAGCAGGTGAAAAAATGAAGAAGCGACTTGCAATTATTTTACTTATTTTTTCAGTGGTATTAATCAGTCCCTTTGATTTTGTCAGTGCCTTTGAACTGGGTGCAGAATCGGCAATTTTGCTGGAAGCAGAGACCGGACAGGTGTTATATGAAACCAATGCTGATCAGGAGCTTCCCCCGGCCAGCATCACCAAAATTATGACAATGCTGCTGACCATGGAAGCAGTCGATAGGGGAGAGCTGTCCTTAGATGATGAGGTGACCATCAGTCAGGCCGCCTCTGATATGGGAGGTTCTCAGATTTTTTTAAATGCCGGAAATCAGGTTACTGTGGAGGATTTGATGAAGGCTGTGGTAATATCTTCTGCCAATGATGCCACCTATGCCCTGGCTGAAGAGGTTGGTGGCAGTTATATGAATTTTGTCGATATGATGAATGACAGGGCAGCCGAGCTGGGAATGGAAAACACCAGTTTTCGCAACTCCACCGGACTACCCGCAGAGGACCATTATACCACGGCCCGGGATATCACCAAAATGTCTCAAAAGGTAATTCAATATCCCGAAATCCAGGAATGGGGCCGGATCTGGGTCGATTATATTGAACTTCCCGATCGGGATGCCATGCTGGCCAACTTAAATCATATGATAAATACCTATGACGGGCTGGATGGAATCAAAACCGGTCGAACTCAGGAAGCCGGTTACTGCCTGGCAGCCAGTGCTGAAAGGGATGATTTCAGGTTGATATCGGTTGTCATGCGGGCTGAGAATGATGAAGAACGCCAGCAGCTGACAGCTGATCTGCTGGATTATGGTTTTAATAATTTTACCAGAAAAACTATACTTGCTGCCGATGAAGTTATCCGAAATATATCAATTCCCGAAAGCAGTGCCGGGCAGGTGAGCGGCAGGCCTGCTCAGGATTTACAACTGGTTATTCCCCGGGGAGATGATGATCTGGCCGAGACTCAGGTAATTTTACCGGATGAATATGAGCTTCCCCTGGCTGAAGGAGAAAAAATTGGAGAGGTCGCTGCCCTGCTGGAAGGGGAAGAGGTCAACCGGGTTGATCTCCTGGCTGCAGAAGATATTGACAGGGCTAACATTTTCTTAAGAATTTTCCGGAATATCGCTGATTTTCTGGGAGGGCTTTTCTAATTATTTTTACAAAAATAAAGGATTTACGCCTTCTCATCTCTAATAAATTATAGGAGGAGGTGTAAATTCATGCGGAAAACTGGAATTGTTATTTTATCTATAATGCTTGTATTAGGACTTGCTGTTTTATCCAGCAGTCCGGCGTCAGCTGATAATCCAGCTATGGCTTCAATCAGCACCGAACAGGTTTTCCAGGCTCACCCTGCGATTCAGCGGGTTCAGGCAGAACTTCAAGAAAAGCAGATGGAGATGATGGAAGAACTGGAAGATGCTGATGAGGAAGAAGCGATGATGCTGCAGCAGCAGATGCAGCAGGAACTGCAGATGCTTCAGGAAGAACTTTTAGATGAAGCTTTCGAGGAAATCGAGGCAGATGTCGGCCAGGTTGCAGCTGAACTGGGTTATGATGTAGTCATAGATCCCCAGGGTATTGTTTACGGTGCCGATGTTCTTGACCTTGAAGATATTACAGAAGAGGTTCTGGCAGCTCTCGCCGAGGAGTAATCCTGCAGAACAATTAAAAAATAATTATTGTGCATAATCGGGGCCCCGGCGGGGCCCCGTTATAATTTTAGAGCCCTGAAATTACATTTAGGAAAAATTCCTGTTATACGATTATGTTTTTTTGAAGGATTTTTCTTTTGAAGTATTTTCTAAGGTTTTTCATAAGCCTTTTAAAAGCCTTTTAAAGGATTTTTCTAAAGTTTTTTAAAAAACAATTATTCAGGAGGAGATTAAATGGCTTTTTCCAGAGATGAGCTCAATTTAGATTTGAAAGCTGCCCAGCAGATTAAACTGCCTGATGAGCTGCCGGAAAAACCGGATTTTAATCCCGGGATCCGCCGGGCACCTAAAAGAGAACTCAACTTGATCAGCAGGAGATTGAGCTGGCTTTAAAAAATGCTCTGAGGTACATTCCCCCTGAACACCATGATAAACTGGCCCCGGAGTTTCTGCAGGAGCTCCTCACCCGGGGCAGGATCTATGGATATCGCTATCGACCTCCGGGAAATATTAAGGCAAAGCCTGTCCAGGAATATCAGGGAAGAACCCTGGAAGGCAGAGCCCTGCAGCTGATGATCGACAATAATCTGGATTTTGAGGTAGCACTTTATCCCTATGAACTCGTGACCTACGGAGAAACGGGACAGGTCTGTCAGAACTGGATGCAGTACCGGCTGATCAAAGGCTATCTGCAGGAGATGAGAGAGGATCAGACTCTGGTAGTTCATTCCGGTCATCCCCTGGGGCTTTTTCCCTCTCATCCTCAAGCCCCCCGGGTTATCTCCACCAATGCCCTGCTGGTCGGCATGTTTGATGATCCCGAGCACTTCAATAAGGCTGCTGCTCTGGGCGTGGCAAATTACGGCCAGATGACCGCCGGAGGCTGGATGTATATCGGCCCGCAGGGCATAGTTCACGGCACCTATCTAACTCTGCTCAATGCCGGCCGCAAATTTCTCAATAATGCCGCGGATGAAGATCTCAGCGGACAGCTCTTTGTCACCTCCGGTTTGGGTGGGATGAGCGGGGCTCAGGCCAAGGCTGTTGAAATTGCTGGCGGGGTTGGTGTGATTGCTGAGGTAGATAAATCCCGGATTGAAACCCGCCTTGAGCAGAACTGGCTCTCCCGGGTTTCTGCTGATCTTGAGGAAATCTTCAGCTGGGTTAGAAAATATCGCAGTCAGGGTAAGGCCGTCTCAATAGGCTATCACGGCAATGTCGTTGATCTCCTGGAATATATAGTGGAAAATCAGATTGAGGTTGACCTTCTCTCAGATCAGACCTCCTGTCATGAGGCCTATTCCGGCGGCTATATTCCTCAGGGTTATTCCTTTGCCGCAGCCCGGGAGCTTCTGGCTGAGAATCCGGATGAATTCAAGCAGGCTGTTGATAAATCGCTCAGGAGGCATTTCAGCCTGATTCAGGAAATTACCGGACAGGGCACCTACTTTTTTGATTACGGCAACAGCTTTATGAAGGCCGTCTACGATGCCGGAGTGGATGAGATTGCTCTCGATCCCGATAATCCCGACCGGGGTTTTATCTTTCCTTCCTATGTCGAGGACATCATGGGCCCCATCTGCTTTGATTACGGTTATGGTCCTTTCCGCTGGGTCTGTCTTTCCGGTGACAAATCCGATCTGAAAAAGACCGACCGGGCTGCTCAGAAGTGCATTGATCCCGAGAGGCGCGCCCAGGATTACGACAACTTTCACTGGATTAAGGATGCAGAAGCCAATGATCTGGTTGTTGGTTCGCAGGCCAGAATACTCTATGCTGATGGTCCGGGCCGGATTAAGATTGCCCTGAAGTTTAACGAGTTGATCCGCAATGGCGAGATTGGCCCTGTCATGCTGGGCAGGGACCACCATGATACCGGAGGTACCGATTCCCCCTTCCGGGAGACGGCCAATATTAAGGATGGCAGCAATATAATGGGCGAGATGTCCATCCACTGTTTTGCTGGCAATGCCGCCCGGGGCATGACCCTGGCTGTCCAGAGCAACGGCGGCGGAGTCGGTATAGGCAAATGCTTTAACAGTGGATTCGGTCTGGTGCTGGATGGCAGTGAAAGGGTCGACAACATTATTAAATCTGCGGTAGACTGGGATGTCCACGGCGGAGTAGCCCGCCGGGCCTGGGCCCGCAATGAAAATGCCATTAAGACCATGCTGGAATGGCAGCAAACTGGCAAGCAGGGAGATGAAATTTCTCGCCATATTACTCTACCCTATCTAGCTGACGATGACCTCATAGAAGGACTGGTTGCCGATAAACTGAAGCAGCAGAATTCGGGAACGGAACAGTAAACGGAATAGGAATAGTAAAAGGAATCGGGACAGCAAACGGCATAGAAACAGCAAAGGGGATAGTAAACGGCATAGGAATAGCAAACGGCATAGAAACAATAAATGGCATCGGGACAGCAAACAGTATCGGGTTGAAAACAGCATGGGACCGGAATCTGGAAAATAATACTTGACAGCTAGCAAAAATTAGGATATCATTACTTTTAAGTATTAAATTGTTGATAGATAGCAAGTATTAAATTAGCTCAATCAAGTATTAAATTGTTGATAAATAGTAAGTATTAAATTAGATCAATCAAGCATTGAATTGTTGATAGAAAGTAAATATTAAATTAGATAAATTAAGTATTAAATTGTCGATAAATAGCAATTATCAAATTAGTTCAATCAGGTGTTAAATTAGATCAATAATGAGCTAAAATCAAAAGTTTTAAAATGCTGATAAGCTTAAGAGGTGATTCTATGGAAGCGCCTGCCGGTGATTATATCACTATTAAAGCTCTGGAAAATGGAGTTAATATCATCGGTCTTACCCGGGGAGAACAGACGAAGTTTCATCATACAGAAAAGCTGGACCGGGGTGAGGTTATGATAGCTCAGTTTACCAAACATACCTCGGCAATTAAAATCAGAGGTAAGGCAGAAATAATTACCGAACACGGTCGTCTGGAATCAGAATAGCAAATCAGAGTTGCAAATCAGGGCAGCAAAACAGGAAAGCAAATCACGATAGCAAATCAGGGTAGTAAATCATGGTAGTAAAAACAGAGCAGCATTAAATTTGAAAAATTTAACCTTTATAAACCTGCCAAACAGCTAGATAATAATATTTGTTAGACTTAGATATCAGAGCCAGCTGCCAGAACCAAATACCAGAATCAAATATCAGAACCAGATATCAGAACCAGATATCAGAGCTAACTACCAGAATCAAATATCGTCAACAAATATCAGAACCAGCTGCAAAATCAACTACAAAATCAATTACCAGAACCAGCTATCGTAACCAGTTATCGATTAAAGCTGCTGGAGACAGCTTATAGAAAAATATATTTTGAAATTAAAAATATAATACAGCCGAGATGAGAAGAGTTGAGCCAGGGAAGATGAGCTGAGATGAGTTGAGTGTATCACTATGTCTTATTATGCCTTAATTAGCCATCGGACTCTGGTCCGGTGGTTTTTTATTTTTTACAGACACTATAGTACTATACTAACAGAATTTTTTATTAATTAGCTATCATCAAATAACATGCTGTTAAGGCAGCTTCAGGTGAAAAACCATGTTGCTCCGTTGTATAAGTTTTTAGCTTGTATAGTTAACTTATATAGTTCTGAAAATAAGTTCAGGTCATAAAGACCGGGTCAGTAAAGATGACTTTCCAGAATTATTTTAGCAGTAGGGAAACTTAAATAAGCATTAATAAATAATATAAGTAGTTTAAGAAGATTAACTAAGAGTGTAATAAGGAGCGTAATAAAAGGGGTGTTTTCAATGCTTCAGCTTTCAGAAACTGAATTTCTCGATTTAGCCACCCGGTATAATATTGTGCCGGTTTCTAAAAAAATCCAGGCAGACAGCCGCTCTCCCGTTGCCCTTTTTGCCAGCTTTCAGGAGGGTTCCTTTTCCTATCTTCTGGAGAGTGCCGAACAGGATGGTAAAATTGGGCGCTATTCCTTTATTGGACTGGATTATTATGAGGTTATCAAATTTCAGGAAGGCCTTTTAACCCGCTCAAAACCGGCCTCTGCTGATTCAATGCCCGGGCAGACCGACTGCCACAGCTATTCCGGTACCTCCAGTTCCCCCAGTTCCCCCGATTTCTCCGGTTTTCCTGGTTCCCACGGCTCCCCTGGCTCCCCTGGTTCCACTGGTTCCCGCTCTTTCTCTGGTTCACCTGGTTCATCTGGTTCCCCTGAAACATATTTCTCCCTGAAAACCGATCAGCCGCTGGAAGCCCTGCAGGAGATATTGAAGGAGTATCAGGGTCCTCAGCTTGATGATCTGCCCCTCTTTTATGGCGGGGCAGTCGGGTATCTGAGTTATGATATGGCCGGTTACTTTGAGAATGTTGCCAATCCTGCTCAGAGAGATGACCTGGAAATGCCGGAAATGCTCTACATTCTATCCGATTCAGTTATCATTTATGATCATCTGGAGAAAACAATTAAAATTGTTAAGAACATAAAAACCACCGGTCAGAACAGCAGGGAACTGCAGGAAAATTATCGCCAGGCCAAAAAATATCTGGAAGATATTTCTGACAGAATAAGAGCTGCAACTCGGAAACCTGGAGCCCTAAATTCAATAAAATCATTTTCCGAAGAAAAATTTTCGGCAGACAAAACTCAAAATAATATCCTTCAAAAAAGGCATAACAAACAAAACAAACAAAACAAACAAAACAGACAAAATAAACAAAACAGGCATAACAGTCAAATTAAACAAAACAGATATAATAAACATGATAATTATTATGATAATGATGAGGATACTGATGCTGGTACTATTGATTTTACCTCCAGTATGAGCTCTTCCCTGTTTAAAGCCAGGGTCCGGCAGATAAAGGATCACATAGCCCGGGGTGATATCTTTCAGGCGGTCCTCTCCCAGCGGCTTTCTCTTCCCACCTCAGCCTCCGGTTTTGAAATTTATCAAAAACTGCGCCGGATTAATCCCTCGCCCTATATGTATTATCTGGATCTGGGTGAGTTTGAAATAATAGGTTCTTCCCCCGAGGTTTTGGTCCGGGTAGAGGATGGTGTGGTTTACAATCGACCGCTTGCCGGCACCCGAAAAAGGGGAAAGGATCAAGCCGAGGATGAAAGCCTGGCCCGGGACCTGAAACAGGATAGGAAGGAAAGAGCTGAACACATGATGCTGGTTGATCTGGGAAGGAACGATGTTGGCCGGGTCAGCAGTTATGGGACCGTTCAGGTGGAAGAGCTGATGGGAGTGGAGTATTACTCTCATGTGATGCATCTCTTTTCCAGTATAACTGGAAAACTACGCCCTGATTCTACCCCCTTTCAGGCCCTGGAAGCCTGTTTTCCCGCCGGTACAGTTTCCGGGGCTCCCAAAATTAAAGCAATGGAAATTATCAATAGGCTGGAGCCTTTCAGAAGAGGACCCTATGCTGGCAGTCTTGGTTATTTTGGTTATTCCGGCAACCTGGACAGCTGCATTACCATTAGAACAATCCTGCTGCAGAACGAAACAGCCCATGTTCAGGCCGGTGCAGGCATAGTTCATGATTCTCAACCGGAAAAGGAATACCAGGAGACCCTGGACAAAGCTGAAGCCCTGCTTCAAGCTGTGAGAGAAGCAGGGGGTGAGAGAAAGTGATCCTGCTGATTGATAATTACGATTCCTTTACCTACAATCTGGCCCAGCTGGTGGGCACAAAAACTGAACTTGAAATCTGGCGCAATGACAGCTTTACCCGGGAAGAACTGGAGCAGCTAAATCCCGATGGAATAATAATCTCGCCGGGACCGGGCAGACCTGAGGATACCGGACTCTGCTCTCAGGTGATAGAGTGGCTGGCAGGAGAGATCCCGGTTCTGGGAGTCTGCCTGGGACATCAGTTGATTGCTGAGATTCTGGGCGGCAGGGTAATCCAGTCGGGAGAAATAATCCACGGCAAAACTTCCCGAATTAAAGTCAGAGGCGGAATGCTGTTAACTGGCTTACAGGAATTTACAGCTGCTCGCTATCATTCTTTGATAGTTGATAGCAGTAGTGAAACCTCGGATGTCAATTATGATATCACTGCTGTAGATGAAAAAGGAAATATTATGGCCATTGAAAATATCGCAAGAAATCTCTTTGGCATTCAGTTTCATCCTGAATCAATCATGACTGACTGTGGAGAAAGGATAATTGAAAATTTTTTAAGAATTTAACTGGCTTAATTTAAATCAGCTGCAATCATTATAGTTGCAACTGCTTGAGCTAAAATAAATTATTAGTAGAAGATGTTTCATAAAATTAATATGAAGATATTTCTTAGAATTAATAGAAGATGTTTCATAATATTAATATGAAGATATTTCTTAGAATTAATAGAAGATGTTTCATAATATTAATATGAAGATATTTCTTAAAAATTAATATCTCTTATTAAGATGATATTTCTTAAGGCTCATTTAAATTTCCTTGTTGCTAATCTAATGCTGATAATTGACCCTGCTGGCTAAACCTTATTGTCAGAACTGAAAGAGATAATACGCCTGACAAAAATGTTTATTTGCCTGCAGCTACCTGAAGAACAGGTAATTTGATAAGAGTTTTCTTAAAAGTTGAAGCTTCTCAAAAGAAAAAGCAGCCAAAAAGCTGGTTTACGTGCCAGAACCTTTGTGTGTCCTGTCTATCTAATTCGAATTTTCTGTCAACAACTGCTTATTGATAATAAATTTTACCCTGAATAAACCTAACAAGTATCTGGCAGACATCAAAATTAAAAGCCCAAATACTAGATATTATCTGGATTACTCCAAAAAGAACTCAAAAAACCACAATTAAAAAAACCACAATTAAAATAACCATATTCAAATCACCACATAATGAAGCCCAAATAATCATTAAATAAACCCCAGAGCAGCCCTTTTTGAATGGTATAAAACTTAATAACAGAGGAGAGGAGATGAGCTGAGATGAGAAGAGAACTGGAGAAGGTTATAGCAAAAGAGGATCTCAGACAGGAGGAAATGGAACAGGTAATAACCATGATTATGGAGGGTCAGGCAACCCCGGTTCAGATTGCCGGCTTTCTGATTGCCCTGCGCTCCAAGGGTGAGGCTGTGGCTGAAATTACCGGAGCTGCAAGGGTTATGAGAAAGAAAGCTGCCCGGATAAAGACCGAACGCCGGGGGCTGGTTGACCTCTGTGGAACTGGAGGAGATGGCTTAAATACTTTTAACATTTCCACCACAGCAGCCTTTGTGGTGGCAGGAGCCGGACTGCCGGTTGCCAAACATGGAAACCGTTCGGTCTCCAGCAGCTGCGGCAGCGCCGATGTTCTGGAAGAACTGGGAGTCAATCTGGAGTTGGGTCCAGATGCGGTAGGTTACTGTCTGGATAAAATAGGTCTCGGTTTTCTTTATGCCCCTGTCTTTCACCGGGCAATGAAACATGCTGTTAAACCCCGCCAGGAACTGGGAGTCCGAACAGTATTTAATATTCTCGGCCCCCTCACCAATCCAGCAGGAGCTGAATATCAGCTTCTGGGAGTTTACGAGGAAAAATTAACAGAGCCGCTGGCTCAGGTGCTGAAAAATCTCGGTGTCCGGGGTGCTCTGGTAGTTCATGGAGAGGACGGAATGGATGAGATCTCCCTGAATGCCAGAACCAAAATCACGACCCTCAGCCAGGGTAGGATAAGCAGCAACTATCTCGATCCCGGAGAACTGGGGCTTTCTGCTGCGGGACTGGATGAAATAGCTGCCGGAGATGCCGCAGAAAATGCAGCAGCTGTTAAAGAGGTGCTTGCTGGCAAAGAGGGAGCCCGCAGGAACATTGTTCTTTTAAATGTTGCCGGAGCTTTAGTTGCAGCTGGCCGGGTTCAGAATTTTTCTCAGGGTCTGAAACTGGCCGCCCGGGTAATTGATGAAGGACTGGCCAATCGCAAGCTTCAGGAACTCATTGAATTATCTGTCAGCCTGGCGGCCTAGAGATATGATTTTAACAAAAATTATTTCCGAGAAGAGAAGGGAACTGATCCGGCTGAAAAAATATCAGTCTACCGCTGAGCTTAAAGAGGTGGCTATAAACCTGAATGATAAAAATGCAGAAGAAAGGAATAAAATGTCCAGCCCCGGTTTTGCCGGGAGCCTATCTGCCCCCGGAATTTCACTGATCGCTGAAATAAAAAAAGCCTCCCCCTCCCGGGGAATAATTGCTGAAAGCTTTAAACCTGTCGCTCTGGCCCGGGAGTATCAGGCAGCGGGAGCAGCGGCTGTCTCAGTATTGACCGACGAAAAATTCTTTCAGGGAAGCC